>Ga0208465_1000378_pt1 | contig 12958 bp, 10 predicted proteins | sample LakMenEpi31Aug10_FD_150749 | JGI IMG/M metagenome (GOLD analysis project Ga0208465, IMG submission 150749) | Freshwater microbial communities from Lake Mendota, WI - 31AUG2010 deep hole epilimnion (SPAdes) | ecosystem: Environmental > Aquatic > Freshwater > Lake > Epilimnion/Euphotic zone ...
GGGTATTTTCCACCCCCCAGTGGATGCGGGCCTCCCGCACCAGGTCGGGGCGGACTTCGCAGGTGATGATCTCATCGGGCCGGTGACTGCCTTGCACCATGACGGTGCCATCAAAATTACAGACCATCCCCTCCCCCATGGAGTCAAAGGTGCCATCGCTGCCACAGAGACATACACTGGCGGTCACCATCAGGTTTTGGAAGGCGTTGGCCTGATTCGTAATCCGCCAGCTATGGCGAATCGGGGCAGTGTACCCGGCGGTCCGCAGCATAATTTCCGCTCCCTTGTAGGCGCATTCCCGGGCCATTTCGGGGAACATACCGTCGTGGCAGATAATCAGGGCTAGCTTACAGCCCCGGGGACCGGTAATCACCGGAATACCCAGATTTCCGGGTTCCCAAGCCTCCACCGGCACCCAGGGGTGGAGCTTACGGTAGTAGAGGGCTATCTGCCCCTGATCATCAATCACCAGCCCGGTGTTATAGGGATTACCCGTGGGGTTATACTCCATGATTGAGAAGCAGCCCCACAGGTGATGCTCAATACAGGCCTGTCGAAAGGCGGCCACTTCGGGGCCATCCAGGCTACACATGAGTTCACGGGCAGTGTTCATCGACAACCCCTGGAGGGCATATTCTGGGAAAACCACCAGGTCTAAACCGGGGTTGTTGCGTCGAGCCTTAGCCACCATCTGCACCACCCGCTCGGTCTGGGCGGCTAGTTGGGCGGGGGTTTCAACCACTGGCACCTGCAACTGTACCAGACCGATCACCACACCATGGGGTGACTTATTTAATCCGCCCAATCCGCTCATTGAAACCTCCAAGGTCAGGGAATGAAGTTTGCGTGACCACCAGCGGCGGCATCCATAGGCCCATCATAGGCGATCGCCACCCTGACCAATCAGGATCCTGTCTTAGCCCTAACTACGCGGCAGTATAGATTGCCTCTTTGGATCCTTGTTGCCGGAGAAAAAAAGCTGGTGTACCCAGTTGTACCCAAATGGGTATTAGGATAATCTCAGCGTTTTTCAAGCTGTTTCCTGAAACTGGCCCCAAGGTTCTGCAGAACTGCCAATCTATGAGCCTTTGGCCCTAGATCATCGGATCCCGGGCTCCACCGATCCGGAAGGGATTCAGGAGCCAGTGGTCAGGAGATAAGCAGGTTTCTGACCAAGGCCCTAGGTTTATGCAGTTCTCCGCCTTTTCCATCTCCCGTCTGCCCCGGATTCATTTTGGCAGTGGTCGCATTACCGAACTTCCTGCCCTGGCGGCTGGGTTTGGCCGCCAGGTACTTTTGATCACGGGCAAACACTCGTTTTGCGACACACCCCGCTGGTCCAGTCTGATCCAGGGATTGGAGGCCAGGGCCATGGGTTGGGCCCACATCACCGTGTCTGGTGAACCATCCCCCATGCTGGTGGATGAGGCGGTGGCCAGGTTCCGGGGGCAGGCCATCGATGTGGTGGTGGCGATTGGGGGGGGCAGTGTGCTCGACGCGGCCAAGGCGATCGCCGGTTTGCTACCCCATGGCAATTCGGTTATGGACCATCTTGAGGGGGTGGGTAAAAATGTCGCCTATCGGGGGCCGAGCACCCCCTTCATTGCCGTTCCAACCACCGCTGGCACCGGCAGCGAAGCCACCAAAAACGCTGTTCTCAGTGTACAGGGGTCAGAGGGGTTCAAAAAATCCTTTCGCGATGAATGCCTGGTGCCAGAGTACGCCCTGATCGACCCGGACCTACTCACCACCTGCCCCCCAGAACTGACCGCCGCCGACGGCATGGACGCCTTCACCCAATTGCTGGAATCCTACCTGTCGATTAAAGCAAATCCCTTCATCGACGCCCTGGCCTGGAGTGGTATGGGCGCCGTCAAGCAGGGCCTGTTTGCCGCCTGGGCCGGCAACGAACCGGAGGCAGCCCTGGGCAGGGGCGCCATGGCCTACGCCGCACTGCTGTCAGGCATCACCCTTGCCCAGGTGGGCTTGGGGTCGGTCCACGGCCTCGCCTCCCCCCTGGGCGCCTACTTTCCGATCCCCCACGGTGTGGTTTGCGGCACCCTGGTGGCCGCAGCCACCGAGATTAACATTCGGGCTCTGCAGGCCCGAGAGCCCCACCATCCGGCCCTGGCGAAGTATGCCCAGGTGGGTCGTTTGTTGACGGATGACGACAGCCTCGGGGACGATGCCGCTAGAACAGCGCTGGTCACGCTATTGGCCGAGTGGAGCGATCGCCTGCAACTACCCAGGTTGAACCGATACGGCGTATCCGAAAAGGATTTTCCTCTGATTGTGGCCAATAGCCGTGGCAGTAGTATGCAGACCAACCCGATCAAACTGACCGACGCGGAAATCTTAGCGATATTGACCATGAGGGCCTAGGGTTAAGACAAAGGGGAGTGGGTAACCCCGCTGCAATCCGACGATGCCGGGGACGGTGCAGGGGCAGGTTGGCCGCCAGGGAGCGCCCATCGTTGTTTCTGTAGGGGTTTTCCCCTGGATTAAATCGCCAGGGGCAGTAAAAAGCCCGGCAGCACCGCCTCTCCCGATAGCTCGGTCGGTAGGGAACGCACCTCTACGGCTTGGTGGGGGCGATAGATCTCAACCCGTTGATCCTGGGGATTCACCAGCCAGCCCAGGCGCACCCCATTGGCCATGTAGTCCTGCAACTTCAGTTGTAGCGGCTCCAGGGGGTCGCTGGCCGATCGCAGTTCAATCACAAAGTCAGGGGCGATGGGGGGAAACCGGCGCCGTTGTTCAGGGGTCAGGGTTTCCCATCGGTCTTTCTGAATCCAGGCCACATCCGGTGATCGACTGGCCCCCTTGGGTAGCTTGAAGATCGTAGAGGAACTGAAGACGTACCCTAAGCCAGTTTGCCGGTTCCAAATTTCTACATCTGTAATCAGACCGGCTTCCTGATTGCCACTCTCTCCACCCACCGGGGCCATGACCATTAACTCCCCCGTCGCGGTCAGTTCAAACTGCCAGTCTCGATTGCGCTGGCACAGTTGCCAGAACTGCTCATCGGTCAGGTGTACGCGATCTAAGTTGAGGGTTAGCACGTGCATGGCCTTTCTGACCTAGGAAGCCCTGATCCAATCTTGGCAAGCTTTTAGCATCCATGGACGATCTAAACAATCCAACCGTTCTCCATAGGGCACCGCTGCAGGGTAAGAGCTGGTGATGATTTATACCTGGAGTGAGATGGGGCCTATTTAACTGTGTTGTTGTCCTAGTTGAAAAATGTCCAGCTGAGTGTCCAGCCGATTTTCTCAAAGTCTAGAACCAGGGCGAGTGAAGGGAATCGAACCCTCGAATGGTGGAACCACAATCCACTGCCTTAACCTCTTGGCTACACCCGCCATAATCGGGTTTTTATTATAGCAGTTGGGGCCTTACTTTAGCCATGTCCCTGAATCTTGCGATCGCACCCATTGTTGCCCGATAGCCCCTGGCTCCTGCCCCCCTTCAAGGACCGCCGACGTTACACCCCATAGGCCTAGGGCACAAACACCCCAATGCCGTTATTCACCCGGGCGGCGGTGCCCGGCGGTCGGTTAATCAACTGGCCTCCCAGGTAAAGGCTGGCGGAGCTACCGCCATCCAGGTTGAGGGCATCGACGGAACCCAATTGGGCCATGATTTGGGCTAACTGGGCCAGGGTGGGCCCGGGGCCCGCCGGGCTGTGGTGCACCGCCACCAACAGGAGCTGCCCCGTCGCCGTCAGGCCAATGGCGCTGCGGGGGGCGGCCTGGGTGGCAAAGGCCTGACTAAATTCCTCCAGGTCGGCATTTAGGACGATGGAGCGGTTTTTAATCAGCAGGGGGCCTCCCCCCACCATCTCGGGGAAGGGTTGCAGATGATCGGGGGTGAGGGTAGAGTCCACCCTCACCGCCGTGCCCATCCCCAGGGCCTGCACCGCCGTGGTGTAGGAGCGCACCGCCAGCAGGTATCCCTGGGAAGGAATAGCGATCACGGTGGTGGGGGTAGCCGCCTGCTGCTGCACCACCCGCTGATCCACCACGGTGATCACCGTCTCATTGTCGAGAATGGGGCGATATTGCCGCCCCCAGGCGGGGGTATAAAGGCCGATGCCGGCCCCCACATAGCCACTGTTGATCGCCTTGATGGGAAAGGACTGGCCCCCGCCGGTGACCAGGGTCTGCTGCAATGACAGCCGGTCCATGGCCACCTGGCCCTGGCGACTCCAGCCCACCACCCCGCGGTTGAGGATGGGGCCGGAGATCCACTCCTGGTTATAGCGCACCGCCCCCAGGGGGTACTGGTTATTGCGGTTGAAGAAGCCAGCGTTAAGGGCGGCGGCGGCCTGCCAGCGGGGGGCAATGGTGACCAGGGGGGCCGTACCGGTGGCGGTGGTGGGGTCGGCCCAGATCGGTCGCAGATTCAGCCCGGCCTGGCCAGGGGTTAACTCTAGCCAGAACACCGGAAAGCTGTAACCACCCACCGCCACCATCTGTTGCCGCCAGCGTAGCCCCGCCGCCCACTGGATATCCAGGGGCCGCAGGTAGTCAGGCCGCACCTCCACCACCAGCCGCGGTGGGCTGGCCTGGGTGGTGACCCGGGGGCGGGCCTGGCCAGGGGTGATCGGTAGGGTGAGGCGACTTTGGTTGCCAGGGGTGGTGAGGGCAGGGGCCTTGGGGTCCTGAGCCAGGGTGGGGCTGGGGCTGGCCCCCAGGGTGACGGTCAGCGTCTCCCCCGACTCCAGCACCTGCACCGGGGCCGGGGCCGTCAGGTCCACCACCAGGCGCTGGGGATCCCCTTGCACAGCCTGCACCAGGGCGGCTGGGGTTTGCAGGGTGAGGTTGGGGCCCTGGGGCGTCAGGGTCCAGCCGTAGCGATCCACCAGGGGGGTCAACGCCAGGTAGCGGTAGCCCCCCGCCACCCAGGCCGGTAAGACCAGGGGGCCCGTCGCCGGGTTAGAAAACCACTGCACCGGCTGGCGGTCTGGGTTGTCGGTGTTGAGCAGGGTGAGGCCCAGGTGGGTGGTGAGGCCGTAGTCCGCCACCCCTATCTGGTCCCCCCGCACCATCCAGGGCACCATCAGCCGGACACCGTTGATGATCAGGGTGTTGCCCCCCACCGCCGCCTGGGCCAGGGGGGGGCTGGGCTGGGCCTGCACCGGAATCAGTCCGGCGGGTAGGGCCAGGGTTAACCCCAAGGCCCCCAGGCTAACCAGGGTGAGGCCAGGTCGGCTTAACCGGACCGCACCGGAACCGGCGGAGGTGGAGAAAGGGATCATGGTAGTTTCTGCCCAGGGAGAAGCTGGCTTGGGAAGTTGGTTGACAAGGGTTCAGGGATGGTTTGCTGCCAAGGGGGCGCAGCAATGTTGAATACTGGGTGTACTAAATGCTCGGTCTATTATCCTACTTGGCCTTGCAAACAACCTCTTAGGTTAATCGATGTCAATCAACTTGGAGCAGGTTATCCCTGGGGGAGCTAAATAAACCAAACAGGGGCCCCAGCAACGCCCCAATCAGAAAACCACCGGCATGGGCCCAGTAGGCAATCCCGCCCGCCTCCATGCCAATCATGGTGGGGGCCTCTAGGCTGGCCACTCCGTAGAAGGCCTGCTGCAGGAACCACAGGCCCAGGTAGAAAATCGCTGGAATCTGCAGGGGCAGGGGAAAGGGGCCAATCGGCACCAGGGTGAGAATCCGCACCTCCGGAAAACGGAAAATATAGGCCCCCATCACCCCCGCGATCGCCCCACTGGCCCCCAGGGAAGGGATACCCGAGTCCATGGCAAAAAACCACTGCACCAGGTTAGCCAGCAGGCCACAGAGCAGATAAAACAGCAGAAAGCGGCCATGGCCCATCTGGTCCTCCACATTGTTGCCGAAGATCCACAGGTAGAGCATGTTACCCGCCAGGTGCAGAAAGCCACCGTGGAGAAACTGACTGGTGAACAGGGTGAGCCACTCCTCCGCATTGCCGGTGGATAGCCCGGTGGTCAGGCTAGTGGAAAACTCCATCGGCACCACCGCCCAGGCCTGGAAGAAATGGGTCAGTCCCTGGGCCGGTAGGCTGAGCTCGTAGAGGAACATCACCACGTTCAGGACGATCAGGCCGTAGGTGACGTAGGCGGTGCGTTGGGTTGGGTTGTAATCTTTAAGGGGGACCATGGCGATGGGTTAGGTAGGGTAAGACGGGGTCGGCTGGTGGCAGAAGGTCTCCTAGACCGGCTGCAGCAGATCGCCCCGGACCCAGCCCCTGAGCCCCTGGTAGGTGACCTGGTACCACAGGAAGCCATCCTCTGGGTTACCCACCCGGTCAACCACCTGCACCACCTCACGACGGTTGACCTCCCCCACAATGTCACTGCCGAGACGGGGATGGCTGCGCAGGCGAGCTGCCCGGCTGGAGATAACGATCGCCCCGGTGCCCGGGGCAAAGTTATTCCCCTGGAAGGTGGTGGGGCCGTTGGGCACCCCCACCACCGCATTAAACCCAGCCTCCCGGCGCACCAGGGAGCCATCGCTGCCGCGAATTTCCAACTCGGTCTCGTTCAAAACATTAATCCGGGCGAACCGTTCCGCCTCCCCAACGGAGTTTTTGTACACCGTTTGATCCCGGGTGGAGGGCACCAGCTCCGCCGGGGCATCGCGCACCACCACGGCGTTGATGGTTTTGTCGTAGAGATTCATCAACAGGGCCTGATCGCGGCGGTAGATGCGCACCGCCAGCGTTTCCGTCTCGAAGAAGAGGACGGTTTCCGTCCCCCCCGCCTGGGCTAACCACAGGGCGGGCGCGGTGACCTCGGGGGGTTGCCGATCAGGCCCAGCGGCCAGCGCCGGCATCGAGGATAGGGTGAGTAGGGTCAGGCTGGCCAGGCTCAGCGGGCGCCAGAAAGGTTGGTGGGGCATGGCAAGGCTCCGGAAAACAAGAATGGATAGGGCCCCGAATTGCTCCAGGTCAGCACTGTGGCTCTCCTAGACTCAGGACAGGACATACCTAAGGATAAGACAGGGTGATAAGGAATCGATATGCCCATCCCCCCCTGCCTCGCCAGGGTCCTACCCACTCTGAATGGCCCCAAGGCTATCCCTGGCTGGGCGGGGGTAGACCTGTACCTGATCGGGGTTGACCTGCAGCCGGACTCGCTGCCCTGGGGCGAGGGTCTGGCGGGCCGGCAGGCGGGCATAGAGGGCTTGACCGGAGGGGGTGAGCAGGTAGTAGCGGTACTCTCGTCCGAGGAATTGGCGATCGCCCACCCGCAGAGGCCCCTGTTCATCCGCCACCAGATCCAGGTCCTCCTGGCGAATCATCACATCGGCCCGGTCCTCCATCCCTGGGGAGGAGCCCTCCAAGGGGGCGAACTCCCCCACCTCAGTCTGCCAGCCCCCCGCCCGGAAGTGGGCCGGTAGGAAGTTGGCCTGACAGACAAATTCCGCCACAAATCGGTTGGCTGGTCGGCGGTAGACCTGTTCCGGGCGATCGCACTGCTGCAACCGCCCCTGGCGCATCACCGCCAACCGATCGGCCATGGCCAGGGCTTCCTCCTGGTCGTGGGTGACAAACACCCCAGCCGCCTGCACCTGGTGCAAAATCGATCGCACCTCCTGACGCAGGTAGACCCGCACCTGCACATCCAGATTACTGAAGGGTTCATCCAATAAAATCAGCCGGGGCCGGGGCGCCAGGGCCCGGGCCAGGGCCACCCGTTGCTGCTGACCCCCGGAGAGCTGGTGGGGAAAGCGGTGCTCTAACCCCTGCAGCCCCACCAGGGTCAGGGCCGCTGCGGTCTGTTGGGTCACCTCCCCCGAGGATAGTTGCCCCCGGCGCTGCAGCGCCTGCAGGCCAAACCCAATGTTTTGGGCCACCGTCAGATGGGGAAACAGGGCATAGTCCTGGAACACAATCCCCACGTCCCGACGTTCCGGTGGCCAGGCCAGGGGGTCGGTGATGGCCTGCCCCCCCAGGTAGAGGCTGCCGCTGTCGGCCTGCTCAAAGCCGGCAATTAACCGCAGTAGGGTGGTCTTACCACAGCCGGAGGGGCCCAGTAAGCCGAGGATTTCCCCCTCCGCCAGGCTCAAACTCACCCCCTCTACCGCCAACAAATCGGGGGGATAGCGCTTGGTCAGACCCTCCAGGGTGAGGGCAGGGGGGGAGGCAGGGGGACTGGTCATGGTGGCCGGAGAACGTACCCCCTTACCGATACCACGATCGCAGCGATTTATTGGGAATAAAAACCATTTATTCCTTCCCTAGCCTGGGCTACTGGGACAAGCCTTTTCAACAACCTTTTAGCGAGACTGGAAAATATTCTGCACCATCTGGCGATCGCAACGGCCCCTGGCCTGGTCTAGCTCCGCCATTTCACCGCTGTTTAGGTGCCAGCCCAGGGCCCCCAGGTTCTGCTCCGCCTGGGCCAGGGTTTTGGCGCCGGGAATGGGCAGGGTGCCCTTGCCGATGCACCAGTTGAGGGCCACCTGGGCAGGGGTTTTGCCCCGTTCGGCGGCGATCGCCCCCAGTACCGCCAGTAAGGGCTGCACCGCCGGTACCAACTGGCGCAATAACCAGCCCCTCACCCCCACCGGCCAGGGGCCCTGGGGGCCATACTTACCGGTCAAAATCCCCAGGGCCAGGGGGCTATAGGCAATCAATCGGATCCCCAGTTGATCACAAAGGTCCTTCAGCCCCAGATCGGTGACCGGGTAGGTGGAGAGCAGGGAATACTGCACCTGCAAACTGACCAGGGGCACCCCCGCCGCCGCCAACCGTTGGTGGGCCAGCTGCAACCGGCGGGGGCCAAAGTTAGACAACCCCACCCCCCGCACCTGCCCCTGGTGATAGAGCTGGATCAACCCGTCTAGGAAGGGGGCCTCCTGCCAGGGGGCGTAGTTGGCCGTTGACCAATGCATCTGCACCAGGTCAATCGGCCGCCCCAGGCGCTGAGCGGAGGCCGCCGCCGCCCGCACCACCGCCGCCGGGGTCAGACGCCAGGGATAGACCGCCAACTTGGTGGCCAGGCAAATCTGGCCCTGGTTCTCCCCCTGGTAGACCTGGGCAAAGGCCCCCAGCAGGGCCTCGCTGCGGCCATTGAGTCGCCCCGTACCGTAGGAGTCACCGCTGTCAAACAGGGTTACCCCCTGGGCCACACAGCGGTTAAACACCCGCTGCAACTCCCCATCCATGGCGGGATCGTAGCCCCACAACAGGCGATTGCCCCAGGCCCAAGTGCCACAGCCCATGATGGGTAGGGCGGCGGCGGTGAGGGGTGGGCTGGGGGGATGGACTGTGGTCTCGGCCATGGAGGGTTACCGGGGTTGCCCCCGCCGATGAGGGTTAACTGAAGATGGGGGAACTGGGCCGTCGGGCCACCAGATCGATCTCCACCAGGGCCCCCTTGGCCAGGCCCGTCACCCCCACACAGGTGCGGGCGGGATAACGACCTGGGGAGAAATAGCTACGGTAGACCGCATTCATACCATGGTAGTCGCGATCAAAATGGAGCAAAAACACCCGCATGGTGAGCACATGCTCTAAGGTCAAATCCAGTCCGGCCAGCACCTGTTTTAGATTAGTAAACACCTGGTGGGTCTGGGCCTCAATCCCCTCCGGATAGATAGAACCCTGGTCACTGTCTATGGAGGGCATCTGACCGGTGACAAATATCCAGCCATCCTGTTCAACCGCATGGCTGTAGGGGGCTACAGGGCTAGGGGCGCCATCAACCATGTGAAAGACTGGCCCTGACTTATCAGCGATTTCAACCATATTAACCTTTCGAACGTATGATAAAACATGCAAAATAGGTGGGAGAATATGCCCTAAAAAGAAGCTGAAATTAGGATTTGGCTAGCACCCTTAGGCTAGGGTATACGGCCAAAAGTCAGACCAGGGTAGTCAACCTGACTAACCTCTGATCTCTTCCAGACAGCTAGGACATAGACTTGATTAAGTCATGTATTACATTACATTTATTTGAGTCTAAGACATACATTTATTTGACTCTAAGACAATGAAAACCCTTAAGGTATTTTGCCTTGGTGTCAAGGTGGTCGCGTTGTAACCCCACTCAACTTTCCCGCTAGTTCACCCTTCCCTAGCGGCCGGACCCCTCAGAGGTTGTTTGAAAAGCCAAAGAGGGTCTCAAACTATACCTGTGGAGTCGGATAATCTCCGCAGAAATCAGTATTTTGGCGGTCTCTTGGCGGCGAACTATACCTGGGGCGACCCTTTTCAAACAACCTCTCACCAGGTAAATCGCAGACCCTGATCCATCAGGAACCTTTGCAGGGCAGGCATTTGCCCGGTGACAATAATCTGGGCAGGGGTGAGGTTAGGGGGTTGGCTATGGCGCATTAACCAGCCAGCGGTGCTGCCCGCCGCGCCACCGATGCTCCACTCGCCGTAGTGTACCCGGGTAATGCCATTGACGATGTGGCTTACCGCCAGGCTCTTACCGCCGATCAAAACATTGTCGACCCCCTGGGGGATAATCGCCTCCAGGGGAATTTGCAGGGGTCGCACCACAAACTCCTTGATGCTGGCCCCAGAGGCCTCATAGGAGGACCGCCAGGCCCGGTAACGACAACCGTGGATGTCAATATCGTAGTGGGCCAGGGCAATGGCGGTGGGGCTAAAGTCCCGGCCGCCGGTCATGTCCTCCCTGAGGTCCACCTCCACCGCCATGAAGTTCTTCTGGCCGTAGGCCGATCGCCCCAGGATGCGTCGTCCTTCTCGGAGGTAGGGCACCATACTGAGGCCCGATTGGGTGCCCAGGGGAGCCTCAGCCCCCTGCAGAAAGGTGAGGGGTAGCCGTCGACTGGAGTGCTTTTCCATCAGCCACTCGGCAAACATCAGGGCGTGAATTTCCCCATAGTTCAAGGACTCGGTAGACAAGCCCCCCAGCCAGTTTTGTCGTTGCCCCGACAGTTGAATATCTTCCTCCGTCAGCACCAGGGGGGGGTCCATAAAGTGCCAGTCGTTGCCCTTATTCCAGTTGATCAGGGTCATTTCCCCGGGGCGAGTCTTGTTAACGTTGCTGTCCCCCGGCACCTGGCTGACAATGCGGCGGTAGTTAAAGACACTGCCGGTGTTAAAGAACTTAAAGCCCTCCAGGTTAAACTCCCGCCGATGCTCCGCCTTGGTAAAGGCGGGGGGAATGGCTTTCAGTTGCCGCAGACTGTCTCCCTTATCGTTTAGGGTGGCCAGCACAAAGGGGTAGGTATAGGCCTGGGTGCAGTCGGGGTTGTCCTTCAGGGGGGCGTTGACTTCCCCGGTAAAGGCCTGGGAGTCGGACCCCAGGCGGTGGGGGAGGTTGGCCCAGCCCACCAACTCCCCGGTATCGGTGGCATCAATCACGATCATGCGGCCCCCGCTGGCGGGTTGCAGCCGCAGGGGAATCTTGTTGTAGCGATCGCTATCTGACCAGCTATACCACTCCTCCAGTTCCGTGGAGAGGCGACCGCTAGGCACATAGTTGGGGTCTCGGGGAATGCGTTTCACCCCGTAGATGGCCGTGATCGTCCGGCCGGTGGGATCAAAGCTGGCCCCTTTAAAGGCGGTGGAGGTAGCCCAGCGACTCTGGGGAGCGGCCTGGGCGGCCCGGCGCAGCCACAGTTCCGCTGCCGTCGCTCCGGCCCTGGGGCTAAAGCACAGATCCCCCACCCAACAGCTATTTACCTGACTGACCAGCCGCTCCGCCGGCAACCCCGTCCAGCGAGGTAGGTAGACCGGTTGTTGTTTAATCAGCTGCTTAAAGGCTTGCCAACTGGGGGAGAAATTTTGCCGCCAGCGCATCGCCCGGGATTCATCGATCGCCGATACCCCCTGGGCGCTAATCTGCCCCCCCAACCAGGGGGAGAGCTCCAGCAGACAGGTGGTGGCCCCCGCCTTCATCGCCTGGGAGGCCGCCGCCACCCCCCCCAGGGTGCCCCCAATCACCACCACGTCACAGGTCCAGACCTCCTCCGCCAGGGGCAGGGGGGAAAGGGTGGGGCGGCCATTGGCGGTTTGAATCTGGCGCAGCCCCGAGGCCAGCTCAGCCCGATTGACGATCTGGCCGATGGGGCGCTGGGTCAACAGCAGTGGCTGTTGCCGCTGGCTACTCACACTGCGGAAGGCTCCCAGTAAAAAACTGCTGCTGCCCAGGGCAACAATCAGCAGGGCGGACAGGCGGGTAAGTCGTCGTTGCCTCCGGCGGTGTTTGAGGGGCAAGGACCGATAGCGACGGGGCTCTACCATGGGCAGGGCGGCAAGGAACTCAGGGGATCGTCTGTGAGTGTAACAACGAAACCACAACCTGGGACAGGAAAGTTGGACTAACTCAGGATTCTGGTAGGCGGCGATGGCAATTGGGCGACTCTTCAACAGGGGGTAGCCCTCAGCAGCCAGGAGAAGTCGGTAGATTGATGCCAGGGCCTACTAACCAGGGCTAGCGCTGCAGATCTGGGCCGACGGACCTGGGCTAGAACCTCTCCCGCCCGCTGTTTGGAGCACCCAGGCTGGCCTTGGCGGTTTGGCCAAAGCTATACTTAAGAGTAGTCCCCTATCGGCGTAGAACCATGTTTTTCCCCTTCTGTATGCCCTCCGGTTGCCTGGCCCCCAGCGCCAGTTCTCGCCGCCAGTACCAGGAGTACAAGCTGGAGATGATGAAGGCCTTTCGCGACTCCCTGGAGGCTCGCCTGGCCGGCCTCAATGCCGCCATCGCCACGGTGGAACAACAACTGGGGCAGACCGGGGAGTAGTCGCCCTCGGGTTGCCCTGGGGGGATAGGCAAGCTACAGTTTTTAGGCTCCCCTTGCCCTAGGATAGAGCCAATGTTCCCTAGCGCCGGTGCGATCGCTGCCCATGCCCGACCCATCCCTGTCTAGCACCGCTACCCCAGCGGCAGCCGTCACCACCATCCAACCAATCGGAGTCAAGGCCCTCTACGGCCTAGCCCTGGATGGTGATCACCTGCTGGCGGTGGACCCCTTCCGGGGCTACCTGT
>Ga0208465_1000379_pt1 | contig 12943 bp, 27 predicted proteins | sample LakMenEpi31Aug10_FD_150749 | JGI IMG/M metagenome (GOLD analysis project Ga0208465, IMG submission 150749) | Freshwater microbial communities from Lake Mendota, WI - 31AUG2010 deep hole epilimnion (SPAdes) | ecosystem: Environmental > Aquatic > Freshwater > Lake > Epilimnion/Euphotic zone ...
GCGGGATTGGTTTACAATAAACCAATGGTACAGTATAATACTTTCAAAAACACGCTTTGTATGTTAGAATTGTGTTAAAGATCTATATTAACTTCATGTGTATTAAGTAGTCTGTAAAATTCTTTTCTTATTTTATCTAAAGCGTCATCAGCATCTTTAAAGTCATGATAATACTTTTGCCATGCTCGTAACTGCTGACTAAATTCCCATAAAAATGATTGAGTCTTTAATGATTTGCTCATTATCTCATATTCTCTTTGATCTTCTGGAAGGTTGAATTCAAATGTACTTTTCATCATTTGCTCCAAAATGTTTCATAATACCATCACGCACAACAAATACTTTTACTTTACCACTAGAACGAATATAATCACGGCCACCATCAATCATATTGCCATTCTTAAAACTCTTATAATCATGACAATAAATGCTGTATTCTAAGTTGCCTTCATCGTTTTCTACCATGCCAAAAGCGCAATCTTCTACTTGGTCAGCATTAGCTATATACATTTTGTCATCACGAAATAATATTGAGAAATATTTATTACCAAACTCTGGATGGGGAGTTTCTCTATAAAATACATCTGCAATTGCATTGTTAAATTCTGTAGTGCAAACGTATTTAACTGGTACTCCATCCTTTTCAGAATAGAGTTTACAAACTTTATCAGTATCAGTTATTGGACAATGTTTAATTAGCATGGTAAGTTTTTTAGCCGGGAAACTCTGGAGGAATCCACTTTTCATCTTTATTCCTACAATTATTGCATAATGTAGTTATCCATCCACCTTTATTTGGTTTACCACTATTACCACAAACTTCACAGATTTTATAACTCATTTCTTCCGCCATGCCAATAATACCCTCTACATAATCATCGCCGCCACTAAAATATATGCGAAGTCCACCAAACTTTTCTTTTATTTGATCAAATTTAACAGGAACGTAGTCTAAATCTGTTTGATCATTTGGTGTATCGAATTTATTCCTTACCGCTATTCTTTCAGAGATATTCTCCTCATGTTGAAATATTCTCCAACAAACAGAGGATAATATTTCATACCACCCATCGTTACATTCAATACCCCAACACATACATGATTCCATGCGAGATTTAGTCCTATTGGAAAATAGTTGTGGATATTTTTCAAATAGGGTATTTTGTAATTCTTGGTTCATAACTATATCACTTACGATAACTATAATAATACAATACTAGTAAACAAACAAAAATAAAACTATAAAACAAAAATGGCAACATAATAGCTCCTTATATTTGATCAATATTAATCATCAATACCAGTTTTTCGCCAGTATCGTCATCAACATAAAATGTATCACATGTATATTCTTCGCCGGTAACCGCGTCGTGAATATGAACATCACTATTCCACAGTACTGCGTCTAAGCTATGGATATCATTAGCTTTCTTGTGTAAAAAGTTATACAATTCAAGCCATGTCATATTATTTTCCTCATTTTTAACTGGTGAGTCTATTTCAAATAGTGTTAGCTGTTTCATTATTTGTACTCTCTGTGAGTGTTTGAAATAATTTTCTAGATTCTGGCCCACCATAACGATTAGGATCTGCTAATCCAGAATTTATGTACTCTTTTTTAGTGATGTAATATCCAGCATCGTCTTTACAAATTACTTCTTCTTCGGTAAGTTTTAGATCTTTAATCCTTGGATCATCGCATGGAACTATCATATCTGAATGTGAGCCAAAGGCAGATTTTGTAGTAATAATTCTACCAACTGCGTGTTTTGGCATTTTAATTTGTTTTGCCATCATTTACTCCCAATTCCTTGTTGAAGAATATCATTTCATTCCTTTTATTATCCCAGTAACAACCAATTTTATCTTCTGCCGCCATTTGTGCTAGTTCTATACCAATAATCCACTCATGTATATCAGCATATAATTTGTCGATGTTTTTATATGAGATGTATATGTTATTGTTCTGATCCTTTTTTACATACTTCTTCATCAAAAATCTTACATTCTCGACAGTAACCATTTTAATCAATGTTTTATACTTATACTTGATTATTTTAGCTATTGTTTTAAGAGAGATTTTGATGAAAGCATCAACATCTTTAATGTGATAAATCATCGTAGTTTATGATCTGTTGAGAACAATATTGATTCTGATGTTCAACATACTTATATTCTGTAATTTGGTTGTATATAGACTTTATGAGAGATAATGTGCTATACTCTTCACCACATCTATCGTCTTGCTTCCAAGTATATCTATACTTGTTGTTTAACTTGTCTATAGAGTATCTCTCAATTTGATATCCATGTTGAGTGGCCCACGATTTTACTTCCTTCCATACCATGATATCCTCTTGTGTTGACGTATGCCACCATTCTACCATTGTATCGGCACAAGTCAAGCGTTTTCTTTAGGCTGTGTCTTATTTTTTTTCCAAGACAGCAAGCCATTTAGCCACTGTTTTCTTTTGGAGCAATTACATTCATCTAAATTAAACCATTGTTTAAATTTTTCTTCAGTAATGCCCATCTTATTTAAGATATGCTCAACTATATCGCCCAAACCAATCTCATTATCTCTATGAGAATTTGGGTGAAGCCCCATTCTTTCCATTTCTTCTATAGTCTTATTTAAGTCTGAGTGGTCTGTATTCATAAAATACTCTTTATATAGTCTTCCAAATCCACTGTTGGTTGCCAAGGTAAATATTGCTGTATTTTACTAATATCTGCTAAAGTTTCTTTCATTTCGCCTTTTCTAGGCTCTAAAAAGCGATGTTTATCAGAAATCATATTTGCTATTTCTAAAATAGAATAATTTTGTCCACTACCCACATTAAATACCGTTCCATATAAATCGTTAGTAATATTATGCTCTGCTGCACATATGTTTGCATTTATTACATCTTGTACATGAATGAAGTCTCTTCTCTGTGACCCATCGCCAACAATTGTTAGTGGTTCTAATGACTCTTTCTGTCTTAAAAATATTCCAATTACTGGTGCATATTGGCCCCGCTTGGGTTGTCTTGGGCCATAAACATTGAAATATCTAAATATTACTGTCTTGAGCTTAAATAATTCTGTATACATTCGACATATTTTTTCTCCACAAACCTTTGATACAGAATATGGATTCAGACAATCTTCATACATTGATTCTTGGTGTGGTATTTTGTTTCTTCCATATGCAGCAGAAGTAGATGAATATAATACTTTTTGTACGCCGTGTTCTCTTGCGGCCTGTAAAATATTAGTAGTTCCCAATATGTTGACTTTATTTGTATTTAATGGATTTTTAATTGATGGTTCAATTCTTGATTCAGCCGCCATGTGGAAAACATAGTCTACATTATAGAATAATGGCGCTATGTGTTGATAATTACAAATATCTAGCTTGTAATTGTCAGCCCCGTCATTCCATCTGAATTCTTCATTAGATTGAGATGATTCATTGTCTATACAAATTACATCGTGGTTTAATTCTAATAGTTTGTCCACTAGGTGTGACCCAATAAAACCAGCGCCGCCCGTTACAATACTTTTCATGATATTCTCCGGGTTATAAAGATGCAAATAAGTCTTTAACAAGTCTTAATTTTGATACAAATTCTGGTTTATGTGTAAGCACATTTTCGTTTAACAGGTCAACCTCTTTGATAGATTTTAATAGATCATCTTTGGATTCTGTGTGCCTTAACAAACACATGGTTGATTGCGGTAAGTGTATATAACACGATTCTAATTCTGGTTTAGGTATGTATTCTCTGTCTATATTCATTAAATTCATGTGACCAAATAAATTGTCCTGAGTTGCTGTCGCGTCTTTTAGAGCGTAGCAGCAACTAAAAACGAAATTTTTTCTAGATATATGTTCTTGTATACTGCTTTGTATTCTTTCTAGCTTCCAATCTGGATCTTTAAGCTTAAATACAGATATAATATTACATTTCCACGATATAAAGTTTGAGTTTGTGTCCAGATTCCTTATACTTTGTCCAATATTATTGCATAACCAATCGTCGTCATCTATCGGTAAAATCCAATCTGATGGTTGTATTAATTGTTGGTCAACTATAAATTCATCTAAAGTGTAGTAGATTTTGTCGGCATTAATTAAATCGTGATTATTAAATGCTATATTAGACATTTCTTTTCTGAAGTCTACAAATGAAATTTTAAATAGTTCATCCCACCATTTTATTTTTTCATCTATATTCATCCAAGGGATATATTTTTTGTATTTCCTAATTACTACTATTACCCTAGACATTCTTTGAATTCCTCTATAGATATTAGATTTAGCCAAGTTTCTCTATTATTATCTAGATTGTTATATGTTATGTCTGTTGTAATAGATAATAGGTCTTGATTTCCTCTAGATATAACCCCACATCCATAATCTGTATCTACTACAAACATATTTAAATTTTCATTCTCCATCCTAAATTTTATCCAAGCTTTCCAGCAATCGCCCGTCCATTCATCAGTTTCTCTTGGCACCCTTTGTATAATTTCTTTGGTTGGACTCATATCATGACATATTATATATCCATTATTGGATAAGCAATTTAAAGAGTTTTGTATATCTTCATAAACTTGACTAGCATGATGAAGCCCGTCTATGAAAATAACGTCAAATATTTCTGTATTATTGGCAAAAAATTCGTTGGATGTTACATTATAAGTACATTCCACGTTTTTGTCTGGATCAACACCAACCTTATAATCACAATTGATTTTACTAAAATTTTCGTTATTTGCTATTCCTATTTCAAGATATTTTTTGGCATTTATTTTTTCTATAAGCGTATTAACTATATCCCATCTTCTCATTTTATTTTCCTATTTTGTATTTTCAGTGGTAAGAGTTTTTGAAAATATGGCCGTAAGTATCTTAGGAACAATATCTGGTGGTGTTTTTTCTCTTACGTCTTTATATCCATTGTCATGATACTTTCTGCCATATAAATTAAAACTTTCACAGTTAAGCGGAACTGTCTTGATAACATCTATACTCAGAGAATGTGGCTCGCATACAGTTGGTTCATGATTGATGTCCACATAAAGTAGAAACTTTCCTCCGGGAGTAAGAACTCTAGCTATTTCTAAACATGATTTTTCTACATTTTCTACGTGATCAAGCGAGTTGAAAGAAAAAACGTAATCAAAGTATTCATCTGGAAATGGAATTGATTCTGCCTTAGAGTAAATATAATTCATTTTATGTTGGTGGCACATAAATTTCTTCCAATATTCGTTACATAATGGGTCAAGGCCGAAACATTTTGCACGATCTGCAATCCATTCTAGGCTACCACATGGCCCGCACCCAATATCTAGTAAACGTTTTCCAACATATTCTCCTTCTGTAATACCAAATGCTTCTGTATAAAAGTATTTATACCACGTATTGTGAAATCCCTTTGTGTCGAATAATTTTGACCAAAAATTAAGTTCTGCGTCTTCTTTTTTGATATTGGCAACATCACTTTTATTCAATTTTATTGTTAATTTGTCCATTTTTCTTTTTTTTCTACGTTTTTCTATGAGATTCGTTACCAATAAATAATACACCCACGACCATTATATCGCTCTAAAATACTATCTAATGGACAGTTTACCAATACGCTCTAATATACATAAAACATTGTAAATACAATACTGTACCTATACTACTAACAATACAGTATATACAGATAGAGAGATGGGGGGATGGGTTTTGGGATATATGAGATATAACGTGGCCCAACCACATATTAAATAAATTATTCTCCCCCCATTTTATTCCATTATGTGTGTAGGGTCTATAGGGTTCCTTTGTGTGTGTATGTGTTAGTGTACATGGTCTAGTGCATACTCTATCATTGATAGATACATATCTACCTGTTTTGGTGTAAGTTCCTTGCCACTCTCTGCTAGTGAGTTACGGTATATAAGCCTATCTACCTTGGACATAGATAGTAGGTCTATTAGGCCGTATAATATCTCGTCATTAGAAGAAGCTTGTTCTATAGTCTCTAGTAGTAGTTCATATGTCTCTTTGTCTTTGTACTTTACATTATACTTTATAGACATATAATCATAGAATGACTTTTTAGTGGGTTTATCCATCTATATTACCTCGCTGGTTTTGATGTTAAATATAACGAAAAGTGACATCTTAACTATAGTTTTGGGGATTTTTAACACTAAAAACGACTAAACATTAACGGGCCTTAGATTATTAACTTTGACTATCTTATGTGGTGATCTGTACATATTAGGGATTTCTGTATGTGGTTCTTCTATACCCATATATATATACCCAAAACCACTATCGCTAGCGTAAACAGTAATGCCACGTTCATCTATAGACTGAACACTGTATATACCGGGATCACTTAGATACGTTTTCTCACCGGCTTGATTTATATAGTAGTTACCAGAGCGCCCTATAACTTTAATCCTATCGCCCTTCTGTAATACTTTCCAATCTATAGGTTCATACTTCTTTATTTTCTTCTTCTTAACTACCTTACCATCTTTGGCCCGTATATCAAATTCTTTATTACAATGTTTACATACATACGCCCGTGCGCCATTAATCTGATTACAATTCTTACAAAGTTTTTGTCCACGCTTTAATTTCATATTATCTCCAATCTCGCTGACTACCAGCATTGGGGCGATCTTCGTTGTTTAGATGAGACACGCTAGATTCTAACATATCTATCGGCATCTGTCAAGAAAAAATTTAGACAATCTCGCTGACTATCAGTATTGAGGCGATCTTACTTATTAGAGTGAGACAGTATATTAATGGATTGGTCATCTTGATTGTATCTAACAAAATAACTTCCACTAATACATTTACCTTCTATACCATCAACATAGCGCCTACTATATATATTAACGCGCCACTTGTCATCAAATACATTTGTATTCTTACACATAAGGAATGAATCCGGCTTATCGACATAATTGAAAATAATATCACACGGTTCTAGATTCTGATTTTTTATTTTTGACATAATTTTCTCCAATGTTAAATCTCGCTGACTATGAGCATCTGGCCGATCTTATAAGATAAGATGAGACATATGATGCACCCCCTCGCGTTGGGGGAGTTATCCAATTTATCTATCTTTCCCACTCTACCTATTTTACCACAAGGAAACACTCGACGCAAGTACTTGGTATATAAGGACTTACATCTATTGAACGTAAGTCATTGGTACGCTTAGATTTAGAACTAGGGCGGCGGGCCGGGCCGCACGTAAATCCTTTGCCAATAAGGACTTACGGCGACCACGGTTTCGCTACGCTTCCCAAGCAGTTTTGATCTCATCCATCGCGTCTTGAATCTTACGATGTACAGGCGTATCCTTATTCACTTTCTTATAATCTTCGATTACTGGCGGTTCATAATCTTCAGTAAAGAATCCAGCGTTTTCCTCAACAAAGTCTAGATCCAGTTCACCAATAAGATCATGAAGTTCGTCAGGGTCTTTTGCCTCGACCACAAACTCTGCCGCTTTTGCTTCCACGTAATTCATTCGAACTTTATACTTTGGCATATATACTCCTATGTAGTGTGTAGAGAGGGCTGGCGGGATAACTTATATATCATGCCCGCCAACCCTTCCCTCCCACATATATCAAGCAGTCAGGGCGAAAATCTTCTCGTAGTCCTTATCGTTGAACGTATCCGCACGACGCAGAAGAGTAGCCCAACGATCTGCCGAAGTCATCATCAGCGAACCACCAATCTCGTCCATGCGGACCCAAGTCTTATTATCAAACTTCTGTCCCGCACGGGTGACGCCTGCGATGATTCCGAACAGGTTCGACTCATGCGTCTCATGCGTCACATACTGTTCCAGAAACTCCGTAGCCTCACGCTTCGACAGTTTATAATCCGACGACACTGCGGCGATAATACCCTTCGTGCTGCTCTTGCCAATCTGCAATGAGCGAGTAGCGAGGAACTGTTTGATACCCGGCGACAGAAGAGGAATCTGCTGCTGAATATTCTCAGCGATTTCCAACTTCAGTTTGGCGAGATCAATATTGCCACGATGAACACGACGAATCTTTTCGCCCGCAGTCTGACCCCAAATACAACCATTCAAGCAGATGGCACGAAACAGGCTAGGAACCTGCGAGATACGGCGAGTGCCAACCTCACAATTTCCGACACTAATCATCCCACCATAATCCGTATCGTCATCCTGCCCGTAGTCCATAATGGTATCGGGGATGAGAACATTACCATAGATGGTATCCTCGTCTCCCTTCCAATGGCTGAATCGACCATCGGGAATAAACTCACGAACAACGTCGAGATACCAACGGTTATCCACTGGGGCGTATTGCTCAGTCACGAATGCCCTAGCAGTACCATCGGTATAGGTGCGGATGCGGAACTTCTTATCTGCCTCGATTCGACGCATGGCATTATTGCCAACGGCGACCATCGTAGACGCATCATTATCGTCAAACCCCTCGATGTTTCGCATCTCACGAAGGAATGACGAGGAAGTCACGCCCGTGCGAACGCTGAACTGTTCGATGCAATGGTCAGTAGGACGAAACGTGCGACCATCAGCGATACGGAAACGGAACTCGTTATTGTGAACAACGCAAGAAATATTCTTGATTTCAGTAAGAATATCCTCACGATTATCGACGGCGGTCTGTGCTTCCTGCATAACGTCTTCATAAGACTTGGTTTTCGACCACCAATCCTTATGAACATGCGTACCCTCTGCAAAGCCGGTGCCAGTAGCACCCTGCAAATTGCGAACAAACGAACCAGTGTCCTTATCGGAAGCAATCGTCAAACGGTTATAATCGCTCATTATCATCATCTCCTAGTAGTGGGAAGGTTTCTCGTATTATACAGCGTCAGGCGTCGTTGTCAACGTCGGGCGGAAAAAGTTTATCGAAGCAATCGGAGCAAGTGCTGCTGATAAGCAACTCACGCTCACCGGCAGTAAGATATGGAAGAAGGTCTTGAATGAATCCAGAACCAGACATCCATGACGTATAATCTTCACGACGAAGGAAGATAAGATACGTCTTATAACATAGACGACAATCCGCTTCCAAAACCATGTCAAAAACAGCAGTATTTGCAGCAACCATAACGACTCCTTTTCCACGATCATACCATGTATATCGTCAGTGTCAAGGGGTGAGCATTAGAAATTTCTTTTAGACGTAAACCCTTGTGGTGTAAGGACTTATGGCGAACGCGGCCCGCCGCCTCGGTCCTAAACCCTTGCGGGCAAAGGACTTAGGGCGACTTGTTTTTAGCGATACGATTCCATAGTAATATCACTCTTTAGTTCTGTAACCCAAAAGTTCAGATCATGAGCAATGTTATCTATGGCCCATTCTGTAGCGTCATTTCCCGTTGTAAACGGTCCATATACTGCAAGTCCAGATATGGGATCACCAGCAATCACACAAAATAGATCATTCATTTTAGCACCGTATTGTCGGGGGAACATATACTATCTGTATATAAGTATCCTATTTATTTAGTCGTGCTGAACAAACATACTAGCAATTATAATCATAATGATTAGTTGTATCAATAACCCTCCGTATGACACTATGATAACATATCACAGTAGGGCGTGTACGAGTCGAACGTACCTATGAACACCTTATAAGAGTGTCGGATGCTACCGGCTTACCTTACGCCCCGTGAACGAGTGACCCGCACCATCATAGCACGGGCCACTCGCCCCGTCAAGGGATCACGACACCGATGCGTCAAGCATCTTATCGCAACGCAGGGTACGATACTGGCCGTTAGTAGAGCGAACGAGAGCGTAGGCACCATGCGGCCCGAAACTCGCCTTCTCGATCACACCCTCATGCCACTTCAAAACATTCATGCTACCATGCTTCGGATACTTGCAACGAAGAACCTTACCGACAGCGATAGCGTTGCTCAACGTAATGTAACCCATAATAATCAACCTCCAAAAACTTCAGTTTCAACTTGCGAGAAAGTCACAGTGACCCTCTTCCCTTGACGATCAACCACCACGCCTTCGCGTGTGATACTAACCACAGTACCCAACTGCAACTTAGTACCAATTCCAACAATCTTCATATCTAACTCCTAGACTTGCTAGTGCCGATACTGACTACTACTACTTCATCAGTATCGACATTCTAGCAGACAAACTTTAGACTGTCAAGCCTCGACAGCCTCGGCCTTGGGAGCCTTGGAAGCCTTCGTCTTGGGGGTAGCAAGGCTAATCCCAAGAACACGCTTGGCGAACACCTTCAGACCCTGATCGGTCAGCGACTCACTGCCAGTAGCAGTGGCGGCAGCATACTGGCCGACACCATCAACTGCACCAAGCAGCGAAGAACGAATGGACTCAACATCAACGCCAGCATCACTAAGAACATCAACACGAAACGTGAACTTCTGCATAATCATCTCCTTTTTCAACTGTGAGTTATCAACCATCATGTCCTAAGTATACCACTATTATCGGCCCTGTCAACCACAATCTTGAAAAAAAATTTCTTTGACGTAACCCGTTGTGGCGTAAGGACTTACGGCGAGGGCGGCCCGCCGCCCCGGCCCTAAACCCTTATGGGTCAAGGACTTGCGACTCGTTTGAATTTGCGGCTCTTATTTCAGCAATCGCCCAAGATTCCATGTATTTAGTAGTGGCATCTGGATCGCATGGTAATAGTTTCACACACTTTCTTCGTGCATCCGTTTTGGATTCACAGTCACGCATTACAATACTAACAGTGATGTAGTGGTACATATTATTCGTCAAACCTCTTGAGTAATTGTGCAATATCCTGTTCTATCTTTCTAAAATTATGTTCTATCTTACCAGACTTTTCCCTGCTTACTATTTGTGATATGATAAACGTATGATATGAACTCAAGGCCCACAACATTATTTCTTTCTCACGCTCAGTCATTTCCATTTAGTTCCCACCCCTCTTCTTGCATGATCTCATCCGTAGGTATAACGGTTGTATGCTTGTCTGCTGTAGTATAGCCCCTATATCCACGCTCGTCAACATAAAAATATTCATCTAGTACGTCATTCTCATTACATTCCCATATAGCAGTCTTACAAGCATCTCTAGCATTTTTGCTAGTACTATAGATAATATTTAGACTTCCGCAAGATATATAATATTTCATGACTGTCTCCTACATGCGGTACATGAACATTCTTCATCTTCATATGGATCGTATTCAGCACTAATACTTTCAGCACCAGTATCAATACAAACTAACTTGCGGCGACCCTTACGTTTTACATATCCAAGGTTACCAATATGATTATCTGCGAAATAAAAACCTAATTCCTCTATCTTATTACAGAGATTATTTATATATCTAAGTTTAGATTCCCATATTTCTTCACACTCACCACATCCACACTCATTACCACCACATCCCATAACTTCTGCTTTTTCTGTAACAAATCCCCATTCTTTATAACCGCCCACAATCATTTTCTTTACTTCGCTCAATACTTTAGGGGCTAGATTATGCTCTGAAAGTTTAGACTGTGCATGGTGTGCATACTCTGCGTCATCAAAAGAACTAAAAGTCTTGAAGCCACTCTTTTCGTCAATAATAAAAAACGATGAGCGACTACCAGCATCGGCAAATAAAGGTTTGGGCATAGTATATAATCTCAGTGAGAGGGAAAGAGAACGTTTGCGAGGCCACGAACGCACAAGTCACATGATACACTACCCTTCGTCGGAGTGCAAGTGACAACTCCGCGACCACGACGAATCTCGGGGCAGGTAATATACTTCGTATCGTCAATAATAACTAACTTAGGAAGTGAAGCCCGCCAAGCATCCGCGAGATTCTTACGCTTGGGACGTTTCTTTGCAATCTTCTGGTCGCTGTCGCACCATGCGAACAGTTTGAAACCGGCGGCTTCGGCTTGTTTCTTATCTTCGGCATTGTGGATACTGGCATATACCGCCATATACTTACTGAAAGCCACAAGGCGACTATCGTAGATATGGGTATAAAACCACATATCGGGGAGAGTCTTTCCTTCCGCAAGAATACTTTCACAAGCCCACGTTACATTCTCAACATAGTTCGTGTCGAGTTCACCATTGAGAAACCAATCGCCACGCTCATGCCAACGAATAGACTTGTTTTTAGAAACGGCGTCGAGGATCATCGACCTAATGCGATTCTTTTCCGTAATAAGATTCTGCATACCAGCGGGACGAACACCGGGATACATCTTCTCGGTCTGCTCTGCATAACATCCATTGTCAAGAAACTCACAATCAGACGGACAAGTATCTCCAACTGGACGAGAAACAACAATACAACCCTTACCCAACTTATCATTACCGTTTGCGACTTTCATGATTTTCTCCTGTGTCCTGCTATCTTAGCATATATATCGGCACAGTCAAGGAGAAAACTTTAGAGAGCAAAGCGTATGCCAACTACCGAAAAATCTTAGGTTGTTCGTAAAGTGTTGGTAGATAAGGACTTACGGCGAACGCGGCCCGCCCGCCGCAGCGTAAATGCTTGCGGTGTAAGGGTTTAGGACAAGTAACCTTCGCAACCAATATTCTTCAGGTCACGAAGCAGATTTTCAGCCGCCTCTTTGGTTTTCAGACGCACCGATATCTGGTTCAGGTCGCCCTTGTGCCACACGCCATAAGCGTCCCAGTGTCCGATCATACCATCGGTCCAATCCTTCGCTTCCTTCAATCCCCATCCTGTGTGCTGACGCACAACCTTGATACAAGGAATACGATTGTTCGTGGTCATGCCACTAGTGATCGTAACATGATACTGCTCTTTTCCGTCAATAGCACTTTCCAGTGCGGCCACGATCTTTTCGCGCATTTCTGCTGGGCAGTAGATCGCCAAATCCACCGCTTCACGAACCGTCAAATCAATCTTGATCAT
>Ga0208465_1000380_pt1 | contig 12929 bp, 28 predicted proteins | sample LakMenEpi31Aug10_FD_150749 | JGI IMG/M metagenome (GOLD analysis project Ga0208465, IMG submission 150749) | Freshwater microbial communities from Lake Mendota, WI - 31AUG2010 deep hole epilimnion (SPAdes) | ecosystem: Environmental > Aquatic > Freshwater > Lake > Epilimnion/Euphotic zone ...
AATGCTTATGGCTTTAACAAGGGTGGCGCCGGAGCGTTTGACCCAACTACACCTTTCATCAACGGCGTTGGCGGTTCGTTATTTGGCGAATTCGACGATGGTGGATTTTGCTTCGCAATAGATCCAAACAACGGAGGAGGAGGTGGTGGTGGATATAACAGTTGGGGTCAAAAAGGCGGCGATGCTCAAATAGTTTTTAATTTTTGGAGGGCGTAGCTAATGAACGACGTTACCGACATCCAGTTGTTAAAAGTGCAAATACAGGCCGAGTTGCAACGGCTTGAAGCGCAGTCGTCTGCCAAGGACGTAGCCGGTAAAGCCATTGGTAAGGACGGGCTGAAATACATCACGGCCATTGTGGTGATCGGCGTGCTGTCTAGCCTTGCGTTAGATTCGGACAAGATCGCTGCCGTGATGGGGCTGCTTGGTGCCTCGCTGACCGCTCTTATCTCTATGCTTGCCAGCATTGCAGGCACGGTGGAGAAGGAAGATAAACCCGAGTTTGAGGTAATTAAGGAACTGATCGCCAAACTAGACCGGCTGGATCGCAAAGAGCAGCCGATGCGGGTGGACGTTGAGGGCGATCATGTCACCGTTACCAAGGGCGACGACGTAGTGAGGGCTTCCAAATGATGACAATGATTTCAACTTTCCTGTCCTTCCTCGCAGGAGGGCTTCCCAAAATTCTGCAGATCTTTCAAGACCGCCAAGACAAGAAGCATGAATTGGCTCTCGTTGCCGCGCAAAAAGAGCGCGAACTGGCGTTAGCTGAGCGCGGCTTCCTTGCGCAAGCTCGCGTCGAAGAAATCAAGTTAGAGCAGATTCAGACGCAGACTGCGGGTGAGGAGCGTCAAGCTCTGTACCAGCACGACATCGAAATTGGAAAAGGCGCATCGCAGTGGATGATCAATCTGCGCGCATCTGTGCGTCCAGTGGTGACATATATCTTTGTGCTAGAACTTGTCGCCATCAACATCGCGGGCGTTTGGTATGCCTACGACACGGGCGTTCCGTTTGCTTCAGCGATGGCAGAAGTTTTCTCTGACGATGAGATGATGATACTAGCGTCCATTGTAAGCTTTTGGTTCGGGACGCAAGCGTTCCAAAAGAAAGGCTGATCGTGAAGGTTAGCTCCAAAGCAATAGAAATGATCAAACACCATGAGGGCGTCAGATTGAAGCCCTACAGGTGTCCTGCTTTACTTTGGACGACTGCGGTAGGCCACGTCATTGATCCTAATCACGCCAAGGTGCCATTTGAGGAACGACGGAATTTATCGATACCAGCAGGCTGGGACCGGACTCTCACGATGGACGAGGTGGACCGGATACTTGCTGAAGACCTTCGTCGGTTTGAGCGTGGCGTGGTTCGACTTTGCCCTGCTGCTGTTGATCGTCAGGGAGTCTTTGATTCTCTCGTCAGTTTTGCCTTCAACGTGGGCCTTGGCTCTCTCCAGCGTTCTACCCTTCGGATGAAGACGAACCGGGGTGAATTCGAGGAAGCGGCTGACGAGTTTCTAAAGTGGACAAAGGCGGGTGGGCGAGTGCTGCCGGGGCTGGTTAAGCGCCGCATGGATGAGCGGGCGCTGTATCTTTCGGGAGTCGTTGGCTGAGGGGCTCAAAAGATGAAAGAGAATTTTGAAGCGTGTTTTAAGAATGTGCTGAGGTCTGAGGGTAAATTTGTTAATAACCTCGAAGATCCCGGGAGCATGACCAATCTTGGCGTTACGAAGCGCGTTTTTGAATCTTGGGTAAAGCGCGAAGTGACAGAAAAAGAAATGCGCGATCTAAAGCCAAGTGATGTTCGCGACTTGTACAAAACTTTTTATTGGGATGCATGCCGATGTGATGAATTGGCATGGGGAGTCGATTACTCCGTATTTGATCTTGCTGTGTATATTGGAATTGAAAGATCCATCATCACTTTGCAAAGAGTCTTAGAAGTAAAAGACGATGGGATTTTTGGTCCTGCCACAATTAAAGCCGCTCAGGAACAAGACCCGATCAGCATTATCGCGGGGTGTTTCTCTGCCAGAATCGGCTTTTATCAAAATTTAAAAAATTACGAGACTTTTGGTAAGTTGGGACATCGCCGGGCCGTTTACGTCGCATCAGATTCAAGAAGAATGCACGAAAAAAATCTTCCGAAAAGCCCTACGGATTCAGGATCTTCACCTTCCCAATAACGCTCGATGACAAAGCAATCGGGCCGACGCTGTAGTAATTGCCTGAGTTGTTGTCCCGGTAGATTTCATCGACGATGATGATTCCGTCATCGATCAGCACAGAGATGAGGGCCTCGAGCGTTTTTGCCGGATGGTCGCCGATGATCTGATGAACCGGATTGCCCGCTTTCGATGGCATGTTCAGTGTGAATATATACCTCATGACCTTCCCTTAAAGGGATGGGGGCGGTCCCTCTCCGCCCCCTCCCGACCTGTTATCCGAAATCCTCAGCGTCACCCGCAGCGGATGGCGCAGAGACCTGAGTCGACCCCGTAGCCGGAGGACCGCCAGAGGGCGCAGGGGGCGCCACCGGGGCTGGATTCTTCGGCTTGTAGACCAAGTCCGCAGGACGTGCGACCCAGCCGACAATCTCGAAGACCGGCGAGTAGTTCGTCGACTTGCGAGCGCCCTCACCCGTGGTGATGGCCACGGTGTCTTTGAGGGCCACCACGGGCAGTTTACCGGCATTTGCCGCTGCGCCAGCGGTATAAGCCGAGTGCAGCTCGTCAATACCACGAAGGAATGCACGAGCGGTCGACGCGAGCTCGCGAAGATCGCCGCCAAGCTCCTTGCCCAGCTTCACCAACAAGCGCACACCGGGCTTGTGTTTTTCGCTCGGACGGTCAGGCTGCTTCTGGCCGAAGCGAACCACCTGAAAGTCAGGCGCGCTGCCGGTATCGAAGTTGATGTATCCGACTTCGATGTTCTCGAAATCAAATACCGCCTTGAAGCTGCGGCTGATGTCGACAATGTTGTCTTCACCATTCACGCGGTCGCGGCGAAACATGCGGCCAGACCGACAATCAAACTTGATGATCGGGATGATCTCGCCACCAGAGCCGCCTTCAGAAAAGTTAAAACCAAGTGCCATTTTCAATTACCTCTTACAAGATGCCGCGATATAGCTCGCAGCTTGCTTTCCTGCTTATGCAGAAACTTAGACGCCCCACACGTCAAACGCGGCCTTGCGCGTCAACGGGTCGGCAAAATAAAAGCTGTCGACGTCAGGCACCACGAGCGATGCAAGCTCCCCCGGGTCCTTCGTGATCGACAAGAATTTTTGGATCGAAAGACCAATTTGCAGCAGTGCCTTGACGTGCGCAGAAGGGTTCTCGAGCCGGTAAATCGCATGCTTTTTCGGCGTTACATAAGCGATCTGCGGGTCGGATTCTCCGCCGCGAGCAGCATGATACAGCGCCAATTGCCGCGCATGAGCATTGCTGATTTCGCTATGCAGTGCATGCGTGGTCTTCAAGTCGATCAAGATCTTGCGCTGGCCATTGTCCCATTCAAAATCATAGTACCCAATGAAAGGCACGGCGAGGCCATTGATCTCGTATCGAATCTCGCCCTGCATCGATGAGGGCACGCCATATGGGCGAAGTGCCTGTAAGCCCTGCTTCACCATCTCGGGCACAGAGGCCTGCTCTTTCTCGAGACGCGAATCGCCAGAAAGCGCGGTCAGCATTTTGAATTTATCGAGCGCGATGCCCGCGCATTGCAACGGATCGAGCGAATGATCCTTCAAGCCAGCCGAAATGCCGTCTTCGACGGCGGTCCCACGATGAGCTGCAGCGCCGACAACGTTCGGTCGCTTCAAAACCTTTGTCAGCACAAACATCGCTGGAGATGAAGCGAACATGTTGCAAGTAGATGCGGACAAATGCGCAATTTCGTGAGATTCGAAAGGATTCATAAAATAGCCTTCATTGAATAAATTAAGGCGGGATCGTAACGGAAAAAAGGGGCGGTGTGAAGTCCCGCCCTTGATCCCCCCATCCCCCCGTCGCTCTCCCCTTAATCTAGTCGATTGTCCGCGTAGGCATCGACGCCGTGATTGCGCAAGACTTGAGCGAATGCGGAGGCATATGCCGACTTGCGGTCATACGACTGCTCGTAATCGCTCACCCAAAGGTGCAACCCACCCGAGTAAGCTTTTCGGGCAAGCTTGTTTTTCAGGGCCCATCGACCGAAGCTGGTATTGCCTTTGAAGCCCACCCAAGCAAAGCCGCACATGCCCTCAGGGACGTGCCAGACCTGCTTGTCACCCACAACCATCATGGGCTCTGGCACCACCTTCGTCGCGGCCTCGTGGCCAGCCTGATGAGCCACGTCAAAGATCATACGATTGAATTCATTGCTCATTTCAGTTCTCCTCAGAATTGTCGACGATGATGCCTTCGGCCAGCAGATGCTGAGCGGTGCGACCAAAAAAGCCCTGAAGCTGGTAGGCGAGGCGGGTATCGTGCAGATACTGCCAAGCCTCGATAACTTGCTCCTCAGACTCGGCTTCGATAAAGCCTTCAGCCAAACCTACAGCGGTATATGAATCCATAAAAAATCTCCTCAATCAGTTGGTAGAGGAAGTGTCACTCCTTTTCCCGTTTTCCAATGTCTGCTCCCGCACGTTCGGCTCAGGTTTTTCAACTTTAGGCGGTACCGTGGCGGCCATCAGGGGCGGCGTCGAAAGCACGTATCGAAGCAGTTTCTCTGATGCGCCATCTGCAGCAGCCTTGTTGCCAAGGATTGCAGCGACGTAAAACTCGCGAGCAAAAGCGTCAGCTCGAGGGTCCGGCGGTTGATAATGAAAGCACGGCACGTCCAAAGAATGCACGACACCGAGGGTTTCAGGTTTTCCACAAATACACATGATCAATCATCCTCCTCTTCACAGTATTCAGCGAATTGTCTGAGCGCAGCGGCTCTCTTGCATTGTTCCTCAAAAACTTTGGCCTCGAGCCTTCTAATCTCTTCGGCAAAAAACTGAGCCTCATCGAGCAGCCCGTTCACTCGCAAGACTCGAAGGGCCTTTTGAACAGTTAGTTGCTCTCCCAAATCTGTATCTGGAACTCCCATAATGATCTCCTATGAATTGCATTTATAACTGTAATTAACATTCACTTCTCCGCACTCGCAAGCTTTGACGGTCTTGCGTCCAAACTCAGAACCGGCCACGAAAGCCTCATAAATCTTGAACCAGACATCGTTGCCCCTGTGGGCAAATTTGTCTGCGTAATTTGACGCGGCCTCATCAAGTCTTTGATGGGCCTCCTTCTCTGCATCTGTCTGTTGCATTTTCAAATCTCCTGAATTTTTAACAGTCTCTTCCCACTGGCGCTGCTCTTCAAGCTGTTGTTGCTGGTCCCAGCCCGGACCTTGATCTTCGATTTCCATTAGCGTCTATTCCACCAGCGAACAACTTTCTCATCGAGCTCATTTCCTACGGCTTCCCATCCTAAGGCCGCAGCACGAATCAGCATGCCGATAAGCCCAATCATGGCGCCTAGCACAGCGGCAATTATGATTCCCGCTTCGCTCCCTCCTAAAAAAAAGACAACAATCGCGAACCAAGCGGCAGCACCGCCAACATATTTAATAAATTTTTTCATCACCATTCCACATCCCAACAAGCAAAATCAAGCAAAAGGCCTATCGGTACTGCAGGGAAAAGCCATATCCCAGCAAACCCGGGATGCGGCGCAAACATAAAAATCAAGAACCCTATGAGAAGGGCTAAGCCTGTGAATCGAAACATCAGTAGTCCCTCGCTTCTTTGATACACCGAGCGACATGAGCGGCGCAGGCGTAGTTAATTTCTTTGACGTCCGCCTCAGTCAAATCCTCGATCTTGACCTTGACGAGCAGAGGCACGTAATCGCTACGTCTGAAAGCGTCGCTCTGATCGCCCTCGGGGTAGTGACCAAGAACCCAAATCTCGTTGAGATCGTACGAATCGCAGTTACCAAAGGTGCTCGGATAGTGCGTGAACTCGATCTCGACTTCGAGAATCATCCCAAAGCGGTACACCTGAGTGGTGCAGGACATCTCAAACTCACCGAGATCTGCAGCCATCGCATCGCGATCACGAATGAAATCGATACCTTTCATAAAAAATCTCCTGTAGTAGATGGCGCAATCATGACTTGTATAGAATTGAATACGAGTGCGGTAGCGCACGAATTCTGCATGTGATCCAATTTTAAGCCTTTTTGAAGATACGTGTGGTAGCAGACGAAGACCCCAGTAACACCGAGCTAACCTATCACCGTCAAGTTCATTTTATTTATTAGGAGATTGTCATGAATTACGCTAACCATATCGGCTACTCGGACGTGAACCCCTTCGAGATCGTGCGTCGCATCAGTGACAAGACGGTCGAGATCCGCGCCATGAATGCCGAGCGCGACCCCAATTGGAAGCCTGACTTCGTCCCCGGCGGCTTTTGCGGCACGGTGATCAACCAGAGTCAGCAACGTTGGCTCATCAACAGCAACCCCGAGGGTCGCGTGTTCCGCATTCGTCTCGGCAAGCGGGGCTGGAAGGACTCGAGCGGCTCGCGCTACGTGCTTGCCGATCAGCCTCAAAAGTTTTACGACTATAATTTTTAATCGGAGGCATCATGAAATCCATCAAGTTGCCGCAGCGCAAACGTTTCGAGGGCTTCGACTACGCCAAGGGTCAAACCTTGGCCATGTCGGGGCGGGAGTGGCATCAGTATGCCAAGGTCGAAGAGTTCCGAGTTAGCCGTGATCGCGACAATCGCGATGCGACCAGCGGTCGCGGCCACGAAGTGTGGGGTGTCAAATGATTTACTGGATTATGCCCGCGTTTGTTTTCGCGTTCTGGGGGGCGTTGTACCGCCCCCGGATCGCGGCGGTTCTAGTTGGCGCCCTGCTTGGCAATGCTTTGGTGATCACCACCAGTGGCGTCTGGCCTGAGTACCTCGAGCTGCTTGGGGTGAAGTCATGATTCCCCGCGATAGCCAGCGTTCCAAGGTGTATCGAGCCGAGCAGCTTGCCTTTGATGGCTCGCCTCTTGATGTGCCTGAGATCAAAGATATCGAGGATTATATTACTCACATCTGCAGCCTTGGCCGCGTTCGTGATTCGTTTCCCGAGCTGATCAACCGACGTGTCGTTGTCGGCGATGGCCGGTCCCGAAATCGTCCTGCTGCGGATAGCTCAGGCATTTACATGCCCCGGCATTCGCGCAGGAAGTGGATCGTGCTGCACGAGCTTTCGCACACCATCGTGCGACGCAAGCATGGCGTGGTTAAAGCTGCCGGCCATGGTTGGCAATTCGCCGAGACCTACTTGCTGCTGGTCCGCCACGTTATGGGCGTCGAGGCGCATGACCGGCTCAAGGCCAAATTCAAGGAGCACCGCGTCCGATTCCGCGAGCCCAAGAAGCGTCGCGAGCTGACCGAAGAGCAAAGGCAGGCCCTGAGTGGGCGTCTTTTCGAGGCTCGGGAAAAACGCAGAATTGAGCGTTACCACGCAGAGCTCACCAGAGTGGCGGCATAAGCTCTCACCTACTGATACAGGAGTATTTGAGATGTCAAAGCAATCATTTGAAATTAACGCAATCGGCGGTGACGTTGTTCCCAACGGCACCTCACTCGTAGGCCAGATCCGTGCCGATCTTGACGAGCTGCTGGCTTGCTTCAAGTACGACATGGGCGCCTCGGATGATGGCAAGGTTCGGGTCGAGTTCTGGGTTGAGTTCCATGATCTCGAGGATGACGACTACGTTGTCGCGACGATCTATGATTGGAAGTCGAACACGCCAATCGAAGATCAACTTGTTTGGAATGTGGGCGGTAAGGACAGCCGCGCACTGATCTTTGTTCAAGATGTCCTTCACAAGCATCGTTTCCCTAAATCGTAAGAGGTATATGTCATGAACTATTTGATTAATTTTGTAGCCACAATCGCTGTCACGACGGTAATTTCCGTTGCCGTTGGTGATGCTGTTCTTGACGTTGTTGATGCGAAGCTTCAACCGCTCATCGAGAATCTCGAGGTGAGCAGGCCGCTTCCTTCTCAATCGTCTGAACCGCTTCTCTCGAAGCCCGTCCCCGAGTACATCTGAGGTCACAACAATGAGCGCCATGATTGCAAAGCTAAAAGGTCGCGGAATCTTTAAGTGGGGTTTCTACGGGTACTTGGCTTACAACGTCCTGCAGATTGCAGTGCTGTTGTACTTCTACAGCCCGAGCGAGCTTTGGCAGATGTACATGGCGCTCATTGAGGCGGCCAGACGATGACTAATCTTGAGTTCCAAAAACTGCTGCACGACTCTGGTTTGCGCCAAGTCGATGCAGCTTGGATCTGCGGCGTGTATGTGAGGCAAGTACGTGCGTGGTGCCTTGGAGAAACCGAGGTACCACAGTACGCCGAGCTTCTCTTGCAAGCCTATGTAGAAAATTTGATCACGCCAGAATGGTTGTGCTCAAAGATTGATGTTGAACCACCCAAATAATTAGGAGTTATTGAAATGAATATTTATTCAAATGTTATTGATATCCGCGATGTTATTTCCCGTTACGAACTGCTCGAGTCTGAACTTTCTGAGAACAATTTCCCGGTGACTCGTGCTCTCGTTGCTGAAGAGTCAGTCGAAGATCGGCGCAATGAATTCACGGCTCTGTCCGACATTCTCGAGCGCCTGAAGGATAACGGAGGCGACGAACAGTGGCGCGGCGAGTGGTACCCGCTCACGTTGGTCGCGGACGATTACTTCACTGAGTACTTCAAAGAACTGACCATCGAATGCGAGTACGTGCCGAAAGACTTTCCGGCATGGATCAAGATCGATTGGGAGAGAACAGCCAAGGATGGCTTGATGGACTACACCCCCATCACGCTCGATGGCCGCACTTACTACTATCGAGCCGGCTGAGGAGGTCGCCATGATCTACTCAGGCGCAGGACCATTGCCACGGCACCGGTACTGCTATGTCGAGCCTGACACCTTCGGCAACTCGGGCTGGGAGCGCGTGGCTTGGTTTGGCCTCGTCTCTCACCCGGGCCGGACGTGGGGCTGCCATGTGATGCTCGAGTGCGGAGCGATTTACCGAAACGTGCCTTTGCATCGACTCTCACATCAGCCAACGATGCCGAAGTGGGAGCCGAAGGATGCTCAAGTTTGGGATTGCTACGGCCATCAATTCAGTGTCGTCGAGTATCCCTTTCTTGAGTCTGCAGGACCCATGAAGGTTCGCTTGCTCTCGGGTGTCGAGCTGATGGGGAAATATTTGTTTACTGCCATTCCCATGTTGGATGGATATAGTCTCGATCCTGAGCAGTCGAAGGAATTCATGTTCGTTGCTTTGGAGAACGGTAGGTTTTGTTCATTGCCGACTAATCATGTTTTGGTCAATGACAAATCTTTTATCCGATCTTTGGAATGGCCAAGACTCAAACGTCAGACGGAGGTCTGGAGCGTAGATTGAACGTGCTGCCTAATCAGCAGCTAGTCTGACCCGGACGATGAGAAGCACTGTGATAGGTGCGGGTGGTTCGGCAACAGCCTTCCGCAGTAATGCGGGTGGCCAATGATGCCCAGAGAAATCTGCCGGCTAACCAACCGGGCGGTAGCACCCGATAGCCCTTTGTGGTCGTGAAGCGGATGGAGGCATGCGTGATGGGGTTGGGAATTCCCGGCTCTTGATGTGCTACAGCGACCGCCGCACAAGGGGAGCATCTGATCTTACAAATAGGAGCATTGAGATGAAAAAGTTTTTATTTTTATTGGCTGCTGCAAGCGGCATTTCTGTCGCGAGCGCAGGCGTCACCACTGGTTCGCTGGGCGTCTCGGTTACCGTACTTCCTTCGAAGTCACTTACGGGAGAGCCGCAGGTTCATCAGGTGTCGAATCCACTGCCGCCGATTATTGGCTCGATCAAAAACCGAGCTGGTGGTCAGATCATTCTCGCAACCGAGAAGTGCAGCACTGATCCAAGCTTGCAGTTTGCCTTTGTCAAAGATGACGGAGGTCGACTTTCATTGACCGGGTGCTGGCAAATGATTGGAGAAGACATCATCATCAAGTGGTCCGATGGTGACGTGTTTTCGTATCCCGTTGGTAGCATCGAATTCTCTGATGGCTTTAACAGGTGGTCTGAGCAGAATGCTCGAGACAAGGCGAGAGAAAGGACGCTTTGATGGGCACCAAAAAGAAAATCGTAAAGCAGCCCGCCCCAATTGGCCCGCAATTCGCCCGTGTTGTTCTCGAGGCGTACGAAGAGGGATTTCAACTCGGTGCGAAGCTCGAGCGAGAGGCGGTTCTCGAGGACTTGCGAATCATCATCACTGACCATACCTATCAACGATTGATCGAAAGAACGGAGAACAGATACAAATCATGAGCAAAATATTTTTAGGCATAGACCCCGGCTTGTCTGGGGCTCTTGCTTTCTACGATGCCGATGAAGACAACCTAATTATCATTGACATGCCAACAGTCGAAGTGACGCGAAACGGAAAGAAAAAGCGAGAGGTCAGCGCGGCTTTGGTTGCGGATGCTGTCGCAGGTAAGGGCGTGACGCATGCATTCATGGAGCGCGTGTCTGCGATGCCCGGGCAGGGCGTTTCGAGCATGTTTTCTTTCGGAAGATCATCAGGAATCGTTGAGGGTGTTTTAGCTGCTTACGAGATCCCGACGACATTGATCACGCCTCAGGTCTGGATGAAGAGCATGAACGTGAGGTCTGGCAAAGATGGAAGCCGGGAAAGGGCCATGCAACTCTTCCCCGCGCACTCGGCATACTTTGCTCGAAAGAAAGATGATGGCCGAAGTGACGCGGCATTGATCGCGATGTTCTGCGTCCTATCTGGGCACAAAGTCGACTTGATTGGCTGAGGTCTCGGTGAGAGACTTGAAAGACGGGGCGGAGGTTTGATCCTGCCGCCCCACCCGGTAGTGGATGCGAGGTGAGGCCGGGCGATGCGACTCTATCACAATCAGCGTGACGGACAAGCTCGCCCTATATTTTATGGGAAACGAGCTAATGAATTTAGATCCAGATTTTGCAGGTCCCGTCGATTATGCACGGGCCTATCGATCACTTGGAATTCAAGCTGTCCCGGGACATTCGCCGCTTTCAGATCCAAAGAATTGGAAGCGTCCTGCGATACCTTGGGCGGGTTACGAAGACGAATTAGTTTCTGACCCTCAGTTCGAGGAATGGTTCGGCCCGGGAGGGCGATTCGCCGGCTCGACGAATATCGGCATGATCACTGGCGCTGCCTCTGGCGGCCTTTTCATTCTCGATGCCGATATCCAGAAGATCCCGCTCGCCGAGACGTGGCTTGCAGCCTTGAAGGACCAGCTCTACGACGGTCTCGACTTCCCGACCCCTTGCCAGCAGACCGGAGGGGGCGGCCTGCAGTACCTATTCAAGGCGCCGGCTGGCTGGACGCCACCCACAGGCAAGTCGAGCCTCGGCATCGATGTCCGGGGCAAGGGCGGTTTTGCCGTCCTGCCACCCTCGGTGCACGAGTCGGGGCGCAGTTATCAATGGTTCCCGGGCCGAGCTCCGTGGGAGCAGAAAATCATCGAAGCGCCTGAGGGCCTCTGCAAGGCCATCGACGAGCTGCTGCAGACCAAGCCTCAGGTGACCCCGCTACCAGCGGCTGCAGGCACCCTTGCCGGGGCTCTGGCGGCCTCAGGCATGAGCCTGACAGCCATGACGGACGGTCGCGAAGACAAGATGCATCGAATGATCTTCGGGCGCCTTGTGGACCTATACCGCCAGTCACCCTTCCTGCCAGCCCCAGATCGGCTCCAGAGCGAGCTGGAGGCCCTCTGGCGTATCTACGAGGCGATGGTCGCCCCGAAGGAGCTGAGGCCCGGAGAGACGAAGGCAGAGGCCTTGAACCGCGAGGGGAGGGGTTCGAGGGAGTTTGAACGCAAGTGGCGTGACAAGCTCGCCCGCTGGGATAGTAAGGTCGCCGAGTTCGCAGCGAAGCCCGCACCTGAGAAAAAAGGCAGAGAGGCCCTGTTAAAGGCCCTGAAAGGGGGTGAATCTGCCTCTATCAGGATGATTGACGAGGCAACCGGACTCGAGGAGGAGTTCGGCGTTTCCCCTCCGAAGCGCGAGACGTTTGAGCGTCTGAATCTCGCGCAGATCGACAACCTGCCAGACCCTGAGTGGCTGGTCGAAGGGCTGGTGATTGATAACAGCCTCGGTTTTATCTATGGCGCTCCGGGCACGGGCAAGAGCTTCATCGCCCTTGGCATGGCCCTATCGATTGCCTCGCAGCAGCCTGAATGGTGGGCTCGAAAGATCATCAAGCCGGGTCCGGTCCTGTACATCAGCTCCGAGGGCGTGGGTGATATCAAGTTTCGTATCCGGGCTTGGAAGACGCATTTCGGCGTGGATTGCACGCCTGAGAGATTCAACCTTGTGCGTCAGTCGATCAATTTCATGGATGCGGAGGATGTGCAGAAGCTCGTCGCGACCATCGATGATTTCGTGCAGGAGGTCGAGGAGATCCCGTCCCTCGTGGTGGTTGATACCGTGAGCCGCGTACTTCCCGGTGCGGATGAAAACCTGCAAAAGGACATGACCCTTTTCATCAAGGCATGCGATCTGATCCGCGAGACTTACGGTTCGACGGTTCTCGGTGTTCACCATACGAGCCGTTCGGGCAACCTTCGCGGCAGTACGGTATTCGATGGCGCAGGTGATTGCTTGGTTCATGTCGTCCGCGAGGTCGATGCGGAGTCTCAGGCCGTCACCTCGAGCTACATCTTCGCACGCAAGATCAAGGCCGCAGCAGACGGCTGGAGACAGGATTTCAGGCTGGAGAAGGTGGTGGTGGACCTCAAGGGCACAGAGTCCCTCGTGGCCATCAAGGCGGAAGGCCCAGCGCCCCTCGCGGCGCCTCAGCCTTCAGGCTGGCCCGACCGGCTGACGCA
>Ga0208465_1000381_pt1 | contig 12927 bp, 11 predicted proteins | sample LakMenEpi31Aug10_FD_150749 | JGI IMG/M metagenome (GOLD analysis project Ga0208465, IMG submission 150749) | Freshwater microbial communities from Lake Mendota, WI - 31AUG2010 deep hole epilimnion (SPAdes) | ecosystem: Environmental > Aquatic > Freshwater > Lake > Epilimnion/Euphotic zone ...
AGAGCGCATAGCCCCATTCGGTAGGGTAAAGCCCGCGCTAGAGTCGAAGCCAATGCCTGTGCCATCTTGCTCGATCCAATGCCAGAGCTGGGCCGCCAGATTAAAGTTGCGGTTGCCGGTATCAGAAAAGGCGGGGTATCAACTTAAGCCGGGACGGTTTGACTGTGCCAGGGGTTGAGCTGTTGTGATACAGAAGACCGTCTAGGCATGGGCAACTCTGTAAAAGTACTGAGTACCGATTCAAAGAGGTCAGGAAAGGGATGACCAAAGAGTCGTTGAGCTGCGGTTGTCCCATCCGGGCGCTGGAGGTCAAAATTATGGAGGATGGTCAGAACTTTCAAGGCCTGAGGTGATAAGCCCCGGGAGACGTGATGTCGCTGGGCGAGATAGCCATTGCGGCCATCTACGGCAGAAGAGGTGCGCTGATAGTTAGCCCCCATTCGTCGTCCCCACTGTATCCAGCAGCGTAACTCCTGCTCTGGCAGAGACTGGGTAAGTTCAGCGGCCATGACGGCGTCAAAGGCATCACTGGCGGCCTGCTGGTAGCGATGCTTGAGGTGAGGGGTACGGGTTTTATCGGCGTATTGAGACCAATACAGCCAGGGCAAGAGGACGGTTAAGACCCAGGATTGCACCTCAGGGTCTTGGGTTTCAGCCGATAGAGCTTGGCTAACCCAATGCCACCAGGCGTTAACCCCTTGAGCAAGGGCCGGGATCTGGCGTTCAAAGGTGGCCACCGCTGCCACCGCCGTCGTTCCACCATAGTCAGTGGCCAGGGCGTTTAGGGTGGGTAGCAGGGCCTTCAGTCGGGTGGAAAGGTCGCTAGCCTGTTGCCCTTGGCCGGTTTCCAGGTCGAAGGGATGGACGCTCAGACTGATGGCATGCCGGGCCTGGCGGTAACGCTGTTGATCATCGATGACCCGCTGTTGCTGTTGCCTCACCGCGTCATACTCAGCCTGGAGGGCGGTCTGAGTCTCGTCATTAGCGGCTTGACTCAGACGGTGCAGCAGTTGCTTGGCTTGCTTATCTAACTGCGCTAACGACTGTCCCAAACGCCGCCCTAGCGGTCGTCCCAGGTGGCGCAGGGTATGAAACAAGTCCGCCACACTGACGGTACCTAAGCCAGTCGTAGCCAGTTTAATCAACGCCCGGGCCTCATCGCTGACTAGGGCATGACACCGCCATCCCGCCGATTCCCACCCCGCTGGAAGCTCGGATTTCCAGGTGCGGTAGGTGCGGTCCTCGGTTTCAACTTCGGTGAAAATAAAGCCGCTAGCCAACTCCATCAGCACCAGAGTCGGTAAGCCAAAAAAGGTCTCATCGCCTCCCAACCAGACCCCCTGGCCCTCGGTCGGTTGGCATTGCTCGGCTTGAGCCTCGCCGTAGTCTACGATAGCCGCCTCCACCCGATGCTTAAGCTGTCGTAGCGACGTCGGTGAACTAGCGACGTGGGTGTCCACTTGTATCGCTTTGAAAAACGCTGATAGGCTCTCCGCCCCAACCCCTTGCTTAATCCCAAAGTGATATACCACCGCGATCACCAGGCGCACCAGCCACTGGTATCCCACCCCACTATCCCACCACCCCGACTCAGGATGTTGCTTAGCCCGCTCTATCGCTTGCTGATGGCGATGAACACTGCTGCGGCTCAATCCCGTCGCCTCAGCGATTACCCTCAGGGCCGCTCGTCCCTGCTCTGTCAGAAACTCAGCCACCTGTTGTCGTCGTTCTCGTATAGTAGAAGTCATCGTTCCCGTTTTTGGTTTATACCGGTAACGATACCGGGCTCTGGGCACTGCCGCAGAGCCTTTTATCTTTTCTCCACAGGGTGCTTATGGATACACCCCCTCCAATATCTCGTTGTCCCGCCTTACGTTGATACCCGCTATACATTCCCCAGGGGAGTTGATCCGGGGGATGGTTAGGCTGCTATCCTCTGGCTAGTGCTGGAGATTACCCCCGCGAGGTTCCGTGTCAGAAACTAAACCCACCCGATCCCTGGCTAGCATCGCTGGTATTGTGGCGATCGCCACAATTTTAAGCAAACTAGCAGGCCTGTTTCGCCAACAGGCGATCGGGGCCGCCTTTGCGGTGGGCCCGGTCGCCGATGCCTATAGTTTTGCCTACATTATTCCGGGTTTCTTGCTGATTTTATTGGGGGGAATCAACGGCCCCTTCCACAGTGCCATTGTCAGCGTGGTGGCCCGGCGCGATCGCCAGGAAACAGCGATTTTAGTAGAAACCATTAACACCCTGGTGGGGTTGATTTTAGTGGGCCTGTCGATACTACTGTTGCTGCTAGCGGGGCCAATTATCCAGGTGATTGCCCCGGGGTTAGAGGACACCGCCCGGGAAATCGCCATTCTACAGCTGCGCATCATGTCCCCCATGGCGCTGTTGGCGGGGTTGATCGGCATTGGCTTTGGCGCTTTAAATGCCGATAGTCAATTTTGGCTACCCTCCCTCAGCCCGATCCTATCCAGTGGAGCGGTGCTGTTGGGCTTGGGCCTACTCTACGCCACCCTGGGCAAGGCCATGACTAATCCGGAATCTTACCTACTGGGGGGAGCGGTGCTGGCCGCCAGTACCCTGGGGGGAGCAATCCTGCAGTGGTTGGCCCAGATCCCCAGCCTCTGGCGATCGGGGTTGGGGCGACTGCGACTCCGCTTTGATTGGTCCGTACCGGGGGTACAGCAAGTATTACAGGTGTTGGTGCCCGCCACCCTGTCCTCCGGCATGTTGCAGATCAACCTGTTTACCGATCTCTTTTTTGCCTCCTATATCGCCGGCACGGCGGCGGCCCTCAGCTACGCCAACCTGTTGGTGCAAACCCCCCTGGGGATCATTTCCAACGTCATTTTGGTGCCCTTCCTACCGATCTTTGCCCGGCTGGCAGACCCCCTGCACTGGCCCGAGTTAAAAATCCGGATTCGCCAAAGTCTGCTGTTTACCGCCCTAACCATGCTGCCCCTGGGGACAATGTTTATTGTTCTGGCCTCCCCGGTGGTGCGGCTGATCTATGAACGGGGGGCCTTTGGCGGAGAGGCCTCCCAGTTGGTGGCCTCCCTACTGGTGGTGTACGGGCTGGGGATGTTTGTCTACCTGGCTCGGGATGTGTTGGTGCGGGTTTTCTATGCCCTGGGGGATGGCCAAACCCCCTTTCGCATCAGTCTAGTCAACATTGGTTTAAACGCCCTGCTGGATTTCTGGTTGATACGCTGGCTAGGGGCCCCGGGTTTAGTGTTGGCGACGGTGGGGGTGAATATTGTGGCCACCCTGGCCATGGTGATGATTCTAAACCGCCGTCTGGGGGGCTTGCCCCTGGTGAAATGGGGCGGGGCGATCGCCGCCTTGACTGCCCTCAGCGGCCTGGCGGGCCTGGTGAGCTGGGGGGTTTTACAGCAGTTGGAACGTCACTTTCGTAGTCAGGGCCTGGGGGTTTTACTGGTGCAACTCCTGCTACCTGGGGCGATCGGGCTGCTGCTGTTTATCCTGGTGGCCCTAATCCTACCCATCCCCGAGGTCAAACAACTGGCCGGTCGCCTGAGACAGCGGCTACACTAGGAGCAAAGCAGGGTTCTATTTAGTCGTCATCTACCCATCTACCTAATCGACTGACTAATTATTATTATTTCCCTAGAATTAATTTGTATAGCCGTGTTTACAGGAATTGACTTGATCGTTATCCTGATGGTGCTCGGTGTGATTTTCTACACTATGCAACCGGACTCCGGTAAGGGCAATGGTGGCCTTAAGCTCAACCTCAAGGTTGAACCCCTGACCTTGCTAGTGATTATGATAGTGGCCGCCATGGTAGTGGGTTCCATGCTCTAGCCGCCCGCAGGGCATAGGCTGGGAGACTTTGAACCGTAGCTAGGAGATCGGTATCTCTAGTCAGCCCTAAAAGGGGAAAAGGCGATCGAGGGCTTGCAAAAATTGAGCCAATTGCCGATAGGCTGACTCAATCAAATCCCCCTCCAGCACCACGGTAGTGGTGGGGTAGGTTTGTAGTACCTCCAGGAGGGTGATCTGGCGATCGGGGCTGGCGGAAAGCACCAGGGCCGATCGCAATGCCTGACGGCTAGCCTCGGGGGCCACGGGATGGACGGCGGTGCCCAGTTGATCGAGGAGCCACTCCCCCGGCCAACTATTCAGGGCCCTATCCAGCAGGATGGGATCGGCGGCCAGGGGTTGGCTCAGCAGCGATCGCAGGGAAGCCGGATCCTGACCGGCCTGGCGCAGCAGCGCCCCCAGGGATTGGCTAGCCTCACCGGTGGTGGCCAGGGTGGCCAGGTCTGCCACCGGCAGGCTGCGACTAAAGCCGCGATATTTCAGCATCACCTCTGAGGCCGCCCAGCTGGACCCCGGGCTTAACCCCAATCCCACCAGAGCCAGGATCAACAACCATTTTCCCATAGGGACCAGTGCCACTAAACCGGGGGGCGCCCTAGAAATCATTCCCCGACATAGAGGGTGGTTCAGGACCCCCTGGAGGAGGTCAAGGTCAGGGTAGAGCTGGATGGCCGGCCATGGCCATTGCTAGGGGCGGTTACCTGTTCAATATTAAATCGATAACCGACATTACGCACGGTTTGAATAATGTTGGGTTGGCGGGGATCGGCCTCAATCTTTTTGCGTAGGGAAAGAATGTGGGTATCGACGGTGCGGGGGTTGTCAATGGCATCGGGCCAGGCTCGACGCAACAGATCGCTGCGGGTCAGGGGGGAACCGGAGGCCTGGGTGAGGACGTACAACAGGCTAAACTCCTGGGGAGTCAGATCAATGTATTCACCGCGAAGGTGGACCCGCCGTTGTACCAGGTCAATATTCAGGTCCCCGTAGGTCAGGGAGGCGGGGGCGCTGCTCAACCGGGCCCGACGGGTGAGGGCATCCACCCGGGCCAGGAACTCCTGCATGCCAAAGGGCTTAGTCAGGTAGTCATCCGCCCCAGCCCTGAGACCATTGACAATATCCGCCTCCGTAGTGGCCGCTGACAGGATCATGATCAGGGGCTGACCCTGGCCGTGTAACCAGCGACAGAGATCAATGCCATCGCCCTCCGGCAGATGGGAATCAAGAATCACCAGATCGGGCTGGCGAGCCTGAAACAGGTCACGGGTACGAACCAAATCACTGGACTGAAAGACTTTGTAACCAGCCTGCTGTAGGTGCCATCCCAGCAGCGATCGCAGATGGGGGTTACCTTCAATAATCTGAATCGATACAGCGCCCACTGGTTAAACGGGTAAGGTTCACAATTATGGAGCCACCATAGCAAAGCTAATTCAGTGTTTTTGTAGCCACAGTCACTCTAATCGCAGCGGGTCTCCAGGTATTGCCCAATCATTAACTCCTCTCCGGCCCGGCAAATCACGGTTTGGCGGGTGCGGTAGCGTTGACCGATCAGTTTAATTTCCTCCTCAAAACAGGAGTCGTTGTATTCGGTTTTGAGTTGCATGGTGCGGTCATCACGAAAGAGATACTGGGCGATCACCGGTTGGTGGGTGGCAAAGCCCCGATCACGGTAAAGGATAGTACCCCGCACACCAAACACGGTACTGCCCACCACGGGCTTCTTGCCTGTACCGATGTAATCGCTTTCCCAGCTGACGGTGGTGCCGCAGATCAGGGGTTGCTGGGGATCTAAGCGGTGTAAGGCCGCCAGATCCAGCAGGGCCGGTGAGCCCGCCGGCAGAAACTCAATATTAATCTGACTAACCACCTCCTGGGTCTCTCCACTTTTCAGGGTGTAGTAACGGCGTTCTGAGCGCCATGCCCCTGAGGTTTCCTGGAAGAAAGCGGTAATTAGGGGTTCGGCCAACCTGCGATCGGTATCAACGGAGAAGGACATAGGGCTAGGAGAGGAAGGTGGGCGATTAACGATAAAAGTCAACCCACTGATCGGGTTTTGTTACTTTTCTTAATCATAGTTCCTGGCCTGGGGGAATGGCAACGGGGAGTCACCAGCCCCAGGCGGTTGAACAAGATTCTAGGAAGTTCCTGAAAAGATTCTGTAAGTACTGTTACTCAGTCGCCAGGGCGCTGGTAGGACTGGTCGAAACCGCTACAATAGGCCCATTATTCTCTTGTTGGTGTTTTTACCCCATGGCCCCGGTTCCCCTCCTGACCACCTCGGACGACTTCCCGGTTCCGGCCCAGGCTGACTGGCCCCCCCTGCCCAGCCAGCGGCCCCTATTGTTGGTGGGCCATGGTAGCCGTGACCTGGACGGGCGCGATCGCCTGCTAGAATTTGCCGCCGCCTACCAGGCCAGGGATCGGTCCCGCCCGGTGATCCCCTGCTTCCTGGAGCTGACGGAACCCACCATCCAGGAGGGGGTGGATCGCTGTGTGGCGGCGGGCTACACTGACATTTCAGTACTGCCGGTGTTGCTCTTTGCCGCCCGCCACAATAAGTTTGACGTCACCAACGAGCTGGACCGGGCCCGTCAGCGCCATCCCCAGGTTACCTTCCACTACGGTCGCCACTTTGGCATCACCCCGGAGATTATTCGCCTCTGGCAAGATCGCCTGGCGGAGCTAGATGGCCCCCGCCTCAATCCCCAGGGGGTTGCCCGGGAGGATACGGTATTGCTGTTTGTGGGCCGCGGCGCCAGTGACCCCGATGCCAATGGGGATGTCTACAAGCTGGCCCGCATCCTGTGGGAAGGCAGTCGCTACCAAACCGTGGAAATTTGTTTTATCGGCATCACCCACCCGCGCCTGGAGGAGGGCTTTCGCCGGGCCCGTCTCTACCAACCCCAACGGGTTATTGTGCTGCCCTACTTTCTGTTCACCGGGGTACTGGTGAAGAAAATCCTGGAGATTACCCGGCAGCAACAGGTGGCCTATCCGGAGGTGGCGATCACCGCCCTGCCGGAGATGGGTAACCATCCCCAGCTACTCAAGATGCTGCGCGATCGGGAGGTGGAAACCCACCTGGGCCAGGTGCAGATGAACTGTGAGATGTGTAAGTTTCGCCTGGCGGCCCGAGACCCTGGAGCCAGCCCCCATCACCATCATGCCCATGACCATAGCCATGGCCACGATCATCACCACCATGGCCATGATCACCATCATGGTCAGCCCCTGGACCTGTTTCCCACCCCCGAGAGTTACCACCAGCGGGCCTGGCAGGTGCCCTAGGGATTGGGGTACAGATGGGGCGATCCTTAATATCAGGGAGACAGAAGTCAGCACTCAGGAGCACTGGATAGGGTTATGCCAGACTCGACTAGCCCGCCCCTGAGCCCCCTTGCCGATCGCTGTACCGATAGACCTGGGTGGAGTGGCCCCGGTTCCCTATAATGGGGGCTGATTCTATTCGTTAGTCCCTACCTATGTCTGCCCCCGCCACCTCCCCCGGTCAGAGTGCCTCCAGCCTGGAAGAAATCCGTGCGACTCGTCTGCAAAAGGTGGCCACCCTCCAGCAGTTGGGGCTAAACCCCTTCGCCTACCGCTGGCCCGTCACCGCCCACGCCGCCGAATTACAGGACCGCTACACCGATCTAGCCCCTGGGGAGGAGGTGGGGGTGGCGGTCTCCCTGGCGGGTAGAATTGTGGCCCGGCGGGTGTTTGGCAAGTTGGCCTTTTTTAGCCTTCAGGATGAGACCGGCACCATTCAGCTGTATCTGGACAAGGCGGAAATCCAGACCGCCATGGCGGCCATCGATGCCGACGCCTTTACCCACCTGAAGCAACTTACCGATGTGGGGGATATTCTGGGGGTCAAGGGTACGGTCAAGCGTACGGAAAAGGGGGAACTCTCCATCAAGGTGGGGGAATACGCCATCCTCACCAAGGCCCTGCTACCCCTGCCCGACAAATGGCATGGGCTCACCGATGTGGCCAAGCGTTACCGCCAGCGCTACGTCGATTTAATTGTCAACCCCACGGTGCGGGAGACCTTCCGTCGGCGAGCCCTGATTACCAGCGGAATTCGCCGCTACCTGGAGGACCGGGGCTTTTTAGAAATCGAAACCCCGGTGCTGCAAACCGAGGCGGGGGGGGCGGAGGCCCGTCCCTTCACCACCTACCACAACACCCTGGAGATGGACCTCTACCTGCGCATTGCCACCGAGCTGCACCTCAAACGCCTGGTGGTGGGAGGCTTTGAAAAGGTGTTTGAGATTGGCCGAATTTTTCGCAATGAGGGGGTCTCGACCCGCCACAACCCAGAATTTACCAGCGTTGAATTTTACCAGGCCTACGCTGACTACCATGACTTTATGGATCTGACCGAAGACCTGGTGGCCACCCTGGCCCGGGATATTTTGGGCAGCCTGCAGATCACCTACCAGGAACACACCATTGACCTCACCCCCCCCTGGCGCCGGGTGACCATGCACGACCTGGTGCGGGAGGAAACCGGCCTGGATTTCCACCAGTACGGCAGTCTAGCTGAGGCCAGGGCCGCCGTCGCCCCCCTCAACCTCCACGGGGTTGAGGATTGTGATTCGATCGGTAAGCTGCTGAACGAGGTGTTTGAGCAGAAAATTGAAGCCACCCTGATTCAGCCCACCTTTTTGATCGATCATCCGGTGGAGATTTCTCCCCTGGCCAAGCCCCACCGCAGTAAACCCGGGGTGGTGGAGCGGTTTGAGTTATTTGTGGTGGGCCGGGAAACCGCCAATGGCTTTTCCGAGCTCACCGACCCGACGGATCAGCGCCAGCGTTTTGAGCAGCAGGCGGCCCGTAAAGCCGCGGGGGATCTGGAGGCCACCGGCGTGGATGAGGATTTTCTCACCGCCCTGGAGCACGGGCTGCCCCCCACCTGCGGGGAGGGCATTGGCATCGATCGCCTGGTGATGCTGCTCACCGATAGCCCCAGCATCCGCGATGTGATTGCCTTTCCGCTGTTAAAGCCCGAACCGGAGAAGCCTGAGTCAGAGCTATAGCCTAGGGCCGATCTAGGGGGTGAGGCTATTGCGTTCCCAAAACACCCCATCGGTGAAACCTTGGATGGTGGGTTGGGTTTCCGCCAGTTCCAGGCGTCGTTCCGCCAGCAGGCCATACTCCTGGTCCAGCTCAATACCCAGGTAACGACGCCCCAGCTTTTTAGCCACCACCGAGGTGGTGCCACTACCCAGGAAGGGATCAAGGACAAAGTCCCCTGGATTGGTGCTAGCCAGGATTAATTTAGCCAGCAGCTTTTCACTTTTCTGAGTGGGGTGATCGGTATTTTCCGCCATGGACCAGAAGGGAATGGTGATGTCTGTCCAGAGGTTGGAGGGGTAGGTGTCGCGGAAGTTACCCTGGTCGGTCCGTTGCCAGTCCTTAGGGGTGCCATCCGGCTGACGGTAGGGGGCAATCACCCGGCGCCGCAGTTTCACCTGGTCAACGTTAAAGGTGTAGGTGGAGGAGAGGGTGCAAAACCAGATGTCCTCGCTGGCATTCTTCCAGTTGGTTTTAGCGCCGCGGCCCTTCTCCCGCTCCCAGGTGATGCGGTTTTGCACAATGAAATGGGCCGCCGCCACGGGAAAGATGGAGGCGGAGGACAGCCAATCGCCGCAGATATAAATGGAGGCGGTGGGCCTCAGCAGGGGCTTCAGGCCGGTGATCACCTGATCAAGCCACTGGCTATAGTGATCCACGCTGGATCGGGAGAAACTGCGGCCGTTAAAGCACTTATTGAGGTTGTAGGGCGGATCGAGGAACAGCAGATCAACCCATTCCCTGGGCAGCAGGGGGGCGACCTGCAGGCAGTCACCCTGGATGGTGCCGATGGGCGCCTGGCCAAAGGGCTGGTTGGGGCTTGGGGTAATCAGGCGGGGGGTCAACCGGGCCCGATCGCCCCTGTCCAAGGTCAAGGTACGGTTGCGGGGGGATGGAGGAGAGGGGGAACCATCGGCCATGCCCCTAATGGCCCTTAAACCGAATTCCCAGGAACAGGTCGTAGATAAAGCTGGCAAAGTCTTTCATTTGCAGCAGCCCGAGGGATTGGGGCGACCCCTTAGCATCCAGCAAGGGGCGCATCACCTCGTAGGTGGGTTTGTACTTGTACCAGGGTACGGAGGGCCAAAGATGGTGGACCAGATGGTAATTCTGACCCATGATCATCAAGTTGAGCAGGGCACCGGGGTAAACCCGAGCATTTTTCCAGCGATCGCGCTCCTGGAAGGGGCGATGGGGCAGGTAATCGAAAAATAACCCCAGGGCAATACCCACCACCAGGGCGGGGGAGAACCAAAAATTAAAAATGTATCCCAGGAAGTCAAACCGCCAGGCCGCTAACACCAACAGGGCCACCGCCAGCCGGCCCAGGAACCACTCCAGCAGTTCCCAATTGCGCCACAACTGCCGTTTAAAGAAGTAAATCTCATGGTAAAAAAACCGGGCGGCAATCAACCAGAGGGGCCCGCCGGTGGAGACAAAATGATCGGGATCATTCTCTGGATCGTTAACGTGGGCATGGTGCTGCAGATGCACTCGGGTAAACACCGGAAAGGAGAACCCGAGGATCAAGGCGCTGCCATGGCCCAGGACCGCATTAACAATGCGGTGGCGGTGGGCAGAATTATGGGAGGCGTCATGGATAACCGTGCCGGCCAAATGTAGGGACAGCACGTTCATCAAAAACACACACCAACCCACCCAGCCCCAGAGAAAGTAACCCAGGGTTGATAGGGTAATTAACCCTACCGAAGCGATAAACATCAGAGTATTCGGACTCAGGCCCCCCTCGGTTTTTAGTAACTCGGGGGGAACGGTTTTTCGTATCGTCAGGGGCTCAGCTGCCGCCGACATGTCGCAATGCTCCTACACACCAGTGCCTTCGGTAGTATACGTTAGGATGCCTAGATAATAAAGTTTTGTGACAGCTCCTCAGGGAAAAAATATTTTTCCCATCCTCCACCAGGCGCAGTTTTTCCCTAGACTTGGGTGGGGAGCCATGGGGAAATTTTCGTAAAGGTCCCATTGCATACCGTTATCTGCCGGGCAATCCTGGATAGTTAAGGTGTGTTCCATAGGCTCCAGCCCTTTGCCTAACCTCTCATGTGATCTATGCTCTCTAACCTGTCCTCCCCTAATCGTCGTCGTACCAAGATTGTCGCCACCATTGGGCCAGCCACTCAGAAGCCTGAGGTGCTGCGAGATCTGATCGAAGCGGGAGCCACCACGTTGCGCCTCAACTTTTCCCACGGCAGCCATGAGGACCACCAGCGGAGTATTCGCCTGATCCGGCAAGTCTCCTTTGAGCTCAATCAACCGGTGGGAATTTTGCAGGACCTGCAGGGGCCCAAAATCCGCCTGGGTAAGTTTGAGGACGGGTCCATCCAACTGGCTAAGGGCGATCGGTTTGTCCTGACTAGCCAACCGATTCCGGGTACCCAGGAGCGCGCCTGTGTGACCTACGACAAGCTGGCCCAGGAGGTGCCTGCCGGGGCCAGAATTCTGTTAGACGATGGCCGGGTGGAAATGGAGGTGGAGTCGGTGGATTTGACCGCCCAGGAACTGCACTGCCGGGTGGTGGTGGGGGGTCCCCTGTCCAACAACAAGGGGGTTAACTTCCCTGGGGTATACCTATCGATTAAGGCCCTGACGGAAAAAGACCGGGAAGACCTGATGTTTGGCCTCAATCAGGGGGTGGATTGGGTGGCCCTGAGTTTTGTCCGTAACCCCCAGGATGTGCTGGAAATCAAGGAGATCATCGCCAGTGCCGGTAAGCATGTGCCGGTGATTGTCAAAATCGAAAAGCACGAAGCGATCGAGCAAATGGAGGCGATTCTGTCCTTGTCCGATGGGGTGATGGTAGCCCGGGGGGATCTGGGGGTAGAGCTGCCGGCGGAGGAGGTGCCGATTTTACAGAAGCGCCTGATTTTGACCGCCAACTCCCTGGGCATACCGGTGATTACGGCCACCCAAATGCTCGATAGCATGGTGTCAAACCCCCGCCCTACCCGGGCTGAGGTGTCTGACATTGCCAATGCCATTTTAGATGGCACCGATGCGGTTATGCTCTCCAATGAAACCGCCGTGGGTAAGTTTCCCGTCGAGGCGGTGGCGACCATGGCCCGGGTGGCGGTGCGGACAGAGCAGGAGGGCATCACCCACCGAGACGCGGTGGGCTTTGGGGTGTGTTCCATTCCCAATGCCATCAGCCAGGCGGTGAGTCGGATCGCGGCCCAACTTAACGCCGCCGCCATCATGACCCTGACCAAAAGTGGGGCCACGGCTCGCAATGTCTCCAAGTATCGACCCCATACTCCGATTTTGGCGGTCACTCCCCTGGTGAGTGTGGCTCGTCAGCTGCAACTGGTGTGGGGAGTCCGCCCCCTATTGGTGCTCGATTTGCCCTCCACCACCCAAACCTTTCAGGCGGCCATGGGGGTGGCCCAGGAAAAGGGTCTGCTGCAGGACGGGGATCTGGTGGTGTTGACGGCGGGGACCCTGCAGGGGGTGTCCGGATCGACGGACCTGATCAAGGTTGACGTGGTGACGGCGGTGCTGGGTCGAGGGGTGGGGGTGGGAGAGGCCTCCGTGAGTGGGCGAGCCCGAGTCGCCCACCATAGCCTGGAAATTCAGGACTTTAACGATGGGGAAATTCTGGTGGTGCCCCACACCAGCGCCGACTTTGTCGATGTGATTCGCCGCTGTCGAGGCATCATCACCGAGGAGGACAGCCTCACCAGCCACGCAGCGGTGATTGGCCTGCGCCTTGGTGTACCGGTGATCCTGGGGGTAAAAAATGCCACGGAAACCATCCGCGATGGCACTATCCTAACCCTGGACACTCGACGGGGGCTGGTGTTCTCTGGGGCGATGACGCCGATCAAACATACCCCCCAGGTGAGCGGGCTTTAGGTAGAGGTGCCGAGAGCATCCCAGTTTTGCAAGTTGGCCCTCATCCCCTAACCCCTTCTCCCAAAAAGGGAGAAGGGGAACCGGATTCAAAGTCCCTCTCCCGCTCTGGGAGAGGGATTTAGGGTG
>Ga0208465_1000385_pt1 | contig 12868 bp, 19 predicted proteins | sample LakMenEpi31Aug10_FD_150749 | JGI IMG/M metagenome (GOLD analysis project Ga0208465, IMG submission 150749) | Freshwater microbial communities from Lake Mendota, WI - 31AUG2010 deep hole epilimnion (SPAdes) | ecosystem: Environmental > Aquatic > Freshwater > Lake > Epilimnion/Euphotic zone ...
ATCCATCATCATTAAACTGATATTTTACAAGATCAAACCAAACTCTTGGAGTATTATCTGCTTGTAAATATGCTTCACTCAATTCAAAAGTATTGTCAATATCAACTCCACGTTCAATCAAATAATGAGTAAACTCATATGCATTTTCCCAGTCTTTTTTTCCTGCTTGAGTATACGAAGGACGATGAAATGTAAGTCTAAAAATAACACCTTTTAACATTTCATCGGCAATCCATTCTTTCTCTTGAAGAAGTCTAGAACCATTGCTGAATAACTTTACATTACAAGGATGTGATCCACGTTCGCCATAGCAAAGTTCTCTGACTATTCTTGTAACTTCTTTTGTCCTTGGTTCTAATAATGGTTCGCCACCAATAATACTAACATGACTCCAAACATAAATTTTTGGAAGAATATTTTCAATATCTTTTATTAATTGATCAATATCTACTGAACTTTTTCCTGAAAGTAAACTACTGTTATGATTACAACCTCTACAAGAAAGATTACAACCATTCATAGTGTGAATACTAAGAAGTCTTGTGGTTGGTCTTTCTTTTTCTAAGGCAGCAATTTGTTCAGGAGTTATTTGTTTAAAATTATCTACCCAAAATCCCTTTAGTTTTCTAACATAATCAACCTTTGCCTTCAGTTCGTTATCCATTAGATAAAAAATTTCGCTTTAGAAGTTCTCTTCAGATAATTTAGGTTAGTTGCATTCCACTTTAGTTTTTCTTTTAGTGGTTTTGAGATAAGTTTTACAATAGATTCAATTTCAATATTGTTTTGCTCACAATAAAAACAAATTGCTTCAATGTAGTTCATATCTTTATTATCTTTCACAATATTCTCAATATCATTAGTAAACTTATCTTGACATAGGAATTTGCTTTTTATGATTGATTTGATTTCACTTTTTGTAGTCATTTAATTTGTCCTCCACAAATTTTTGAATGTACTTAACTAGTTTTCCCATATACTGTTTCTTATCATACTCTTCATAAACTTCAACTTCACCGTTTTCACACGTCATAATGATGACAAGTTTCTTTACTGGTATCTCAGTCATTTCATAAAACATACAAGCATACGCTGCTGCTTGTACGAAATAATTTTCGATCCATTGTTTTGGTTTTGGTTTTTCTGCAGTCTTAAAGTCAATGATTGCAAGTTCTGGAACACCAGTTTCTCCTGTATATTCAGCAATACAATCTACTGTTCCTGCTACACCTAGCTCTTTACTGTATAAAGATTTCTCAAGAGCGTAAATATTATTTATGTTACCAAGAATTTTTTTTGCCTGAGTAAATAGCATCTTTGGTAAAGGATCTGTATCGGGAATATCCTTATTCCAAAGAAAATTTTCTATGCAAGTGTGTACTTTCGTACCACGATCAGTGGAGCGTTTAGAAATGCGGTTCGCTTCTTCTTCGCCAACTTTCGCTCGCCATTTTACAAAGATATCTTTATTATAATGGGAGGTGACCGAGGTAATAGATACCATCGGTCTACCCTCCACAGTATAATAACGAACTCCATCAATTGTTTCCCGTTTCAGTGCGGGAAACTCAATATCAACGTGTTGAAACATCAAAGACCCAAATTAATTTTGTTTAGAATGTAACTCTTGACAAGTCCAGATCTTACGATATCCTCAACGCCGAATTCGACACTTTCAAATTCAGGCATCGCTTGAATAATTTTCATAAAATCTAGAATACCATTTCGTTCATTGGTTTTGATAAGGTCAGACTGCGATGCATCACCACAGAAATGGATCTTACAATTTTCACCAACTCTAGTAATTATACTATCTAATTCGTGAAAATTCAAGTTCTGACATTCATCGACGATGATAATACAATCATCTAGTGTAGTTCCACGGATGAAACTTGTAGACCAGAACTTTACACTTTCTTGTGTCTTAAGATTTCCCCACAGCATTTCAAAGTCATTGTCTGTAGGTAACTCAAACATATACTTTACCATATTCTTGTAAGGAATTTGGTAAAGTGAAGATTTATCTTCATGATCTCCTGGAAGGAAACCAATTTCTCTTGTAGCAACTAATGATCTTACAACCACAACTCTGTTGTAAGGTGTCAAAGGATTGAGGACTTCTTTCAACGCAAGGTACATGGTAATAAATGTTTTACCTGTTCCTGCTGCTCCGTAAACAAAAAGATTTTTATCTTCTTTATAAGCGTCAAAAACTTTTGTTTGGTTTTCTGTCAAAGGCTCAATATCGACCATCATATCGACATTGAAAGGTTTTTTTCTTTGCATTTGCTTTGCTGATAATCCAGCTCCGACTTGGGAAGAAGTTCTTTTTTTCCTTGAGGACATATTAGAAGTGCGTTGTTTTCTGAGGCTTTACTTTTGAACCAGGCATCTTGCTGACTTTGTGAAGGATTTCATTCCATCCCCCATCAGTTCTACTATAAACGTCACCTACGGCACTCACGGCAGAAGCGACACCAGCAGACCAATCTTTATCCCATTCGGGATTATCTTTTCTCCACTGATCATAATCAGCGACAGACATAACAAGTTCCTGTGTTTCCCCAGTTTCTAAATGTTTAACAGGATAAATGGGCATAGTTATTTCAATTCGTAAATATTTATTGGGTTGTAATAATTTTTTTATGGTTGTTAATTTGTAATGCTGCACTAAACTTTAACGGTCTAGCAGTACACATGTTACATATTTGTTCTGGTTTACTAGAGTTATCACAGAATTTTACCAGATCTTCATCACTACAGTCAACTGGTAGTCCATCTCCAAGAAAAGGTTTCCAACAGTCATCCTCTAGTTGTTCAGTGACATAAAGAAGTTCCTTTAAGAATGCTGCATTAGGGCATTTCCAAAGTTTGCCGTTGTATAATTGTGTATTGGAGCAAGAACACATCTCAAAACTTTGTTTGATATTATTGTGCCCATATGGATAAACTTTTCCATTGCTCTGTTTAATAGAATTAAACCAACGATCTTTTCCATCATGATGTTCTGTAACAAGAACCTTAGAACTTTTTACCTTATTGATATTATCAATAACTTCTGGAGTATGAACACTAACCCGTAGAGACATTCCAGGATATTTTTCTAAATCTTCTTCAATCCATTTTCTATTTTCTTCATTAAGAAGAATACCATTAGTGTAAAGATACACTGTCTCTTTGTGCTCTAGACAAGCGTGTAAGATGTCTCTACAACGTGGATTGAGTAAAGGTTCCCCACCAATAACTGAGACACGTTCTACATCTATCCTAGGTAAAATTACATGGATATCTTCGATAAGTTTATCCGTATCTAATTTGCTTCCAGGAGCAAAGTAATTGCTAAAGTGATTACATCCTTTACAACTTAAATTGCAACCAATCGTTGCGCTAACATCAAGAATTTTTAATTTTGGGATTGTGATAGGCAAGGTACGCAGCTCCTATAGAAGTTCCACCGTCATGTGCAATTGGTTCAACATACATTTTAACATCTTCTGGCAATTTTTTGCGAAGATTATAGTTAACGACACAGTTCAAAAAACATCCTCCAGACAAAACAATATTCTTACATTTAGTTTTCTTTAGTGCAATCTGTACAAGTTCTAATGCACGGTCTTCCCAAAGCGTTTGAATTGTGTATGCAGCATCTTCTTTAGACTTCTGTACAAGATCATTTAGATCGACTTTATTAAATCCATATGCAGATAATCCCATAACTTTTCCAGCTTCATCTGGTCCAAATCCACAAAACTTTGATACATCTTCAAACATTTTACCAATGCCATGCTCAGAATTTTCCCAATATTTTTTGTGAACTATTTTCCAATGAAATCTATTGCTGGTCTTGGCATGAAAAATAGATTCAATTTCCAATTTATCAGCAACATTAGATCCATTACTGTCTACAACAATACAGACAGCTTCATCAAATCCAGAATTATAAAACCCACATGCAGCATGAGTAAGATGGTGTGACTTTCTGTAATCAATATGTTTGGCGCTAGGGAATGACCGTTTAAATCTTGCGATATCCCTAGCGGTAATCATATTCTTCTCAGGAAGAACCCAATGAGCATCAACTGTTGCGATAACATCCACATCAGCGACATAATTTACTAGATCCTTAACAGCATAATCATATTTTTTTCTTGTTATACGTTCTGCTTCCAAATAAAAATCTATTTGCCCATCTTTCAATAGACAAATAGATCCATTATTAGAAAGATTTATTCCTAAAATATTCATTTTACGATTAACTTTTGTACTTCAGGAAAATAAAGATACTTAATATCACTATTGTGAAATGTTCTTAAAGCATCTTCTGGAGTTTCTACTAATGGTTCTCCAGCAAGATTGAATGATGTATTAAACAGAATAGGAACATTAGTTTTTTCATAAAAAGCACTGATTAAATTATAATAATGCTCATTCTGTTCCTTTGTGACTGTTTGAATTCTGCAGGTCTTATCTACGTGCAATATTGCAGGAATAAATGGTGCAGTTTCAATATATGCATCTACAGCATACATCATAAATGGACTTTCTTCTAGTCCTGCCATATCAAACCATTGATTAGCGTATTCTTTTAAAATCGTCCCTGCAAAAGGTCTGAACGCTTCACGCCTTTTAATCGTATTAACATGATCCTTTCCATTTGGATCTCTAGGGTCATATAAAATAGATCTATTTCCTAATGCTCTAGGACCAGCTTCAGATCTTCCTTGAAAGATAGCGACAATATTTTTGTTGCTAATAAGACTAGCAACCTGATCATATGTGGTATCTAAACCTTCAATATGAGAAAGATCGTAACTTGGTCCTAAGTATAATGTTTTCATAGATGTTTTTTCATCCGAAACTAACATTGCAGATCCAAATGCATGTCCACCATCATAAGACAATGGATCAGCGTATAAATTTATATCCAATGATTTTAGCACATTATAATTAGAAACACAATTCAAAAAGAAACCACCAGATACAACTACATTTTTCTTACCAGAAAGTTCTACTGCCTTTTTAATCATGTATAGTGTATGATTTTCTGCAGACTTTTGAAGATTATATGCTAGATCTTCTTTTGCAGTTTCTTTGCCATAATATTTTGTCCATCCATTATCATCTCTAGGATGAATATCTTTACTACAAAAACTATGACCACACTCTTCATTAAAAAGATTAACTACGCCAGAACCATACGCAGATAACCCCATTGTTTTTCCTGCTTCAAGTTCATCAAATCCACAGTATGCAGAAACACATCTAAATGCTTGCCCAAGACTTACTCTATTACTGAATAAATTAATGCCATCCCAAAAAGGTTCTTCAACCTTTTCACACAAAGACCGATTATAAAAACAAGAATAATGTTTAAATAGAGGAATAAATTCTCCATCTACAACATTGTAAATACTTTCTATTTCGCAAAAAGATATACTATTCTTTTTAAGAACAGATCCTTTGCCATCCATCACAACACAAACAGCATCATCAAATCCAGATCCATAAAAAGCAGATGCTGCATGACATTCATGATGTCTAGTAGAAAAATCTAAAATCTTTTTTACTCCTTTAGAGTATAAAAGTTGATCTAACTTTTTTTTATAGGATCGTTTTTCAAGATTATAATTTATGTTGTATTTTGTAAAGCAATCAGAATAAACTGCAACATCAATTGTATCGTCTACATACTTTTCACACAAAGCATAAGCACCAACATCACGCTTTTTTCTAGTAACTCTTTCTTCTTCAAGATAGAATTCTAATTCACCATTATTAATGATTGCAATTGATCCATTCTTTGCAAGATTTATTCCAAGAACTTTCATGCCCATTCAAGTGCTTCAGATACCACAGGAAACTGTTCTACAAATACTTTCTTACATTCGTTTGCAATATCCATATGCTCTTTCTGAGTTCCATTTGCAGAACGAAGATTGATATAGTGTATCCAAGAACGAACACTACCAGACATATAAATGCGTGTAGGAGTTGCAAGAGGAAGAACAAAGCGAGCACATTCTTTAGCAACACCTTGACTTAGAAGGAAATTATAAACGTCTTGTGCATCTTTGAATAGATCTTGGATCATTTTATTCATCACAAAAACTTTGTCTTCCTCCAAATCGTCAATAGAATTCTGACGGTTCTTGGTATCTTGACGGCGAAGTTCTGGAATTGGAATTTCAGTCGCTAAAAGATTAGTGTCTGCATAACGTTGAGAAAACTCTTGATACGTAAACGAACGGTGACGCAGAATTTGTGCTGCAATACCACGATTGGTTTCAATCTCAAGTGTCATAAATGCCTGCTCAAATACAGACCAATGATTGTGCTTAATACAATAACGTAACAAGCCTGCATAGTTTTCATTATCTTGATTTGCTGGATTAGAAACCCTAGCAACATATGCCATTGTTTGTTCTGCATCTGGCGTCACACTAATCAATTTCACTGTCATTGTAACCAAATCCTTTTTTCTTTTTCTTGTTAAATTTCTTTGTTGCTAATCCTAAGATGGCATCATCTAAAGCTTTCCTCATATACAAAAGTTCAGCATCAGAGTATTTCCAAGGTTGTTCTAGTGCTTTCTTGACCAGACGAATTGTTTCCTTGTAACGCATTTGATGTTACCTCCTGTACTAATTATACCAATAAAAAAGGGGGAAGTCAATTCCCCCGATCAATCATCCAAGAGTTGCCATATGATATTGGGCTTCTTGGAGTTTCTTTTGTTTTTGAATTTGTCTACGAATAACATTCAACCAGTTCATTTTGCTACCTCCGAATTTTTACATGGGCGATAGGTAACTCCACGATATGTGTTTGTTGCATGTGCTGGAGAATGGGTTTCCGAATACCATTGACGGTATTCTTCTTTTGGAACATCAGTATTATACTGACATCCACGATAAGTTGCAGTAGTCATTTTGTTTCTCCTGAATGAATGGATTTTTAGGCCCGTTCCTTCAGCCGTTTGCGTCTATGCCGCACTTCTTAGGGGAAACCCTTACAAGTTCTGCAATAATTTGTTGTTTCACTATAGTAGGATAATAAGAATTGTTCACCCTACTAACTAGTTGTCCAAATTGCAAACAAGTAATTAGAACTGCTTCCATAGATGAACGCTCCGTTCCGCGACTTACTTGCGTCTCCCGAAAGAGATGAACGTAGACACATTATAGCGTCTATACACTATCTAGTCAAGTAATTTTGTATAATTTGTTACTTATTTTATGCGAGAAACACCACAATTTTCCCTACACATATGTGTAGGATTTTTCCAAGATGAAATTAAACTATGCTGAAAAAATGGGGTATTAATAATTTCATCTAAAGAAAAATAATTTAAGTTAATACTCTTTAATCCTCCCTGTTCTTCTATAAGAGGTATGATACTATCATAGAAAATTTTCTGTAAATATTTAACTCCAGAACCCATATTTGGATTATCAATACTCTCATCATAAACAGGTTTTGCATCTGGATTTTTATTAATATAGTAATCAGGATAAAAATATCTTAATCTAGCTTGATGATAGCAACAAGCATGAACTATTCCCATGCTATCTACTCTAAGATTTCCTACAGAATTTATTTTGTGTTTAAACTCACAATGAATATCCGAGTTTTCTCCCGTTCTTCCTGGATTGGTGGTGTATTTAGGATCGGAAGCTTCATGTAAAGTTTTTAATTCACCTTTATGCATGTAACTATAAGATCCACTGCCAGCACCAGACGTATCCCAAAATCCATTTACAGTCTGATGAGAAAATTTTTTAAATCCAAGTTCTTTGGAAAGTTTTCTACACTGCTCAATTTGATGTTCATTATGTTTAAAAACTAACATTCTCCACTCTGCGTTTCCACCTCCAGAAATAAAAGACTTTGCATTATCTATAACTTTATTATAATCAACACCAACTCTATATTCTGCTAGGGTATCTTCTAATCCATCAATAGAAAAAATTACCCTAGAGTTGGGTGTTGAAAAAAATAAAAGTCTTCCAAGAGACTTCCAAAAATTTTTATCTCTTGTTCCACCATTAGTACTCATCAAAATATCTATATTTTTATTAATAGATCTTGAGTACTTAATTATATCTAGTAAGTCTTCACAAAGACTTGGTTCACCAAATGATCCTTGAAAATTAATAAAAGAAATTTTTTTAAGAACTTCTGGAGTAAACCAAGTTTTCCAAGTTTCCATAGACACAGAAGATCTGTTTACAAATGTCGTGGGAACTAAATCTACGACATTTGTAAACTTAGAAACTTTGTGTCTAGTACAAAGAGGACATTTAGAATTACAATGATCTGTTATATCAATGAAAATTCCAATCACTTATCTCGCCAAACAATTTCGGGATATGCTTGTTCAACAACACTTCTAGTGATGCGATACTTTGATTGTAATTCTTTATCTTTTACCAAAGTAACAATTTCTGCTTCATCAGCATGAAGTGCCTCAAGAAGTTGAACAAACATTTGTTCACGCTTCATTTGTGAAATCTTATCGTTGCCGCCTTTGACAAAGTTATAAAGCATTCTCCATTCGTGAACAAGTCTAGTATGTCCTGCAGTTCCTGCAGGTGCTTCATTCTTTTTATAAGGAACTTCACCTGGCGGAAGAGCACTTTCAAGTCCTTTATCGAAATTCCAGATGAGAAGTGCTTTGATATGGTCACTTCTGTGTTCTTGTAAAATTTCAACCTTACGTTCTACAGTTTTTCCGCCGTGCGCAGCTTTGAAAACTTCAGAAACCAAGGGGTTATTTGGTAGTTTTGTCATAGTTAATCGTCAAATTCATCTAAGTGTTCTGCGTTACCTTCAAATCTGAAGGCAATAATTTCGTCTGGAAGTGGGTTGCCATTAGAATCAAACATTTCAGGATGTGAATACTGTGGTGTGACATCTTGTAAGTATTGTCTAACCAAATACCCAACAACAACTCCTAAACCCAATGTCAACAGGCAACATAGTGTTGCTAAACAAATGACAGCTGCTAACATTTTTATTCTCCTGGGATTACCGTTCTCTTATTTCTAAGCAAATGGTAAATTCCTTGTTTGTAAAAGGAAGAAACCACTTTCCAAATCTTAAGATTTTTACTTCTGGTTTCTTACTCCTAAGTAGAAGTTCTACACCTTTATTTATTGATATATCTAAACTAGATTTTGTTCCTTTAGATATTTGATTGTGTCTGTGCATCCGCCAATGTGCTTATTATCTAATAAAACCTGCGGAAATGTTGATCCCTCACCAAATTCAGCATAGAATTGTGTGCGATCAAAATCTCTACCATATATGTATTCTTTATATTCAATGGCAAAATGGAATAAAATTACTTTTATTTTCTCACAGTATGGACAATCTGGTTTTGAATATATTACTGCTTTCATTTTAATTTATGGTTACTGGTATTGAGGTTCCTTCCTCAATACTATATATTTTTCTGTCTTCAATTTTATAAGTTCCAGGTGGTAAACCAATTTGCCCAGGAAGTTGTTTATCTACTGATGATGTTACTGTAATAACTTGATCTAAAATAAACTTTTGTTTTCGATAAGACCTTTTATCTTTATCAAATCCAACTAACATCATAGCATCAAGTTCTTCACCACAGTGTGCAATAACTCGACCAGTTCTAGTGTCTGTAACTACCCAATAATCGTACATAAAAAAAGGGTTCTTATCGAACCCCCAGTATAACATTTGTTTATGTTCTTGTCAACCAATAGCAGGTGCAGTTAGAGCAACAGGAGTTGCATCAGCAGCAGCAAGATCTAGTGGAAAGTTATGGGCGTTACGTTCATGCATTACTTCCATACCAAGACCACCACGATTAAGAATGTCTGCCCATGTATTAATTACATGACCCTGACTATCTTGAATGGACTGGTTAAAGTTGAAACCATTCAGGTTGAATGCCATGGTGCTAACACCAAGAGCAGTGAACCAGATACCAACAACAGGCCAAGCAGCAAGGAAGAAGTGCAGCGAACGGGAGTTATTGAACGAGGCATATTGGAAGATAAGGCGACCAAAATAACCGTGAGCAGCAACGATGTTATAAGTCTCTTCTTCTTGACCGAACTTGTAACCATAGTTCTGACTTTCGTTCTCAGTCGTTTCACGAACCAGTGAGGAAGTAACCAGAGAACCGTGCATTGCACTGAACAGAGAACCACCGAACACACCAGCAACTCCAAGCATGTGGAAAGGATGCATTAGAATGTTGTGTTCTGCCTGGAAGACAAGCATGTAGTTAAACGTACCACTAATTCCCAGAGGCATAGCATCAGAGAAAGAACCTTGACCAAAAGGATAAACAAGGAATACTGCACTAGCAGCAGCAACAGGTGCAGAGTAAGCAACACAGATCCAAGGACGCATTCCGAGACGATAGGACAGTTCCCATTCACGACCCATATAAGCGTAGATGCCGATCAAGAAGTGGAAAACAATCAACTGAAAGGGACCACCGTTATAAAGCCATTCATCAAGACTTGCTGCTTCCCAGATGGGATAGAAGTGAAGACCAATAGCGTTAGACGATGGAACAACAGCACCAGAGATGATGTTGTTGCCGTACATCAGGGAGCCGGCAACAGGCTCACGGATGCCGTCGATGTCGACGGGAGGTGCAGCAATGAAAGCAACAATGAAGCAGATGGTTGCTGCGAGAAGGGTAGGAATCATCAGTGTTCCAAACCAACCGACATACAAACGATTGTCGGTTGAGGTTACCCATTCACAGAACTCTTGCCAAATATTGCTTCCACGCTGTTGGGCGATGGATGCAGTCATTTAAAACTCCGAGTAATTGTGGGATTAATTATGTTAAGAAATGTTTCCATTTCTTCACATTATTTATCATATATCAGAATTCCCTAACAGTCAATGCGTATAAATACTCACTTCTGTTGCATTTCCTTAATCTTCTCAAGTCTAGCAGCATCGATACGTTTTAAATGAGAAGGTTTGTGATCAGACCATACTGCATCATTGATTGATAAAAAGTCTCCCCAAAGAGATTGTTGATGAGCAAGGTTTCTCATGGTTGAAGATTTAGACATATATTCATTACGAACTGTATCAGTTTCAAATACATTATTCCAATCCATCATTGTGATGTGTTCATGCTTTGCATAAATTTTTGGATTTAGATTAGTATACTGCTGAAGTTCTTTTAAGAATTCATCTCTACGTCTCCACTGATCGGTAGAACCACGCTTAGGATGTTTTCCTTTTCTATTTTGATTTTTTAAATCAAATCTTAAATCAATTCCACCAGCAATTGTTGAAGGTGGTTTATTTTCTACTCTAAAAACAGGTATTTCAGTAAACTGTCTTGCAGCATCAAATGAATGTTGATCTCTATTAGATCCGACCAATGACCATTCCCACCAAAGGTCACAAAAATCGATGAACTGTTTTGAAGTTTTAATAGTTCTCCAAAGAATAGTGCAACAAGGACTAATATAATCTTTAAAGTTATAATTAGTTTTTGCAAGTTTTTTCGTCAGTTCTATACCAGCTTCGTATGAGAAAAATCCACACATAAATCCTTCAAGCATTTCATCATAATATGTAAATCGATAACAATGCTCTAATGTTGTTATTCCTTTAGTTGGAAAAACAGTTTTTGAAAATTCAATAAACTCTTTTGTTTGAATATAACATGCATCTATCCAAACAGTATGTTCTCCTGGTTCAAATAATTTGTGAGGATTTAGTTTGGGGAAAGCAGATAGTCTTCTTGGACATGTTAAATCACAATAATCTCTAATATCGATATATTCCCAAGGTCCTTTCGTTGTATCTATAGTTCCATCATGGAACATTACATATCTAACATTAGGATCATAATAATTTTCTTCTGGTATAGTATCATAATTATTAGTAATACAACTATAAACAGTAAATTTTACCTCATTAGGTTTAATAAGCTCTTCAACATGAATTCGATATGCTTCTTTTTGTTCTTTACTCTGTTCTATATCACTAGTGATTTTATAATTAAATGAGTTTAAAATTTCCTTGAATACATAACCAGTCTTAGTACCTTGCAAATACTTCAAACGATTTAAATCAATTTTAGTTTTACAATCTACTTTTGAAGCCTCTGATAAATCATCAATAAACTTTTTCCAGTCCCAGGTTTTCTTTTTCTTTATCTCATAATTACCTGATTTTCCTGCAAGACTATTCCACCAATCTCGATAAAAAGAAAACTGAGATACGATTGAAACTGGATGTTCTTTTTCGTAAGATATATTTGATATTCTTAATGATGCTGATCCAGATAACTGGTCTCTAGGTCCACATTGCAGATAAAATTCCCACCACAACTTAGACCATTTAATGGTATTTTCGCTAGGATTTCTCCATAAAACACATGCAAATATTGTTTCGTGATTTAAGAAATCATATTTTAATTTGGATAAACTCTTAGTAAGTTTTACAATACTTTTTTCATCTACCCAAGATTTTAAATAATATTCTAAACATTCTTCAAAATAATTGTGCTGCTCTGGATGCTCTAGTATAAAAACATCATCTTCTTCTAAGATAACCTCAGAGATATCAAAGAATTGTTGATTATTAATTAGATGCAATCTAGAAGCATCAACATATACACAAGGTTCATTAAAATATTCATGAAATAAAATTTTAGGATGCCTTGAAAGAACAACAGGATCCTTATGTTCAAATTTAATGTCTCTTAATTCCCAAGGAGATTTTGGTTCAACAGTACCGTCATGAAAACAAATATACTGATGCCCCAAATCTTCAAGTTCAGGCAGTTCACAATATCCATTAGTAATAGACGTATAAATGATCATAATATTTTATAAACTCCCAT
>Ga0208465_1000388_pt1 | contig 12848 bp, 14 predicted proteins | sample LakMenEpi31Aug10_FD_150749 | JGI IMG/M metagenome (GOLD analysis project Ga0208465, IMG submission 150749) | Freshwater microbial communities from Lake Mendota, WI - 31AUG2010 deep hole epilimnion (SPAdes) | ecosystem: Environmental > Aquatic > Freshwater > Lake > Epilimnion/Euphotic zone ...
AGCCCAACCCCCAGCGCGATCCGCACTTCGCACACCTTGCCCCACCAGACGGGGAAGGCGTCGCGGTTGAGGATGCGCACGCGTCGCCCCAGGTAGCGCAGCAAGGGCCAAAGGCTGGGCAGTTCGCCGGTTACGGCGATAGCGGCAGCTTGTGGGCCTCCCTCGGCGGTTTCATCGTACCAGAGCGGTAAGGCCGTGGCCCCGGTCGGCATGTTGACTTCGTTGGTTCCCGGCCCGTTGTCAAAGGTCACGCTGTAGTTCATACGGTCAACCTCCGCGGGCGGTAGTAGGCGCGCACGGACAAGGAGCCATCGACCGGCGCCGTAACATCCAGGTTGTAAAGGATATAAAGCCGGTTGGTGCGCCCAGGGATCAGCATCAACGGTCCACCCCGGTAGCTGTAGATCGCATTGCCGCCAGCGTAGACCACCCCGCCAATGCAGTCGATGTTGATTTCGCCATTGTTGGCGATGGTATTACCCAATTGGTTGACCTGCATGTAACTGTCCAAAGCAGTCAACTGAATAAAATCAACGTCAAAGTTAGCTGTGCCATTATAGCGGAGATTGAGATTGAGCCGGTGATCTTGCCAGCTATCGAACTCGCCACCCGCGGGCATGGGCAGATCGCCCAAGTCGATCAGCTTCCGCCCAGAGTCTGGTAAGCGCACCTCGTCACCGGATTCTAGTTCAATCAAACCAGTAGCATCAGCCACCGCTGGGCGCACATAGACCCCGCTGGTGTAGTCAAAGAAGCGCGCCAGGATGCGGAAGCGTCGGCCTTTGGAGCGTTGCATGGTGAGCGTTGGCAACGTCCATTTGTTGGCCCCAGAAGTAGTAAAGCTGTAGTTGTAGTACGATCCCCCGCTGTTTCCCGCCGCCACCGTTGATGCGCCACCACCGAAAACCGCCGCTTCACCCTCTAGAATGTGGGTAATGTTAGCCGGGTCGCTGATGGCGTTGACGGCCAGATAAAACGTGCGATAACCCTGCGCGCTGCCACTCGTGTTTTTGAGGACAAGCCGCACCGGTGCCGGGATGACGCCGGGAAGTTGCGCCGCCGCGATCTGTGCGTAATTGCCTCTGGGGGTGCTATCGGTCGAATTGTGGATCGTTATGCCACCAGTCGCCGGAGAAGCGTTGGCAACGCTGGAAAGCTGCAATTCTCGCTCGGATGCCTCAAAGTACGCCCAGCGCCGGACGCGAATCGTTACCCTGATCCCTGTGTTGTGCCACTCGCCCAAGTGGACAGGATCGGCGGTGAGATGACCAGACAGCACGCGAGATCGCCAGAAATCAGCCTCCCCCGCCACCGCCGCAGAGAGGTAAACCGTTTGGCGTCCCTGTGTGGCATCGGCTAACAGTGTCTCAATGCCCCCCACAAGCGTTTGCAGCGCCCCCCCCGTGTCCTCCTTGAGAACGGCCGTAATCGTGGAGTTGGCCCAGCCACGCGGATCGTATTCGGTCTCGAATTTCTCCACCACCGAATCACCAGACGGCCAGTCGGTGCCGAGCGTAATAACGAGCGAATCGCCGTAGATAGTCAATTCTGTCGCCATGTTACAGCCCTATTCTCGACCAAGAGGGATTCACAAAGCTGCCTTGGTTGTGGCGGATGCCGGCCAGCCGCTGATCCGCCAGGTCGCGGAAATAGCCAATGGCTTTCTCTAGTGCCTTGGTCATCACGGTGATGTCTTGGTATTGCTCATGGGCAAGGGTGCGCGATGTTTCCACAGTTGGTACATCTTCAACAGTGGTGATGGTTGGCACATCTTCCACGGTGGTAACGGTCGGCACATCATCCACGGTCGTGACGGTCGGCACATCGTCCACGGTCGTGACGGTCGGGTGGTCAGTCGTGACCGTCTGCACCGGAATCGGCGGAAACTGATTGCTGTTGGCTGAAGTAGTAACAACCGTGTCGCCGGTGGTGACAGTGGTTGTCCGGTCGCCACTGGAGACAGTGGTCGTCCGGTCGCCACTGGTGACAGTGGTTGTCCGGTCGCCACTGCTCACGGTTGTGGTTCTATCGCCGCTGGTGGCTATGGTTACTTCGTCATCCTGCGTCATGATCAGAACGGAGTTCTCCGATAGCTGCCGCAGGCGCAGGAGGCAAGCGTAATAGGCCCCCAACGTGGTTACAACTCGCGCATGAACATCGTTGACCGAGGTTGCCGCCGCGCTGTCCAGATTCTGGATCGTCCACAGTCGCCGGTAGATGACTTGGATCAACTCGCCCGCGGTCGGCTCGTCATGGGTTTCCAGGATGGCGATCCCATGCTCTTTCATGCGGAAAGACACCGCCCAATCGGTTGGATCGGTGCGATCTGTCTCGTAGGGCCACGCCAGGCGCTCAATGCTGTAGAGATCGGGCACATCATCGCCAATGTTCTGCTCATAGCCGTTGATGGCGATAAAGGTCACCTCCACCGTTGGCCCGCGCTCGCAGAATTCCTGCAGGGCATTGCGTAGCGCCTCGTCAAGCATCGCCGTTGTCCAGCGCGTCGAATCGACGGCGGTCGCCAGCATGTTGCTTAGGTTTGTCCGGTAGTCAGTTAGTGCAAGTGGCATCTATCCCCCTTACCCGTGCATGATGTACTCTAGCGAAATGGTGAGCTCAAAAACGCCAATGTTGCCGCCCGCTACGACATCAATATAGATATTGCTGCCCGATACATAGCTGCCCACCGCAACCCCGCCGCTGTAGTTGATTGTCGGCGAAAAGATCTGGTAAGTGACGAACGTTCCCGCATTTAAGGCGAATAGTGCAACCGTTTTTCCGGCGTTCATGTACGCGTTGATATCGATCGAGAAGCCACCAGACCGAGAGAGGGTAATAATTGCATTCGTGAAGATTACCCCAGGCGGAACCGCAAAAGTCAGCGTCCGAGTTCCTGCCCCAGACATAGAGGCGAAATCTTTGAGCCGCAACACATTCTTAGGATAAGTTATCGGCACAATGTTTTGATCTGCAATATCAGTACGATTCAGTAGTGGCCCCACCACACCACCACACCGCTCGTAGAACACTTTCCACGCCTGCCCATTGTAGATCGGGCGGCTAACGGTGGGCAGCGTGCGGCAATCACGAAACGTGAGAAAGCCAGAGTAAAAGAAGTGGCTTAGGCTCATCACGCCAGTGAAATCGCAGTTATCGATCACAATCCGCATTCCGTCCGTTGTGCTAATAATGGTCTCACTACTATCAGGCGCGCCGGCCATATTGCTGCAATTGCGGAATGTGACCACCGCCGCCGCCGACGAGGTTGAGGAGAGCAGTTTTGGCGCCGTGCTTGCGTCGATGTTTTGATACATTTCCCACTTCACGGTGTCGAAAACAAAGTGACCGTTGCTGGTACCAATGCCCGAATCGGTGCCGGCCAGGGTTAGCGTTTGCTTGGGGTTGATGTAGGAGCCGCCTTGCACGGTCAAGTAGCCACCAGCGACATAGTAAAACACCGATTCGCTAATAAATTCGGCGTCACAGGCGATGAAGTACGTATTCATGGACTGCAAATTGTTGCTGTACCAAACATAGTCACAGTCAAAGAAGTGGCAGCTTGTTATGGTTGTCTCGCTGTGTCCACTGCTGCCGCCAACATTCCATACTCTGGCAAAGCCGCCCTCGACTGCGCACTCTCGCCACACGTTGAAACGGTCGCCATCGCCACCGGATCCCGTCCAGTTGAAACAGTTAGTCGTCCGGTTGCCAGGCGTGCGCCCTTGAATGGCCAGCGCGCCATTGACGTTGACAGCGATAGTTCCCGCCGCAAAGCCAAGGCCCTCAAAGGATGTGAAAAGCATTTGATCGATGCTGAACATGGCGCCAGAGGATGCCGTATGTACCAGCATAGACGACTGCCGTCCAGCACCAACAAAGCGTAGCCCGTTGATGTTGGTCAGGTTGATTTGTCCTGCGATCCTGTAGATGCCGGGGGGGAAGTAGATCGACGCCCCGCCGCGCGGACGGGTATCGTCAGGGTCGTAGCGCTCCCCCTGCCAAATCTTGTTGGCCTTTGAGAAGTCGATGGCCGCCTGAATCGCCGCGGTATCATCGGTCGCGCCGTCGCCGCGTGCGCCGAACTGGGTAACGTCGCTTTGGTTCGCTACCCCACCAGATGCCACCAGGGCGCGCCAGGTCTTTGTGTTGCCCACTTCGGCCCAGATTCTTACCCACTGCCCCCGGCGAAGGATCAGAGAGGTAGCACCATTGATCGTTGTCCCAGCCGGAGCAATGACGACAGAATAGCTACCGTCATCATCAGCCGCAACAACGTAGGCGAGGCTCTGGCTGCTATTGTCAAGTACCGGTAGCGCGATGGCGTGACCTTCTGTCGCTACGCTGTAGCGCAGGGTTTGACCGCGCTGTGAGTAGTCAAGTGTGTAATTAGCCACTTAAAGCGCCGCCTTTCCGCCTGCACCGCGATACTCGTCAACCGAAACACCATGCAGGGCGATCAGCCCGCCCTCGGCGGTTTTACTGTCAATCTGGGTGTTGACATCCGCTGCTTTATGTTTCTTGCCGCGTAGAAAAGCCTTGATCTGCGGCCTGGTCTTTTTAGCGCGCTTAGCCATTAGGTACATCCTCCACAAAAAGACAGTCGGGATTTTCGGCCAGTGCGTCCAATGCTGCCTCACTGGCCCAGATCCGCACCATACAGGTTGGTGTCTGGGGCACTTGACCGATCAGGCTCCACCCGTCGCCCTCCTGTGGGCCATTGGGCGCGATTTGCTCCATGCTCAGTTGCGCGCCCTGGCCTTCGACGAACGGAACGATAAAAATTGCGCTTGCCATTATGCTATGCCCCCGGGAACTGGAACGGAATCACGACGCCGCCCAGCGAAAACTCACTAAATTCGTTGGTGTGCGTACTAAACAAACCGTACCGCGTGTTGCTGATGATACCGGCGTCGGCGACCGTCTGGTCGGTTCCGCGTTGCGTGCCGCTATACCAAAGCTGAAAGGTATTGCCAGACGGTCGCCTGATTTCGATTTGGGCGTTGGCGCTGAAAGCAACCGTCACGCTAACCAGGTTGGTGTAGGTGCCCGCAACGCACTTGTCTAGTTTGACTGTACTGCCATCGTGGTAGGCGATCAGGAAATTAGCTGGGCTACTGGCGCTATCCAGTAGCGAGACAACGCCCGCCTGCGTGCTAGTGGTCAACGCGGCGATTTTGGCCGCTGCGGTCTGGGTGGACGACGCGCCGGCGATGGTGGCGAACAGGCTTGGCAATGAAATTGCTTTAACAGAAAAATCATCCGCAAAATGTTCGTTGGCAGCGCCTGCGGTTGACGCCTGGATACGGATGGCGTTACTGCCGCTGGAAATGGCGCGCACCCCCATACGAATTGGTGTCCATGTACTGATCGGGGTAATTGTCTGTGTGAAGTCGGCGACGGCGCCATTATTCCGTGCAACAGTAATTGCTAGACTCGCTGCATATAGCCAGCCTTCTAGGTGATACCAGACAAATGCGCTCATCGAGAAATTTGCAGATAAAATGCCGTCGCCAATAACATCACTAACCCATCTACGCGAGTATCCACTGCGAACCTGTGCAGAGCTACGCTCGTTGGCCGTTGGTGTGACAAAATTAAACCAACTACTGTCTAATTCCATGTCGCCATTCGTTAGCAACTCACTGCCCAGCGTCGGCACGTTGTACGCGTTGCCGCCGCTCACGGCCCACGTTGCGCCTGCCCAGGGATTGCGTCGTTGGCGGCGCCCAACGCCGCCGAGCAATAGCGGCCCATCGCCAAGAAGTCTATCGATCATCGTAGCACCGTCAGCCAGCAAGTCTTTTCACCAGACACATCGGCATTAAACCAGTATTGATTCAGGTTGCCAGGTAGAACAACGCCCTCGCCGGGGTTGAGCGGAAAGCCGTTGGCGCTGCTCACTGTGTTGCTGCCGTTGTTGCCGACCCAGACCGTATCTGTGTTGTCAGGATGCGCCTTGACAGCCACCCCGGCAACGAATGGTACATCGGGACCTTGCACGGCGGTTCCTGCGGTTGCTACCGTGATTTGTCCACTGTAGATGTTCATAGTAGAAGTTTCTCCCGAATCTGGGCGAGGCCCTTTTCGTTGACACCAGAGACGGCCAGTAAATCATCGTCGGGGGCATTGCGCACGGCCTCTACCGTGGCAAAGCCAGCCTTGGCCAGAGCAGACGCCAAGCGGCTATTGCCAAGCACTTCGGCCAGCGTTGGCGCGACCTGCTTTTCTTCCTGTGGGGGCAGCAGTTCAGCCAGTGCCGCCGACAATTTGATTAGCTCCGTTGCCAGCACGCGCACGGCTGCGACAGCATCAAACTCGCCGCCATTTGCAATTTTGTCGAGCATAACACCTTCCTTCGTCGCTCCGGCGTCATCGGCATTGCGACCGAGTGACGCCGGTAAACATCGTCATTGTTGCCGCTTCCGGAGAAGTTTAGCCCTCCAGGAAATAGAAGACGATTTGGCAATTAGCCGCAGCCGTGCCGCTAGCGCCGTCAAAGTCTAGATCCCAAGCGACAATGTCGCTTTTGGCAAAGCGGTAGGGCTGGTTGGCGGTCGCCAAGGCGCCGTTGTGGTTGGCCGAGGTAAAGAGTGTTGGCGTACCACTATCCCCACAGTCAACGCCATCCAAGATGCCGTCCCGATCCGCCGATGTGCCAACGTCGAGTAAGGCATTGGTTGCCGCACTGTTGGAGATCGAGACTGCTTCCAGGGTTGCCCCAACAGGCAATTTGAACTCACCGCGGGCGTTAGCCGCCAGGGTGCCGTGAAGATGCACTGTCACGGCAAAGCGCATTCCTTGCATTGTCGTATCCTTTCTCAGGAGGTGATCGGCAACCCGATCACCTCGTCATTCGCTCAACTCAAAATTAGACGTTGGATTTGCCGATACCGATGTAGGTAGACACGCCGTAAGCGAACCAATCACGCACCTTAACCGGCAAAGTATCCGAGGTAAACATTAGCCCGCTCGTCTCACTGGTCACGGTGAAGATTTCCGGCATCGGATGGGAGCCGCCACCCTGCGACGCGGCGTAAGCCATGCAGATCGGCGCGTGCAGTTTCGGATCGGTCACCGCTGCCCAATCGTTGGTGTCTGTCCACTCTGGCACAGGGATCGGGACGGGCCGCGGGTCGCCCATGCGGGTCTCGCCGTAGATATTCCCCTCTTGAGCCGTACCCGCGCTCGTTGGGCGGCCAACCATGTCAGCGCCAGCGCCCCAACCGAAGGTGGTCAAAGCGAGGTCAAATAGCTCGATGGGCACCAGGCAGTATTTCGGCCACATGCCCAGCGGGTTCGACGTGCCGGGAACGCTTTGTTCCCAAATCTTTTGGCGCATGGATGCCCAGGCAGCGGCAGAGAAGGCGGTTGTCATGAGGTTGCCGTGATTCGCATGGAAAAGCACCGTGCTATCATCAGCCAGGGTGGGGCCGGTGCCGGTGGCCTGCGTAAAGAGACCGGCAATCGCCGCCGAACGGGTACGCACTGCCGCCAGCGTGAGGGCTTTCGGGATGGCGCGCATCCGTACAATGTCGCTCTTGCGAATCATTTCCAGGGTGACGCCAACGTAGCGCCCGCGCTTGGAAAAGCTCATGCTCTCCTTGCTGTCGCCGGGAGTCGCTTCGGTGTAGGCGGCGCCTTCGCTCACGGTGGGAAGATTGCCCAGGCCATCCACGTAGATCATTTGAATGTCGTGTGTGCTGCCATCGTGTGGAACCACGTCAACGACCTGCTCGAACCAGCGGTAGGTCATCATGTTGTCATAATGCGCGCTGATTGTCTTGTTCAGCGCATTAACAGCCATGCCAGCCATTGCGGTGGTCGTCGCTTCGGCAAACTGCGCTTCTTCGGGGTTGAAGACGCCCCAAAAGTTGGAATCGCCGGTCATGGCGACATACAGGCCGGCCAGATTCCGCATGGATGGCTTGGGCATCGCCACGTTGGCCCCAAACATCCAATCCCAAGCGTTTTGGTAGTAATCGCGCTGAACGATCATATCCCGCTCGGTGATGATCGGCGCCATGCCTTTGACCGCGCTTTGGGTGAAGGCGGAAAGATAAGTGCGTTCGTCCTCAATCGCATCGGCCAGGCCGTCAGGCGTGGCGAAGGTCTGCTTTTTCAGCTTGTCCTGCGCCGCTTTGGGCAAGCCGGAGGCCATCAACATGGCGTCGCGTGCCGAATTCTGTAGCGCCACTGCCCAGGGATTCGGTGCAGCAGCGTCAGGGGTGCCGGTGTGACCAGGTTGGCCAGCATCGGCGGGTGTGGTGGTGGTGGTTTCTTGCTCCACGAGATTAGATCCTTTCTGAATATCGACACCACGAGCGTTAAAGTATTTTTGCGCAACTTCCCAGGCTTTCGCCTGATCGACGCCGTGTCGCGCTAGCATGGCGTCTAACTCTATGAAAGCGGCCTCCGCGGTCTGATTGCTACCCCATAGCGACGAAGAGAAAAGTCCGTCGCGGTTAGCCGCTGGTTCATCTACAACATCGCAGGCGGAAAACTCCTCAAAGCGTAGGTATGGGCGCTTCTGCTGGCTGTTGAGGGGCCGTTGCTCGACCTCCACGCCGGTATCAGGATCGATCCAGGCGTACTTGACCTTGCGCACCACAACCGACAGCCCAAACGACTCTGGATCTTCCTCGGCCAGATCCATAACATATTCGGCTAAGTCGCCTTCGGGTGAGCTTGACGCGCTTTGCGCCAAGTAGAGATCTCCTTTCGCTTTGTCGTCATCCATTCGGAGATCCTTGATCCGCCCAACAAATTTACCCATACCATCCGCGGATAAGCCAGGGTGAGTAAAGCGCGATTTGACTCCCGCCTTTTTCCCGTTACCCTTACTCACAATGGTGGATAGCGTCGTCGCATCAAAGTCAACATCATGGCCCAACGCTTCGCCCATTTGCGCCAGGGAGACGCCACGGATAACCCGCGCTGCTCTGTCCACCGTTGCCGCTCCCTTGGTTGGCAGGGTCTTGAACCGCTCTGTCATGCTCCTTTACTCCCTTCAAGAGTTCATCGAATTCACTGTCTGACACATCCTCACCAACATAGCGAGTGTAAAGGCGCACCGCGTACCGGCGTAGGGCCTCGCTATCGCCCACCATTTGGCCCAGGCCCTGCAAGCTTTGCACCAGATCCACCGCTGCCCCGGCTAACTTCTCGTTATCCACGCTGCTGATATCCGGTGCATGTACGGTAATATCCTGCACCGTCGCCGGTCGGTGGCGGCGATTGCCGACCTCTAGCCAACGGTTATAGGCGGTGACGGTCAGCACGGATAGGATATGGCCGAAATAGCGCTGCCGACGCAACAAGAAGCGCCTGCGTAGCTCATCGGTGTCTTTCCCGGCTTTCATGCCTTCGCCTTCGGCCTCACCCAAGTCACCAAGCGTTGTGCCAGGGCCACCCGCTGTAATCATCCAGCGTACCGCCTTGCCGTCCTCTTTGGCGTCGCGTGCATTCAGATTCGGCGTAACCGCTTCCCACTTCTCCGCGCCCTCCTCGGCGATGATGACGCTGCCCGGCTGCGGCGGTCGTGCGTAGCGTTGCCGCAAATCGCTCATGAGCCGCTGAGGAGCGTAGACAATCCAGACGAAGGCCCGAACAGCAGCATTGAGACGCACCCGATCTTCAAGCCAGCCCGTGTAGCGGCGTAGCCAGGTGAGGATCGGCGCGAGATCGGATTCGCCGCGGATAGCGCCAATTGGGCGATTAACGGCAAAGTGAAGCATCCAGGGTCGTAGGCCATCCGCATCGCTATCATAGGCGGCAATGTTTGCCGGCGAGATCCACCACTTTTCAGGTTCGCCGGGGCCGGTGGTCTCGCGATAGGCTAACTCGGTTTCATAGTCACCGGTTCGCCATTCCACCTGCTCAATCTGGCTGGCCGGAACGGTCCGTACTTCGCTCATGCCATCAGCGCCGGTGAATAGCACCGGGAACAGTTCACCGGCCCGCGCAAGTTCGTCGCTCCATTCATCCAGCCGCAGATCCATGAGGTTGGACGGGTGATACCAGAAGGCGCGAATGAATTTCTCTAGCGGTCCGTACTCGCTGGATAAGGCGATGCCAGGGCCAACCACGTAGGATGTAGTTAGGCCGATCAAGCGCTTGGCAAGCGGGTTGGTGCGCCAGGCCTCGCGCGCGTCGGTTTGATCGGCCAGTAACTCGTGCCAATCCTTGTCTAGCGTCGTGCCGGCTGGGGAGAAAGGCGCGCTCACGCCGTCGCCCTCTTTGCCGACCTGCACCAGCTTGACCTTGGCGAAGGCAGCGAGACCGACAATCAGCCGTTGGTACCAGTTCATTGCGCCAGTTGTAGCAGCCATACAATGGTTCTCCCTAGCGATTCCCCGTCAGTGCCAGCGGCCAGCAGGGCAAAAAAGCCGATGGTCAATAAGCCCAGGATGATGATTGCCCCGGTTTGACCCAGGCGGCCAACAAGCATGTCCATAAAGCGCCCAAGCATATCGGTAAGCCCTCCCTCTTTAGAATGTTCCACGGTCGTATTCTTCCAGCGGATCAGGTGCCGCCACCTCTGTTGACTGCTCCCCAGCGACGTAATTCCATTTGAGACCCGCCAGCGCGAGACAGAAGGCATCTGCGTAGTCGTCATGCAATCCCGTTGGCGCTCGGAGTGTTGACGCTTCGATGCTTGCCAGTTGCAGGCGGGTCTCTTGGTCAGGTATCGACGTAGCCTTTTGCTGAATTACTTCCGCCGCCAGGTCATAGAGAAGTTTTTTGCCCTTGACATTGCTCGACCAACCCGGCTTATCGTCGTAGCCCAGTAGAATGGCCGTTTGACCATTGTCGCGCAATTTTTGAATGGTTGCGTGACCGTGATTATTACGCTCTGGCATACATGGCGCGCTATTGTAATAAGCACTAAGCTGATCGATATATCCCGCGAATACGGAAGGCTCGACCTTCCCGACCAGGATCGCCACGAGGCCCCAGGTCTGAGCGTCCACGACAGTCGCCACAGAATCATCGCTGTTCGGGTTTCCCTCCGCACTATCCGCACCGATACAGTAATGCCTGCTCCCAACGGGCCGGTGAAACACGAGCAAACCAGGAAGTGCCGGCCCCGTTCCGCCGATAGGTTGAATGTCCGTCGAAACGGCTTCGAGCCAGGCGAAGGGGAACCGTTTGTCTTTTTGCAGTGGGGCCAGAGCTTGCTCGACGGTAGCCGGGTACTCTTGGAAAAGATCATCGTCACCATTGCCCATGCTGCGCATATCAGCAGCAATGCGGTCATACCACGCTTGATCCCGGTCTGGTCTCGCTGACCAAGGTAAGAAGATAGGCGAGTAAGCATTTTCCCCCTTCTCTGCCGCCCGAAAAATCTCTTTAAATGCCGACAGCGGACGCTTTTTGTCTACAGTAGAGATAAGAACCATTTGCCCACCAGCGTCGATTGTTGGCTTGACCGCATTTAGAAAGTCGGCCAAGTTGGGCAATAGATCCGACTCATCTATTACTGCAAGGCTCCCCGTGTAGCTGCGTCCACCGGTGGTAGGAAAGGCCATTGCTCTGGAACCGTTCGATAACGCCCACTCATGACTACTATTGACGTTGACGCTTCTGCACTTACACCAGCCCGGCAATCGTTCGTACATGCCCCTAACTCTGCGCAATAGCTCTTTGGCTTCCGTGTCGCGCAAGGAAAACAGCAAGATCGTTGCCGATGGACGAAAAATCATCAGCCAGAGAGCATACCCGATGGTCAGCCAAGTGATCCCAAGCTGCCGCGCCTTGAGGGCGATAAATTGCCGTTCTGTCATCAGCCGCTGCAAAACATCATGCTGAGCGGGCCAAAGGTGAAAGCGCACCCACGCTCGATCATTCGCGTTCTCGATCAACACATAGTTATGCAGAAAGTACGCTGGTGATCTAGAGCATTTCAGCCACTCTACACGGTCTCTGCTTGCGGCGTTGTCTTTTCCCATTCAGCAATTCCCCTTTGAGCCTCTGCCGCTTCGTCGGCGGTAAATTCAAAGCCAAGTTGCGGACTATTGTCGGCCTTGGCCTTGTAATCGCCCATAAGCTCTAGCGCCAACTTGCGATCCTGGTGGCCTTTTTCCGCATCCAGCGCACCGGTGACCAGGGCATCGTAAATGTCGCGACGGTAGGCCAGTAGGGGAGACGCTTGGATCTTCTTGACTTCGGCGTCAATCTCCGGTTGAGCCTCGCGCCACTTGGTGAACATCCGATCTGACTTCAGCCCGATGGCTTGGGCCAAGTCGTTCTGTGTCTTGGGCTTGCGCAGGCGACGCGGTGACGACATCCAGGCGATGTAGGCAGCTATCCGCCAGTTAAACCGCTGGCAAAGCTCTTCATACTCTCCATGCCAATCGTAGTGCTTCAAGGCAGATCGGGCGGATTCCGAACTATCAGAATCTTCTGGGACGTTGTCACTATGCGAATCTTCCGGTAATTCGGGTTGCGACGGCTTGTAGTTGCCTTGTTGGCCTGCATTACGCAAGCGTTTTAGTCGTTTGCTCATAAACTGACTGCATAGAACGGTCTGCGTTAAACGAAAGATGGGCGAGCAATGGTTTTATACCAAAAGAAAATTTTCGTTGCTCTGTGGCTTACCTATTGCGTCATCCGCTGGAAACGGATGTAGAAAGAGTGATGCCCTTCGTAATTCCACTTCTCGCCGGTTGAACCGACTTCCGCGGGGTGCATGGTGTGTAGGTTTTGGGCCACGTCAGAGGGTAGGCCATCGCCATCGACCCAGACAGACAAGCGTGCGCCCCAGTAAAGATCGAGATTGCCGTGGCCCAACTCCAGCGGACCGTCAACCTTATCAAGCGGTGCCGGTGGGGCAATTTCCCAAGGTTGGC
>Ga0208465_1000389_pt1 | contig 12806 bp, 20 predicted proteins | sample LakMenEpi31Aug10_FD_150749 | JGI IMG/M metagenome (GOLD analysis project Ga0208465, IMG submission 150749) | Freshwater microbial communities from Lake Mendota, WI - 31AUG2010 deep hole epilimnion (SPAdes) | ecosystem: Environmental > Aquatic > Freshwater > Lake > Epilimnion/Euphotic zone ...
TCTTGAAGGTATTCGCTTTTACGTCAGCTTCGCTTGTAGTTTTGCGTTTGGCGAACTCAAGCTTATGGAAGGAAGTGCAAAAATCATCTCACTGATTGCCCGTGATGAGAACCAACATTTGGTTATCACTCAGAATATTCTGAACAAATGGAAAGAGGGTGATGACCCTGAGATGGCACGTATCTCCAAAGAAGAAGAGCAATGGTTTTACAAGACCTTTGAGAATGCTGTCAATCAAGAAAAACTTTGGGCAGAGTATCTGTTCAAGGATGGTTCTATGATTGGTTTAAATGATAAACTTCTTCAGCAATATGTCGAGTGGATTGCCAATCGTAGAATGAAGGCAATTGGACTCAAACCACTTTATGATATTCCTGCGAAAAATAATCCACTTCCTTGGACTGAGCATTGGATCAGTTCTAAAGGTCTTCAAGTGGCGCCACAGCAAACGCAAGTGCAGTCATATATTGTTGGTGGTATTAAGCAGGATGTTACCAAAGACTCTTTTGCTGGGTTCCAGTTGTGATTGACATTAAGACTGAAATAGTGTATTATATAAATAATAATAGGTAAGTTCAGTCTTAAAATGAATAATTATATTCTTTACTACTACTTAAGGGAGGACTTTGGTTCTCCCTTTTATGTGGGATATGGGAAACCAAGAAGAATACACGCAAAACATTTGAGAAGTAATGGTGCAAATCTATTACCACCAAGAGAAAGAAGATGGGTTGTAAAATCTGGTCTTACTAAAGAAGAAGCAATAGAGTTAGAAATAAAACACATAGCACTTTGGAAAAGAGAGTGTGATGGTGGTGTATTATTAAATCAAAATCTTGGTGGTGAAGGAAAACCTGGAGGACAAAAAACAATAGGTTTTGGTGGCAGAAAACACACCGAAGAAGCAAAGAAAAAAATAAGCGAAAAGGTTGCTGGTAAAAATAATCCAAGATATGGTGTTAAACTTTCACAAGAAACAAGAAATAAAATAAGTCAAAATAGAGCACCAAAATTTGGAAAAGATAATCCAAACTCTAAAACTTGGAAAATCACTTCTCCAGAAAATAAAGAATATATTATTGTTGGTGGATTAAAGAAATTTTGTAAATCTCAAAGTATTTCTTATGCAACAATGAATGCAGCAATACTTTATGACAGAAAAGGACCGAGAAAAAATGGATGGTCAATTGAGAAAATTTAGAGTATCACTACCTGAAGATGAGTGTGTGATGAAACTTCAGGAGTATTGTAAGTTTTCTTCTACTTTACTGAAGATCCCTGTTATTAAAAAACCATTATGTATTGATGCAAACTGCCACAATAATGTAAATCATTATGTGAATACTTATGGCGGAGAAAAGATAAGTGGATACTATTTGATTACAGATACTGAAGATGAAACTTATGGATGTGCAATATATCATAGTATCTGGAAAAATACTTATGGAGATCTAGTTGATATAACTCCATTTGAGGATGGTAGAGAATATAATATGTTTTCCGTTATGAATACTACAGAATATTACTCTGGGGTTGCATATGATGGAAAAAGATATAAATTATTAGAACCAGGACTTAACATAATCTAATGTTACCAAAGATACTTTCTCAGGATTCCAACTATGATGAATGGTGCGAACAGGAAATCCTGAACGCATATCAGGAAGCGGCAGAGTGCGATGAGTTTCTTTTTGGAGATTATGATTATTCCAAAGAATGGTTGGGTAAATGCAATGACGATGTGAAATGAGGGTCTTCGGACCCTCTTTTTTTATAAATAAAATTATAGAAAAATCATAAAAGAAAAGATGTCTAGACTTACAGGTAATGAAGTTGCAAATATGATGGAAGCATATAGTGCTGTCTATGCTCCTCAACAAGAAGAAGTTGTAGAAAATGTTGAGAAGATCGATGAAAAAATGGATGTATTTTCTACACCTGCTATGAAATCTGCACAACAACAATCTGCCACTCAACTTTTGACAGGTAAAAAACCACCAGCTAAACCAGATTATCTTAAACCAGCTGTAACTGCAGGAGCAGCAAAGTTCTTCACTAAACCAGGTGCTGAAACTGATAAATCTTGGGAAGTCGCTAGACAAAAAGCTGGTGTATCAAAACCTACACGTCCAGCAGGTTCAGGTAATCCTCCAGCAGGTTCAGGTAATCCTCCAGCAGGTTCAGGGAATCCACCAGCAGGCACTAAAACCGCTCCTGCTGCCTCTTCAGTCGTTCTTGCCAAGCAAGGTGGTGTAGAAGGTAAATTAGATAAGGCAACTGGTAAATTCACTGCAGGTGCCTTTACAGGTGCTGAGAAAGAGCGTTATGTTGCTCGTGGTGGTAGTGCTGCTCCTTCTGCACCAAAACCAGCGGCACCAGCACAACCAAAGATTAAACAAGATGTCGCTGATATTAAAGCAATGCAAACGGCTTCTCAGATGAGACAGGCAGGTGCAAATGTTACATCAGACCAATTAAAGACACCACCATCAACCGCTGTTAATACATCACAAGCGACCGCAGCAGCATCTAATCTTAAAGCACCAGACCCCGCCACAAAATTCTCACAGGGAACTGCTGCAACCCCTAAACCAGTAGAGAATAAACCAACAACAGGTTTTGATCTTGCTAAAAAGGGTGTAAATCTTCAATCCCAATCCTTTGATATATTTGATATCATCAAGGGTCATCTTCTTGATGAGGGTTATGCCGAAACTGAAAAAGCAGCTCTTGCTATTATGGCAAATATGGGTGAAGGGTGGAAAAAAGAAATTCTTGATGAGATTGCACCTGCATTACTTGCTGGAGGTGTGCTTGCTAGTGGTGCTTTAGCGGCTATGGCAGCAAAAAATAAAATTGACAGAAGCAATGCTGCCAGAGCAAATACTAATCCATTTGCAAATCAACAAACTAAACCACTTCCTAGCACTCCTTCACCATTTGCTAAACCAGCAAGTAAGGATGACAGTGGTAGATTAACAACCTATGGTGCTGGCGGCGGTGCTGCAGCAGAAAAAACAGGTCAAACTCGTGCCCAAGTTATGCAGCAAGGTGGTAAGAATCTTGAAAATAAAAACAAAATCAAACCAGTAAATCAAGGAACAGATTTCGGTCGTTGATATAATCATAACATAATTCTAAGCACCTCTTGACAGGGGTGCTTTTTTATTGCTAGAATCGCTTTGCTAGGGTTGAAGATAAATAATAGCTCATAAAGATTCTTAGTATGAGTTATGAAAACCCTTGGAGATTCAATGGGGAAATTTTTGAGTCTTCTGATATTCAAGATAATTTTGGTTTCGTTTATCATATTCACTGTAATAAAACTGGTCGTAGTTATATTGGTAGAAAGTATTTCTGGTCTTTCCGCACACCAAGAGGAAAATCTAGAAAAGTTAAGTCAGAGTCCGATTGGAAAAGATATTACGGCTCCTGTCCTGAACTCAAAGCCGATATTGACATTTGGGGAAAAGCATCCTGCGACAGAAGAATACTTAGCCTCCATAAAACAAAAGGACAGTGTAACTACGAAGAAACAAAACAGCTTTTCCTAAATAATGTGTTGATCGAGTCTCTTGACGATGGGAGTCCAGCGTATTACAATAGTAATATCCTAGGACGCTACATGCGAAAAGATTATGGAAATTTTGGAAAAGACTCTGAAACAATCACATGATTGGGCAGTTGATCGTATTCATACTCTCTGTGAAGAAAACTGTTTTGAAAATGCCCATGCGATTCAATCTGAGTTTAGTGAATGGTTGAATCCGAATATTCCAGAGCATGATATTTTCTCATTAGAGTTCATAGGAGAGGAAGATGACACTTGACCTTCACAACTTTTTTAAGTTTTACGACGAAAAAAATTCAAATCACGTAGCAGCAGTACAATGGTTAGAGGATAACCTGCCTGCTGAGTTTTTAGACGATGCAGAAACTGATTGGATTGGTATTTTTAGAACAAAACCACCAACTCCAGCAGTTCTTGAAGTTCCATATTTTAACCAAGTAGATAACTACAGAGATGCACATAGAACGTGTAACTCTTCATCGTGTGCAATGTGCCTTGCTTTCCTCAAGCCAGGAAGCATCAAAGGTGATGATGAGTATGTCAAAAAAGTATTTGCGATTGGTGACACGACTGACCATGCGGTACAGACAAAAGTTCTGGCAGGTTATGGAGTTAAGTCACACTTTAGCTATAATCTTTCTTTTGCTGACATTGATAAGAGTCTTGATGCTGGGAAACCTGTTGTTATTGGTATCCTGCACCGTGGTCCTTTATCTGCTCCTACTGGTGGGCACATGTGTGTAGTCATCGGTAAGACACCAGATGGTAAAGGATATTATGTCAATGATCCATATGGTTCTTGCAATGACAATTACACTGGTCCAGTAACAAATGGTAAGAAGACCATTTACACTAAGGCAATGCTGAAGCACCGCTGGTGTCCAGGAGGGAACGATGGCTGGGGAAGAATCTTCGATTAATTTCAAGAGGAAAATCTTACAAAAGATTAAAGACCTCACAAATCACGGCAGACACGTAGAAGCACAACAACTTTATTCAAAGTATTTCGAAGGAGACAACAATGGCAAGAGTTGATTTACACAATTTCTTTCAGTTTTATGATGAAAGAAATCCTAACCATGTCAAGGCAGTTCAGTGGTTAGAAGATAACCTACCAGTCAAGTATCTAGAAGATAACGTAGATTGGGCGGAGATTTTTAGAGGAAAAAAGACTAGTGCTGCACCAGCCCCTGCCGCTGCTGCAGCTCCTGTAACAGGTGGTGATGATGTCCCACAAATGGGCATTAAGTTAATCAAAGAGTTTGAAGGATGTCACCTAAAGGCATATCCTGACCCTCTTACAGGGGGACTTCCAATCACAATCGGTTGGGGTTCCACCCGCAAGAAAGATGGTTCAGCATTCAAACTTGGTGATACCCTTACACAGGCAGAAGCAGATGCACTTCTGATTGAACAGTGCAAGAAGGAGTTTCTTCCCGCATTACGCAAAATCCCATATTGGAGTGAAATGTCAGATGGAAAAAGAGGCGCTCTGCTCAGCTTTGCTTATAATCTCGGTGCTGGTTTCTACGGTGGCGATAACTTTAATACTATTACTAAACGCCTGAAGAATAAAGAGTGGGACTTAGTGCCCGATGCTTTATTCCTCTATCGCAATCCTGGTTCAAATGTAGAAGCAGGACTAGCACGTAGAAGAAAAGCAGAAGGCGAGGCTTGGAAAAAAGGATAACTAAATAGTTGCAATCATTACTGATTCTTGATCTTAACTGGTCTGAATCTACATAGCCCGAGTCCTCTGGACTTGGTGAATACTTTACTTTTAAACAAAACTTCGGTTTGTTTCGTTTAGTACACACTGAGTCACAGAGGATTTTTATGTCTTACGCCACAAAGGCGCTCGCTGCAGCGTCTGCTTTGTTGATGGGAAGTAGTGCAATCGCAGCACCATTGGTCCTAGAAGGAAACTACGTCAAGATTGGAGTTAATGATGCTGGAACCGTTGGTTCTGGTGGAGCAACTTCTCCTGGTATTCAGTATGATTCAACTGGAACCGCAACGTTTAATCCAGCATACGATTACCTGACTCCTGGAAATCCTTTTGAAGGATTTACTGTTAAAGGTAAAGACGGTTCAACCGTTCTTTTCAACTACTATAATAACAATAATAGTGTTGGAGGAGCGCAGATTACTGGAACACTTATAGATTATTCAGGTATTTCTTATCGCGGAGTTACTTTTGATAACCGTGCCGTATGGTCTGGTTCAGTAACTGAGTTTGATATTGAAAACGATTATCGCTTTAATGATAACCAACAGTTTGTTGATATCAATACTCGTTTAGAATTCAAGATGAACGTTCCAACATTATACTTTGGACGTTTTACGGATCCAGACGCAAGAGCCGCTGCTGGAGACAGTTCTAGAACGGACAATACTAGAGGATATGCTGGTGGTATTCCAGCAACCAACGTTGTTCTTTCTGAAGCACTTGTATCCAAATATGCTTTAGGATTATTTACTGGACAGATTGGTGGTGTAAATTCTGGAATTAGTGCTGGATGGTCTACAAATCCAGAAGACTATTATAATGGAACTGATGGTGGTCCAAGTGGAGACCATACAATTGGTCTTGGATTTATGTTCTCTGGTATTAATACTGGAGACATTGTAAATATCCAATATGCTTATATTTTTGGACCATCTGCATTCGCTGCTGGTTCTGGTGCAGTTGCTGGTGGTGCTGGAGGAGCGACTCCATCAACTTTTACTGTTACTGATGTGGGTTCTGCTTCTGCCCCTACAACTCCATCTACCCCAACAGTTGTAAGCACAAGCACTGTTAATAATGTAAGTTCATCGACTGCACAATCCACAACTCTTCCTGTCGTAACTGTAAGTCTGGCAGAGCATGGTGCAACCGAAACTGGTGGTCGTCAAAGAATCAATCGCCACACCACCACAAATGTAACCACACCTTATGTAACAACCACAGTTACAACTCCTGTAACAACTGATACTTATAGTGACGGTTCTACCGTTGTTACGAACGGAACACCAGTTACTACTTATAATTTAACAAACTCTGTCGAAACTTCACACGCTTATGACGATTTCTATGGACGTATTGATCAATTAGAAGTTCTTGATGGTATCAATGATAGTATCAACGGACTTTTAAATCATGAACCAACTGTAGGTAAGCAAAGACTCAGAGTATTTGAGAACAACAGATTTGTTCAGTCATACAATGCTGATGGATACAATGCTGATTCCAAGATTTTTGGTGGTGGTTTTGAGTTTGATGCTACCAAAGGTTGGACTGTTGGTTTCCAGTATAATAGAGTTAATATAAACCTCAATGGTGTTGATTCAATTACGCAACACAACAAAGATCACTTTGGTGTATTCAGCGAACTTAGAGGTAATACACTGACTCTGAATACAAATGCTGCGATTGCAAACAGCAAATACAATTACAACAGAACCGTAGAGGGCGTCTTCAATAATGAAGGTGCAACGACTGGTTCTGAGTGGTGGGTTTCGAATCGTTTATACTGGCATCTTCATAAAGCAATTAAACCATTTATTGGTTATACTGTGTGGAATAACAAGAGAAACGCTTATGTGGAAACTGGTTCGATTCAGTCTGCTAGAAGTGTTGAAGAATTCAATCAAACATCTCACGTTGGTGAAGCAGGTCTCAAACTTGAAACTCGTTTTGGTGGTAAGAAGAAAGACTTGTTTGGTGTCAGTGTAGAAGGTGCTTATGGTACTGATAACTCATATGGAGTTACTGCAGAAGTAGATTATAAGGAGATGTTGATTGTTGAAGCATCTCACGGTGTGAATAATGGAGTCACCAACAATTCTATTGCTGGAAAAGTTAAATTTAAGTTCTAAAAACCTAAATAAAACAGACTTCATCACACGGACTGATGGGAAACACAAAGGAAAAAGCTATGGGACAAGTGATTCGTATTGCTATTTTGAGTTGGTCTGCCGCTCTTCTGACTGCTAGCTATGCTGGTATGCTATCCAAAATGGATCCTACCTTTATTGCGACGGTCTTCACCGCTTCTGCTGCCACTTTTGGTATTAATACAATGAAGAAAGGTGGTGAGGATGATGAGAAGAAAGAAGAGCCACGCAGAGAAGCAGTTGTAGAAGCTCCTCCAGAACCACCTGCTCCAGTAGCAGAAGCACCTGTTACAAATCTTGAAGCAAGAGTTGAAGCACTGGAAGAGGGTCAAGTTCAACCCCGCACAGGTGGAGCATAATGGCAAAGTCCGCAAACAAAGGCAAGAAAGGTTCTGCTGGAGGTAAAAACTCTAAGCAGAACCAAGGAAATGCGACGGCAAACAAAGCAAAAAACGGTGGTAAAAAAAAGTGAGGTATTATGCCACGAGAGTGGAACACTCCGATTCGGGAGCCTTGGAATCCTGTAATTAAAAAGTGTCTAGACGCAGTTGATAATCATATGAGACTGTATCTAGATACACAAGAAGAGTGGCACCTATCACAAGCAGAAACCTTAAGAAAATATGTAAAAGATTTGAAAGTTTGGATACATCATCAAGAGGGACGAGAATGAAAAAACTCCTCACGGCAATCGGTCTATCATTAAGTTTAGTTCTTCCCGCAAGTGCTGAAAAAATAGTAAAGAAACAACCCACCGTTCCAGCATATAGTCTGGCAGCGATGGGTTGTATGATTCTATTAGAATGTACTGAAGGTGTTGAGAAACTTACATCAGAATCAGAATTACTCAAAGCAAAAGAACTTGACCCATTCAGAGAAGAAGTCAAGCGTATTTTAGTAGGACTAGAGAAAGTCAATGTTGGTGTTTATATTGCTCCACCCAGATATTTCACACCAAGAACAGTAGGGTTATATAAACCAAAGTATAATCGTCTTTTTATAAATGAAGAGTTACTCAAAGACCCAAGAGAGTTTCTAGGAACACTACGTCACGAAGGATGGCACGTTGTTCAGGACTGTATGGGTGGTGGAATAGAAACAGCATTTATGGCTCAGGTTCATCAAGATGCTGAAATACCATCTTGGGTAATGAAGACCACAAGGCTTTCTTATGAGTCTATGGGTCAAAGTCGTGCTGTGCCTTGGGAGGCAGATGCGAACTGGGCAGAAGAACAGTTAGGTCAAACGGCAAAGCACCTAGAAATGTGTGCGAAAGGACCACTCTGGGAGCAGGTAAGACCCACTCCGATGACGATGGAATGGTTGATTGGATGTGGTTGGATGAAACCCCAAGAAGGTCATAAGGAATATACACCAAATAAAAAAGCAGATTATTGTGTAGAAGGTAAGTTCTAATGCCGCAAGAATTTCCTTGGGGAGTAATGGCGATTCTTGGTCCAGGACTTATCTTTGTTTCGTATATCATTTACTATATACTACGGTTAGCAAACGAGGAGATGAAAGATGAACACAACATTACCAAAGGAAGTCATTCTAAAGGCAGTTAAAAACTGTGTTGATGTTTATGCTGATAAGAATGATTTCATTGTAGATAAGAGTATTCCTGGATATTGTATTCTCGCAATTGAGGGAACCAACGAAACATCAGACTGGGCAACTAATCTAAAATTCTTATTCCGTAGTGAGGATACTCACAGGGGATTTAAAGATAATGCTACCAGAACAATTACTGAGTTAGTATTAAACTTTGAGTCACTAGAGAAGGGTAGAAAACTGATTCTTGCGGGACACTCTCTTGGTGGTGCGACTGCGACTGTTGTTGCTGACCTTATGCTTAAGTCCGCACCAGACCTAGCAATCATCACAATTGGTTCTCCCCGTCCAGGTGGTAGAGGTTTGAAAGAAAGACTGAAGAATGTAGAGCACCTTCGTTTTGTTCACGGCGATGATGTTGTTCCCAAAACTCCACCTTTCTTGACTGGATATGTTCATACTCATCCAGAGATTCATTTAGAAGATGCTGATGATAAGAGATTTGATGGTGTAGAAGACCATAATGCTGTTTACTATTATAACGCAATTGAGAAGTTACTAAAATGAAGAACCTAGCACTTATTTTATCAGCGGCAAGTCTGGCGGTGAGTGGAGCACTATGCTATGGTGCTTATGTGACTTATCAGAAAGCACAGAAGATTCTGGACAACCCAGAAGAGTTCGTCGGTGCTGTTGTAGAGAAGCAAGTCAGCAAAGCATTTGAGAAACTTCCTATCCCCAAACTAAATACTGAGAAGTTCAAGTTACCTTTCTGATGGAAAATAAAGATCCATATATTTACAGAATTCGTGAGATTCATAAAGTAGTCGATGGGGATACGATTGATGCGGATATTGATTTAGGGTTTGATATATCTCTCACTAAACGTATTCGTCTTGCTGGGGTTGATACTCCCGAAAGTAGAACAACGGATCTCAAAGAGAAGGCAATGGGTCTTGAATCAAAAGAATGGTTGAAAAAAAAACTTGAAGGTGCTAAAGATATTATTATCAAGACCGAACTTCCAGACAGTACAGAGAAGTATGGAAGAATCATCGGGCATTTGTTTATTAATGGACAAGAGACCTCATTGAATAATCAAATGATTGACGAAGGTTATGCTCTTGCTTATGATGGGGGAACAAAAGATAAAAACTTTAGTGTATTGTTAGAGAAGCGTAAGAAGTAATCACTTTGAGTGAAACTTTTTGTATTGTTCTTTCTTTTGATTCTTCTGTTCTTTCTTCAGTAACTTATTTACTTTTTTAAGAGACTGACTTTTTTCAAACGCAAAATAAACTTGAAGTTCATAGGGGGTAAGGTCTCTGCTTAAGAGTTTCTTACCCCTTACAAATATCTGTTGAACAATAGGTTTCATCTTACCTACCATCCATTCCACCAAAGATTTCCCAACAAGAGCCGCAGCAACAGAAGCAGTAGCAGTGGTGCCAGCAAGAATAACCTGCTCTTTAGGTGGGATAGGGACTTCTCCGACGATTGGTACTTCAATGACGGGCACTCCTAAGTTACTAGTTTTGGGTGCATCATCGGAAATAATCCGATTATCCTGGGGGGTTTGAACAGATGGAGGCAGTTGAGGGGTAGGGGTAGCATCAGGAAGTCCTCTGGTCTTTTCTTCTTTCTCTTCCTGCTGTTTCTTTTGCTCTGCCCTTACTGCAGCATCAAACTCTTCTTGAGTCGGCACATCAATTATTGGATATTTGATAGTTGTATCAGGCATATTAATGATGGGCATATTAATTTCGGGTATAATAGTTCTACCCGTTCTGCGAGTCACAGGAGGTTCTATAGTTGGAATAATCGGTGGAGGATTACTTCTTATTTGGATTGGTCTGATTTCCATTTGCTACATCCTGTACTCGTGGATACTTCACAACGACATCAGCACAAATTTTCGCATAAGGACTTTCTGGGTGAAATGAAATTCCATTCTTCATTGCTTCACCACACTTTAATAATCTGACTAACTCAAAGTCCAAACGTGCTTTATCTGCTTCTGCTTGTTGTCTTGTAATCTCTGTACGAACCCTTGCTTTACAGAGTTCTTGAAATGAACCATCAAGAGGGATGGAAAATCCTGCTGATAAACCAGTGTTCAGAGAGTTTTGTTGATAAGTTGTTGGGTCGGTGCTACCAGATAGACTATTGTATCCAAAGGTCTGTAAGTTCAGTGTAGGTCCCTGGCAAGAAACACCAGAACCATAAGTATTCACAGAAAAAGGACCCTGAAGCACCTGTACTGCCTGGTTGGTTACATTACCAGTCGCAGATGCTGAGGGTCCTGCAATATTCGTATTAGATGGTGCTTCTGCAAATGCAGGTGCCGCTAAACCGATTATTGTGTAAAGACAGATATAGAATTTGTTACCGATTCTTCGGTAGTTTTGCGATCTATCCATGTTTCTTTCGCAATTCCAGGAGTCAAGTGTGTTTCACTAAACTGGAACGGAGCACCTTGATTGATGATGGTGTAGTTCGCTCCTGGAGCAGGTGTTCCAGGGATGTTGATATTAGTACCAGTGACTGTATAAGATGTCCCAGTGGTATATTCTATTTGTTTGATAACTTCAATCACTTCAGTACGAGTTTTAGTCTCAGAAGTAATTGTGCCACTCGTAAAGTTAGGAGTGAGGGGCGCAGCATAGCAGGGAGATATAAGTCCCGCTGCTGCCAGCAAAACGGGAGTTATGTGTCTCACTTGAATACGCTTAACTCAATGGTTCTTTGTGCTGTTGCGCTGCTTCCAGGACCACCAGCAGTGACTGTAGGAACACCAGTTCCACTCAGAGTACCTGCCAGAGAACCTTTATCTCCACCTAACTGAGTAGTAGAGTTGCTATAAAGGTTGGGAGAAGCAATTGTTCCAGAAGCTGCCGACTGACTGGTAACATCAGTATCTGCAGTAATTGATGTTTCAGAGAAACTAAATGCTTGTCCGTTTGTGTTGATCGCATAGGAACCTGCGCCGCCAACTCCTCCAAGAGTTGTTACATTAATGTTTGTGCCAGAGACAGCGTAGGAAGCTCCTACTCTTTCTGATTGAACCGCCGCACCCTGAACGCTTAATTGAATTGAGTCAGTGATTTTTGATGTGATTTCGCCAGCAAAAGCAGGAGTAGTAAGGAATAACGAAAAGATAAGTGCTAATCTTTTCATTGTTCTAGTGGTGATGAACTATTTGTATTTAGTAAGACACTTCTTTAATTGGCACCTTGACAAAACCTAAATATTAACTTATTATGTACAAACCCGCTACAAAATGGCGGGTTTCTTATTATTAGTCCTTGACGTGACAATTAGAGCCGTGGGGTCTGCCCTCTGAGAAGAGGGAAGTGCGCTTTCCCTATACGGATGTAGAGTTCAATCAAATTTAATGCAAAATATCTTTACAGTAGCCCTGCCTCTCCTGGCAACGGTTACAACATCGACGGCAACACTGCCATTCGTAAACTACAAAATGGACGGTCCTCCGCCCCCTGTAGTTGAAGAGACAGCGACCAGAGAGGTTGCTCAACCTGAAAAGCCAAAAGAGAAAAGGCTAATTTGTAAAGGGTGTAATGAAAATGAGAATGCTACCCTGGCATATTTCCAGGATCGTGGTATTAAAGACAGAAACGCCCTTGCTACCATCATGGGCAATATTAGACAAGAATCAACATTCGTGCCTAATATTTGCGAAGGAGGTAGCAGAACCAGTTGGGGTAACTGCGGACGCGGTTACGGACTGATTCAATGGACATCTGCCAACCGTTATTATGGATTGGGTGATTTTGCTAAGAAG
>Ga0208465_1000392_pt1 | contig 12750 bp, 5 predicted proteins | sample LakMenEpi31Aug10_FD_150749 | JGI IMG/M metagenome (GOLD analysis project Ga0208465, IMG submission 150749) | Freshwater microbial communities from Lake Mendota, WI - 31AUG2010 deep hole epilimnion (SPAdes) | ecosystem: Environmental > Aquatic > Freshwater > Lake > Epilimnion/Euphotic zone ...
CAATTGATGCAACAATATCAGGCGATGGAAATGCAAATCTTACTGCTGTTATTTCTGGAACAGGTATTTCATCTGGAAGATTTATCAATGACGATGGGAAAATTGATTATCGAGTTATTCAAGATTCATTATTTTACCAAGATTTTTCATACGTAATTAAGAGTGCTTTAACATTAAATCGATATGATTCATTAGTTAAGGAATTAGTCCATCCTGCTGGATTAGAATTCTTCGGTGAAATTTCTATTCAATCTATCATTGGCGGATTAAGTCCAACTGCATTTACCATCATTGACTTTCCGTCTGCAATTTCTTCCCTTGTGCCCATCGGAGTCTCTGAACCAATTCAAAGTGTTTATAAACGATACAGAATTTGGGGAAGCTCGGCCAATCCAGTTGGTGCAGAGTTTAGAGGTAATGTTGTACCAATTTACATAGCTAATTCTGTAGTAGAAAAATCTACAGAAATGGTTGTAACTCGACCTACAGAATTACAGGTCACATTAACAATTATACCTGCTGCAAATTTTGTCAATATACTTGAGTTATATGTTGATGCCTCGGTTCAAAATATCGAATCTATTGTTAGAAGATTTAGCGAACTAGAAATTTACGTTAGTCCCGCCGTAGTAACGTCCAACTTTGTGCCAAAGACTGTTGAAGTTGATATTAACTTACAGAAACGAAATTTAAGCATCGTAAATGATTTTTCTAATTATAAAATAGAGGTTATTTTAGACGAAAACGTTTCGGTTAATCCTGTAACTGAACTTGAAGTTGGAATTGACTTACCAATATCAGTAGAAATGTTGTCTAATGATAGAGAAATTCAAATAGAAATTTCTCCATCGATATTACCTGGTTCAATATCCCTAGATGCCGAATATGTAAATAGACTAGAGTTATATCTTGACCTGACCACTGCTTGGTATAGCCAGATTCAGGTTATGGAATCTGCCACAAAAATTGAACTTGAAGTTATTCTAGATGGAACAAATCTTCAGATTGCCAATAATAGAGAACTTCAAGTTAAAATTGCTCCGGCGATTGTACCAGAATCATTATCTCTAGACGCCGAATATGTAAATAGACTAGAACTATATTTGAATTTAACTACCGCTTGGTATAGTGAAATTCAAGTCGTTGAGTCTGCCACTAAGATTGAACTTGAAGTTATTCTAGATGGAACAAATCTTCAAATTAATGATTTCAAAGAACTTCAAGTTAAAATTGCTCCGGCGATTGTACCAGAATCATTATCTCTAGACGCCGAATATATTGTCTCGGTAAAAAATCAATCTAATTTAGGTTTACAATTTGATACTTCTGAAGTAGTAAATAAACTTGAATTGCAGACAAATCTTGTCACGGTTGAATATTCTGAATTTAAACTTAATGTACTTTCAGAAGCCAGTTCGCAAATTCTGTCCACAGATGCTGAATACGTCAACAAAGTGCATCTCTATTCGGACGTAACTGGGCAAATTGAAATAAACGAAACCGTTGCTATAATTGAACTTGAAACCAATCTTCAATCAGATGAGTTTAAAGAACTTCGAATTGAATTTCCATCTGAATTTTTAGCAGAAACCTTAAACACCGATTCTGAATATGTTAACAAATTTCAATTAGAAACCAATGTAGAAACAAATAATTTTATAAAATATGAAATTGATATTATACCAGAACCAGCTAAATCGACGCAATATCACAGAGAAACTATCTTAAGATTTGAACTTCTTCCTGTTTCAGAAATTATACAAACAATCACTGAGCGAGTAAATGTATTAGAAATATATGTTGATGCTACCACAACATGGGAAAGTCAAGTTAAAGTTCTAGAAACAGTTGTTGAAATTGTATTAGATGATATTATACTATATCCATATCAATCAAGAGAATTGATTTTAAATATACCTCTCTTCGAAAATCTAAGTTCTTCTATATCCGCGGAATATGTCAATAAAATACCAACGGATATAAATTTATTCTCAGAACAAAATTTTGTGGGAATAAATAAAGTAGAATCTGAAATTGCTTCTTTAGCTAAGGTACAAGATTTTAATCCATTTAGAAATAATACAATAACTTACGGAGACACAACAATTGCAACTTTGGCTAATAGGCCGATTCAAGACGAGCAAAATAAAACATTCGAATCGGACTTTGGTCAAAAGTCAGTAACAAAGAATGTAAAAATTTCTGGAACCATCACTATTTCTGGTAACAGTGTGATAGGAACTGGAACAAGTTTTACATCAGACTATTCGAATAATAGTAGTCTGATAGTAGGAAGTGAAAAGTTTATTATTACAGGTATTTCAAATACAGAGTTTATGACAATTAACGTCAACCCAGCAGGCACATACTCAGGCGCGTCTGCATACAAAGAAGTGGCCATATAAATATATGGTAATTACAAAAGGAGAATAAGATGGCAGCTATTGCAACAAGTAAATTCAGAGTACACAATGCCGAACAATTTGTCGAGGCATTCTCTGAGGCATCAAACACAATCATGTATCTTTACGTCGGCGGCACAAGTCCATTCGTTGACGATTTCAGCCCACCAACACCAACCAATTCAACGGCAAACATTGAATTTGAGCCATGGAGAGACAGCATCGGAGCAAAACGTGTTCAGTCCTCAGATGTGGTTCATGTTATTGATCGCTACAATTGGACAACTAGTACAGTCTATGACATGTACGATGACACAGACACAAACATTCTCGACGATGATTTCTATGTTGTCACCGACGAGTATCAAGTTTACAAGTGCTTGTTTAATGCCGATGGCGGAAACTCAACAACAAAGCCAACTGGCACATCAGCAACACCATTCACTACCGCCGATGGTTATATTTGGAAGTATATGTACACCATCTCAACTGCGGATGCCCTCAAATTTCTAACGAATGATTATATTCCAGTTAGAACAGATGGAACAGTCGCCGCAGCGGCTGCTCCAGGCGGTATTCACGTAGTTAAAGTAACTTCTGGTGGTTCTGGATATTTCTCAGGAAATACCACAGTCACCATCAATGGCGATGGTTCTGGTGCAACAGCAACTGCAACAGTCTCTGGCGGTGCAGTCACTGGAATTACAGTTACAAATAACGGAACTGGATATACATTTGCAACCGCATCAATTTCTGGTGCTGGTGGCTCAGCGGGTGCGACAGCGCGTCCAGTCATTAGCCCAAGAAATGGTCACGGCGCAAACGCAATCGAAGAGTTGGGTGGAAAATTTGTTATGTTGAATGTTCGTTTGGACGGCAGCGAGTCAAACACAATCAGCACTGGAAACGATTTCAGAAAGATTGGTCTAATCCGCGACCCATATACATATGGAACGACAGATCGTGCCCTAGCAACAAACTACAGACTTACTTATCGTTACACTGTGCCTGATGCTAATGCTAGCTTCACACTAGACGAGACAGTAACTGTTGGAAGCAACACGGCTAAGGTTGTTGAGTGGGACAACACAAATAAATATCTATACACATCCAAGCCTCTTCCAAAAGATTTTGCTAATGGTGAGACAATCACTGGATCAACTTCTGCAACAACTGGAACAATTACTGCTGTTAACAATCCTGGACTTGATTCATACAGCGGTGACGTTCTTTACGTTGAAAACAGAAGCCCAATCTCCAGAGCGGCAGATCAGATCGAAGACGTTAAGCTAATTATCGAATTCTAAGTAGAGTAAAAAAATATGTCAAATCCTGGTGGCGTAGACCTAAACAGTAGTCCTTACTTTGATGATTATGATGAGGATAAGAAGTTTGTAAGGGTTCTCTACCGTCCTGGACGTGCAGTTCAGGCGAGAGAACTCTCGCAGGCTCAAACATATCAGCAAAAACAAGTTGAGAGATTCGCAAACTATTTTTTCAAACAAGGTTCTATCCTTGACGGTTGCGAACAAACTCTAGATTTAAATTTGCCATATGTTAAGATAGAGTCTACCTATAAGGGGTCTGAAGTTGATATTGAAGATTTTAATGGTGTTCAATTCTTTGGTGCTAATACTGGTATTACTGCATTTTGCGGTATCGTCAGTGATATCGAAGGAAACGATCCTAAAACTTTGTTTATCAACTACGTTTCATCAGGGTCTGTCATATTAACTGCTAATTCGATTGGATCAGTTGGAAACAGAATTGTCATCGGCGGAGAAGTAACTTTCGCCGGCGGCAATACTGGAATTGTTCAAGCATACACAGACACAAGTGTCGATAACACTTACAAAATTTACGTTTCTGGTATAAAAGGATCGCCACCATCATTGGATGTGGCAAATTCTGAAGTTACCACAGCAACCGTAAGAACTCTTGATTCTAGTTTAATTGGAATTCAAATTTCAAATTCTGTTGATAAGAGAACATCGTCAATATTCGAAAACGCAGAAACTCTTATCACAAAAAATCTATTTGCAAACAATGTTCTTGAAACAACAAATCAATCTTTTGCAAATACACTAGCAACAAATGCAACTCGATTCATTGAAAATGAAGGGTTGGCAACAGAAGTTATTTACGATAAAGGCTCTAAGATCACAATTGGTGATGGTATCATCTACGTAGCAGACCATTTCGTAAAAAATACCAAACAAACATTAGTTCTCGACAAGTATAAAAATCTACCATCATATAAAATTGGTTTTGTTCCATCAAAAACATTTATTGATTCTATTGAAGATACAACACTTGTTGATAACGCACAAGGAACTCCAAACTTTCAAGCACCTGGTGCTGATCGATTAAAAATTGATACAGTATTAACAAAGATTGAACTTGGTGTAGAAACGGATGAAACAGATTTCATTTCTTTATTAGAAGTCGATAATGGTATTGTAAAGAAAAGAAAATTCGAAGGTTTAGAAGGCAAACTTGAAGAAGCAATTGCCGTTCGAACATTTGAAGAGTCTGGAAACTACACATTATCCGATCCAAAAGTTGTTGTGAGAGAACATCTAAATCAAAATTCAAATAACGGAAGATACTCTGCCGCTGAAGGCGGAAATAATGATTTGCTTTGGATCGATGTCGACCCATTTGTATCTTACGTAAAAGGATTTAGAAACGAATTAGTTATTAAGAGTGGTGTTTCAGTAAGAAAAGGCTTAGATACACAATTAGTTGAACAAGTAAAAACTCAGCTAGTTCTAGGTGGTTATATTCCAATTAAAGAATACGTCGGTGCTTTTAGCGTTAATGATAATCAAATTGTTGATTTGTATGATACTCCACAGATTGCAATATCAAATAACACTTACAGTTCAACATCATTGGCCGGAAGTAAGATTGGTGAAGCAAGAATTAAAACTATAGAATACTACAGCGGAACTTCAGGAACCGCAAGTGCTATTTACAATTTGTATTTGTATGATGTGACAATGAATAGTGGCGAAAATTTTGCTGACGTTCGCTCAATTTATTTTTCAGACACACCAAATACTTTTGCTGACATCGTATTGGATGCTTTCGGTGACGCGACATTAAGAGAAACCGCATTTGACAAATTAATTTTTAAATTGCCATACGATGGTATTAAGACAATTCGTGATGAAAATAATAACGTAGAGTCTGGATTTAGATTTAAAAAAGAATTCGATAATATTTCATTTACTGCAAGCACTCCAGCATCGATTGTTACTACTGATGCCAGCGAAACTTTTGTCGGCACAGGAACACTTAGTGCAGCACAAAGAAATGATAATTTTATTGTCATTCCAAAAACAACTGCCAATACGACAGCTTTAACTGGCACGGTTACAATTTCGGCGTCTTCTAATGTTGTTGTCGGAACTTCTACAACGTTTACTACACAATTGAATGTCGGTGATGTAATTAAGGCAAATAATATAAGCATTCAAATTGCATCCATTTCCAACAATACACATCTGGTATTGACCGAAGCACACTCTGCGGGAGCAACTGGTGCCGCATACTATAAAGAATTCCCCGCAGGTAAACCAATCTCATTGTCGGGAAATGGGCAGTCTGCTGCAAGAATCGTTTCAATATCTTCACCAAGTACAGTTTCTATTAATTTAAACGAATCAGTCACTTTTCAGGCCATCGTTATTGCCACAATGGATCGTGCAAATGCCAGAGAGAAGAAAAAGATTTTAGTTGCAAATACTGAAACTAATATTAATCCTAATACACATTCTCAGGGACTATCAGGACCTTATTCTTTAGGTTATGGTGATATTTATCGGATAAAGGAAATATATGAAACCGAGGGTGATGCATTCACTTCACTAACAGGAACGGTTACCATTACAGGATCAAATACCACGGTAGAAGGAACAGGAACATTATTCTCGGTAGAATTGTCTCCTGGAGAAACTGTTAGAATTTTTGATATTGATAGAGTTATCAATACTATAACTAGCAATACATTAATGACTCTAACAGTGGCGCATCCTGGAGCAACTGCAAATTCATTTACTCTTGTCGATTCACTTATTGGATTTGATTATGATCCTGATTTGGCAAATTCAGAAACGTACAATATCGTAACATCAAACTATACTTTAGACAATGGTCAAAGAGATAATTCATATCGTCATGGGGCTATTGTTCCTAAACTTGGTGTTGTTCCTCAAGGTAGATTGAAAGTTGTTTTTGATCATTTTACTCACGACACTACTCAGGGCGTTGGATATTTTTCAATTGATTCATATCCAATTAACGATTCTACTACATCATCAACAACCATAAGAACAACACAGGTTCCTGCTTACACCAGCACAAGAACTGGTGAAACTTTTGATCTCAAAAATTGTTTAGACTTTAGACCAATTATTGCTGCGAACACTACTTCGAACACAAATCCAACAGAAAGTGAAACATATCAAAGCGTGACTGGTGGATTGCATATACCAGCGCCAACTTCAGATTTCGATTCAGACTTACAGTATTATAAAGGCAGAAAAGCTAAGTTGTTTATAAATTTCAAAGGTGAACTTGGTATAATTGATGGCTCTCCTGGATATCCAAATCCAAGTCCACCGCCTGGAGTTCCAGACGCATTAGAATTGGCCGAGTTAGAATTGCCTCCATATCCAACACAGCCTGCCAATGTTGAATTGACGCTATTCAAAAACAAACGCTACACGATGAAAGACATCGGAAGAATTCAAGAGCGCGTAGACAGACTAGAGTATTTTACCGCATTGAATCTTTTAGAGAAAGAGGCCAGAGATAAAATTATTGTTGACAGCGAAGGTCTTGATAGATTCAAGAATGGTATTCTTGTAGACTCATTTACTGGACACAATGTTGCTGATGTTTTATCTCCAGACTACAAAGCGTCTATTGACAGATTTGAGAAGTATGCTTCTGCATATTCAAACAACGAAGTTCAAATTTCATTGAGATATAACTCAACAGGTTCTTCTGGTGTAACAGTCACCAATGGAAGAAAACTGATGTTGAGTTACACTCAAGCAACATTCGCTCAACAGCCATATGCATCTACATTTGTAAACTTATCACAAGACCTAAACTTCAATTGGGTCGGTGATATGAACGTAATACCCGCAACAGACAATTGGCTAAACACTACACGCGATCCGAACAGAGAAAGTGTTTCCGATTCGACGGGGCAATCTGACAACTGGAAAAGATTATCAGATGCATGGAACACTGAAGTTGATCCAGTTAATAGACACTGGATTGGAATTAATGTTGCAGAAAAATACAAGAATCTCATTAGTTCAGTGAGCAGAGATGCAACAATTACCACAACTTCTACCGTTGTTGATAGATCAAATCTTGAAATTCCTACTTCAGAAAAAAATACCGCAGTAGACAGAGTTACAGATTCTTCCGTGAATCATGTAATGAGAAGCCGCGATTTTATTTTTGAATCAATTGGATTAAAAGATAATACAAAACTATACGCATATTTTGATGGAGTTGATGTTACCGCCAATTGTACTCAGATTAGACTTGTAGGATCAACACAAGTAAAAGATTTGTATTCTATGTTTGACAACGATGGAATTTTAGCAGCAAATTCATCGTTATATACTACTCTCAGTGCTGGCGATCTTAGAGTTGAAAACAATAGAGTAGTTGGCGTTCTTAGAGTTCCCGCCAACACATTTAACATCGGACAGAGAGAATTCAAATTAACAGACAGTTCTACAAACTCCGATTCATTGGCAACAACTCTTTCAAGAAAACTAATTTACTCGCAAGGTCTTTCACTAAACAATACTGATGATGTTTTAAACACAACTCCACCATCAATTGTTTATGATGATGCAGTGTTAGTTGAAACAGTTCAGAGAAACCCAGCACAAACTGGATTGAGAAGATTTGATCCTGTTGCACAAAGTTTCTATATTGATGAGAACACATACCCACAAGGCATCTTTTTAAGTTCAATTGATCTTTATTTTAAAACTAAATCAAGCAATTCAAATATTGGTGTTAGAGTTGAAATAAGAAAAATGCAAAATGGTTTTCCAAGTAGAAAAGTAATTGGTGGCGCAAGTGTTCGCGTTTCTAATTCTGGAATCAATACTAGCGCAACCTCGGCGACAGCAACAACATTTACCTTTGACAGTCCAGTTTATCTGCCATCTAAAGCAGAATATTGCTTTACGGTTAGACCTGATGGTAATTACAATGACTTTCAATTGTGGGTTGCTGAACTTGGTCAAATTGACATTACAAATTCTCAAGTCAATATTCGAATTGATAAACAGCCTGCATCTGGTACTTTGTTTACTGCATCAAACAGCACATCATGGACTGCAAAAATTAATCAAGACATTAAATTCTTGATGAGACTTGCTGAATTTTCAACAACATCATCTGGTGTTGCATTGATTCAAAATAGACCTGTTGCGGCAAATTACACATATAACTCTTTCATACCTAATATTGAAAACTTAACATTATCAAGAACAAATGTGAATTATGAATTCAGATTAACTGATAGCAGTTATAATGTTTCAGATTTCAAACCAGTCAAAAACTTTGAAAAAGTTTCAGAAGTTTTACCAAAATATGTTGCCAATACGGCAAATGAAACTGCAAATATTAATACCACAAAATCGATGACTCTGAGAGCTACGCTTTCTACTCAGAACAAATATATAACGCCTTATATTGATTTAGAACGTGTAAATGTAGCACTAGAAAATAAATCAATTAATAATTCGTTATCTAATACGTTATCGGGAACGGTAACGTATTCTAATGGATCGAATGTGGTTGTTGGATCGGGCACAGCATTTACTACAGAATTAAATGCTGGTGAATATGTTCTTCTCGGAGAAGAGTACAGACAAGTTGCAGAAATTACAAACAACACTTACATGACTGTTAGAAATAATCTGACAACATCTGGTTCTGGTGCTACAGTAACTCAAGAATTTGAAGAAAGTCCAACAGGACCTTACACTTCACAGTCTAGATACATAACCAGAAGAGTTTCATTAAATGATGGATTTGAGGCTTCGGATTTAAATGTTTATATTGATGTAAATCGTTCAGCAGGAACTGATATCAAAGTGTATTATAAAATTCTAAATGAAAATGATACAGACAATTTTGACGATAAATTCTATAAACAGATGACACTTGATGGTACTGCAATTATTAATGATAATCAAAATGTTTATGCTGAAGAAAAATATGTAATCTCAACAACTGAAAAAACTGGAGGTTCTCAGATTCTCAATGGTACGGTTGAAGTTTCTGACGTTTCAACTAATGTGATTGGAACTTCAACACGATTTATTGAAGAATTGAGAATTGGTGATACGATTGCCGTCGGAACAAGCAGAATTGAAAGAGTTGTTTCCAACATTGTTAACAACACATTCTTGACTGTAGAGTCAGTATTCGGTGCTAACGCATCTTCGCAAGATGCATATAAAGTCTTGGCAGATACTGTGGGCTATACAACACCAGATGGAAGAACTTACGTTGGATATAAATATTTCACTGTAAAGATTGTATTTACATCAGAAAATACGTCATATTCACCAAGAATTAAAAATCTTCGCGCGATTGCTCTAGCCTAATATGAAAGTTGAACTAAAAGAAAAAGCATCGGGGTTTACCGAGAGAGATATTAATTCTAAAGCTATTCTCAATACAGACACCGGTGCTTTACTAAAATATAAAATTCAAAAACATCGTAGTGAGAAAACAAAAGAAAATGCTGCCGAGTTAAACAGAGTAAAAGCAGACATAAATAACATAAAAAATGAATTGTGCGAAATTAAAAATCTTTTGCTTAAAATAACTTCAAGAGAGTAATCAGAGATGACAATTGCAAATGTAGCTATTTCAAATACCTTTAATGAATTTCGTGTAACAACGAATGAAGTTATTGGTGAGGTAAATAAACTTACGGATGGCACGGCTGTTCTTGTTGTTAACACGATTACTGCAAACACTTTCACTGGAGTTGTTACCGATTTAGATATTATCGGAGACAGTGGCAATGATGTTATTACATTAGGAACGGATTCTCTCACATTTGTTGGTGGAAGTGGAATATCTTCAGCGGTTACACCTAACACAGTAACTTTTGATTTAGAAACTTCTGGTGTAACTGCAAACACCTACGGCAGTGCATCTAAAATTCCAGTCATCACGATTGATCAATATGGAAGAGTTACTTCCGCATCAAATACAGATGTTGCTGGTGTTGCTGATTTTAAATATTTTTCTGGAAATTCAAACTTTGTAATTTACACCGCAGATGGAAATTCTTATAGTGCTACTATAGGGCAAGATTTAGGAACTTCTGCTAACGTTACCTTTCAAGATTTAACGGTAACTGGAAACGTAGTCTTTAGCGGTAATGTAACTTCAGTAACTGCAAATAATTTGATTGTTGAAGATAACCTTATTTCTTTGGCAAAAAATAATACAACTGATGTTCTCGACTTTGGCTTTATTGGTCACTACTATACCGGCGCGCTTTCCCTTCACGCAGGTATGTTTAGAGATGCCACAGATTCAAAGTGGAAGGTGTTTCAAAACTATCCAATAGAACCTGGTGCAAACGCAAATATAGATACATCAAATGCGCAATTTCAGCTTGCAGACTTTGAAGCAGCAAATATAATTTCAACTGGAACATTTACTGGTGATGGCACTGGAATCACGTATTCGAGTAACACATTAGTTGCAAACTTAAATAGTGATTTACTTGATAGCCAAGACGGATCATACTATCTAAATACAGACAATCACACAAATAAACCTGCCCTATGGGCACGAACTTTCGCTTTCATGGGGGCCTAATATGGCAGAAACGATAAAAGTTTTGGGGCAATCAAGCCTAGCAGCAACAACATTATCTGATGTTTATACTGTTGGGGCAGGAAAATCTGTTTCGATCAGTAGCATTACTGTCTGTAATAGAGGATCATCTGCGACAACTTTTAGAATGAGTGTTGCGGTTGATGGTGCCGCCGATGGAAATTCTCAGTATTTGTACTATGATCAGGCAATTGATGCACATTCAACGTTTGTTGCAACAATAGGAATTACGTTAGACGCCGCAGATGTTGTAAGAGTTTATGCCGGAAACGCAAACCTATCAGTAAACATTTTCGGAGTTGAGGTACAATAATGGCACAAGGATCATCTAATCCTACCACCGATCTGAAAAAGATTGCGGGTACTGAAGTAGTTAGTGGTGGCACTAACGGCACACTTGCGATTGGCGGTATTCAAGCACATGACGCCGCAGCTTCAGGAAACAAACCTGTACTAATTGGTGGTGTAGCAAATACTTCATCTCCTCCAGCAGTTTCATCTGGTGATGTATCTCAATTATGGGTTACAACAAACGGTGCACTCAATATTGCAGATGGTGGATCAAGTCTATCGATAGATGATGCGGGTGGAAGCCTTACTGTTGACGGTACAGTAGCCGCAACACAATCTGGCACATGGAACGTTGCTACAGTAACAACTGTGACTGGAGTTACAACGGTAACTAGTCTAACCCAGTTAAATGGTCAAGCAATTGCAATGGGCACTGGTGTCAGAACCGCCGGCACTCAAAGAGTTACGATTGCAACCGATGACACTGTTAACATTGGTTCAATTGGAGGAGCAATAACTCCAGGAACGGGCGCAACCAATTTAGGAAAACCAGTTGATGGGGCCGCCGGAGCCACCGACGTTGGTGTTTTAGCATTGGCTGTCAGAGATGATGCACTTGCTACACTCACTCCAGCAGACAACGATTATACACAACTTAGAGTAACTTCCCAAGGTAGACTTTGGACTTCTGCGGTTGTTGACACTGCACTCCCAGCAGGAACAAATAATATTGGTGACGTTGATGTCGCCTCACTGCCTGGTACGGTTGCGGCAGATATTACTGCAATTAAAACCGCGGTTGAAACATTAGATAATGCTGTATCAGGAAACGAACTTCAGGTTGATATTGTAGCCTCACTACCCGCAGGTACAAACTCGATTGGTAACGTAAACACGATAAGTGCAGTAACCACTGTATCAACTGTAACGAATCTAAGTCAATTAGGCGGAAATGCAATTGCAATGGGTTCTGGTGTCAGAACTGCTGGAACCCAGAGAGTTACCATTGCTACAGACGATGTGGTTCCTATTTCAGATAATTCGGGATCGTTAACCGTTGATGCACCAGTTGGAACACCAGTATTTGTTAGACTGAGTGATGGTTCTTCTGCTATTACAACACTGCCTGTCAGCCTAGCTTCTCTTC
>Ga0208465_1000403_pt1 | contig 12513 bp, 16 predicted proteins | sample LakMenEpi31Aug10_FD_150749 | JGI IMG/M metagenome (GOLD analysis project Ga0208465, IMG submission 150749) | Freshwater microbial communities from Lake Mendota, WI - 31AUG2010 deep hole epilimnion (SPAdes) | ecosystem: Environmental > Aquatic > Freshwater > Lake > Epilimnion/Euphotic zone ...
GTTAACTTAAAACTATCTGGTGAGATGTTAGAGGAAATGCGTATTCTTTCTTTGCGAGGAAATCAAATCTTAATCGGCTTTGAAAACGGTACGCTCTCGAACAACAAAGCAGACGGTAACAGCAAGATTAGACCATTCTTAGGTATCAATAAATCGGAGCTACAAGAGATTTTGCGGGAGTTTAAATGAGCGACTTTCTCAGAGACTTAGCAAAGTTCGACAAAAAACTTAAAAAAATATTAGACGAGGCAAGCGGTCCAAAGGCCCTAGATTTTATTGGCAACATCGCGGTCGATATCATTCGCAATCGTACTAGAGAAGGTTACGGTGTAAAGAAAAACGGCGGGAGAAGACAGGGTTTAGCTGATCTATCCAGAGGCTACATAGAATTCCGCCGCCGAAATAGCTCGCGCTTGTCTGCTTTTACATCGCCAGGGAAATCAAATCTAACTTTTACAGGCAAAATGCTTAACGGATTGAAATTTAAAAGATCAGGAAATTCTACAACTATCACCTTTGATTCATCCAGAAATCGCAAAGTTGCTGGATATGTTTCAGTCAAACGACCATTTCTATTTTTATCAATCGATGAAATTGGTCAACTCGTGAAAACTTATGACAAATATTTCGCAGGTCTTGTCAGATCTCGAAATCGGTGAAACACTTACAGGAGAATTTTAGATGACGACCACGCCAATCGTTCCCAGTGGGAACACGCCGACCGACGATCCCAGTGGGATTGAATCAAAAAAAGATCTAGTTGCTTACGAAACACATCAGAAACTTTTAGGTGAGAAGAAACGGACAGCCGAAAAACTTTCTCAAACCGAAAAAGAACTCGAGGAACTTAGAGCCAGAGAGCGCGAACGTGAAAACGCAGAACTCGAACGCAACAAGAACTTTGAGCAGCTACTTAAAAATCGTGAGACTGAATTAAAAGAAGCTCAAGAGAAATTAAGCAAAGTTGATTCTGAAAGAGTATTCGCTAGGAAAATAGATGCTTTTTTGAAAACACTAGGCGGCGATTTGCCTGAACACTACTGGGGACTGATACCGTTAGACGAGATTGCTCTTGACCCAACGACCAAGAGCGTTGACGAAATGACGGTAGCAAAAGCAGTAGAGGCATATAGAAAGCTCTATCCTGAAACGATTAAAACGCCAGGACAGAAACCAAATATGCCAAGCAGTGCGCCAGCGGGAAGTCCAGATTCTAAAATGGATTACGAGTCATGGAAGTCTCTTAAATACAACGATCCAGCAAAGTGGGCAGCGGTACGAGAGGGACGAGTGCAAATACCTAAATAATTTTTAAGGGAGAAGACAAATGAGTGCAACTTTACTAGCAGATGTACAGAATCAGGTTCAGGCTTTCTGGTCGCCAACTTTCATGGACCAGCTAAAAGAAAACACCATGCTTGCTTCGCTTGTCAACAAAGCGTACCAAGGCGATATCAAGGCGCAAGGCGATAGAGTTCGAGTCAGTCAAGTAAATCGTCCTACTGCGCAGCGTAAAACTGTCGGATCTGGTCATGAGACTTTCTCAACTTCTACTCTGTCTACCAGCTACGTTGATATCGTTGCAGACCAGGTTATTTCTGCTGGTTACGAGTTCGACGATCTAGTAGCTCTACAATCTCAAATCGGTTCCCAAGATTCTAAAATCCGCCAGGGTTTGATGGAAGCTGTTGAGCTTGAGCTTAACAAATACCTTTACTCTCTAGTTTTGCCGTCTGCTTCTGCTCCTGATCACAGAGTTTCAGGCGTAACTGATTTCAACGCGTCGCAGTTGAATAGCGCACGCAAGCAAGCAGCTCAGGCAAAATGGGCAAAGCAAGGCGGTTGGTGGTTACTAGCAGATCCAAGCTACATGACAGATCTTTTGAACGCGCAGACTCTAACTTCTTCCGACTATGTTGGAACAGAAGCTCCTGTAGTCGGCGGTCAAATCGCTCGTCAACGTTTCGGTTTTAACATTCTAGAAGACAATTCTTTGTCTGCTACTGTTAAGCCTTCTTTCGTTACTGGATCTGAGGATATGGCTCTCGCGTTTCATCCTGATTTCTTGCACCTTGTTATGCAAACCATGCCAGAGATCAAAGTCTCTGATTTGCATAGCAACAAACAATTTGGATACGTTATTTCTGTTCGCTTAGTAGTCGGCGCTAAACAAGGCATCGACGGCGACAAGAAAGCAATCGTTATCTACAACAGCTAAGGGATTTGAAATGGAATTTCTAGGGGATAGTCTAAGCGAAAATTCTAAAATTGAATTTCTAGTAGGAAATTCAGCAGAGGAATTGAGAATACAGCTCGCGCAAATCAAGTTGCCGTTTCGAATTGTAACTATTTACGCAATGGGTGGCGCTCATATTGCTTGGATTATCCCGACTTTGCCGATTAAAAAAGTTATTAAAACAAAAAAATAAGGGGATTTATTTATGGCAGCTATCGTAAACGAAGCTACAGTTGGCGGCGGATTTGGAAATCAGATCAACTATGCGCGGGTTACTTATGATTTTGCAGTAGATGGCGGCGCAACTGGCGCTCTGGATCTTTTTACTGCCGGAGCGGGCGGCGTAGTAATTCTAGACGCTCGTCTAGTTGTTAAGACAGCGGCAACATCTGCCGGATCTGCGACTCTGAAGTGGGGGCCTTCCGCTGATGATGACCGTTTTTGTAACACTACTCAAGGCGCAGTAGCGAGCTTGACAGCTAACGCTGTTATCGTTCCGCCTGCTCTCGAAGGTACTCCAAACGTCATTGCTACTCCATACTATTTGGCAGCAGCTTCTAAGCTAATCATGACAATCGGAACCGCAGCTCTAACCGCTGGCAAGATCGAGTTTGTTATCGGTTACATGAAAGCGTAATTTTCCAGAGCATCGCGGGAATTAAAAACTCTCGCGATGTTTCTAAACTCTAGGGTAAAAAATGGCATTAGATCAAAATATAAATACCCTTGAAAAAGAGAAGTTCTTAGAGACTTCGAACAGTGAGACAGCGGTACGAGTTGCGATTGCTGCTGGAGAAGGAAGCGTAACGGGAGAATTTACACCTAGCGGATTAAAGATTGCCGGTAGAATTTTGGTTGTACAAATAAACGAAACGACTTGGACAGCACTACCATCAACTGCCTTAGAAAACAGGAACGCAATTAGTATTATCAACAGATCAGGCGTCCAAATTAAAATAAATTATTCTGCTTCTATTGTTGGATATATTGGCGTTCCAATCGATAACGGATCTGAAAGATTTTATGATATCTCAGATTCAATTGTTGTTTATGGGAAATCTCAATCTGGAACCGTTGATTTAATTATAGAAGAACTGGCATAAACCAATGGCAATAGTAAGTGCAGCATTTTCTAATCGATGGTCTAGAACAGAGCACGTAGTTTCGACTGCGCAGACTTTAGATATTGATACAAATTTGTTTTCTGAGTTTTACGGTACAAAATATTATATACAGGCGTTTAATGAAGCTAATAATCTTTATAAATCTTTAGAGTTGATCGCTACTAGGCAGGGGAGCGAAGTATCAGATTCTGTTTTTGGAAAGATAGGTGATACTATAGATATGGAAATAAGTTTTAACATTTCTGGATCTAGTGCTGTTTTGACAGTAACGAACAACGAGAGTTTTCCGGTTTCTGTAGTTTTAACCAAGCTAAATTAAAAAAGGAGTTTTTAATGGCTAGATCACCTCATGGTATTGAAAAATCAATCAGATTATATGCAGAGAATTCAGATAGTAACTATATTGATATGCTCTTTGGTGCTACCGCACCTGGTGGAGATTCTGGTGAGCAAGACGCTGCACCCGTTGGCTCTATCTACATGCGAACCGGTGCAGGTGGTGGCCTCTATAAGAAAGTTGTTGATAACAACGCTCTTGCTGACTGGGAAGAAGTCGGCAACGTAGCGTTGGACGAACTCGTTTGGCGTAGTGAAAAAGTTGTAGCTGGTACAAACGATACACTATCTGCTGGCTCAGGCATTAACCCCGTATCATGGACTGACAACGATTCAGGCGTAGACGCTACCAACTGGGTTGTAGGCAACCATGTTTTAGGTGATTTAAACGGCGTACCAGCACTATTTAGAATCTCTGCAATCGCTTCCCCTACAAGCATAACACTCGTTGCTGCAAGTATTGCGATTGCCGATAACAATACTTTCATGGTTCAAGCTTACTTGCCTGATTCTCCTGCTTCGCAGGAACAACAAGCAATTGTTCATATCCCTACTGCCGGATCACCAGCTATCAAGATTTCAGACGTTAACTGGAACTTTGCTGATGGCATCGGCCTAGCTGCATCTTACGCGCAAACAAACGGTACTGTCACCTCTGCTGATACAGTTAACTCAGCAATCCAAAAGTTAGACGGTAACCAGATCGACCTCACAACACTATCTGGTGTTGCTCAGGGCGCAGTAGATCTAGGCGCGTTCAGTGGAACGCTGATTAGCGATAATCAAACAATTAAGCAGGCACTACAGCAATTAGAAACGGCTGTAGAGGCAGGTTCACCTACATACACATCAAACGCAGTTACGACAGCAGTGACAGTGGATTCTGTGCTTGTCGACAATATTTGCGCTGTTAAGTGGTATGTTTATGCCAGAGAGACTGCAAATCCTGAACGCGTAAAAGCGTACGAAGTTTGGGCAACTCACAACGGGACAACTTCTGCTGATGCGACACAGTCGGATGATACTGTCTACGCGAAACTTAAAATTGGCTCTAACTTTGACGTTAATTTGTCGGTTGACGTTAACGGAACCGGAGCAGGTCAAACCATGAGATTAAGAGTATCCTCTTCTTCTGCTGGTGTTGACGTAAGAGCAACAAGGGAAGCAGTGAGCTTTTAATTAAATGGTTAATTTAAAAAAAGCGTTTGAGATAGATGACGGAATTATGGTCAACGGGTCCGTAATTCCGGATTCTGTATTCTCAAGTACGAGAAGTTTAAAACAGACTTACTCAGGCGATCTGGTTACGTCTATTTCATTTTATAATTCTTTGACTCAGACGAATGAGTTTAGGATTGTTAAGGTAGACCTAACTTACGACTCAAACGAATTTGTAGTTGGACAGGTAACTACCTACTACGAGGCAGATGGCGTGACAGTGTTTAAGACGTCAACTATAACCTATAACTACGATGGCGATGTTGTAGACGATGTGGAGGTAGTTTAGAAATGTTTGGAATACTTAGCCAAGTACAAGGTTGGGTAAAACTAAAGGGCAATTCTGACGGAACCAAAATAGGTAACGTTGGCGATGCTCTAAAAGTCACATTTTCGACTACACAGATTGATGCCATATTGAACTCGGTAGACAGGATTCTTACAATTACCTATGCGGACTTTGGTACACGAAATCAAAGGGTGACAAAGCTTATATACAGCTCGCCGAGTATTCCTGGAGAAGAGGCACACAAGACACTTGCCTATACTCTAGTTGGTAATAGGTATCGCAGAGACAGCATAACGTGGAGTCTTGAAAATGTGTAAAGTCAATTCCATTAATCTACTAAATCAGTATTTATTAGTATAAAATAAAATTAATTAACCAAGAGGATACAGATGAAACTTTTAGATTTAAACCTGCTCCAATCAACTGGTACAAGTTACGACCAAACACGCACAACACTTGCTGGGCGTGTAACACAACGTACAATCGATTCTAAGCCAGTGCTTGGACCATCACCAACTCGATTTCTTGATGTGTTTTCTGATACTGCTGGCGCATTCACACCTACGACCACAATGTTTGCTACTGATAATGGACGAATCTTTATGATCGGTGCCATTGCTGCTGGTGCCATTCCTGTTGTTTGCTATGAAATTAACCAAACCACTGGCGTTCATACCTATGTTGGTCGAGTTAACATCGCTATGCCGTCATCACCAGCAATTGTTCACACAATCCGTTCCATCAAAGTGATCGACAATGGAACCACAGGGTGGAAAGTCTACATTGTTGCCACTGGGACAATTCTTTTCGGTGGATCTGGTGTATTGCTTGCGAACAACCTTGCAAGAGCGGACTTCTCACAGGTCTCCCCCCCAAACATTCCATTTGCTACTGGTAACAATCAGAAAGCCGTTTATCAGCTCGGTCGTCTTGCATCTTTAAACTCAAGATCAATGACAATTACGACTGGAACCCCTGTTAAGTTTAACTTTACTGCTCATGGCTTTAACAATAACGATCAGGTCTACTTCACCTCTCAGGTTGGTCCTGCGTGGACAACCTCAACATTTGTCGTCAACACGAAGTATTTTGTTCGCAACGCAGGATTGAACGACTTTGAACTGTCAGCTTCATTTAACGGAGCTTCAATTGGTGCTGCTGCTGGACCAACCTCAGTTGTGATGCAGCCCTTGAACCAAGAGATCGATGCCTTTGGTGCGATCATCGACGTGGCAGCAAACCGCCTCTATACCCACGTGGGAACTGCCGCCAACCCGCAGTATTTCGTGCGTGATACTTCTGTTGCTCCGACTTACTCAACTCAAACAGCCGCTATTGCTGCCGGTACACCAGGGAAAATACAAATTACATCTCATGGATATACTGAAAATGAACCAATTCAGTTTTTGGCTGGGGTACTTCCAGCAGCTTTTACCATAAATATAACTTATTTTGTTCGTAATCTAACAGCTAACGATTTTGAACTAGCTCTAACTCAGGGTGGTGCTTCAATAAATGTGGCTACTAGTTCGACTGGTGTTACTATCGGTAAAGCTTTTGGTTACACTGACTCTCAGTGGCTACATCAAACAAGCATTCTTCCGGCAATAACCGGTACTCTTCTTTCTTCAACTGACGTTGAAGCAATTGCTACTCCAGTAAACGCACCACTAAACGGTCCACTTTTAAATGGTCAGAAGTGCGCTTTCTTTGCAACATTATCAAACCTTTACCTTGGCAGGTTGGATGAGTTAACCGCAGGTGCCACAACCTGGCCATCCCTAACCACGTCTAATGTTTTGGGACTTCCTTCCCAAATTGTTGCGCCGGTTGTAGTGTCTGCCTCATGGTCCGATGCGCTTGATCACGCCATCGTGTTGATTGGTCAAGCATCAACCAACGCATTCAGGTTCATGCTCAAGAAGGTTGAGAATAATAAACTCACTGCGCTTTTCGGTGACTCGTGCATGGAGTTTTTTGAGACAACCACCAAGGAAGCTTATGAGATGCGCCCATCATTGCCATACCTCAACTTTACGAACAACTCTGGCTGGCTCTTTGGTCTATCTGGGGCAGTTGGACAAAGAGGTGTTTTTGCCTCGGACGTAAGATCAGACTCTTTATTTGACCACAGTTATGTTGTTTCAAAGGTTGTAACATTAACGCAAAATGCGGTGATAAAATCCATTGATGTCGAAAAAGAATTAGTTAAAACTGGTGGCGAGATTAAAGTTGAATATCGTCTAAGTGGGTTTGGTTCTATTTCTAATGGTTGGATTGAGCTTGACGTAGACCAAGAATTATCTATTGTTGCTGGTTCACAAGTCCAATTCAAACTAAGTTTTAAAACACACACATTTGATAGAACTAGTCATGCTCAGATTGCTGAACTTTTGGTTGGATATGAAGCAACGGAAGAGCTATCAGACAACTGGGAATACTCTTTCGACGATTCATCATCAAGTATACCTACAAGGGTTGGCTTCCGCTTAAAGCAAGCTTACCCAACAGTCGTACCATTAACACTTAGCTTTAGAGCTTACGACCTTAGTGGTGTTCAATTAGTAGACCATGACATTACAAACGAAACTGCTCGTTTCCAGTATTCAACAGACGGCGGAACAACTTGGTTAGCTCTTGGAACGATTCCTAACGTAGTTGGAACACATGTCCGCTACACGTTCCTAAGCCCTCCAGGAGTTGACGTTCGTCCAAGCTTAAAGGATAGCTAATGAGCAATCTACTATTCTTCGATGCAGGTGTTCAAGGCACCTCCATCGGAAGTATAAGACCTAATCATCTTGTAACAGGCGGCTCATTTCAGCCGACCTCACAAGCTTGTGTTGTTGATTTAACTCCCCCGGTGTTCTCTGGTATCGACTTTCTTACTCGTGGAGCACTAGGGCAACTTAGGGCTAGTTGGTTAGCGGCTACTGATACTTCTGCACCAATACGGTATGAAGTTTACGTTGAAGCAGACCCTGCTGCTAATTTGTTTAATCCAGTTAATATAGCCTTAGTTACTACAAATCTTAATGCCGATATATTTGCGTTAGCTAACGGCACACTGCTGCAATCTGGCGTAAAGTATTTTGTTGGGGTTAGAGCAATTGACGCTGTTGGCAATAGGAATGCAAATACTGTTTCTCTTTTTCAAATTACTCCAGGCATCACGGGAGCTACCAATGCCAGTATCAATGGCGTGTTCGCTGTAAATAACAATAGTCAACTTATTGCTAATTTCTGGGTAAACGACAATGACGGAGTTATTACAAGCCCAGCTCGTCTTGGACTAGCTAGTTATGTTATTTATGATCAAAACGGAAACTTGGTTCCAAGTATGAGTCAGAATAATATTTCAGCAGACTCAGAGGGTTTTTACGAAATAACACCAGTGGCATCGGTCCTTGATTTAGATAATACCTTCTACACCGTCAAGGTTACTATCCTAGTAGACGGTGTTCCGGTTGCATATAACCTACCAATCACGTATCCAGAAGCTGGTCCTCAATACGAACCAAGAGCAGTGTTTTCTATAGATGCTTCTAATCAGTTACAGGCAACTATTTGGATCACTAAAAATAGCGAGCAACTTAGTACAAACCTCGGTACAGCTTCATACACGGTTTATAATAAAGAAGGCGCATCGTTAGGTATTTCCCAATCGGGGATTACAGCAGATGTAAACGGCCTGTTTAAAACAACTCCAGTATTATCTACAGCTCTTAATGACCTAACTCACTACACAGTTATTTTCACCATTACAGCAGACGGCGCAGCAAGAAAAGGCGCGGTCGGGATTACGGTGGCTGAGTAATGGCAAGTAGAAGAGTAACTATGCTAACTAACAACCAATATGTGCAGCCACTCAAGGTTTCATTTAATAACAAAAAAGTTATTGCTGCCGGTGCCGCATATAATTCGATTGTTACAAAAGTTAGTTACGAAAAGCCGCAGAAGCAAGATTACAAAGTAAAAGCTTGGCTTAAGTTTAACTCTGATACTTTAAATGGGGTTCAGTTATTAGGTTCTCTTGTAAGGGGTAAGGATACCAAAACAATCGCAGGGTGTACGTTTAAGATCTACTCTATAGACTTAACAGATTCTTGGGTCGAAACCCTTCGCACAACGGTATCTGGTACTCCCATATCAGGCAATAGATTTTCTGCTAGTGTCCTAGAATCTGCTCTAGCACCTTCCGAACTAACTGGTGAAATAACTTATAAGATTGAGGTTCAAGTCACTAGACTAGGTAAGGTTTATTCTGACGTATTTTATTTTAATCATTTAGGTATTTACGACAGTTTTGTTTGTTTAAAGCGAGAGACAGAATATCTTGATGTTATAAAACTAGAAGCTTGAGTGAGTCATTATAATGAACAGAAAGCAGCGAATCATTTGGGACGATAACGGAACTTTAAAAGATATCTCGAGATCGTTGAACGATTTCAGATCGTCGGCTAGTGTAGTAGTCGGATTTGAAGCTGCTAACGATGCTATTTATGTTGGCACAGAGCTGCCTTTTAATACTCGGTACTTAAAGCTAGGAACGGTTAACGATCTTGCTTCCGCTGTTTCTATTTCAGTTTGGGACGGAAACGCTTGGATTTCTACCAAAGACGTTATCGACGAGACGAAAACTAGTTTCAGCGCAGGAATATCTTTAGCTCAAAGCGGTCAGATTTCTTTTGCTCTAGATCGTGATGATCGCGGTTGGGGATCGGAGCAGGATTCAAATGATATCCCAGATCTCGCAGGTACTTTTATCTATGATCTATTTTGGACCAAATGGACTTGGTCAGCAGATTGGAAAAATACGACAAGCCTTTCATATGTTGGCAGTCTTTATAGTACCGACAATGATCTATCAACATTTTATCCAGATCTTATGAACATCGATCTAATGGATGCTTTCGAAACAGGAAAAACAAACTGGCTAGAGCAGGGTTTCTCTGCTGCAGAAGCAATCGAGAGAGAGCTTAGATCCAAGTCTATTATCATGCGCCGTGAGCAACTATTCGATTGGTCTCTGCTACTTGAAGCAAGCTTACATAAAACAGCGGAAATCATTTACGGCGGTCTCGGATCTGCTTACAATGAAGCCAAGAAACTCGCAGCAGAATCATATATCAAGGCTATCAATCTGAAGTATTTCGAGACTGATTTAAATGGCGATGGCGTAGTTTCAGCTAACGAGCTAAGGCACTCTCAAACTTTTTTCACTAGGTAAATAATGAGCAAGATCTCAGACATCAGAGAGCAACTAGAAACCACTATCGAGTCGGTTATTACCGGATATCGTCAGATCCCTAACGCTTACGAGATCGAGAAAGCATCAAACGTAATTCTTAAAAAAGGTTACGCAATTGCTTTTGGTCCTGGCTCAAATACCGAGCGACTACTTAGCTGCCAGTTAAGCGTTGATCGGGAAATGGTTATCGTTCTAACGAGACAAGTATCATCTACCGAGCACGATACTGACAGGCGCGAGGAAATTGAAAAGGCGATATTTGAGGATCAATATTTAATTATTAAGGCTATCGAGAAAGATCCTAGCCTAAATAATAACGCAGCAAGAGCTAGGTACACCGGAGATAATGGCTTAGAGTTTCTGTCGTTGGAGAACTCGCGCTATTTCATTTTGCAAACTAACTTCGCTTTTGAGTATTTCGAAGACTTAAACACTTAGGAGAATTTAAATGGCTACTATTTCCAGCAGAAATTCAGTATTGGGCGTAGTTACTGAAGTAACTCAAAACCTTTTAAGACTTCCACAGTCGGCAACTGATTACGTGCCGTTACAGGAAGATTTTGCTATCGAGCCTAACTATGACCAAATCGAAAACCTTGAGATTAAGTCTTCGATCGGTAGAGCGGCATCAATCCAGGGAGGTGAGAACCCTACAGCTTCACTTTCTTTCTACCTGAAAGGCAGCGGCACAGAGGGATCAGCACCACAGTGGGGAGATATCGCAAGATCTTTCTTCGGTACTCAGACTATCGAGAGTACTCAGAGAGTTACGGCTGCAGCGTCTACATTTTCTCAAATCAATGTTACTGGTGCAGCAGCAGCAGGACTTGCTCAAGGTTACGGCGTACTGATCAAAGACCCTGTACACGGTTACCGTGTTCGCGTAGTTCACGAAGTAGCTACAAACCATTTTCATCCTTCATTTAACCTGCCTCCAGGTAATGCACCAGGAACAAGCGTAGGACTTGGTAAGCCAGTGTATTACACACCTGCTAACTCAGGACATCCTAGCCTATCTCTTTGGTGGTACGGTGGTAACGGCGGTGCAACTCAAGCTGTTTCAGGCGCTTTGATTAACGACTTTAGTTACTCAATGACTGCGAATGATTCAGTTAACGCATCTGCTGGATTTGACGCACTCGGTTACTTCTTTGATCCGATCTTTATTGCTTCAACTGATACTTATATCGACTTTACAGACGATGACGGTACAGATGCAGCGGCAATTGCTTCTCGCTGGTATAAAGACCCACACGAGTTGGCGGAAGCTATCACAACTGCTATGAATGCATCTGGCACAACTGAGACTCACCTCTGCGAATACGTTGACGCTACTGGTAGATACAAATTTACTTCTACTGGAACCGTTCTTTCTCTTCTTTGGAACACTGGAACAAACGCTGCTAACTCTGTTGGCGATAAACTAGGGTTCTCGGTAGCTGCCGATGATACTGGCGTAGCTGCAGCAACTGGTTACACAGCAGACAATGCACAGTCTTACGCTGCTCCACACACTCCTAGCTTTGATCCAACCGCACCGATCATTGCAAAGAATCAGGAAGTAATGCTAGGCGATGCGACTGACTACGCTTGCTTTAACCCTTCCGAGGTTACTGTTTCGCTTACTAACGGCGTTAGAAAGATCGAGGATATCTGCGCAGAATCGGGCAGAAGCGCGGCAATCATTAACAGCCGTGAGTGCGAGATAACCGTAACAGCTCTTTTAAATCAGTATGACGCAAGTCAGCTCGCAAGATTTAGAAACGGCGACTCGATCAGGTTCCAGACTACTATGGGAGCAAAGTCAGGCGGCAATTGGGTGCCTGGAACTGTAGTTTATAGCTACGCTCCGCAATCAAAGATCACCGCAATCAGTATCACGAACGACGATGGCCTAGTATCTCTACAGTTAACGCTTCAACCATTCGTATCTGATACCGGCACGCCTGAGTTCTATCTTGGTCAACTCTAATCGATAAAATGTTTTTACGGGTTTTCATTTCAAAAAAACCTGATCATCTTTTAACCCTTTTTAGGAACCGCTAACCATGACTTTAAC
>Ga0208465_1000407_pt1 | contig 12423 bp, 21 predicted proteins | sample LakMenEpi31Aug10_FD_150749 | JGI IMG/M metagenome (GOLD analysis project Ga0208465, IMG submission 150749) | Freshwater microbial communities from Lake Mendota, WI - 31AUG2010 deep hole epilimnion (SPAdes) | ecosystem: Environmental > Aquatic > Freshwater > Lake > Epilimnion/Euphotic zone ...
CGGATCTTTTTCGGTCGTAGAACCCCATTGGACGATCAACCAGCACCCATCCGTAATCGCACTCGGCGCACTCCTCGAAGTAAAACAGCAAATCCGACATTCCATTCTCCGTCATCTTTCCCCTTACAAATGCGGTGATGTGGGGCTTGCAGGTTGCAATGTCGCTCTTTGTCAGCGCTCCGTCTATGCCAGGAAAAAACAGATGCACCCCTTCCGGGATGTCGTATTTCGCTCGCAGCTTTGCCGAGAACTCATTTATTTTTGCAAGGAACTCATGTCCGTCATCGCTTTCGTCATCGCTTTCGTCGATCTCTGAAAGCTCACTCTGCGCTTTGGCGACCCGCATCAAGCGGTCTTCAATCTGCGCAATGGAGATTTTGATTTCAGTCGTTGTAAGCTCTCGATTAGCCTGATTGGTTTCGGTTGTGGCTTCCATTCTTTTAGTTCCTCTCCCTGGTTGTGTTCGTATTCTTCTGCCTCATCTGAGGCTTCGCTTTTCGTGAGTGTTCTGGATTCGGTAGATTCCACCTTGCCGTTGAGGTCGTAGATTTCCTTGTCGTAGATTGAGCCGTGCAGCACGCCGTTTCCAGCGAGGTCCAGCACCGTGCATTCTCTTTTGCCTGGAGCGTTCCGCGTTCCACGCCCGATCATCTGTTTCCAAAGGCATCGACTGAGTGTGTGGCGATTCAATACCACCATATCCACATTCGGCACGTCCACGCCTTCTGTGAAGATGGTGTGATTGCACATGATTTTGAGCTTCCCTTTAGCGAAGCTGCGGAAGATTTTTGCCCGCTTTTTCGGATCGGTTGCGCTGTCGATGCTTGCGGCTTTGATGCCGGCATCCGTCAGAAGTTGCGTTAGTTCTTGCGCTTCGCGCACGGATCGGCAGAAGACGATTCCCTTCGTGAATGGCGTTTGGATGATCCTGCCCGCGGCGGCATCCGGCGACCATGCCGCCGTGTGTTCCGAGCGCGGGATATAGACACGAACAGGACAGAGCGTTCCGTCTTCTGTCAGGTCATAGGTATCCGGCCCATGAACGATCCGAGAGAAGCCACACGATCCAAGCCCTACGCCGTCCAGCCGATAGGGTGTTGCGGTCAGCGCGATGATTTTCGCGACGGGGTAGTCAGTAAGGATTTTTCGATACTGAGCGGCGCAGACGTGGTGCCCTTCGTCGATGATGATCGTGTCATATTCTCCAGTGATTTCACCCTGCGCCATGAATACGTCGAGAGATTGCCCGTATTCGCGGGCTTGTTTTGCCAGTTCCTTCCGGTGCGTCACCCATGCTGTCTTGCCGCGCAGTTTCGGCAGTAGTCCGTGGATTGCGATCACGGTCTTCCCAGACCCGGTAGGGCATGCCACAACGACGCGGGAATGCGTCTCAAGGGCTGTCAGTGTCTCACTAACAATGGAAGTTTGATAGCCTCTCAATTTCACGCCATTTACACCGGGCTGGCGCGCAGCACCATGAAGGTGTTGAAATTGAATTTTCATTTTGAAAAGCCTCCGTCCGCGTTGACGCGCGGAACGGTTCGGCCAATGCCGCCGGGAGTGTAAGCGCGTCAACGCTTCGTGAGAGTGCGGTGGAAATATCAAGCGGGCGCGGTTCGGTCAAGCGGAAAGTCTCACGAGAACATCGAAGACCTCTTTTTGTCGCCCGCGAACATCGAGCGCGGCGGGATCGGCTTGTACACGCCCGCGAAATTCAAACAGTAGAGCCCGATGCCGATCGCGGCCACGAAATCATCATGCTTGCTCGGCGCGGCCTGCGCTTTCCCTCGGTCGTCAATGACGAACGTGCGGAACTCTGCCACCGCCGGCCTGAACGCGCAGTCAAAAAGCCCCTCGCGGATTGCATCGGCGATTGCGCCCACCCACATGTCGCGCGTGGCTGAGTTCGTTTCCCATCCGGCGGTCGGGAGCATCTTGCCGGGGATGAACGAGTCCGGTTTCTGCCGCTGGTAGATGTTCCCGCCAAAATCACGCAGCTTCACGAGCACGCCGAGTCCGTTGCCAGTCTCCGGCACGATCATCACGCTGCCAAAGAAGTTCGCGAGCATCACCGCGCGCTCCGCGATGATCGAATCATCCCACCGACACCCGCTCGGCTCCACATGGATCGCCGCGACGACTGCGACCGGATGCAGCACGTTCTTCTCGCAAATGTAGGGCTGGCGAAGCACCACGCAGGCGTGCGCGTCGGGATTTTTCGCGCCATTGCTCTGTGATCCCTGGCATGGATCGATCGCGACGATGTAGGCACACCCGCGGATCGGTTTTTCCTTCAGCCAAAGCCATGCGTCCTCCTTCTGCGGCACGAAAATCACGTTCGCCTCGCTCCCGGTGAGGATTCCGCGCTCGGCAAGGTCGTGCTCGCGCTCGGCCATGATTTCCAGCCTCGTCACGCCGTCGTCGTCGAAGCGCGGGCGGCCTGACTGGAGGAAGCAGTCCCGATCGTTCTCCGGGTAATCCTGGTCGAAGATCGATTCATCCCCGTCGCACTCGCTCGCGATCGTGTAGCGCCTCCACGCGATTTGTTCCGCGGTCCACCCGTAAAGCTGGCGTCCGCGCTTCTCCCGGTAGGAGTAGGTCGTGTGAAAGTGCTCCTCGTAGTGCGGCGCGCGCGGCAGCACGCCGTCGGCGAACTCGAACCACGCCGCGAAAATCTTGATCCAGCCGTTGCCGAACTTCCCGGCCTTCATGTCCTCCAGCGACACGGCACCCTGCCAGTTGTTGTAGAAGAAGCCGTTCGCGCCTTCCGCCGTGGACTCCATCGCGGCCAGCGAGCGCGGCCCTTTCGAGAGCGACGCCAGCGACGCCGTGATAACTTTCACGTCCGTCCGAGATCCGGACTTCGGGTAGCGCGCGGCCTCAGTGTACCAAATCGCCTGGCGCGTGCCCGAGATGCCGGCTTTCGGGTCGTTGGCGGTGTCATACTCCCAAAGCCCCTTCGTGCCGTCGGCGTAGGTGAAGCTCGCCTTCTTTGTGTCGTAGGCGAACTTCGAGTCCCACGGAAACTTGTCGCGGATGCTGTATTCCGTGAAAATCTGCCACACCTTCATCACGCGGCTGCTCTCGTCCCCGATGATCAGCCCGTCGGTGTGGAAGCGGCGCGCATGGTGATAGAAAAGCTCGCCGAAGAACGTGCTCGATCCCTTTTGTCGCGGCTTGAGCGCCTGCAACCGTGGCGCGATGCCGTTCTCGATGCACCACTCATACGCCTCGTTGATCCGCATCTGGAGGATGTTCGGAACGGGCGTCACCATGTTGTGATCCTTGTCTTCGATCTCCACCATCGTCGCGAAGTGGACAATCGGGCTGCCTTGGATGAGCGCCACGGCCTCGTCGTTCGTGATCTGGCTCGTGTCCGGCGGCCGGTATTGCTGGCTGCGACGGTTCGGCCCCCGGTAGTTCACCGGCATAGACTCGATGCCGTGCCAGTTCTTGCGCAGGTAGGTCTCGATGCCCTCGCTCGGCTCCAGCTTCCCGTGCTGCGCCTCAAAAGCATCCATCGCGTCGTCGAGGCTCGTGTTCGGGATGATCTCCAAGACCTTCGCCATGAACAGCACGGCCAACATGGGCGCGCGGCTCCGGCCCTGGTCGCAGTGGATCGTGATCGGTCGATCGTCGAGCCAGTTGTCGCGCGCGAATCTCAGGAACGCTGTGAAGCTCTGCGTCTGGAAGTAGGCTGTCGTCGCGTCGATCAGGTTCAGGTAAAGATCGCCCTGCTCCACGAAACTGAGATACCGCTTGTCCGTTGGTGACAGCTTCCCCGCCTTCGCCTGGTGGCACGTTTTGCATCCATGCACGATGCACGCGGATTTCCCGGCGGAATGAAGGCGCGGCGCATTGCACGCGGCCCGGTCGCCGACGGATAGCTTGCCACTGATGAGTTCGCGGGTCACGGATGCTCTTCGATGAATTTTTGAATAAGCTCAGGTAGCGCGGCCCTAGCCTGCATGAGCTTGTCGAGTTGTGTGGATGAGGAATCCTGGGTCCAGCTAAATCCTACCCATTCCCGCTTTCCTTTGTGCAGGAACTCGCGACCGAGACACCAATCGGTTCCGTGATTCGTTCTTTCAAGCGTTTCATGATGAAGCAAATTAACCTCCCTTGCCTTACACAGCAAAAGCCGCGAAAGTGCTTCGCGAATGAGCGCGGCGATAAAGACGGCGTTGTTATTCACTTCATCGTTCAAAAGAAGCTCGGCGATTTCAACGTCGGATTTTTCTGTGAATACGGTTTTCATGTTTGGGATTAAAGCGCTGTAATTATGGTGAGTTTATTCGTTGTGGTTTAGAGTCCAATCGCGATCCAGAGATAGGAGCGCCACAGTCGGCGCAGATAGTGCGCGGAGTCAGGATGCTCGAAGCCGTGGAGCTTCAGCCAGCCGAGCGCGATCGTGCTCGCTTCCCACTCCATGAGCATCACTGCGGCCACGCGCCCCAGTGCCACGCACGCCGCGAAGATCGCCACCGGCCACGGATGCCACTTCATCGCCACCGCCGCGAGCGTCGCGGAAAAAAGCCCGAGCGGAACAAGCGGCGACTGCACCGGCCACGATTGCCACACGCGGAAGCTGATCCCGTGAAGCCGGACGTGCTGAACCGCGTGCGCGGCCTCGTGCGCGGCGCAAGCAAGGGCGCGCATGTCCTCTCCGCGCGCCGTGCGCGGGCTCAAATGCACATGCCGGATGCGCGGCTCGTACCAGTCACACGTTCCGACCCCGGCGGTGACTCCGGGCAGAAGGCGAATCATGCGTTGCGCAATTTTGAGTCCGGTCATGGTTCGGATTTTTCCGGCGGCGGCGTCCATCCGAGCGTGACGAGCGCGGCACGGATCGCTCGGTCCTCAGTGTCGAGAAACTTGCGCGTCAGCGTGACTGAAAAGCCTGCCGTAGCACCAAGGCTGTTCTCGATGTCGAGCGTGATCGTTTTCCCGGCGATGGATGGCGTGACTTTGAAAAGAACGCGGCTTCCTTGCTTTGCGTCGGTTACGCCATGCAGCTCCACTGTTGGCATTGGCTCCTGTTCGGGCTGGTTCTTAACATCCCTGGCGAGCCGCATGGCTTCGTTCACAAGAATGTAATTCGTCATGCTTGGGTCCATGATGATTGTCAGTTGTCCCAATTCAGCCGGCGCGTGCTCGGCGCCTCGACCATCTCCCACCGCACCGACACGATCTTGCCGTCCTGCTTTGCGATGAGCGCGCGATACTCGGGAATCTCATCGCCCTTCTCCAACGCGGCAAACTGCTCGCACAGCGCCACGTAATGAATAATGCCGTCGCGCGTCACGGCCTCAAGCACGACGATCCCGCTCATCACCGCGCGCGCATCCTCCACGCTCGAGTTGATGACTTCGACCGAGGCGACAAATCGCCCCAGCTTCCGCGCTTCGTCGTGGTTTTGGCCCTCTGTTTCAATCGGTTGGAGTCGGTTCATGGTTCGGATTTCAAAATTCACTCCCCGGCGGAGGGGTGGGTGCCGCAATGGGCTTCGGCGCTTCAATCTCGATCGCCTGCGCCTGCTTTGGCTGGCTCGTCGGACTCAGCCGGCGCACCACGTCCGCAATCGCCGCCGGATCCGTGATGACAATGTTGGTCGTGGTCCCGGCCTCCTTCGGCTGCTCCGGCTTGAACTCCTCCCGCATCCCTTTCAGCAGAACTTCCATGAGCTTGTCCGAATACTCCCGCTCGTAGCCCACCAGGTTCCCAAGTTGGAACACCGGCTTCACCACCCCGTGCACGGCCCGGTTGTAGGCCGACGCGAGCAGCGTGTCCTTCGCGTCACTCGTCGCTTCCCGCTCCAAATCCGAAAACCCAGGCACGCGCCGCCAATATGCCAGCTTCACGCCACTGACACCCGCCGCCTTCCGCGCCATCGCAGGCGCCGGGCACGCACGCAACGCCCCGAGATACTTCATGATCTCCGGCGGCAGCCGGCGCAGCAACGCCGCCGACTTGCTCCGCGGCTCCTTCGGCTCCGCCACCGGATGCAACTCCACTTCCTCATCCACCTCGCCCGGCATCAGCGGTTCCGTTTCCATCGGCTCCGGCTCCCGCGTTTTCTGCACCATGTCGTCAATCCAAGACTGCCCGGGCACTTCCGGCGGCGGCTCCACGTTCGCGTATTCGTCCTCCTCGCGCTGCCTCGATCGCGGGCGTCCGCTCATGCGTTCCCCTTTGCGGCTTCGTCGAGTTCGGTAAGGAGTGCGTCCCGCTCGGATTTGAAATCCATCGCAATCCGCGCCTGGTGCTCCATCTCCTGCTGACAGCGCCCCGCCCACTCGCGGATTTTCTCCCGCTCGGCGCGGGCTGCGTTGCGCTCGCGCTCCAGCCGCTCGCAGAAGGCCACGATTTGCGCGTCCTCGGGCACATTGTCCGTGAACATTGCGTCCGTCTCAGGTGTGGGCGCGGGCATATTCATTCCTTCACAGCCTCCACTCGGCACGCGAAAAACGCCCCGATCGTGCTTTTTTTCCCACGGCGAACAATCGCCTTCTTCCCGCACCTCGGGCACTCAAACCGAAACGCCCGATACTCGTGCATCACCCTCGCCACACGGTCGCTCGCGATCATCGAGTAGTTGCACCGCTCCGTCGGGCACTTGATCTCAGGGTTCGTCGGCGACGGCGGCACCACCGGCAACGTCCCCTTGTCCAGCCCCTTTGGCGTCCCCTGAAAGCACTTCCGATACCGCCAAATCTGGTTGAACGGCACCCCTCTGTGCATCTTCTTCTTCCGCGCTTCCCACCCTTTTTTCCCCATCTCAGACATGTGCGCCTTCGAGTGCGACTTTCCACCCTTCACGCGCCACTCCCGCGCACGCTGAACGTGGTCCGCAATCAGCGGCACTTTCACGGTCTGAGGCTCAGGCTTTGGCTCGGGCATGGCTCGGTTGTCCGCAAATTAACGGCTTTCGTCAAGCTGTTTTTATGGCGGAAAATTCGCCTCCCCCTGTTGGGCCTTCGACACGGGCCGTTTTTCTGGAAATTTTTGGGCGAAAAAGATGAGGGAATTTCGCGTTCATGTTTCAGAGGAAAAGGGGGCTTCGACACGGGAGATTTTTGCGAGTGGGAGAGGGGCAGTTAAGTGAACCCGAGATCGCCCGTGGGCGGGAGCGGGCGGCATGGAACGTCTGCCCATCCGCCCCGGCCGGCACCGTGGGCCGTGGTCGCCGACGCAATCGCGAACATGCTGAGCGGATGCCGAGGTCGGATTGGAAACCGAGGCAGGCGGACGGTGTGCAGCTCGGCGGTCGAGGCCGCGGTCGTCGGTCGGTGGTTTTCGCTTTTCGGTTTCAATTTGATTTTTTGTCTATTGTGGGATGTTATCACTTTTGCTAAGTTGCTGATTCCGAGACACTTACGGCATTCGCTCTAATTTCCATAACTTCCGGCGGTCTTTTCGTTATGGTAATTACAGGATTTCGGTCGCGATTCGCTCGAGCACCGGATCCGGTTCGGCCGGCATCGTGGACGAGCGGCGATGCCGCAGTCAAGCTTCCGGCTTCCGGTGTGACCGCCCGTGACCACGCTCCGGCACCTGGCCTTCCGCCGACCCGATGTTCGCCGGCCATGCACGTTCGGCCACGCGCGCAGGGTTGGCCTCCGTGCGAGATTTCCGAATCGGCGATCACGGTCCATCTGCTGAATTTTTAGCACATGCCGCAACACGATGCGGTGATGCGTCCGTTTGAAGTGCTGGAATTTTAGCACACGCCATCGCCCCGTCCTCGTCTTGGCCCGAAGTCCATGAAACCGGCCCGAACCCGCAAAAAGCCCCGAAACGCCCGATTTCGCCCATTTCGCCAAAAATCCGACGCGCTGTACGCCCCGTGGTGCCCTTCTGTTGAGTCGTCCGCTGTCCTGCCCTTGGTGGAATCCCCGCGCTGGCAGGGCGGCGGCAAGGCTCGCGAAGGCGTGCGCGGTCTGGTGGAATCCGATCCCCGGCTTGTCCCAGCCCCTGCTTTCCGGCGTGCAGGTTTTGAGCGTCTGATTTCTCCTCGAATCGGCGGGACGGATTTAGGGACGGTTTTGTTTTTGAGTTTTTCCGAGACCCCAAAAAAATGCGCCGCTCACTGGAGGGACGATTGGAGGGATGGTTGGTTGTTTCCCTCTTAGGAAACAACAACCTATTATCCCTCCATTCATCCCACCGTGTGAGCCCCCCGCGGGACGGTTTATGATTCATCCTTAAATTCATCCCGAATCGTCCCTTCTAACATACCTTAACCTTTTGACTGAGGCAGCAAAAAGCCCGGCGTGCTGCGTGCAGGCCGGGCTTGCTTGGAGCGGCTAGCTTACGGTGTCGGCGGTGCCGTTGGTGCGGCTGAGAGCATTCCATCCGCGTCCTTGACGAGCCATCCGGCCGCGTGCAGGGCTCGGATGTAGCGTCGCATGGTGTCGGCTTTCCCGTCGCCCGAGTGGATCACGAACGAGCGAACGAGGTCCGCGAAGGTCCACGCTGGCACCTTGCTCGCCTTCCTCCATCGCTGGCACACGACGAGTGCCGCGGCCATGCGGTCGTTGGTGCGGACTCGCGGGACGGGAGACAGAGCCGGTGTCGTGCTGCGCTGCGCGGGCTTCGCCGCGCGCTGCTTGGGCTTTCGCCGCGCCTTGGTGGTCTGCCCTCGCTTCCTGAGGAGCTCGCATATCTGGTCGAGGCGCCGTGTGTCCTCAGTGCCTCGCCAGAGTTTCCCCGAAGTGAACTCCACGACGCCTTTGCCCTTCGTCGAGGAGCAAATCTTGCGCGACTCCTCCATGCTCAGTTTCGGGAACCGCTCGAGCACCCATGCGATCACGTCGCTTTGCTCCGGCGTCCACGGTCGCCCTCGGTCTCGCCAGTGCGTCAGCTCCGGCATGTCCGACATTGCGCGGTAAATCGGCTCCCGCCGGAAAAATGTGTCAGCGTGTCGGCTCATTGGCTGTTTCCTTCTTTTTTTGCGCTCGGCGTTGAGTTGTGTCCGCACTACGATTTCACGGGTTCAATTCCGAGTTCACGAAGCTCGATCGCGCCGAGAGCCATTTGCAATTCCGTGTGTCGCTTGATCACCTCGGCGCGCTGCGGACTGTTGTAACCGTGGTGAATCTCGGCGTAGCGAATCTCGAACTTCACCTTGGTGATTTCCTTCCGAAGCTGCGCCTTTGTCAGTGGAGCGGCGCTCACTTGGCCCCCTTTCCGGCGAGTGCGGCGCGGGCGGCGGCGATGATATGAAGCGACGGACCGGAAAGGAGTCCGACAACGTGCGCGTCTGTGAGGCTCCAATAGCGGGCATCTCCAGTTGTGGCTCCCGGCTCGTGAAACACTTGAAAGCCCTCGCCGTACGGCTGGCAATGGTGGCCGGTGAACGATAGCAGGCTTTTGAGTGTGTGACGGCTCGCGGTGTCCTTCAGTGCCTCGCACTTTTTGCATGAGAACGCATGATGCCGACACGAACAGTTTGCGCGGGCGCGGTTGTAGTTGCTCATAGCGGGCCGCTCCACGATAGCGACCGCGTCCCCGCGCTCGATTGCGTCGGTGACGTGATAACGGAGGCGGTTCAATGGGTGCCCTGCATCGCGGGCCGCGTCTTGGTTGGTGTTGGTCTTTTTCATGCCGCACTCTTTCATGCGTAAGCCGCCAACGCAAGCGCGATCTTACTTTTTCTTTTTCCAGCGCAATCCGGCGATGCGTTGCGCTTCCTCGGTGGACATGGCGCGGCGTGATTTTTTTCCGCCGATGGAGCCGATCGAAGCCAGGTATTCGCGTGCTTCTTTCGACGGTTTTGGAATTTTCTTTTTGCTCATTTCCCAGAGGTAAAATGCGAATGCGGGAAACGCAAGCGCAAAATAAATCTTGCCAAGTCCGCTTACGCATCCATGCTCCCATCCATGAACACCACCGCCAACGGAATCAAAACCTACACGACGAACGATCTTCTCGCGCTCGGCGCCTTCATCTTTGTGCGCGGAGAAATGCGCGGCATCGCTGGCACCAAGGACGGGCGCGCATTTGTGCCGATTGGAAACTACGTCACCGGTTGGTCATTCCGCGAAACCACGCCGGCCCGCGCTGCGGTGTTCGCGGTGCGCGCTGGCCTCGGCAATGTTCTCCCGTCGGATGTTGTCGAATGCGTGAATCGCCGCTCGCCCCGCTTCATCACTCGCCTCGCTTAATCTCTCAACTAAACCCAAACCCATGAAAACCACCAAACCCCGCCCGCTCTACCTCGGCTGCACGAAAGCGCGCCACGCCCGCCTCGGCGTGAATGCAGTCGTGAACGCCCGCGCTGGAATGCAACACCTGAACGACGTGAGCGTCGAGGACACTGAGATGCTGCGCGACGCTCACAGCATCCGCGACCGCATCGAGTCCCGTGTGCGCTTCTACCAATTCACCAGCAAATTTTTCCGCCGGAATCAAACCCGCCTCGCGCACCTGCTTTCCGGCCGCAACGAATAACTCTCTCAACCAAACCCACAAACCAAACCATGAAAACGAAAGCCGAAACACTGAAAGCCCTCGCCGCCGCCGCGCCGGAACTGCTCGTCGCGCTGGAGCGACTGGCAAACGCCGTCGACGTTCATTGCCGCGCCATCACCACCGCAGCACTTATCGAACTGGACGACGCGATGATCAACGCCCGCGCCGCCATTTCCAAAGCGACAGGAGGTGCCAAGTGAACATCTGGCTCTTAATGAGGGCATTCGAGCGGGCTGGATTCCGATACTATGAGTTCGGGAAACTGAAGCGCGGTCGCAAGGTCGTCGGTGACTACTACAAGGGGGATCCGCTGAGCGATGATGCAAAGCGGATCCTCAAGGCGGAAATCCCCGCGGTCGAGTTCCTAGGTGCCGCGCCGATGTATGCGCCGGAAATGCGAGCGGGGCTTGTCGTGATTCCTCGCGGGAAAGCGAAAGGAGGTGCCAAGTGAGTGCGTCATGCGTCGAATCAATGCGGGATTGGGAGCGCCGGCTGGCCAGTGAGGCATTTGCCAAGGGTGCCCACATTCCTTACGAATGGAACGTGGAATATGATGACGGCGGTGATGGCTGTATGCCGGCTGGCTGGTATCTGATCGGATTGTGCCGGAACGGGTGGCCGATTGATTTCCCGGTGCGGCACGAATACGGTCCATTTGATTCGGAAAACGAGGCGCGGGGATACATCGCGGAACTCCGCCGCTAGCCTCTCCGCTGCGCGCCTCGCCATGTGTGGGGCGCGCAAGCGGGGAGGCAGTCCGCCGAACCGACCAACCACACAAAAACCAAACCACATGACCACTACTGAATCATCCGCCCCCATGACCCACAACGAAGCACTCGCGAAAGCCGCAAAGTTGCTCCGCCTCGCTCAGTCCGCAAACCCGCACGAAGCCGCGCTGGCCGCTGCCAAGGCACAAGACATCATGGACCGCTTCAAACTCTCCGGCGCCGACATCGCGCTGGACGGGAGCAAGCCCGTCGAGAACGTGATCCACTGCCCGCAGGATCCGCTTGATCGCGACGGCTCCGCCCGCTGGAAGGGCCAACTCGGAATGGTGATCGCCAAGCTTAACCAGTGCAAACTCTACGCAGGGCCGGACGGGTATTGCCTGATCGGTCGCCCGAGCGACATGAACGCCGTGCGCTACCTCTATGCATGGCTCACCAAGGAGATTGATCGCCTCGCCGCGAAAGGATGCGCGGGTTGCGGCCGCACCTACTGGAACAACTTCCGACTCGGTGCCGTGGAAACCGTGACCGCCCGCCTCTCCGCCGCCGCCCGCGAAACGGTCGCCTCGGTGAAGGTCGAAGCAGCCGCGGCCAGCACCGCCGCCGGAAACACGCTGGCGCTTGCGCTCGTCGAAAAGAGCCTCGCGACGATTGAAAAGCAGACGCAGGAGGTCGAGGACTACGGGAAGAAGGTTCTCCGCCTCCGATCCCGCTCGCGCTCCGGCTCGCGCTTTGACTCGAACGCCCGCGCGCAGGGTCGCATCGCCGGCGGACAGATCAGCATCGGCGCCCGCGGTGCCCTCGGCTCATCGCTCCGCCTATCCTAAAGGACGAAACGCCGAAAGGCGTCCGCGGGTAATGCCCCGCGCTGACGAGTCCCAAACCACCCACAAACCGAACCATGAACAAACCGCACGACACCGACCTATGGCAGAAAGCCGCACAGCTCGCGGAACTGCTCCAACAGCCGGGGATCTCTCCGACCGAGACGATCCTTGGATTCCTCGAAGCACTCACTGAACCCAAACCCGAAACCACCACCAAATGAACGCCCACACACTGAACACCCTCACCCTCGCCACAGCCTCGGCCAACGGCATCACGTTCGCCGAAGCGCGCCGGGAACTCGGACGCCGCGGAAATATCGTGCGCGCGAAAAATCGCAAGCGCACAGAGTTGGATCGCATCCGCGCGGAACACGCCCGCGCGCTCGCCGATC
>Ga0208465_1000409_pt1 | contig 12394 bp, 11 predicted proteins | sample LakMenEpi31Aug10_FD_150749 | JGI IMG/M metagenome (GOLD analysis project Ga0208465, IMG submission 150749) | Freshwater microbial communities from Lake Mendota, WI - 31AUG2010 deep hole epilimnion (SPAdes) | ecosystem: Environmental > Aquatic > Freshwater > Lake > Epilimnion/Euphotic zone ...
AATGGTGATCTTTATGCACATAGACTACAACAACGGTTGCACGCGTGTGTTTAGAATGTGCTTAATGGTGATCGATATGTGCATAGATAAAACCTTTTGGCAGCGGCATTCTATCGGAACGGGAGTTACTGTGGGTGGCCAGTCTGTAGCCGACTTTTCAAACGCCCTCTCAAGCCCTGGTCCACTCAAATCTTTAGAAAAGCCTAAAACAAAGCCTCAAGAAAATATCCTAAAGTACTATAATTGTAGTTACTGAGTATGCATTTACTTAGACATAATTGACTTCTTCCCCTGCCAAAGTGAGCTAAGCTACTATAGCGGTTCTTAGCTTGATGAAATGCAATCGCAGCTTCTGAAGCTATTAGCTAAAAGATTTTCTCCAATTCAAGTGGATCTCATACCTCCAGGAACCGCTATATATGTCTCATCAAGAAGTAGGGAGAGTGTGAGTAGTCACCCTGATTGACTGACAAAACACGCACCGCCCTCTCCCGCCCTGGGAGAGGGGTTGGGAAGCCAGGTTTTCGGTTTGAAATCCCTTCTCTCCTTCTCCCCTTGTGGGAGAAGGAGAGAAGGGAAAAAAGATTTGTCAGTCAACTAGGTAGTCACCTTTCTTGTCAGCAATGTTTTATTTCACCAAAATGCCCAGGTTCTAAGATTAGAACAATTTTCTTATTGTCCTTTAGTCTCGTACAAAGCATGCAAGAGTTGCGTCCTTTCCACTTAGCGTTTCCCGTGGCTGATCTGGATGAAACCCGTCACTTTTACTGCGACATAATTGGTTGCAAAGAAGGTCGAAGTACTGATTTGTGGATTGATTTTAACCTCTTTGGAAATTCAATTTCTGCTTATCTTCAGCCGCAAGAAGCTACGAGGGAAATCCCATCAAATCATGTTGATCGTGACCAAACTCCGCTAAACATTCCTGTTCGTCACTTCGGAATTATTTTAGAATGGCAAGAATGGGAAGATTTAGTAGAAAGGTTAAAGGCAAAGGGCATTGAATTTATCATTGGCCCCAGAGTTCGTTTTGTTGGTAAAGTTGGTGAACAAGGGACAATTTATTTTTATGATCCCTGTGGTAATGTTTTAGAATTCAAAGCCTTTAGAGATCCCAGCCAAATGTTTCAACCCTTCCTATTCACAGAAGATTTTTCGAAGGCCGTCGAGCAGTCGCAGCAATAGCACTTAGCACCCTTTTCAGGAAAGTCTGAATTTGTAGTATTGACTTAGGAATTTATCATGAACGCAAACATTGAAATTCTAGATCATCCTTCAGCAGAGATTGTCATTGCTTGGGATGCAGATTCCAGTATTGATTATTCCTATGGTGGAACTAGGATGGTGCATCCTGAAACCCATTTGAATGACTCTCAGGAGATTTGTAAACGATTGATGTGGTCTGAAAGTCTTCTCAAAAATAAACTCATCAATTCTGCATTAAGAGAGGGGGCTTTAGACCACTATGCTGACCGTCTTCCAGGAAGTTTTTTAGACAGTACGGTGGGGGGTGCTCGCTGCGTTATTAAACCTAAACATCAAGACTTAGCTAGTGTTCTAGTCCAACCAGAGCATCAAGCTTGGGAATCAACGATTTCTCCAATTTTCGAGGAGATTGGTAATTTTCTTAATCAAAATCAGGGGAAAATCAAGCTAACTCCCGATTTTGGACGTTTTGCAGGTTTGGCAGATGTCTTGAACAATTTCACTCCCCACTCTTTAGGAATTGAGTGTGACAAAGGAGGGTGCGGAGGAAAATCCTCTTATTCAGCAACAGGCATCATTGCTGCGCTAGAGGTTTTAGGTTACGACAAACGTAAAGCAGATAATGTGACTCTGATTGGCTCTGCTGGAGCCATGGGATCTGACATCCTGAAATACCTACAGCGTCAAAACTATCGCAACCTTGCTATTTGCGATTTAGCTTACGACGATCCAAATAGCGGAATTACACCCCCCGCCGAGCTATTGAAGTGCTCCTCTAAACCGGGAGCCTTCACCATAGATTGTCTGGAGCGTGGAGGGTTAATCATTGCTACTTCGGTTGGTAAAGAGCTAGAAAACTCTCTCTGGGAAATCATTCCTCACGGTACTATATTCCTGCTTGCTCATAATATGGCTGTTCCCCTTGGCGAAGCCGGTAAGACGCTTATGCAAGGGTTGGAAGGTCGTGATATCTTAGCAATTCCTGGGCAGGTTTTAACCCTAGGAGGAGCACTGACCTCACGGGTAGAATGGTTCTGGCGACAAAGCAATCCAGGTGTTCCATTTGATAAACCTCTAGCACACCTAGTTGTAGCCGATACCATCAAGTTTTTAGTGAATAAAATTCAGCTAATAGCTCAATCTTCAAGTATCACCCCTTATGAGGCTATGCTGAAGTACGTTGATATGGAAGCTCTGATGACTACTCCCATAGAAACAGTGAGTTATAGCGGGTTCTAATCCAGTCAGATACAGGGCATGATCCTTTCCCAATAGGCATTACAGGAGTTTGAGTTAAGGATCATAAATTTTTATCGGTCAAACAGGTTGATCAGTAAATGTTAGCAGGGTAATCGCATCTTAATTGGCTAATTACGATACAGACAGATTGCTCACTCTCTTGACCCATATAGATTTGGATATGTCTGTTTTTGTCTATACCAAATTAGATGCGATTACCCTGTCAATGTTAGGACACGAATTAAAGGATGTAACCAAATGAATGTTTTTGACCTGGCTGGCATAGGCTTTGGACCTGCCAACTTAGCTTTAGCTGTTGCCCTGTGTGAAGAGAAAGAAAAAGGAAGACTCCAATCGTTAAAAACTATCTTTCTAGAGAAAAAGCGCGAATTTTCGTGGCATCCTAATCTGCTGCTAGAGGATATGTCTATCCAGGTCTCTTTTCTCAAAGATCTAGCTACCTTAAGAAATCCCTGTAGTCCATTTACCTTTCTCAATTATTTAAAGCAGCAAGGTCGCCTTGACGAATTTATTAACTTACAAGAATTCTTCCCAACTCGTTTAGAACTGAATGACTACTTCAAATGGGCCGCTAATCAATTTAAGCACCAGGTTGACTACGGTAAAACCGTCATTTCACTGAAGCCAGTCTCCTTCACTAATAACAATACGATTGATGCTGTGGAAGTCTTTTTTGAAGACTCACTATTTGGTCAATTAGAAAGCTATGTTACGCGAAATCTAGTTGTAGCTCCAGGCGGAACACCTAAATTTCCAAAGGATATTTCTATAAATTCAAGTAGTGCAGTCTTTCACTCTTCAGAATTCTTACAGCGCATCCGTAGCCACTATCCTAATTTAGACGCACCCTATCGCTTTGTTGTAGTGGGTAGTGGGCAGAGTGGAGCAGAAATTCTTTACTATTTAGCCAACCACTACCCTAAGGCAGAAATTACTGCAACAATACGTGGTTTTGGCTATCGCCCAATGGATGACAGTCACTTCATCAACGAGATTTTCTTCCCCCAGGAAGTTGACGCGTTTTATAGCCTTTATGAAGCAGATCGCACGAAGTTTTTAAAGGATTACCAGAGTATCAACTATAGCGTAGTGGATGCGTCTCTTATTAAGCAAATCTATCATTTGTTGTACAAACAAAAAATGAAGGGGAGCGATCGTATTAAGATTTTACGATTTTTGGAGTTAGATTCGGTTTCAGAGTCAAATCAGATTGTAACCGTCGGTTTGAAGCATCTGCTCAACAACGACCTAAATTATCTCCAATGCGATGGTTTGATTTTGGCGACTGGCTATAACCATAGAAACCAACATCATATCTTAGATGAATTGTCTCCTTATCTGATAAAAACCCCATCTGGGGACTATAGTTTAAACAGAAACTATAGTATAGAAAGCGATCAAAATTTTCTGCCCAAAATTTTCTTGCAAGGAATATGTGAAACAACCCATGGCTTTAGCGATACTTTGCTGTCTATTTTACCGATTCGAGCCTATCAGGTCGTTGATGAGTTAGCCAATTCTAATGGGTTCTCTGATCACTCCCATTACAAGACTAATGGTCATGTGCCTAGTGAAGGTGAAGTCATCTACAGATAATTTTTGACTAAAATCTCTGTCCATTTATTTAGTTTTCGATCACTAAAGGAGATAACGAAACAATGGGAAGAATTCGTCTTATGCAAGCTAAGCTCCACCGTGTAACCGTTACCGAAACCCATAGAGACTATATGGGCAGCGTTACGATTGACTTTTCATTAATGGATAAAGTTGGTATTTTACCTCTGCAGGAAGTCCAAATCGTTAACGTAACTAATGGTAATCGTGTCACCACTTATCCTGTACCTGGGGAACCTGGCAGTGGTATTGTTTGCATTAATGGTGCCGCAGCAAATCTATTCACTCCCGGTGATATTGTTCTGATCTTTACCTTTGAAGAACGGGAACGAGCAGATGTCATGAAATATGGTCACGAAGCTAAGGTGGTTATTGCTGATGATAAAAATCGTTGCCAAGAGTTTTTGATACAAACTCTGATTCCTAAAGGCAACTCAGCAGAGTTTCATTCTGCTTCACCCGTCAGTGCCCCTAGTAACTGGGTTAGTGGTATACCAGTTAGTTCTGCTAACTTTCTGGAGGAGTCCTAAAGTAAAGTGTCATCAAAATCTTGAATCAGGAGGATCATCAGATGTTTGTACGTAAACTTAACGTTGATGATTTTGAAAATGAATACAATACATTATGTCAACACCTCTATCCGTGGAAAGATAAGGTTGATACGCCATTTGGTTCGATGTTTTGTATCGTTGAACCGGGCAACACCACCAAGCTACATAATCACCATGAAGGTGAAACATTCTTTATATTACAGGGCAAGGGGGTTTTCCATGCTAACGAAGAAAGCACAGATGTTGGCATGGGTGATGTCATTTATTTACAGCCATTTATTGAACACCAGGTTCATAACACTTCAACTGAGGAACGGCTGTATCTAATCACAGTTTATTGGGAAGATATGAAGAGTGCATCAGAGCAAGCTAAGCAGGTGACCTCTAAAGCATCGACAATTTCGGCACCCTATGTATTCATCACCTCTCCGGCTCCCTGTGCCAATGGAGATCTCCATTTAGGTCATCTTTCAGGTCCCTATTTAGGGGCTGATATTTATCGCCGATATCAGCAAATGAGAGGCAGGAGAACTTATCATCTTTGTGGTTCTGATGATAACCAGGGGTATGTTGCTCTAAAAGCTCAACAGCTTGGTATATCTCCTCAGCAACTGGCGAAACAATCAGGGGATGCGATTCATAGCACCTTAACAGCAGCAAAAATACCAGTTGATTTATTTCTTCGACCTAATACTTTTCCAGACTATACAGAATTTGTCCACGATTTTTTCTTGAAGCTTTACCGAGAAGGAAAAATTGTTCTGAAAGAAACGGCATCTTTTTACTGTGAGTGCTGCGAAAAATATCTTTTCCAGGCTTATATTGTTGGTCAGTGCCCTCAATGTGGAGCTAGTTCAGAGGCGAATAGTTGTGAGACCTGTGGCAGGTCGAATCATCCTGATGAGTTAGTGGATCCTCGATGTAAGGTCTGTGAAGCTAAGCCGGTAGAGCGTCCTCTCGAAAAATTTTATTTTAAACTTAAGCCCTACGAGCAAAAGCTTAGAGATTACTACAAAACTGTCAAGATGGATTCCCACTTAATGGCTATCTGTGAACAGAGCCTAGAAGATGGTTTACCAGATCGACCGATTACTCATCTAGCAGACTGGGGGGTTACTGTCCCCGTCAAGGGCTTTGAAAATCAGCGTTTAGATGCCTGGATTGAGTTTGCCGCTGGCGGACATCTGTTTGCCGCAGACAAACTTAGTCAAGGTTCAAGTGTTTTGAAGGGGTGGAAAGATTTTTGGGCAAGTTCTAGCGTCGATATTGTCCAATTCTTTGGATTTGATAATGGCTACTTCTATGCAGTTCTCTTTCCAACCCTGTTTTGGGCTTATGATGAAGCGATTGAACCCCCAAAAGTTTTTGTAAGTAATGAGTTCTATCTACTAGACGGTGAAAAGTTTTCTACTAGCAGGGGGCATGCCGTTTGGGGTAAGGAGTTTTTAGAAGAATTCCCTGCCGATCTGATGCGATTTTATCTAGCCTATACTCGTCCAGAGGTTGGGCAGATGAATTTCAGTCGTGTTGAATTTGAGCAAACTGTAAAGCAGACTTTACTTGATCAGTGGAATTCCTGGTTGCAGGGCGTCCATTCACGTCTGATGGATGAATACGATGGCGTTCTGCCTGAACCAGGCGCTTGGACTGATAAACATCGAATGTTTTATCAGGAACTTAACCGTTGTGTCGAAGATATCTCATCAGCTTACAATGCAGAAACTTTTTCACCCCAGAAAGCGACCCGTGTACTATGTGAATTAGTTCGAATGGCTAGTAGCTTTGGTCAATCAGAAGCTGCTTTGAGTAAATTTGGCTCTAAAAAAGAGGAAAGGCGTACGGCTATTGCTCTAGAGTTTGCAGCAGTGAAAATTTTAGCACTTCTAGCTGCGCCCTTGATGCCTGAGTTTGCGCTTAGTCTATGGAACTATCTAGGCTATGAACAGTCAATTTGGGATGGGACATGGGAAGAGACCCTACATTTTGTGCCTAGCAATCGCTTAATTGAAACTCCTCCACCTCAACTTTTAGGATCTGTTGCTGTTGCTTCTTAGCTCTCAGAATTAGCTTAAATATCAATATAGGCACCTCGATTAATTGCCTTATTGTGGATTCCTGGAGCCCAAAATTATTGAAATCTCGTTGTCATTCTCAATAGGATTTGTATTTTTTGAGGTGCCCAATATGGAAGTGACTTCCTCTTTTTGGCTCAAAAACTTACCAGATAGAAATTTTTGTACAACAGACGATCTGCCGTCACAAACTGATGTCGTAGTTGTGGGTGGTGGGATTGCCGGTGTGAGTACTGCCTACTGGCTGAGTAGAAGCGGTGTTGAGGTAACATTGCTCGAACAACGCGGTATCTGTGGTGGTGCGACGGGGAGAAATGGAGGACACCTTAATCCTAGAGTGACAAGCAATTTCGGTGCTGCTCTGAAGAAATATGGTGTTGAAACAGCATTGAAAATTTTGAGCTTTACACATCAAAATACTGAAGCCTTGAAAACATTTGTAGCCGAACAGGATGTGTCATGCGATTTATCTTTCTCAGGGTTAGTATGGCTAGCCTTAAGTCCTGATGAATTGATATGCGTACTTGAATCAGCATCAGCACTGACTCAGTATGGCTTAGTGGGAGAATATTGGGATGCGAAAAAGTGTGCTGAATTAATGCGTAGCGAAAGTTTTTTAGGGGGAATTTTTTATGCCGATGCGGGTCAGCTCTGGCCAGCCAAATTGGTTATTCAAATGGCTAAAGTTGCTGTCGATCAAGGGGCAAACCTACAGACTCAGGTAAAAGTATTACAAGTAAATCGTTATGGAAGCAGTTTTATTGTTAACACTGATTATGGAAAAATTAAAGCTCACTATGTTGTTTATGCAACCAATGCTTGGACTAGGGACTTATTACCTTCTATCAAGGACTTTATTGTCCCCGTCAGAGGTCAGGTATTAGTGACTTCACCAGTACCTCCTCTTTGGGAATTTGGCTTTTCGACTAATTTTGGCTATGAATACTGTCATCAGAGATCTGATGGACGATTAGTTCTAGGAGGAATGCGCTGGCTTTCTCCAACCTTAGAAATGGATATTACTGATGATACAACTGTTAATTCTGATATTAGTCGCGGTTTAAGAGATTTTCTTCCCAAACATTTTCCAGACTTACAGACGGTAGAAGTAGAGCAAGAATGGACAGGTATTTTAGGATTTAGTAAAGATCTAAACCCATTGATTGGTTCTGTTCCGGATCGGCCAAATGAATATATTATTGCTGGATTTTCAGGTCATGGCATGGCATTGTCTTTTTTGGCTGCAAAGTATATTGCAACATTAATTTCCGACCATTGCCAGGAGCTAGAAATTGAGGCGTTTGCTCCCTCTCGTTTTTCTGAGTTAGCTAAATAGGAATCAAATAAGGAATTTAGTCATGGCAACAAATAACTTCTTACTTTACTTAAACACACGCGGTGTTCCTCTAGAGCGAGATGCAGAAATTCAAGCGGCTCAAGATGCTGGATTAGATATCATTCTGGCGGCACCTTCTGCTGAACCCTATCGAAAATATAATCTCAAACATTTTCTAGAAGCACCTGTTACACAGCACGCAGAAGCGCGACGTATTATTCTTGACTATATTCAAGAAACAGGAGTCAATATTACAGGAATTGTTGCCTGGTCAGAGCATCAAGTAGAACTGATTGCACAGTTAGGCGCTGATCTTGGCTTGCCAGCTACCACGACTGAAGCCGCTAATAATGTCCGCAGTAAGGCCAATACAAGACGAGTGTTAGAACAGTTAGGGGGTGTAAATCCTCGGTATGCTGTTGTTCGAGATGAAGCAAGCTTCAAAGCGGCCCTAGATCTGGTTGGAGTTCCTTGTTTACTTAAGCCTGCTGGTTCTTCTGGAGGTAGGGGAATCTTTAAGATTTACGAGTATGATAAAGCGTTATCAATATTCCAAAAAGCCAAAGAATATTGCAATCCCCAGCGAGATGATGTGTATTCCTATTTCCATCACGAATTTGTTTTAGAACAAATACTAATTGGCTCAGAACATTCTGTATCAGGCATGGTTGTCGACGGACAGATTGTTGTCTTTGCCATTACGGATAAACAGATTGATTTGAGTATTCCGATTCAATATCAGAATATCACTCCTTCAGATCTGCCCCAGGGAACGCAAAATCAAATTATTCAAATGACTCGAGCAGCAGTCAAGTTAACTGGTATTAATTGGTGTGGTTTTCATATTGATTTCATGATTACCTCTGAAGGTCCAAAAATTTTAGAGATAGGTGGACGTTTGGGTGGAGAGTGTATCAACTCACATTTAATTCCCCTATCAAAGCCAATGATTAATCCCTATCAAATGCTGTTAAAAGTTGTTCAAGGAATTAATCCATTCGACAAAGATAACTACGTATTTGATGCTACGAATCGTGCGGGTATGCGTACTTTTTTACCCTCTGGTCCTGGTAGAATTCTGGATATACAAGGACTCGACCGAGTACGGCTGCACCCCAATACACGGGAATTCGTTCAGTTGCGTCGCCCCGGAGATCAGGTGTTTTTGCCTTCAGTTCAGTTCTACGGATATGAGCTGGGGCATGTAATTGTCCAGTGTAATATCGAGGAAAGTGTAGAAGATCTCTTAGAAAATATGGCCTCTTGGGTCGTAGCCAAAATCGAACCCTCAGAATGTCATTAGCGCGATCGCCCGAAACTGGGAGTGTTCAGAAAACCGTGTTAGATCGGGCTGAAACCATTGATTTCTGGTTGTCAAAACCAGGATTTATACAAAAATCTGAACAGTCCCGATTATTCGCCTATTTGGACCACCGGTTGAGCGGTATAACGATACCGGAGGGGCCAAATCCCCCTGTTGAGGTGCTAAGTTAATCTGCCGCCGATGAACTCAGCCCTGTGCTCCCTGAAGGCACCCAGCGGTTTCCCCAAGAACAGTTGAAAATGTCGCCCCGCCTTGCCCCCGGTCCCAACCCGGCAGAGTCCCTGTTCTGTCTGACCCGAAGTCCCGATCCCCTCTATCCCCACCGCTTTCAGGTGCAACTGCCCCTGTGGGCCAGTGAAGACCGGGATCTGTGGCGGTGGATTTTGGGGTTTGAAGACGGGGTCAGGGTGGTAGCGCCGGAGATGATGGTAGAGAAGGTTAAAACCACCGCCGCCACCATCTCTGGCCTGTATAAGGGTTAGCCGGGGTTCCCCTGAATTAGGTTCCCCAGCCAGTGGGAACTAAACGCCGCGCGAGCGAATTGTGTCGGTTAACCGATCAACCGCTGCGGTCAGTTCGGCATTAGAAGCAACAATTGGGTCAGGGGCTGCGGGGGCTGCGGCTTCTTCGCGGGCAAACTGGCGCCTTGCTGCTTCGAAGGAACGAATCAGCAGGAAGAGCACAAAGGCAATCACCACATAATTGATAATCGCTGCCAAAAACAGCCCGTACTTGATGCCATTGACTTGCAGATTTGCAAGCTGATCGACACCCGCTCTTTCTATTGCCGGCTTCAGCAGTACGGGGGTAATGATGTCCGTTACCAGCGAGTCAACGATTTTCCCGAACGCACCAGCGATGATGACTGCAACTGCCAGGTCAACCACGTTAGCGCGCATGATGAAATTACGAAAGTCTGCGAGATAACCCGATACTCTTTTTCTTGCCACTATGAACACACTCCTCTCTAGAATGTCAATCGTTTGTTTGCTTCCATTCACTTGGGCTCCCCAGCCAGTGGGGACTGGGCGGAAACTGGCCTCGGCAATTATAACCGTCTTTGAGTTTCTACTCAATTGGATTCCCCAGCCGGTGGGGACACATTCAATATCAATAGGGATCGCTTATTCAAATCATCACAAGGTATTCGCTATGTAACGAGTTCGAATCGAAAAGTGCGATCTCGTTAGATATTCAGTCAATTAATATCAATTAATAATATATCTTGCCACCACCCCATTTGATGCCAACAATCTTAGGCTGAAGTAGTATATGTCCTGCGATGCTTGTTAGATCTTCATCAGTAAGATTTCTCATTGTTGAGAAAATATCAGCACTCTTGGTACTTGGGTGCAGTTCTGAAATTTCTATCGCACCATCATAGGTAGTAGGATTTTTGAGATAGTCTACCAAACCTGCAATATTATTGCGGTTAGGTAAAGCTCCTGATAAAGCTTCTGGTTTAAGTCCGACATTTTGGTTGGTTTTTGTTAGAGGTTGTTTGAAAAGCCAAAGAGGGTCTCAAACTATACCTATGGAGTATAAGGAGGTTTTGCTATGGACTCCCCAAGAAACCCAGGACAATTAGTTATTATCGGTGGAGCAGAGGACCTGGTTGACTGACAAAACTAGTCGGCGGCATAGCAGTACGTGTGTATTTTGAACTCGATTTTGTAGGTGCGAAGGTCATGCTGTTTGCGAGAGGCCATGGCGGGTTCAGGGTCGCGGTTGTGGGTAAACCGGACATGACGGATGAGGGGCCAGTCTTGCGCTAAGGCGGTTTTCAGCCAATCCCAACCCATGCGAAAGTAGCTGTTGCCGCGAAACCAATGGGGGTCAACCCAACGGCGTTTGCCCGTCGCGACGACCTCGACGCCTTGGGCGGTGACATAGAGGGTGGCGACAGCGAGGAGAAACCAGAGGCGCGAGAGGGCACAGACCGAGCGAATCTCGGACTTTTGGAGATTCCATCCGTTGGACTGGTCATCGAGGAATGCTTCTTCTATGTCAAAGCGTAAGCCGTATTCCTGGAAGGTGTGCAGGGTGGTGGGTTCATCGCTGACGATGCCCCAAAACTGACCATTGACGTTGTTGTAGCCAAAGGCGACGTGCACGGGGCCGTACCACTTTTCTTTGTGGAGTTTCACGGTATGCCAACAGAGCGCCTCCCCCCGCTGAAGGTGAATGTCCTTCAGTTGACACCATCCCTGACCGACCCGCCAAATCCAGGTATCGCGCTTGATGCGGATACGGTAGTGCCACCCCAACTCAGTCGTCATCGCGGTCATGGCGTCGGTGTGGACGAAGCCCCGGTCGGCCAGCACCACCACCGTCACCCCGGATGGCAATCGCTCCGCCGCTTGATGGAGCATCTCCCGATAGGCCTCGAAGGCCACCGAGGCACTGCGATGCTTCAGCACGCGCCACACCACGGGCAAGGCTCGCCCCCGATGCACCACCGCCAGTCGCACCAGGCAATACTCATCCCAAAACAGGGAGGTGTCCAAGCTCAGGTACAGTCTGTCTTCAGCCCAATCCGCCAAAGCCGACTGAATCAAGGGCTTGTACAGGCGATGGACGTTCAGACGACTGTTGTGTAGCCAGCGACTCAAGCGCCGTTGTTTACTTTGGGCCTGCACCCCTCGACAGGGGATATAGGGTAGCCATCGTGTCAGGCTCACCTCCCCGCGTTGGAGCAAGGCCATCACCATCCACAGGCAGGTCGTCAGATGGGTGCGATGTGCCCAGGGCACCGATTGACCTAACCAAGTATTCAAGGCATCGTAGAGGGGGGAGTTTTTTTCACAGCGTTCACGGTTTTGAGTGGTATCTAAGCTTAGAACGCTGGCTCCCCCTTCATCTCTTCAATCCCTGAAACTACGGCACAGCAAGGCGCTCGGCCTCCTGAAACCAACTTTTGTCAGTCAACCAGGTGTCTAACTATGGGTGTCTTGCTCGAAAGTTTTTTTGGGGCAGTACTCACGCAACCAGCAGCGCTCTAAAAAACTAACCCGGTAGGTAGACCAGAACC
>Ga0208465_1000411_pt1 | contig 12372 bp, 10 predicted proteins | sample LakMenEpi31Aug10_FD_150749 | JGI IMG/M metagenome (GOLD analysis project Ga0208465, IMG submission 150749) | Freshwater microbial communities from Lake Mendota, WI - 31AUG2010 deep hole epilimnion (SPAdes) | ecosystem: Environmental > Aquatic > Freshwater > Lake > Epilimnion/Euphotic zone ...
TGCGCCATTAAATCTTCAATTCGTTTTTCAAGTTGATCATAGGTCTTAGCCAGTCCTTCAGCTTTTTTCTTATTTCTAGTTGTGCAATCTGCCCTAGTTAAAAGATGAAGGTGGGTAAGTAATTCACCAGCATCTCTGACATATCTGCGCACTGCTGAATCAGTCCACTCACCTGATCCATAGCCATGAAAGCGAAGGTGAAGAAAGGTTAATTTGGCAACATCATTAATTAGATGATTATCAAATCTAAGTTTTTTTAATCGCTCCTTACACATTCTGGCGCCAACTACCTCATGGTGATGAAATGAAACTCCACCACCTGGAATTAATTGTTTTGTTTTAGGTTTGCCAATGTCATGTAATAAGGCGGCAAGACGTAGCGTTAAATTAGGTCCGCCCAAGCGTTGCTCTAATCCAATCGCTTGCTCTAATACGGTAAGTGAGTGCTCATAAACATCTTTATGGTGATGGTGCTCATCTATCTCAAGTTTTAATTTAGGGACCTCCGGCAGAAAGTAATCGGCCAAACCGGTTTCAACTAACAAGGTAATACCAATTCTTGGGGCAGGGCTTAGGATAATTTTCGTAAACTCATCTCGGATTCGCTCTGCTGAAATTATCTCTAACCGAGAAGACATGTTTTTAATTGCGGCAATAATGGCAGGATCTACTGCAAAGTTTAATTGACTCATAAATCTTGCTGCCCGCATCATCCGCAGTGGATCATCGGTAAATGAATCCTCTGGTTTGCCAGGAGTTTTTATCAACTTATTTTGCAAATCAGTAACACCATTAAATAAATCAATAAAGGTTGGCTGCTCAGTCGTTAACTCAAGTGCCATCGCATTGATTGTGAAATCTCTTCTAGCTAAATCTGCCTCGATTGATTTGCCAAACTCAACATCAGGTTTTCGAGAAGATGGGTCATAACTTTCACTTCGATAAGTTGTAACCTCAACTGTTATCTCACCTTTTTTACCTGCAACTGTGCCAAAGGCTGCGCCAATATCCCAAACTGAATCTGCCCACTTTTCTAAAATCTTCTCAGATTGTTTAGGTAGTGCATCTGTTGTGAAATCTAAATCATTTCCTAATCTTCCTAAAATCGCATCCCGTACTGGTCCACCAACTAAGGCCAACTTAAATCCAGCAGCTTTAAATTGCTTTGCTAGATCGGTAGCAGCTGGTGCCTGCTTGCTTAGTGTGGTGATCGCAAGTTGGGTAGCAGCATCAATAGGAGTTTTCACGGTGGCACTAGGTTAGAGCAGGCTGGCATACCGTTGAGTGGGCAATACCCTAATAACTGCCAGATTAACCCAGTATCCTTGCGATATGACCCCAGCAGATAATGCGGGTGGCAATCAGGATTTAAATAGTGCTCGCAAGGGTGCGCAAAGTAGTGGTTCTGGTAAGCCCGCTAAAAAACATAATTCACCAAACCGCAAAAATAATAAGGGTGGCCAGGGTGGAAAAAATTCACCACGAGCTAAATATGCAAAGCGCATTGATGAGGTTAGTGCTGGCGGATTAGTGGTTGATAAAACTGGAACTAAGGGATTATTAATCGGCAGATTAGATCCAAAGGATGCCTCCCATGAAAGATTGTTGTGGTCACTACCTAAAGGCCATATCGAAGAGGGTGAGTCACCTGAGCAAGCTGCAATACGAGAGGTGGCCGAGGAGACTGGAATTAAAAGTGAGATCACTAGATCTTTAGGTGTAATTGATTTTTGGTTTATGGCAAGTGGTAAGAGAATTCATAAGACAGTGCATCACTTTTTGTTTATGGAGGTCGGTGGCAAGTTAGCGCCCCAGGTTACTGAGGTAGATGATGTTGCTTGGTTTCCAATTGATGAGATAGTTAGCAAGTTGGCCTATCCAGATGAGCGAAAGTTAATTGCAAAATCAGGAAAATTAACACCGTGAGAAGAGCTCTCCTTCTTATCTTTGCCCTGCTTCTACCAAATCTATTTTTAATACCGCAAGCCAACGCCGTCCAAGAGATTGTGATTACCGAGCCAACCCACCGCCTTTCAGATGGCGTCTTTATTGATGATCAATTGGCCCAGAAACTCTCACCTAATGGTGAGTTAGGTTTATTAGTTTTCTCATCAGTTCAAGGAGTTAGAAGTTGGCAAGTAGATCCAGCAACCATCTCTGAAATAGTTGCAATGAGTAATGGGTATGGCATTTCAGATGGCTCCACCCCAGAGGGACAACAAATTGCTAAAGAGTGGCTTGCTCAATTTATTAGAGTAAGTAAAAACGAAAAAATCTCCGCACTTACCTACGGAAACCCTTCTGCCTACTGGGTTGATCAAATTATTAATCAGCAGATCACCTATATCGATGCTAATGGCAAGATTTTGCTAGAGACAGTGTTAGGAAAAGCTACTAATCAAAGCTTGGTGAAAAACAGGAAAAGACAGGGTATAAGTAAACAAAATATAAATTTACTAAATTACGCGCAGCGGCAGATTGATTTATTGGGCACATTAGTTGATCAAAAAGAGTTACTTTCATATCAATTAAGGTTGGCTCAAATTCTAAATCCAGATATTGAAAAAAGTAGTTTTCAATTTCTAATAAAGGATTATGACAAATCAATTACTGAACTTAGAAATAAGTTAAAGGTTACTAAAACAAGATTTACAGTTACCTCAACTAAAGAGGAGCTGCCGATAACTTTGGTGAATGATTTTGACCAAAGTGTTGATTTGAAATTAAGCGTTAGAGCGCTGAATAGTAAGGTGGTAGTTGCATCAACTCAGCAGATTAGGTTGGAAGCAAAATCCAAGCAGCAGGTGTTGCTACCGATTGAAGTTTTAGCCTCAGGTGAGTCATCATTGCTAGCGCAGTTAACTAATCTAGAAAATAAGCCTGTTGGATATCCAGTTAATATCAATCTAAAACTTTCAGTAATTAGCCCAGTTGCCACTTGGATTACTTCAGGTGCTGCAGTACTTTTATTTGTGGCAGCAATAATCCAAAGTGTTCGTAGGGTGAGAAGGCGAAAGTAATGTCAGATAACCAATTATTTAAAGCCTCCTCTGTAATGGCTGTTGGCACCATAGCTTCTAGAGTTACTGGATTGATTCGAAATTTGATGTTGGCCGCCCTCCTTGGCACCGCAATCCTTGGTGATACCTACAACGTTGCAAACACCATGCCAAATATTTTGTATAACTTGTTAATTGGTGGTGCGTTGACCGCTGTCTTTGTTCCCCAAATTGTTAGATCTTTACGGGATGCTGATCATGGCTCAGCATTTATCTCTAGATTATTCACCGTAACTGTTACATTCTTATTTGCACTCACCGCACTGGGTATCTTGCTCGCACCGCAGCTAGTAAACATCTACGCACCTGAGTACGCCGGCTCTAAAGAGTTTGATGTAACTGTCACCTTAATGCGCTACTGCCTACCGCAGATATTTTTCCTTGGTTTATTTGCCCTGCTGGGGCAGATTGCTAATGCAAAGAACCGCTTTGGTCCAATGATGTGGGCTCCGGTTGTAAATAACTTAATGGCAATTGGGCTCTTTTATTTCTTATTAGTCAGCCGTGATGATATTTCTCTGGCAAATATCTCAAGCCAAGATTTACTTTGGTTGGGACTGGGAACTACCGCAGGTTACTTAGCGCAAGCATTTATTTTGTTTCCGGTGGTTATCAAATCTGGTGTAAAACTCTCACTAAGATTTGATTGGGCTAACTCGCAGATAACTAAATCAATTAAATTAGCTGGCTGGAGCTTTGCCTACGCAATGATCTCTCAGCTCTCATATTTAGTAACGATTAACATCGCCACATCAGCTGCGGTTAAATCAGCAGCGGATGGCATAACAACCGGTGTTGGTTATACCCCGTATGCCAATGCTTATTTGATTTTGATTCTGCCTCATTCAATTATTACTGTTTCAATAGTTACTGCGTTGTTACCCAAGTTATCAAATTTAGTAATTGATAAAAAGTACAAAGATGTTTCAGAATCTATGTCACTAACTATGAGATTGATGGGCATATTTATAATTCCAGCTGCAGTTTTGTTTTTACTATTTGGTGAGGAAATTGCCAAGGTTTTGTATTTTGGTATTCCAATCGAGGATGCAAATTACCTAGGTATTACCCTTTCAGCATTTGCATTGGGATTAATTCCAGTTAGCATCAATTTGGTACTTCTGCGTGGTTTAAATGCCTTTGAAAACCTTAGGTCCCAAGTAATAGGTAACTTTATTATGAACCTAATCTCTGTCGTTTTATCTTTAATTGCTGCAAGTTATTTAGAGCCTGAGTGGGTGACGGTTGGCCTTGCGGTGATTTTTTCAATTCATTACTTTATTGGCGCGGGTATCTCATTTATATTAATTAAGAAACACCAGGTTCAGATACCAGTACTGAGTTTGATCACTTTCTACCTGAAGTTAATCTTGATATTTGGCGCAGCCACCCTGCCAGTGTGGTTCTTTAGGTACTCAATCCCGGGCGGGAATTTTATTTACCTATTACTTGTTTTATCGTCATCAGCAATTTTCTATCTATTGCTGCTAAAGGCATTCAAAATAACCGAGGTCACAACCTTAATAAAAGTAATTAAAGGTGGAAGGTAATAGGCTGGATCAATGAGCGATGTTAATGAAGTAGTAATTGTTGGTTCTGGCCCAGCTGGTTACACCGCAGCTATCTACGCCGCACGGGCTCAGTTAAAGCCAATTATTTACGAAGGTTCAGTAACTGCAGGTGGAGCCTTAATGAACACCACTGAGGTGGAAAACTTTCCTGGATTTGCAACTGGAGTAATGGGACCTGAGTTAATGGAATCTATGCGCAAGCAGGTTGAACGCTTTGATGCCAAAATTATTACTGATGACATTGTCTTAATGAAGTTAACTGGCGATGTTAAAGAGTTAACCGATGGCTCAGGAAATACTGTTAAAGCTAAATCAGTTATTTTGGCGATGGGTTCGGCTTATAAAGAGATTGGTTTGCCAAACGAAAAGCGTTTATCTGGTCGCGGCGTATCTTGGTGTGCAACATGTGATGGTTTCTTTTTCCGCGAGCAAATGATTGCAGTAGTCGGTGGTGGCGATTCAGCAATGGAGGAGGCAAATTTCTTAACTAAATTTGCTAGCAAAGTGGTGTTAATACATCGTCGAGATCAGTTCCGAGCATCCAAAATCATGATTGACCGTGCTGCTGCCAATCCGAAAATAGAGTTTTTATTTAACCATGAAGTAATTGATGTTTTGGGGGAAGATAAAGTGGTTGGGTTGAAATTAAAAAATACCCAAACTGGCGAAGAAAGTGTTAAAGATTTCACCGGCTTATTTGTGGCGATCGGGCACTTGCCTAGAAGTGAGTTAGTAAAGGGCCAGGTTGAATTAAATAGTGATGGTTATGTGCAGGTTGAAGGAAGAAGTACTAAAACAAAAATTCCAGGTGTCTTTGCCTGTGGTGATTTAGTTGATTTCACCTACCGTCAGGCAATTACCGCAGCTGGCTCTGGCTGCCAAGCGGCCTTAGATGCTGAGCGTTATTTAGCAGGACATTAAGTATTAAAAGTAGAATAGGTAGATAACCAAAGGAGAAAAGATGGCAACGACAAAGGTAACCACAGCTGATTTTGATTCAGTTGTTTTGAAAAGTGCAACACCAGTTTTAGTTGATTTCTGGGCGGAGTGGTGTGGTCCTTGCCGCGCAGTTGGGCCAATCTTGGAAGAGATCTCAAACGAGTATGGCGATAAGTTAAAGATTGTTAAGTTAAATACTGACGAAGAGGGATCAATTGCAATGAAGTATGGAATCTCCTCTATCCCAACCATGAATGTATTTGTGGGTGGTGAAGTAGTAAAAACGATTGTTGGTGCTAAACCAAAGCCAGCATTGCTGAAAGATCTAGAAAACTTCATTAAATAACTGACTGATAAAAGTTTTTAAGAATTTATGAGCGATCTACCAAAATTAGGTGATCGCTCCAGTGCGATTGAGTTAATCTCAAATACCTTGTTGCGACTTGGTTTCATCGCCACACCATCTGATATTTTCGATGACAATTTAACTCAAGGGATAAAAGCTTTTCAGCAAGAGCGTGGTTTAACAGCAACTGGTGTTATAAATGAAATTACTGCTCGCTCCCTAGAGGAGGCAAGATTTAAACTTGGTGATCGGGTTTTAGTATTTAATGCAGCAGCACTTATGCGCGGTGATGATGTTAGTAATTTGCAAGATCGATTAATTCAAATGGGATTTAACTGCGGCAAGGTTGATGGTGTTTATGGAGCCAATACAGAGGGTGCGGTAAGAGAGTTTCAAAAATCTGTTGGCATTCTCTCAGATGGCAGATGTGGACCAGCAACATTGATTTCATTAATGCGGTTGGTTAAAACAGTCTCAGGTGGTGCGCCATCTGCCCTTAGAGAAAGTGTTAAGCACTCAGTTAGATCACCTGCTTTAGCTAATAAAGTAATTGTGATTGATCCAAGCTGGGGAGGAGAGTTCACTGGTGAGAGTGCAAATGGTGTTGTTGAGTCAGAGATTGTTTTTGATTTAGCTCAAAGGCTTGAGGGCAGATTAATTGCACTTGGCGTAAATGTAGTTTTAACTAGAAGTGCTAATAACTCACCTTTAGAAAAGGATCGAATTAAGGTGGCAAACACAGTCAGTGCTGATTTGGTGATTGCGCTGAAGGTGGATAGTTACAAGAATGAGAAAGCAAATGGTGTTGCGACTTATTTTTATGGCCGGGATGATAAAGGTGTTAGATCTGTAGTTGGTGAGCGATTTGCTAATTTAATTCAGCGAGAGATTTGTGCCCGAACTGATTTATTAAACTGCCATACCCATGCTAAAAGCTGGGATTTGTTGCGATTAACAACTGCTCCAACAGTCAGAATTGATTTGGGATACCTTTCAAATCCCCAAGATGCCAAACGATTAGCAACTGCTGCTTTTAGAGATCAGTTGGCCGAGGCGATGATTGTGGCAATTCAACGGCTTTACTTGTCTGCTGAAGATGATGCTAAGACTGGCACCTTGAAAATCTCTGATCTGCGCAGGGCTGGGCTTCGTAACTAGTTTTACCAAAGCCACTCATATGGCAAACTTGGTTAATGGAATCGGGTAGAAATCTAAGAGTTGTTAAATCAGATTCACCTGTTCGTATTCACACTGGCAAACCAGAAAACCTTCCTGAACGATTAGCAAACCGCGCACTTGGCATGAAAGCAAGTGAGATTAGATCTTTATTTGCTGTAGCAAGCCGGCCTGAGATTGTCTCTTTAGCTGGCGGAATGCCAAATCTATCTGCTCTACCAATGGAAATGATGGCCTCAGTTACACAAAAATTAATTTTAGAAAATGGCGCAGAGGCGCTGCAGTACGGATCAGGACAAGGTCACCCAAAATTACGTGAGCAAATCTGTGATGTGATGGCGCTGGAAGGAATTAAGGCCCATCCAGATGATGTAGTTGTCACCACCGGATCCCAACAAGCATTGGATTTAATCTCACGAATCTTTATTGATCCAAATGATGTGGTCTTAGTTGAAGCACCATCATACGTTGGCGCACTTGGCACCTTTAAGCAGTATGAAGCTCAGGTTGTTCATGTGGCGATGGATCAAGATGGCTTAATCCCATCAGCATTAAAAGATGCTATTGCAACTACAAAATCTGCCGGTCGAAAGATTAAGTTTTTATACTTAATTCCTAATTACCAAAATCCAGCAGGAGTTTTACTGCCAGCTGATAGGCGTACTGAGATTTTAGATATTTGTCGTGAAGAACAAATCCTTGTGGTTGAGGATAATCCTTATGGATTACTTGGTTTTGATAAGCCATCACCGAATGCCATGCGGGCAAGTGATTCAGAAAATGTTATTTACTTAGGAACCTTTTCAAAAACTATTGCCCCAGGCCTTCGAATCGGCTGGGCGCTAGTCCCACAATCATTAAAGGAAAAAATGGTGATCGCATCTGAATCTTCAATTCTTTGCCCATCAAACTTCACCCAGCTTGTGATCTCTAGTTATTTAGCAAATCAACCGTGGCGGGATCAGATTGCATCATTTGCTAAGTTGTATAAGGACAGACGCGATGCAGCACTTTCTGCTTTAGATAAATACTTTCCAAAAAGTGCTACTTGGACAAAACCTGGTGGTGGCTTTTATATCTGGGTTACATTGCCACCAGAGATTGATACAAATGCATTGGTGCCAAAAGCTATTGCTGCCAAAGTTGCTTATGTGCCTGGAACAGCCTTTTATGCCGACGGTTTTGGCTCTTGGTCATTACGAATCTCATACTGCCACCCAACTCCTGAGCGAATAACTGAAGGCATTAAGTCTCTAGCTGGTGTAATTAAAACCGAGATGGAATCTCGCCAGATTAATTAAAGACTTGTTTTTGTATTAAAGCCTCTTCTAATTGATCTGCAACTGCTTTAGCAGCAGCTCTTGTTATATGGGAAGCATCTCGATAAACAATAAAGTTTTCCTTAACTGCAGAACAAGATTTATCACAAAACCACTGATAAGGATCAATCTTTATTAGCTCTTTATAAACGGCATTTGATGACCTGTTGATTTGATTACAGGATTCAAGTGAATTATGAGATAAACACCTTGGTATGTTTTTTACTGGCTTTGGGGTATCGGTGAGATAAACCATCTTGTTTACATAACCTAGTAATTGTTGGTGTAACTCTTGCTGAGTTGCTAGGTAGTAAAAATCTTTTGAATTGGCCTTTAAATTAAGGTTGTAGTGAGAAAAAGCGCTGGCGATTAAAACTTCTGGCTTTAACTCCTTAATTCTCTCAATTGAGTTACTTTGCCATTTTCGGCACTCGTCCCCGTTGTAGACGCCTCGGTTTGAGATTGGAAGCTTTAAAGCAGAACATGCTGATTTTGTTAAAGATATCAATTTATATCCTTGATTTTTAGCAATATCCTCAACAGCATCAAACCATTGCGCCGCATGTGAATCTCCAAACAAGACCATGGTTTTATCTGAGGTTAAATCTCCATACAGACACTCTTTTGAGCTTTGAACTCCCCAATTAACATGGCAGCCATCGCTGTGAATTACTGGAAGAGATGTAACTTCAGATAACTCAAGGTTTAGATTCTTTTCCTTAACAAAGATATTTGTTGTGTGGGTATTTAAGATTAGAGCGCCAACTAAAATTGAGCAGGTGGTTGCAGCCACAAGGGTTGAAAAGGTTTTGGATAAATCTATCTTTGAGTACCTAAATGGTTGTTCGACAAACCGATGTGTTAATTCAGATAAAAGTATGGTGGCAGCGATTGCCATGAGTTTTTCATTTAACTCTATTGGTCGCTCTAAAACTAAGGCTGGCACAGCAAGTGATGGCCAGTGCCATAGGTATAAGGGGTAGGAGATAGCACCCAGATGCTGCATTACTTTGTTATTGAACAACCTCTTAAATAAAGCCGGCCAATCTCCGATTGAAGCAATAAGTAAAAAGCTTCCTAAAACAGGGATTAATGCCAAGTAGCCAGGGAAGGCACTTTCTGAGGTAAATGAGTAGGCGGCCCAAGTTATAAGTAGTGCTCCAATAATTGCGCAGATCTTATAAAAAGCTTTACTTGCCATTAGATGATTTTTTGGAATAAAAACAATCAACGCACCAGCTGCTAACTCCCAAGCTCTGGTGTGAAGTGAGTAGAAGGTAAAGATTGGTGAATCTGGTGTTTGGATTATTGAAAAGGTTAAAGAGATTACAAATACAGCAAAGATTGCACTCTTAACTACCTTCATGCCAAATTTTGCAAATACCAAGATAAAAAGTGGCCAGATTAAGTAAAACTGCTCCTCAACTGCAAGTGACCAGTAGTGAATAAATGGTGAGGCAGCTTCACCTAAGTTTTGGTAATCGTTTTCCCATATTGCAAAGGCGTAATTCGAAAGTAGTAGTGATACTGCAATTACATCTTTTCCTACTTGATCGCGGTCCATCGGTGGCAGCAGGATGTAACAGGTTAATGCGGTAACAAGTAGAACTAGGGCTGAAGCTGGTAGCAGCCTTTTGATCCGGCGGTGGTAGAAGTTTTTTAAGTTTAGATTGCCTTTAGTTGATATCTCTTTGATAATCAGATTTGTAATCAAAAATCCTGAAATTACATAAAAGATATCTACGCCAATAAAGCCACCTGGTATGAAATCTGCGTGATAGATGATTACTAAAATGACAGCAAGAGCTCGCAGTCCCTGAATCTCCAAAATTTTTGTCATAGTTTTATCCTTGATTTATCATCTTATTGAGATTAGCTACTTGGATTTGATCTTAGGATTTTTTTAAAATCTTGCTATTTATTCTCTCTAAGTCCTCAACGGTGGCAAACTCAATTACTATCTTGCCTTTTTGTTTGCCCAACTCCACGCTAACCCTAGTGTCTAGGTGATCTGATAATTGATCTGAAATCTCTTTTAACTTTGGCGCAATGATCTTGCCACTTCTTATTGAGCCCGCTTTTACCTTAGCGCCACCGGTGGAAACAATCTCCTCCACTGCTCTAACAGTTAATCCTTCAGCAACTATTCGATTAGCTAAATTTTCAATCTCTTTTTCATCCGTTAAAGATAAAAGCGCTCTGGCATGTCCTGCTGAGATAACACCTGCTGCCACTTTTCGTTGCACAGAAGGGGGCAGATTTAATAGCCGCATCGTGTTGGTTATTGCGGGCCTTGATTTACTTAATTTAGCTGCTAATTCATCATGGGTATAGGAGAAATCATTTAATAACTGTTGATACGCCGCACCCTCCTCAAGTGGATTTAATTGACTGCGGTGAATATTTTCAATTAACGCCTCGCGAAGTAATTGATCATCGGTAGTTTGTCTAATGATTACTGGAATGCTTTTTAAGCCAGCAAGTTTGGCGGCGCGAAATCTGCGCTCACCCATAATTAATTGATACTTACCATTACCAATTGATCTAACAACTGGTGGTTGGAGTAGGCCAACCTCTTTAATAGAAAGTGCCAACTCAGTTAATTGATCCTCATCAAATACTGTTCTTGGTTGTTTTGGATTAGCGCTAATGTTATTAAGATCTATCTCATCTCGATTAGCTGTTACTACTCCGCTTGGAGTTTTAATCTCAGTTGGCATTATTGATGTGGGAATCAATGCATCCAGCCCTCTACCTAAACCACCTTTGCGAGTGCTCATCAAGCACTCTCATTCTTTACGTTAATTGGAGCACCACCTCGGTTTGCAATCTCTCTAGCAACTGACATATATGCAATAGCGCCAGGACTTGATGCGTCATATGTCATAACTGTTTGACCATAAGAGGGAGCTTCGGAAACTCTTACCGCCCTTGGTATTGGAATATTTATTAACTCAGTTGGGAAATGTTTTTTAACATTATCTGCCACATCATTTGCTAATCTAGTTCTGCCATCAAACATAGTTAAAACAATGGTGGTAAGTGAGATCTTAGGATTTAATCTCTTTTGTACCTCACCTAAAGTTTGTAATAGTAAAGACAATCCCTCTAGCGAGTAGTACTCACATTGAATTGGAACTAGTACTTCATCAGCTGCAGCTAGTGCGTTAATAGTTAACAAACCTAAACTTGGTGGACAATCAATAAATACATAATCAAATCTTTGGCCAGCATTTTGTTTTGCTAACAAATAAGTTTGTAACGCAGCTTGTAATCTAAACTCTCTTGCAACTGTAGGAACTAGTTGTATTTCAGCTCCTGCTAAATCAGAGTTTGCTGCCACAGCCTCTAAATGTGGAAAGCCAGCAACCTTTACTGCAACATTTGCAATAGGTAGATCATTTATTAGAACATCATAAATTCCACCATTTGCACTTCGATCAATTCCAAATGCAGTTGAGGCATTTCCTTGTGGATCTAAATCAATTACCAAAACCTTTAATCCACCCATGGATAGGGCGGCGGCAATATTTACCGCAGAGGTGGTTTTACCTACCCCGCCTTTTTGGTTGGCCACGGTGAAGATTCGAGTCTTTAATGGGGCCACCATCGGCTCCTTTAGCCGGCGCACCCCAATAACTGGTCTGCCCCCAGCACCTGGTTGGGAGTTTGTTTCATGTGAAACATCATCTGCCCTCATGGGGCGAAGTTAAGCACCCTTACTCACCTCAACCACCCGTGCCACAGGCAGATTGGGTAGTGATATTTCATGGATTTTTGCAGTAGCACCCTTTTTAAGCTTGGTGGTGGAAAGCTCATCGGCTGCACCCTCACCTTTTATCGCCAACAGGTGGCCACCCCTGGGGATCATGTGCCAGCTGATTTGGATTAACTTCTCAAGGGGGGCAACCGCCCTGGCGGTAACCACCTCAAACTGCTTTTTGACCGCTTCAGCCCTACCC
>Ga0208465_1000413_pt1 | contig 12333 bp, 8 predicted proteins | sample LakMenEpi31Aug10_FD_150749 | JGI IMG/M metagenome (GOLD analysis project Ga0208465, IMG submission 150749) | Freshwater microbial communities from Lake Mendota, WI - 31AUG2010 deep hole epilimnion (SPAdes) | ecosystem: Environmental > Aquatic > Freshwater > Lake > Epilimnion/Euphotic zone ...
TAACCACCGCTAATTTATTAACGAATTGCGGCTTCTTTTCGGGAACCGGTGCTGCATTGAATACCTCCGCTTCGCAATTCCGTTTGTCATGGTATGATTTGAACCCTGCCACCGTTTCAGGAACCTTGTTCAAAATACGATTCGTCATTCTGCGATCGGGCACAGCTTCTTTGGCTTGGGATTTGGCGACGCCGGGATTGACCGAATTAGGGGATGCCGATGGCCTTCCCTTGCCTGGGCTCACCTTTGTGAACGGTTCAGTACAGGCCATTTCTTTCCCATCGCTTTCGTTGGGTTCTGTTGCAGGTCGCGTTGGGGATACGGTATCGGTTCCAGTTAACATTCAAATGGACCCTGCATTTACAGTCGGCGCGATTTCTTTGGCGGTCAACTACGACAGCACTCGCCTGCGTTGTGCAGGTTTGCCAACATCCGTCCTTCCTGCGCTCAGCAATTCCCTTCTGGGTAACTGCGGGTATTTTTACAACCTAGGTGCCAATTTTTCAGATAGCGGATCCCAATTCCGGGCAGGTTGGTTTGACGCCAATGCCATCAATGTGAACGGCTTGCTCTTTAATATGCGTTTCGTTATTCTCCAGAGCGGCCCCACGTCCTTGTCTTTTGACCTCACCACGGCCGGTAATTGTGAATTGGCAGACAGCAATGCAGCAGCCTTGAACAATGTTACCTACAGCGGCGGTGTTGTGACCGGTAACTTGGGCAGCATTGCCTTCGGTTCTCGATTCAAGACGATTTCAGAAAACGGTAGCGGTGCCTTCATCCCGGTGACCCTATCCAATGTAGCAACCCTACCTGCCAACGGTTCTTTCCGCATCTCTCTGCTCAGCACTTGGAGCAACGGATCCACGGCCGATCTCAGCGGTTGGCAAACCCAACGTATCAGCGTTTCCAATACCCCTACCGCTATCCAAATACCGTTAACCATCAACAACGATGCATCTGTAGAGGATGACGAATATTTGGTATTCAAAATCGATAGCCTTGAAGGTTTGACTTTGACCGGGGCCGATTATTTTACGTATTACATCACAGACGATGATAGACAGGCCCCTGTTTCCAGTGGTGCAGTGGTCATGACTCCCTTGGCTAGCTTTGATCCCACCCCAGGCCTCGCAGCCACAACCGAGGTGGTGGCTTACGATCCGATTAGCAAAAGAGCTTATTTGAGCTCTGGCGTTCAGCGCCGTTTCGACATGGTTTCTTTGGCCAATCCATCGTCACCCGTGACTTTGGGTTCGGTGAGCATGCAGCCCTACGGCGGAATTACGGGCTTGGCCGTCAAGCCCGGTTTGTTGGCCGTTGCCAGCCCGGATTCGATCGAACAGAACCCTGGACGTGTGATTTTCTTTGATACGTTGGGCAATTACAAAGGCCAAGTAACGGTCGGCGCTCTGCCCGATATGATCACCTTTACTCCTGACGGAAAGTATTTGCTCACCGCCAATGAAGGCCAGCCCAATTCTGACTTTTCGAACGACCCCGAAGGATCGGTAAGTATCATCGATGTGCAGGACACCAATTATGTCCAATCCGATGTAACAACCTTGAATTTTACGGGTTTTAATGCCCTTAGTGCTTCCTTGATGGCGTCGGGTGTTCGCAAGGGTTCAACCATCGGAACCTTGTCTCAAAACCTTGAGCCAGAATATATTACTGTATCTTCGGACAATACCAAAGCCTGGGTAACACTGCAGGAAAACAATTCCATCGCTCATTTGGATTTGGTTAACAAAATTGTGACCAACATTACCCCTATGGGTATGAAAAATCATCAGACAGCTCAGAACGGTTTCGATGCTTCGGATAACAACGGGGTGGTTTTGATGACCAACTGGCCTGTGAGGTCTTTCTACATGCCGGATGCTATTGGTAATTTTACGGTCGGTAACACAACCTATTTGGTAACCGCCAACGAAGGGGATGAGCGGGAGTACGCTGTGCTGAACGAGCGCACCACGGTTGGAGCGGTCAGTCTGGACGCCACCCGCTTCCCCAATGGCGCCATGTTGAAGGAAACCCATGCCTTGGGTCGCCTACGGATTACCAACCAAAGCGGAGACTTGGACGCTGACGGTGATTACGACGAATTGCACATGGTGGGCCCGCGTTCTTTTGCGATTTACAATGCCGCCACCGGTGCCCAGGTTTACGAGTCCAAGAACTTGATCGAGTCGATTGTGTTGGCCGACCCAACTTGGGGCCCCTTCTTCAATGCCGATAGCGAAAGCAATACCCGCAAAAACCGCAGCCGCTCCAAGGGCCCTGAGCCCGAGGGTGTCGCCGTTGGTAAAATCGGCTCGCGTACCTTCGCCTTCATCGCCTTGGAGCGCGTTGGTGGTGTGATGGCCTTTGAGGTGACCAACCCATCCGCTCCGGTCTTTAGTGGTTATTTGAATACCCGTTCAACCACTGGATTGGCCGGCGATCGCGGTGCTGAGGTGATTCAATTCTTGGGTCATGAACAGAGCCCCAACGGAAAGCCAATGCTCTTGGTTGCCAACGAAATCAGTGGAACCTTGGCCTTGTACGAAGTAGGGATGGGCTTTAATATTCTGAGTGGTCGATTGACCTACGCCAATACGCAGGCCACCGCTTTGGTGGGCGACACCCTGCGCTTGGTGAACACCAACGGTCAGGTAATCGCGTCCACCACAACAGGAACCGATGGACGTTTTAGCTTGGAGAATTTTGCGGCCGGTACATACCAAATCAAAGGCAATGCTAACCGTGCCTGGGGTGGGGTGAACGCTACCGATGCCCTCGAAGCCCGACGTATTTATCAGGGTTTGTTGAATCCGACGCCCATTGTGGCCCTTGCAGCGGATGTAAACACCTCGAACTTGGTCAACAACACCGACGCATTGATGATTATTCGTCGCTCGAACGGTTCCTTTTCGTCGTTCCCCTCCGGAAATTGGCAGTACAACAGCGGTTCCTTGGACTTTAGTTCGGGCCGCTTGCTCCAAGCTTCGGTGACAAGCCTCGCCAGTGGTGATGTGAACGCTTCCTATTTTGGAAGCACCAGCGGTCGACTTACCTTGCCGCGTCTGCTTCCTTCAAACACGGCTGTTGGGCTCGAACAAGGTCAAACACAGCGCGTGGCTGTTTTGGCAGGGAAGACCATGGAAATGGGAGCTATGTCCTTGGATTTGCCTTGGCCAAACGGACTGGAACTCGTATCGATCCGTGCCAATATGGGCGAAAACGCTTTGTTGCATCATTTGGTCGATGGCCGATTGCGGATGGGTTGGGCAGCGCCCGAAGGACACAAGGTCCGCACCGGTGACGTGCTCTTTGAGATGGAATTGAGGGCCGAAGAGGGGGTTGAGGTTGATTTCTCGGCTCTGACCCTCGGTAGCATGAGCGAAATTGCCGATCCTATGGCTCAGACCATCACCGATGCCAGCTTGGTTATGCCTCGGTTGGCTTCCAAGTCTCGCCTGATGGGGGAACTACAGGTTTGGCCCAATCCGGCTCGTGATGTTTTGAATATCCAATTAGCCCTCGAGTCAGGGATTCATTCCTATTCGCTTGAAATGATCGATGCCTTGGGCCGCGTCGTAAAGTCAGATTACCAGGCGGTCACCGCTGGGGAGTTGCGTACCAAATTGCTTTTGGACGGCATTCCCTCTGGAACGTATTTGGTTCGCTTGGGCTTGAAAGACGTCTCCGGAACCACCAAAACCATCATTCAACGCGTAAAAGTTCAGCCGTAACCTTGGTTCGCCATTCGAGTTAGCTTAATGGACAATGCCCGGATTCGTTCCGGGCATTGTTTTTTGGGGAGATGACCCATTTTGATGTCCAAAACCCTTATTATTGCCCCCTAAACGATTAAACAACCCAACGACCCTTTTTCCTTTCTATTTTTGTTCATCCATTTATAAACCATGAAAAAAATCGTTCTTTTTACCGCCGGCCTCCTTGCCATGGCCCTGATGGGTTTCGGTTTTGACGCCCAGGCTCAGGGTAAGACCGCACAGCCTGCTACGGCCAAAACAGCTGACACCGCCACCCAAACCAAGGGGGATACAGCTGCCAATGCACCTTCTGATACGGCTGCCGCTGAGTCAGCTGCTCCTGTGAACGAAGGCGGAGATTCCATTCACTACGTTTTCAAGCAGAAGTTCATTGAAGGGGACGTGATTTGGATGGCGCCGGTTTTGATTTGCTTGATTTTTGGATTGGGCGTCATCATTGAGCGGGTTATTTATTTGAATTTGGCCACCACCAACACCACCAAATTGTTGGCAAAGGTTGAGGATTCCCTCAAAGCTGGCAACCTTGATGGTGCCAAAGAAGTTTGCCGCAACACGCGCGGGCCTATTGCCAGTATTTTTTATCAGGGCTTGGAGCGCTCGGGCGAAGGCATTGACATTGCCGAAAAGGCGGTCACCTCCTACGGTTCGGTCCAAATGGGCCAACTCGAAAAAGGTATGATTTGGATTTCTCTTTTTATCGCCTTGGCGCCTATGTTGGGCTTCTTAGGTACGGTCGTTGGTATGATCCAGGCCTTCGATGCCATTGAAATTGCAGGTGATATTAGTCCCTCTTTGGTGGCAGGTGGTATCAAGGTGGCCCTTTTGACCACGGTTTTTGGTCTAATCGTAGCCATGATTCTTCAGGTGTTCTACAACTATTTGATTTCCAAAGTAGACTCACTCGTGAATACCATGGAAGATGCCTCCATTAGCCTGATGGATCTTTTGGTTAAATACGGTAAAAAATAAAATCATGGGCTCCGACTTCATGATTGACGCTGGACTTTATTTGTCCTACGCCATGTTTTTTGTGGCCTTCCTGGCTGCATTAGCCTTTCCAATCTGGGAGATAGTTACCAGTATGGAGGCTGCCAAGAAAGCCTTGGTTTCGGTCGGATCAGCCGCCGTCATTTTTGGGCTATCCTATGCCTTGTCAGGTAACGAGGTTCTGCCATCGTACGAGAAGTTTGGTATTACACCATTTTTGTCTCAACTCATCGGGGGTTCCTTGATTATGCTGTACATCACTAGTATTTTGACGTTCGTCCTGCTTATTGTTGGCGAAGTAGTCAATTTTTTTCGTTGAACCATTTTTGCTCTTAGGTAAATATTATGGCCAGACCGGTTCAAGAAGTCAATGCAGGATCCATGGCGGATATCGCCTTCCTCCTGTTGATTTTTTTCTTGGTAACGACGACCATCGATACCGATAAAGGGATTGCGATCAAATTGCCCCCCATGCCTGAGGAGAATCAGCCTCAGAACGATATCAGGATCAAGGAACGCAATGTTCTCAAAGTTTTGGTTAATGCCAACGATATGTTGCTGGTGGATGGAGAGCCTACGGATATCAAGGAACTCAAGCGCATGACCAAGGATTTCATTGATAATCCATCCAAGAATCCCGATTTGGCTGAATCGCCTCAAAAAGCCATCGTTTCCCTCAAAAACGACCGCGGTACTTCGTACAACCTTTACATCCAGGTCCATAACGAGCTCAAAGCCGCCTACAATGAATTGAGAGATCAGCGTGCTAAGCAATTGTACGGTCGAGTTTTGGAAAAATTGCCCGAAAGTCGTCAAAACGAAATCAAGGATTACTACCGTCAGGTTATTTCCGAAGCCGAACCCGAAGGTTAACCATCCCAATTCCCTGTCATGAAGCTCAAGAAAAAAGAGAAACCTACCCCGGCTATCAGCACGGCATCGCTGCCGGATATCGTTTTCATGTTGCTTTTTTTCTTCATGGTGACCACTGTGATGCGTGAAACGGATCTCAAGGTGAAGGTGGTCGTGCCCCAAGCGACCGAAATCCAAAAACTCGAGAAGAAGTCTTTGGTATCGTACATCCATATTGGTGTTCCAACCGAAACCTACCGTGCTCAATTTGGAACTGCCCCGCGGATCCAGTTGAACGATGCCTTTGCAACCCCTTCGATGATTGCTGAATTTATTGACAAAGAGAGGGCTGCTCGTTCTGAACAAGAAGTTCCTCTTTTGACCACCTCCATCAAGGCAGACCGGGAGGTCAAAATGGGAATTGTGACCGACGTCAAGCAAGAATTGCGCAAGGCCAACGCCCTCAAGCTCAATTACTCTTCCAGCTTAAGGACAGAGGTTTACTGATTCGGTGGCAAGTTCTCCGCTGGATCGGATCAAAGCCCCGGTGGCGACCGAATTGGACGGATTTGAATCCGCCTTTCGGGATTTGATGCGGAGCAAAGTTCCTTTGCTCGACTGGGTTACTCGATACATCGTTCGTCGCAAAGGGAAGCAAATTCGCCCTATGCTGGTTTATTTGGCCGCCCGTTGTTACGGGGAATGCGGTGAAAAATCACGCCGGGCTGCGGCCTTGGTGGAATTGTTGCATACCGCCACCCTGGTTCACGATGATGTGGTCGACGGAGCCCCCAAGCGTAGAGGTTTTTGGAGTATCAACGCCTTGTGGAAGAACAAAATAGCAGTCCTTATTGGGGATTACTTGTTGAGCAGGGGCTTGTTGTTGGCGCTGGATCACAAAGATTACCAAGTCCTGCATTTGACATCCAACGCCGTTCGCCGTATGAGCGAAGGAGAATTGTTACAAATCGAAAAGGCCCGCAAACTGGACATCACCGAAGAGGTTTATTTTGAAATTATCTCGGCCAAAACGGCCAGCCTAATGGCTACGTGTTGTGCGGTGGGCGTGGCGTCCGTTTTAGGTGAATCGGAGGAGGGAGTCAAGCGTGTGGAAGAGGCCCGGCAGTTCGGAGAAACCCTGGGCCTGGTCTTCCAGATGAGGGATGATTTGTTGGACTTTGACGGCCATCGGACCGGCAAGGCGCCTTTGGCGGATATCAAAGAAAAGAAGTTGACGCTGCCCCTGATTCATGCGTTGGGTCAGGTTTCCTGGTTGGAACGGCGGCGTTGGATTGGCCTAATCAAAGGGCAGCCCGCGGACCCTCGCAATGTGACTCGGATTGTGGAGTTCATTGAGTCCAGCGGAGGCTTGGCCTATGCCCGTCGGGTTATGCAGGGTTTGGTGGAAAAAGGTCAGCGTCAATTGGAGAGCTTTCCGGCCGGCTCGGCTCGGGACAGCCTGGGGGCCTTGCTGGTCTTTGCCGCTGAGCGGGATCATTGACCAGGCCCTTGAAAAGGATTCTCAAGAGGGGTTGTCCTGCTTGATTTGAGTGAGAATCGCTTCAACGATTTCTCGATGATTGGCCAAACGGGGAACCTTGTGTTGGCCCCCGAGTTTGTTTCGAGAGGCCAGCCATCGATAGAAGCTCCCCTCCGGAAGTATGACCACTTCGGGTTCCAGCAGAGCCAGGTTTTTGTGTCTTTTGGCATCGTAATCGGAATTGCAGAGCCTTAGGTTTTCGTCCAAAATTTGAACAAATCGCTGCAGATTATCGGGGGCTGTTTCAAATTCGATGAGCCACTGGTGCAGGCCGGCATGGCCTTGTTCCAAAAAGAGGGGTGCCGCCGTATAATCTCTTACCTGGGCCCCGCAGGCTTTGGAGGCAGCCCCGATAGCGGTCTCGGCATTTTCGGCCATTAATTCCTCCCCAAAGGCATTGATAAAGGAGCGGGTTCGACCCAAAACGCGGATGGTATAGGGTTGGGTCGAGGTAAAAGTGACGGTATCGCCTACTTGGTAGCGCCAAAGGCCGCTGTTTGTAGAGATAACCAGGGCATAGGCTCGCTGGGTTTGGACCTGGTCCAAGCGCAAAACGGTTGGCTGAGGGTCATCGATTTCTTCGAGAGGGATGAACTCGTAATAAATTCCATAATCCAGCATGAGCAGCATTTCATCCCGATGCGGTTCAAGGGCCAATCCAAAAAAGCCTTCGGATGCGTTGTAGGTTTCCAGGTACCAGGTATGTTCCGATGGAAAGAGCCGTTGAAATTGGGCTCGATATGGATGAAATCCAACCCCGCCGTGGAAATAAACCTCCATATTCGGCCAAATTTCCAGCATGTTTTGTTTGCCGGTTCTTTCCAAAATTTGCCGACATATCAAGAGGATCCACGTAGGGACCCCGGCCATATTGGTAACATTTTCTTTGATGGTTTCTTCGATGATTCGATCCATCTTTTGTTCCCAATCGCCCATCAGGGCGACCGACAAATCGGGGGTTCGGATAAAGTCGGCCCAAAAAGGTTGGTTGTGCATCAACAAGGCAGACAAATCACCCGTGTAGCTGTTGGAATTAAGGGGGTTAATTGCTTGACTGCCTCCGATGGTTAGGCATTTTCCTTCAAAGAGAGCGTTATCAGGTCGGAGATTGCAATAGACTGATAACAAATCTTTGGCGCCTTTGAAATGACAATCCTGCAAGGCAGACTCGCTGACGGGAATGAACTTGCTACGGTCGTTGGTGGTACCGCTGGATTTGGCGAACCACCGTATTTCACCGGGCCATAACACCGAACTTTCGCCCTCCATGCTTCGTTGAATCCAGGGAAACAAATTTTCGTAGGTGTTCAAAGGCACCTTTTCTGCAAAGTCTTGGGGCCCCTGAAGGTTGGCGTAACCGTATTGTTCCCCCCATGCGGTGGTTTTGGCTTTGGTTAACAGGCGTTGCAAAACCTCGTTTTGGACATCGTGGGGGTAGCGCATAAAGAGCTCCATCTGGTGCATTCTTTTTTTGAACCACCACGAAACCAGCTGATTAAAAACGGACACGGCTTAGGAGATGAAGGTTTCCTTCGACGGCCTAGTCAAAGGATTTCCGTTTGAATTCAAAATTCCGACCCAGGTACAATCGGCGTACTTCGGGGTCATCGGCCATGGATTCGGTTGTTCCTTGGCGGAGGATTTTGCCTTCAAACAGCAAGGTAGCCTGGTCGGTGATGGACAAGGTTTCCTGAACGTTGTGGTCGGTGATGAGAACTCCAATGTTACGGCGTTTGAGGGCGAATATAATTTGTTGAATGTCCTCCACCGCAATGGGGTCCACGCCTGCAAAGGGTTCGTCCAATAACATAAAGGCCGGATCGGTGGCCAAAGCCCTGGCCATCTCGGTGCGGCGTCGTTCGCCGCCGCTCAGCAAGTCGCCGCGGGTACGGCGAACGCGTTCCAGGTTGAATTCGGCAATCAGGCTTTCGGTCTTTTGGGCTTGGGCCACGCGGTCCAGGTCGGTTAATTCCAGGATAGCGCGGATATTATCTTCCACGCTCAGTTTTCGAAAGATGGAGGCTTCCTGAGGCAGGTATCCGATGCCCAAACGAGCCCTTTCGAACATGGGGAGTTGTGTCAAATCTTTTTGATCCAGCAAAACCCTTCCGCTATCCGGTTTGACAAGGCCGACCAGCATGTAGAAGCAGGTGGTTTTGCCTGCACCGTTGGGTCCGAGCAGACCAACAATCTCCCCTTGTTGAACCTGGAGGCTGACGGATTGCACCACGGCACGGCGTCCGTAGGTTTTGGAGATTAATTCGGCCTTGAGTTCCATTTTATTCACCACAAGGTCGTAGATCGAGAATTCGCAATTGCATGTCGGATTGGCCCCTGTAATAGTTTTCGTCCAGGTTGTAGGCGATGTCAAAGGGTAAGCCCTTGGCCAAGAGGGGTAGCAGGGCTGCCTGCCCAAAAGCAATGGCCGGGAGGGTTGTCCGTCCGTCCTTTTGCTGCAGGCTCAGGCTCAGGTGATTTTGACCAACAATGCGGGGCGAACCGGGGGAAGCATAGACACCCCGGGAACAAAAGACAGGTTGTCGGTTGCCTTGTCCAAAGGGGGCGAATTGTTTTAGAATTCGAAAGAACTTGGGGGTAATCACTTCCAAAGGCATTTCGAGATCAATGGGCAGCGAAGGTCTTTGTTGCCAAGGTTCCAGCGTTGCGGCGACGGCTTCTTCAAACCGTTGGCAGAAATCCTCGTAAGCCGATGCCTTCAGGGTCAGGCCTGCCGCGAATTTATGACCCCCGAATTGTTCAATCGTATCAGCGCACTGTTGCAGGGCATTGTACAAGTCAAAACCCTGAACGGAACGGGCGGAACCGGTCATTTTATCACCCTCCAAGCAAAAAACCACGGTCGGTTTGTAAAAGCGCTCCACCAAACGCGATGCCACAATCCCAATCACTCCTTTGTGCCATTCGCTGCCACAGACCACGGTGGTCATCTTGTTCTCGGCTTGGTGCATGGTCAAAGCCTGATCAATCGCAATCCGTGTTATTTCGGTGTCTGTATCTCTGCGATCCAAGTTGCTGTTTTCGATTTCAGCCGCTAAACGGGCGCATTCTTCAGGGTCTTCGCTGACCAGTAGTTGAACAGCCAGGCGCGCATCGCCCATGCGGCCGGCTGCGTTAATTCGAGGCGCAAGTCCAAAGATCACATCGCCAAGGTCGAGGGTTGGCTTACGGTTTTTGTAATGTTGCAACATGGTCCGTATGCCGATGGATGGGTTGTTATTTAATTTTTGGAGACCGTAATGGGTCAGAACCCGGTTCTCGCCTGTCAAAGGAACCATATCGGCTGCGATGCTAATCGCCACCAATTCCAATTGTTCCAAGAGTTCCGACATCGGCCACTCAAAACGATGGCAGAGGGCCACCAGAAATTTGAAGGCTACACCGCATCCGCTCAGGTCCTTGAAGGCATAGGGACAGCCCGGTTGAAGGGGGTTGAGGATGGCACAGGCCTTGGGTAATCGATCGGAGGGTTTGTGATGGTCCGTGATGATGACCTTGAGGCCAAGGGTGTTTGCGTAGTCGACCTGCTCAAAGGCGGTGGTTCCGCAGTCCAAAGTGACAATACAGCGGAATCCGTTTTGAACGGCCCAATCGATTCCTTTTTGGGAGAGGCCGTAGCCTTCGATGCGCCGATCAGGAATATAGTAACCGAGATCGGCACAATACTTGCGCAAAAACCGATAAGACAAAGCGACCGAAGTGGTGCCATCCACATCGTAATCACCGTAAAGCAAAATTCTTTCGCCGTTATCAATGCATTCGGCCAAAGTTTCTACGGCCTTATCCATGCCTTTCATCAAGGCGGGATCTCCTAAATCGTTCCAATGAGGTCGAAAAAAAGCCTTGCTTTCATCAAAGGTCCGAATGCCTCGTTGAACCAATAATTGAGCCAGGTGTCGGTCGATGCCAAGGGATTCTGCCAAGGCGTTGATGGTATCGGAAGATTCTCGTTCCGGAAAAATCCAGGCTTTGGCAGGAACGGCAACAGGGGTCAAAGGGCGCACGGTTAGAAAACCTAAAGCTATTTCCTAAGGGCCTTCGTTTTGGCCTCTTTGTTCAAAAAACAAGGAGGCTGCTTCTTGTTCGGCTTTGCGTTTGTTGAAATTTTGGGCGGTGGTGACCGCTTGGCCGTTGACCCATAGGGTAATGGTGTAGAGGGTGGCTTTGCCTCCGTTGTTGGAGGTTTCGGTTTCATCGCAGGCCATGCGGTACTTGGCTCGGTGTTTTTGGGCCCACTCCAGCAGTCGGCTTTTGGGGTTGATCCCGCTTTGTTCGAGCTCCTCCCAATCAATGCTGTGGTCCAGGATGGCGTTTTCGATCCAGCGCCTTGTGGCAATCAATCCAATATCCAAGTACAAGGCGCCAACAAAGGCCTCAAAGGCGTCTGCTACCGAGCCTTTGCTGTTCAATTGCCGGTCCAGGTGCTTGCTTTTTTGGGCATGCTCTGGATCTTCTGATAGCCGAATGGAGGTCTCTTTGAGGATGGCATCCAGGCCCAATTGCCGACCCAAGCGGTCCAGAAACTCCCCGTTGACGACTTTGGAACGCATTTCGGTCAAAAAACCTTCTTGTTTGAAGGGGAATTTTCGAAATAAATAATCCGCGACTACCAGGTCTAGTACCGCATCGCCCAAAAATTCAAGACGTTGGTTGGTGCTGTGGAAACTCAGGGTCTTCTGGCCGTGTACCAAAGGATGGGTAAAAGCCAATTCGTAGAGACCAGCATTGCGAATGCGCAGGCCGGTGAGGGTGCGAAGACGCTTTTGGAGTTCCTTGCGAGGATTGCCGGATGCAAAAAGTCGGGAAAGCAAAGGCATTAAGCCCGGTAAGCTTTGAAGACGACCGAGGTGTTGTGACCACCAAAACCAAAGGTGTTGCTGAGAGCGGCCCGGACTGTTCGGTTCTGGGCTTGGTTGAAGGTCAAGTTGATGCCTGGATCAAAGGCGGGGTCGTCGGTAAAATGGTTGATGGTAGGCGGAATAATTCCTTCGCAGATGGCTTTGATGGAGGCAATGGCCTCGACGGCGCCGGCTGCTCCCAGGAGGTGACCGGTCATGGACTTGGTTGAGGAAACATTCAGTCGGTAGGCATCCTGGCCAAAGACATTTTGGATGGCCTTGATTTCGGAAAGATCCCCGAGGGGGGTGGAGGGGC
>Ga0208465_1000416_pt1 | contig 12296 bp, 10 predicted proteins | sample LakMenEpi31Aug10_FD_150749 | JGI IMG/M metagenome (GOLD analysis project Ga0208465, IMG submission 150749) | Freshwater microbial communities from Lake Mendota, WI - 31AUG2010 deep hole epilimnion (SPAdes) | ecosystem: Environmental > Aquatic > Freshwater > Lake > Epilimnion/Euphotic zone ...
CCATTCCTCTAGAAGAAACACCAAGTTTTACACCTTCACCAATGAGTGAAGATGCAATTTTACCCATTGGTGTACTAAGAATTTGTGCTTTACCAATAAAATTATTTCCTTCTTGCGTTAATGAAACAATTTTATGTGATACACGGTCAAGATTGATCTGTGGACCATCTGGATGACCTAATTCCCCAAGAGCACGACCTTTATCAATAAAGGTTTCAGTATAACGCTTTACTTCATTCATCATTGTATCAAGCTTGTAGCAACGTCTATTACGGTTGACTACTTCAGCTTGAAGAAATGGTCCTTGGATATAAAGAGTTTTCTTACCACCTTTTTCTTCGGTGATAACTTCTACTGCTTCGATCTCTTCGGAAATTAGTTTCATCCTAGTTGAACCTCGTGTAAATGAGCAGTCGATCCAGATGAAGTTTCTGGTGCCATAACAAATACAACAGACTTTCCAACCGTTGCAATTCCAGCAAATGCAGTAATAATTCCAGTGGTATTTACATTTACTGTAATTGTTTGAGTATAATCATTCCATTGCTGTGGAGAAGAAATATTCAATACTTCTTTATGAAAAATTGCATTATTATATGCTGCAACAGAAGAACCAACTAAAGTAATATAATCACCCTTTTTAATTTTAGTATCAGGATGGTTTAAAGTTAATGTAGTTGTAGTTCCTGTTTGTATGCCAGTTACTACTGCTTGAGCTGGATGAGCGTATCTATACAAAAAATCTGTACTTGGATTTACGTGGAATGATTTTATTCCGATAGGATCTGAAGTGGTATTGCACACTCCAATATGTGCTCCTTTTCCAACATCATTAATACAAATATATAAAATGCCAGTTTTAACAATATGTGGACTTGAATTTTTAGACGTGGTATTATTTGATGTAAGTTCTCCAAAGTCTTGCACAAGACTTAGTGGTTGTGATGCGCTCATTCTCCCTCTTCGGTTTCGATTTCATCAGTAACTTCAACTTCATCTTCTGCCCCAAACAAACCATTAGCAACTGCTGGTTTGAGAGCATCAACCTTTTCACTTGCTTTTGCAAACAAAAGACCTTTGATATAATCGGAAACTTCTGATGACGGAGCATCAGAAACTACCATATCAATTAATTCTGCAGAATCCATAATTTGTAAAAATGCCTGTATTTATTTATATCTTAGCTTTTTTGATGTTTATTGTCGGTGCTTCTGTTGAACCGCCATCTTTTTTCTTTTCAAGATCTGGTTCCATTTGCCTCATGCCTAGATCGTTTTGCATTTGACCTTGCATGATTGCATTTTGAGTTTCTAACGGAACACCAATACCCATCTCATTTTCATTTTCCATTTCTTCTTCCATTTCCATGATCTCTTCATCTGTTTGGCGAAGAACTTTACGCTTTACATAATCTCTTGAATAATATGTTCCAATATATGGTTCAATAGCAACCATCAAATTGAGACGCTCATTCATTAGTTCAGTATCTTTGAGTTCTGCAAAATGATTATCGTAAATATAATCAAATTGAATGTGCTCTGCCATTTGTTCCCAATCTTCTGGGGTAACAATGTTTTTTAAGATGAGTTGTGTTTTTAGAAGATCTAAAAATAGAGCACTAAAACGCTTTCTTAAACGACCCACAAATTTACTGAACATCAGTTCATCACGTAAAATTTCGGATGAACGACCTAAGTTAAATCCACTATCTGCTCCAATTCTACTATCAGGAACGTTTAGAGATCTGTAAAGTTTCTTCTGGAAATATTCAACGTCAGTTAATTCCCCAAGATTTTGTCCACCAGGAAGAGTAGAAATTTCTGTTCCACGACCACCTTCACGTCTTGGAAGCCAGAAATCTTCTAGCATGGACATGAATTTCTTATCATCTTTGATTTCACCAGTTGATGCATCATAGACCAACTTATTGCGATAGCGAGACATAACATCACGAAGATACTGTTCCGCTTTTACCTTTGGTAGATTACCAACATCAATATAGAAAATACGACGTTCTGGAGCACGAGATAGTCTATAGATAACAAGACTATCCTCAATCATTCTTAGTTGATTGAGTGCTTTAATTGCTTTGTGAAGATATGAAAGAGTTAGATGTTTGTTTCTATCTACAAGACCAGAAGTAACATGACAAATTGCATCTTTTGCAATTTTTATTCCTTTACCAGATACTGATCCATACTTCTGAGCAACGCCTTCTGGATAGTAAGTATAAAATTCTACTACATCAGCATCTTTAGTAGAAGTAACATCCTCATTGTAAGGTCTTGCTGGTAATGCTTTTTTATCATTAGGACGAACTCTCATGAGTTTCATCTTTAAAGCATCAATGTATCTTACTTCTTTGATACCCTCATCAGGTTTTTGCAAATCAATTACTTTATGATAATACAGTCTTCCATCAACATACCAATTTCTAAAAATTTCATGCGATTTTTTATCAAATTCCAATAAATCTTTTACATATTTAAATTCATTTCTAATAACTTTTTTTAAAGAAGTGCTTACTTGAAGATTATCAAGATCAATCTCTACAGGGCTATCATTGAGATCAGAAACAATAGCTTCATTTACAACATGTTCAACGGCAGTATCGCATTCTGGATGCAATGCCATATCACGATATTTTTTAATGATATCGAATTCCGTTCTAAAAACGCCTTCAATATCTACGTATTGTCCATAAAATCCTGAAGAAAGATAATAGTCAGCCCCGTCCTCATCATTTGGAGGAACTGGACTGACTATGCCTTTAGACTTCTTTTCTTCGTCATCAATCGAAAAACCAAAAAGTTTCGCCATTATTATAAAAAACCCTTTGGTCTATTTATCAGACTACGGAATCGGTGTTTGAACCCGTATAAGCTTCCCACCACTGAACTTGTAGTGTTACCTGAAACTCTTCAATAACGTCTGCACTATCATATGAAAGTTCGATAGCACCAACTGAACTTGGCCAACAACCGTGCATCTTATATGCACGCTTTACTGGAAGTGGAGCGGCATTTTGACTACCAGGAGTTGGAACAGTGTCTGCTCTTCCTAGTTGTGTTACAACCCAGTCTGCAAAATAGTCTGCAGGATTGATTGTACCAGAACCATCTGATACTTTAATGATATAGTTTGACCACTTTTCAAATGCTTCTCTTAGTTTAAAGTCACCATCATTGATAACAGTGATTGTCCATGGATCAAATCTTCTGTCACCAGCAACTTTAAGTTGTCTGCCACGGAAAGGAACGATAACTTCAGCAATATTTGATGCTGGAAGTTGAGCACCTTTGATTAACATTCTATGTGAAGTATCACCGATTTCATCAAAAATTCCATTTCCCGATGGGAAATTCATTTCTACTTCAAATAAGTTTGGTCTAGCACCACCTTGAACAAGTCTTGACTTAAAACTGTCAATTGTTCTTTCATTATTAGGAGTGTTGAAAATGTTTGTGTTCTGTAATGGCATTGTTTTGTCCTCCTATTATCAAACGGTGCCGACGATTTCGGAGAACGAAACTCCCGTTCTCGTGGCTACGAACGTTAGACCGATAAAGTTAATCGATCTTGCTGGCTTCACGTAGATGTCAGCAATAAACTCATTACGATCAATCACGTCAGGTGTGTTATTTGTTTCATCACAAACAACAAGGAATTCAGTTACACCTCGTTTCGCTTGAACATCACGTAGGTATGGTTCAACAATATTTACAAAGTTTGATCTAGTTCCAGCGTCGTTCAATTCAAATAGTTGTGCCTTAGCAGCATTCTCAATTGCCTTTTCAATTGTAATGAATAGGCGTCTTACGTTGATGCGATCAAATGCACTTTCAAATGATAGTCCAGTCTTATCTCCAAAGAGAATAATTCCTGAACCAGGTGATGCAATGATTGGATTAATTCTGTTTGAATACAATCTATCTCTTGCATCTTGACCTGGATTGAATGCAAGTTTCACTGCAAAGTTTAGAGAACCTCTGTTTGATCCTGCTGGTGAGAACCATGGGAATTGATCTCTATCAGTTCTTACACATAGACCTGCTACATCATTTGAGCAAGGGATATATGTAAAACGCTTATTGAAGCGATCATATACGTATTGATAACCACTATCAAATACAACATACGAGGATGAAGAAAGTGGTGCAAAGAACGATAGAACGTTTGTAAGTTGTGTGCTTGCGTTTGTAATATTTACAACGCTATCTCTGTTTGGAGAAATAAATGCAACACAGTCTTTACGTGCTTCACAAATTGAAATTAGTTTATTTGCTTTTGCTTGCTCTTCTTCTTTTGACTTATAAGCACCACCCTGTAATAGGAATCTAATGTCACTGTTTACAGGATCGGCGAGTTTATCATAAGCAGTTAGAAGATCTCCAAGTGGAGCATCATAGTATCCAACTCCCTGATAATCTTTACCACCAGTTAGTCTATAAGCAGCGTTTCCTAGTGAAGAGAAGTTAATATCCTTAGCATCTTGACCCCAAGCACTTGCTGCTGCTGTAATTGGAACAACACCGCTGCTAAACCCAGAAGGACGTGATCTGGTTCCCCAGTACGCATCAGTTGAATTTACTGGAGACAGACCAGCATAAACATATTGTGAATTAGACGCAAGATAATCTTTGTAGTAGACTGATTTCTGTGGAGAAACTTCAGCATCTTTTGCCTTTGAAAGATTGCCAAACTTCTCTAGAATTGCTCCTACAGTTCCTGTTACAGATCCTGCTGCATCAATGACTACAACATTCAATCCATCATTACGTCCATTTCTCTGAGAAACGTATGAATTTGTTCCTGGTTTTGCAAGAACTGATCTCCAAGAAAGTGTAATTGCATCCGATCCACCATCAGCAACACTTGTTAAAACATTTTGCTGATCGTACCAGTCTGTTAATGACTTACCACCAGTCATAATACCAACATCACCGATGACTGCCGATGAGAACCCGATGTTTGCAGTGGTAAACTGGTATAGTGAACCCGCTTGATAATCTACTGCAGTTTCTGTGCCAAGACCAGATACATAACTTACAACTTTTACATCAACAAAACTTGCACCAATTGCAGTAACAACACCTTTTAGATATCCGCTTGCTGCTGCAGTTGTTCCAATTCCAATAGAAACTCCACTTAGTGCTTGAGTTACTGCATAACCAACTTGAATACCATGAGATCCTGTTGTAATTCCACTTGTTACAACTACTGTTGTTGAAATACCAGAAATTCTTTGATCTGCAGAAGCATCAATTACACATACCTTTAAATTTTCTGCCCAGTTTCCTGGATTTTTTGCTGCCCAGTAGAAAGAACTATCCGAAGTGTGATTGTTGTTATAGTCATCAAAATTATCAACACGTAAAGTGGTTGTTGATGCAATACCAACACCAGCATTTGAGTTGTTTAATTCCCCACCACCTGCTCTAACTACATCTAGTTGACCACCATATGATAAGAAGTTTGATGCTGCGTACCAACTTTCATAATGGTAGTCGGTTAGACCTGCACCAGGACCACCAAATACTTCTACTAATTCTTTTTCATTTGTAACTCTTACAATCTCATTTACAGGACCTTTTTTGAAAGGTGCTGCGATACCTGCAGCGACGTTTAGTGTTGCATTTACGCCGCCACGGGTTAGATCTACCTCTCTTACACGAATACCTGGAGATGCTAACTGAAGTGCCATTCTAAACTCCCTGCAGTAACCCTAATTTTAGACTAAAATTATTTATAAATTCCTGAAATCAGTGATATTCCCACATATAAGATCTATCTCCATATTCATCAACTTTCCATACATCACCATTACTATCAACTTCACCACCAAAACCATCTAATCCATCACTAATAAATCCAAATGGTGCCATATCTTGTTCAATTTGATTTCTTTGCTCTTCATAAATTCTTTTACGAACATCCTGATCTGTCATTTCTTTGAAATAATCTTGTGCAACCAACCAAGAAAAAATGACAAGACACATTGCTAAGTCATCATTACATCCTTCTTCTGCTTCAAAAGACTGTTTTCTTTGAATAAATGTTGTTAACTCACTAATAGTGTCATAGTCTGTTATAATAAGTTTGTCATCTTCAATCAAAGTTTTTAAGTTTGAGCATCCAATTTTCTTTGTAGTAGAACTCATCTTCACTCCAAGTTGAGTTTTCTTTCCAGAAAATCCAGTTCCAACAATCTGTCCAGCACGCCCACGCATTGAGCACATTAACATGTTCTCATACTCAAGATCAAAGTTTAAAATTGAAGCAACCTGATCTCCAATATCATTGACTTCACATAAAATATAAGCATTATTATAAGCTCTTCCTACTTCTTCAATAACTGATGGAAATAGCATTGGTTTGATTTCATTATTCCTATATTTTGCTACAACTTTATATGGGAAAGTCGTAATATCAAATACTACAAATGCAGAATAGTCTTTTGATACACCGCGAGCAACGTCAACCGTTATAATATAATCTCTCATTTCATCTGGTTCATTGTATATACACAGACTTCCATTATTTTTTACAGGATCATCATAAACCATCGCTTTGAGTTTAGATGGTGCAATCAAAGTATCAACAGATCCTAGGAATTCGCATTCAAATTCAACACGGAACTGTTGTTCAGAAGTGTTTGCAATTGTTTGTGCTTTCCATTTAGTGTCCCTTCCAGGAACTTCAGACCAGTGAACTTCCGTTGGAATATATTCATTCTTTTCTCTTTCGGCATCATGCCACATTCGGTAAAAATGGTTCATACCGTGTGGGGTAGAAACGATAATTACCTTTGTAGATTGACCAGATGAAATAGTAGGATAAACAGAAGCGAAGAACTCGTCAGCAATATGGTTAGGAATAAACGCAAATTCGTCTAGGAATATAATATTGTAAGAACCACCACGTACCGCAGAGGCAGAAGTAGAAGCAGCAATAATTTTTGAGCCATTTTCTAACTCCATAGATCGTTTGTTCCAGGCAATAATGCCTTGTTGCATCCACTTTGGAAGGTTTTCATAAGCAAGTTGCAATCTGCTTAGCAGATCTCCAGCAGTAGACGCTTTGTTTGCTAGAATAGCTATATTAACATTGTCGTTAAAGACTGCATAATGTAACAAATATGAAACACAAGTTGTAGATTTACCTGTCTGACGAGGCATCTTACAAATATTAAATCGGTGAGCATGGAAGTTCCTAATGAGTTTTTCCTGGAAAGGATACATCTCAAAAGGAACTAGACCATGATCAAGAGAAACAATTTTAATATAGTTTCTAGCAAAATAAACTGGATCCTGTTTACATTTAAGAAACTCAAGAATTTGTTCTTCAGTAAACTCAATTGCAGTATTTGCTTTTTTTAAATTAGGATTACCAAGATATACATCATTTGCCATAAAATATTAACAATTCCATTTGCGAAGAGATAATGCTTTCCTTGTTGGACGACCCTTTTCATCTTTCATAGGACCAGGATTTCCTCCCATCCTTGCACAAAAAGATTTTCTTCTTTTTGCTGCTTTTGAATTTGGATTTAATTTTGATGGTGGTGTAGTGACTGGTGCTTTGAGATCACTACCAGGATTTTCTCTTTCGTAAGATTTTCTTCCTTTCTCGTTTAATCCACCCTCTTTATTTTTTCCTTCTTTACGTTGCCATGCTGCGACTTCAGTTACTGTTTCCTCCTCATTGCTGATGCTATTGTTAGAGATCTTCCTAAAATCACTAAAAGAAAGTAGTTGTCGTGCGTCATAGCTCTCCTTTGCAGCAGTCTTCCATCCGCCACCTTTGGATTTGTACCATTTGGCAGCCCATCCATTGGCATAAGCGGATGGATATACGTCAAACTTTGCTCTTGCCTGTGCTTTTGCTTTAGACCATAGAGAAGGATTTGTTGGAACATTCTTCTCCATAATATATTCTTCTCTTGGTTCATACATTGAAGCAAAACCACCAGCAGTAGTTTTTATTGCGGATTTTGCAGTTTCACCTGCTTTCTTTAATCCTTTTTTCCAATCTGGTTCTTTTGCCTTTTTTGCATCCAAAGGTTCTTTTTCAGTATCTCCTGGAACTTTTGGTGCTACTTTAGTAATATCTTTAACTTTTGAACCTACTTTTTGTACTCCAGTTTTTAATGCTTGTCCTGCTTTTGCAACACCTTGTCCAACTTTAGATACAGCTGCAACTCCCCTTACAATTGGGGATGCTAATGCGATCATTTCATCAAGTTCAGTTTCTTCTGGAACACAATTAGGAACCATTCTTTTACCCTTCTTCTTCATTCCAACTTGCTTATATCCTTTCCAGCACGCTTCCATAAACTGCTCTACAGTCTTGACTTGAGAAGATGGATGTGCTTGTCCAGCAAGTTTTAAGAGTTTGATTTTTAGATCTGGTGTTTTTGCTGCCATTGCAGTATTTACTCTACGATCAAACTTCTGATATTCTTGTGCATCTTGCTCATTAATTTTGTTGGATGACATAATTGGTTTTCCTCCTTTTCCTGAACGATCTGCTACTGGATCTTCTTTACGTTTTCTTTTCACTGCAGAAGCAATTTCGTCCTTTGACATTTTTGCTGCTTTTTCTTTAGATAAACATTTTGGTTTTGGTTCACCAGGTTCACGAGCACATTTACCAATTCTTTCACCTTTTGTATTATATCTATCCCATCCACCACCACCAACTCCACCTTCACCACCTTTACCAAACCACTTTCTCAAATCTTCTTTAACAGAATATGATGCAGCAGCATCCATGTTATGGTCAGTATCAGTAATCTTAGCTTGAACCCAAGCAGGAATATTCTTCTCCTTCTTGCCAAGTCTTGCTTTTAGTTTTTTAGCATTAGCAATAGTCTTATCAAGTTGACTATTTGCCATTGAAACTTCGTGATCTTTCACACTAAAAACTGACTACTACTTATCATTATTTAGAAACCCTTGCTTTAGCATCTTTTGAAGATCTGCTGTTGATCCAACAAACAGTGCATTATTGACTGTTTTTGGACCATTGCTTTGTGGTTTTTCAATGTCTTTCATTTTCTTTTGCAGTTCAAGTAACTTGTCAGTTACATCACCAACAGACTTTATTAATTGTCCTGCAACTTCAAATGCTCTTGGATGTTGACTATCTTGAGCTAATTCAAGTATTCCACTAACTGCTTCTTGACCCTTTTCAATCAGAGTATATAACTGTGCTCTACTATATTCATAATCTTTTTGAGGATCATCGGGAGTTTCTATTGGTGGTTTTTCTTTGACAGTCTCCACCATCTCCGCTTTTATATCAAGCGCCTTATCAATAGCATCAAACGTATTTTCCATTCTTTATACATCACTTCCCTGACTTGAACTAAACGATTTAAAATCTTGGAAGAATGTTCTAGTTTCATTGAAACCAAAATCATCATCAGGATCAATCAATGCATCATCATCAATTGTAATGCGATCAACTTTATCTCCACTATAATGTTCTTGAATTGATGAACCATATTGCCCTCTTGCAACAATAATATTAGTTCCATCAATCTCTTCAATTCGCATTACTTCCTCATTAACTTGAATATACTTTCTAACTTCTAATGAAGCAGAACTTGTAACTTTCATTAATGTCTTAGAAGTTTCTAGTGTTGCTGTCAATGTAGTTGTTTGATCATTATTGTAATCTTTTGTTGCCGCAGGAGTTGCAACATATCTAACTTCTCTTGGAGCTCTGATTGCTGAAGAGTAATCAATCTGAACACGTTTAATGATGCCACCACTTTCATCAGTTGGTAGTTCACTATAGAAGTATACTTTTGCTGTAAAATCTAAATCATATTGAATATATCTTCTCTTATCAAAACTACCTTCATATTCATCTCTAAATGAAATGTTATTTAAAGTAAATGGAATATCTCTTACTTCATTAATTTCATCGATCAGTTTAACTGAAACTGAATATGATGGTTGAAAGAATGGTAAAATTTGTTCTAAAATTTGTAAACTATCGTCTTGTAGTTTAGATGCAAAACTCAATCTAAATCCAATATCATATGGAACTGGCATGAAAACTTTTTTAATTTTGTTTCCTTCCACACCACAAAACTTAGTGATTGGTGATGCTTTTCTTGATGGATCGTAACGATACGATATAATTTCAAATGCTAGTCTTGGTAGAGTAATTGCAACAGTTCTTTCAAAATTTGGTTGCTGTTCAACTCTTGCTAAGAACTTTTGAATTGGACCATAAGCAATTGGAACTTTGATAATACTCAGAGTTTGATCTGTGTCATCTGCTTTGTGTTTAATTTCGATATTATTAAACAGTGTGCCAAAAGCAATAACTGTCTTCCTAATAATTTCGTGGTAAAAATATGTTCCTAGCATTCGTTACACCTCACCAAATGGATTATTTTCTGAGAAATCAAGAATAGTGCTCGCTGCAGACTGAATTTCTTGATTTTGCTCAAACGGATCATCGTCATCATAGTTGATTGTATTTAGGATGTATGCAACACTACCATATGTTGTTCCTGCGCCAATGATCATTTCACCTGGAGCAAATTTACCAGTCAAACTGCGTGCCCTCATTGTTAGAGTTGGTTTATCCCAAGATGCTGCAATTGCTGTTGTACCAGTAGAAACTCCCCTGATAATATCTCCAAACTGATATGTTCCTACACCAATAGTTCCTGCAGCAGATACTGTAATCGTTGGTACTTGCGTATATCCATAACCAGCATTGATAATTCTGATTGCAGATAGATTATTTTGCGTATTGAGAACTGCAGTTCCAATAGCGGTAACTCCACCAGAAGGTGCAGCAGTGAATGTAATTGTTGGTGGTAAGACATAGTTTTGACCACCAGTAGTTATTGTTACAACTCCAACTGAACCAGTAGTTCCAATACCTGCTACTGCAATTGCTCCAGTTCCATTTCCATCTGTAGGAATAATTTGAACTGTTGGTATTGTTGTATATCCATATCCAGTATTTGTAACATAAATCGCTTGTAGCGATCTTGTACCACTACTATTTTCTGTAGTAATTGCAACTGCTTGTGCTGTTCTACCTATACCTGGAGGAGCAATTCTAACTGTAGGATCTGCAGTATATCCTGTTCCTTCGTTGAGAATAGTAATTGCATGAACACCACCATTAACTAGAGATGTAAATGCAGCAGCAGTTGATCCAATACCAACAAAAGTGAGAGTTGCATTGTATCCAAAAGATGCAAATTCATCATCAATATCACTAATTTGAGTATCAAGAATTTCATCTTCATACTCAAATATTTCACACTTCAAGAGGTATGTGTAATTTTTTTGTAATTGGAAGAATACTGGTTGATCATTTTCAACAAATTTAATTTCGAAAAGAGTATCTGATAAAGGAAAATAAATTAAGTCTCCTTCTAAGGGTCTTTTTGGATTGTCTGATAATTCAACAATTGCTTCATATAAAGGACCAATACCATCATCAAATCTTCTCTGCGAAATAACAATTTGCATTTCTGCAGTGGTTCTAACACCAAACTTTGACAGTATGTTTGAAGGATCTGCAAATCCCTCATAATTTTGAATATATCCTTCAATTGGAAAAGATCTAGTAAACTTTGAAGTCGAAACTTCACGCATTATAGTTTTAGTGTTTACAAAAATTCTTGGTAAGTAAATAAATTCTATCCCATGAATTTTGATATGTTCATCTATTAACTCTTGAACAAGAGTTTGTTCACCTTTAGTGCCTTGAGTAAAAAATGGATTTAACATTATCCAATAAGATCTAAAGGTGGAAGTTCGTAGTCATATGTCATACGCTCTTCAAGTTTTTCTATATCTCTTACAGCATCTTCATAAATTTCTCTTCCATTTAATTCAACTCCACCTGGAAGTTTTACTCCTCTAAACTTAATGAGGTTTTGACCCCATTGTCTTTTCATAAGAAGAGTAAAATACTTTTTCAAGAAGGGATCATTATAAACTTTTGTAAACTCATTAGGATTTAAAACCCTATAGCACTGAATAATAATATAGTCATCAACTTTAATACTACTATAATCAGTATCTAAGTATAATCTATTTTGTCTTCTATTAAATCTAATTTGCTTATCTGGGTGCAAAATAAAATCAATATCTTCTAGATATCTCTTTGTCATTGTGTAATTTAAAAGTTCAGTTGAACTAAACCAATAAATTTCGTTGAGAAATAATTGGTAGTTTACACTAAACATATTTGTGCTGATTGCGCGATTATCTAATTTCCATACGCGCTCAATACCAATAACCGCATCTGGG
>Ga0208465_1000417_pt1 | contig 12279 bp, 11 predicted proteins | sample LakMenEpi31Aug10_FD_150749 | JGI IMG/M metagenome (GOLD analysis project Ga0208465, IMG submission 150749) | Freshwater microbial communities from Lake Mendota, WI - 31AUG2010 deep hole epilimnion (SPAdes) | ecosystem: Environmental > Aquatic > Freshwater > Lake > Epilimnion/Euphotic zone ...
CGGGAATGAGTTGTAGGACTATTCCAACTTCATCGCAACGGGCCGGACGTATCTGCATCTCAATCAAAAATTCTCAACGTCCAAAGTCATCTTCGACGCGTTCGATATCATCTTCGCCAAAGTAAGTTCCAGTCTGCACTTCTACAAAGATGACATCCGTCGTTCCAACATTATGTATGCGATGTAGTACGCCGATTCCAAAATCCACGGAATCTCCCGGACCGACTCTCTTAACTTCCCCGTTGATAGTCACATCAGCTTCGCCAGAAACTATGAACCAATGTTCCGCGCGCTTTTGGTGGCGTTGATATGAGAGACGCTTTCCTGGGTTGACCCAGATGCATTTAACTTTATGAGTGGCGCTTTCTTGGAGCACCTCATAGCGACCCCACGGTCTCTCAGACTTTTCTAGCACTCTCGTATTCTAGTCTTCGCGAAAAATCGTTAGGCTCTCACCATGAGAAATCCAACCCCCCAAGATAAGTTCACATTCGGTCTATGGACCGTCGGATGGCAAGCACGTGATCCATTCGGAGATGCGACTCGCGAAGCCCTTGATCCAGTCCGCACCGTTAGTGAATTAGCCCAGCGCGGCGCTTATGGCGTTACTTTCCATGATGATGACTTAATTCCTTTTGGATCTTCTCCTTCTGATCGCGCTGCACATATTGCGCGCTTTAAGAAAGCGCTTGATGAGAACAATATGAAAGTCCCGATGGCGACCACCAATCTGTTTAGCCATCCAGTTTTCAAAGATGGAGCTTTTACCTCTAACAATCGCGATATCCGTCGTTATGCGATCCGCAAAGTGATGACCAATATTGAATTAGCAGTTGAGCTCGGCGCACATACCTATGTTTGTTGGGGCGGCCGCGAAGGCGCTGAAACCGATATCGGTAAGGATCCCGTTGTTGCGCTCGAGAGAATGCGCGAAGCCTTTAACATCCTTGGACAATTTGTAATCGATAAGGGTTACAACATCAAGTTTGCGATGGAACCTAAACCAAATGAACCTCGTGGCGATATTTTCCTTCCCACGATTGGCCACGCACTTGCATTCATCAACTCATTAGAGCACCCAGAATTAGTCGGTTTGAACCCTGAAGTTGGCCACGAACAGATGGCTGGTCTTAACTTCGTTCATGGAATTGGCCAAGCGCTCTTCCATAAGAAGTTATTCCATATAGATCTCAATGGTCAGCATGGCCCGAAGTACGACCAAGACTTGGTCTTTGGACATGGCGATTTGAAGTCAGCTTTCTTCCTCGTTGATCTCCTTGATCGTTATAACTATGACGGACCAAAGCACTTTGATTACAAGCCAATGCGCACCGAGAGCGATGAAGGAGTGTGGGCATCAGCGACAGCAAATATGCGCACCTTCATAATTCTTCAAGAGCGCGCTCGTGCATTCCGCGCCGATCCACGTACTAAAGCGGCGCTGGAAAAATCTGGCGTTAATGAGCTTCTACAACCCACCGCCGCAAGTGGTGAGAGTTGGAAAGATATTGCCAATGAGAGCTTTGATGTGGAAGCTGCTGGAAAACGTGGTTACCACTATGAAGAGCTCGATCAACTCGCTCTCGAGTATCTGATCGGCGTTCACTAAAAAGATGCCAAAGATCGTTGCGGGTGTTGATTCCTCAACCCAATCGGTCAAAGTTGTACTCCGTGATGCCGATTCTGGTGAGTTAATTGCATCAACTTCTAGACCGCATCCAGATGGCACCGAAGTCAATCCCTTGGAATGGAAGAAAGCTCTCGATAGCGCACTTGATGAGTTAGGTAAGTACGAGATCTCTGCAATCTCCATTGGCGGTCAACAACATGGAATGGTTGCACTCGATCACGACGGTGCTGTTATTCGCGATGCACTTTTATGGAATGACACACGCTCCGATAAAGCAGCCCAACAACTCAATAGCGAGATTCCTGATATTCACGAGAGAACTGGCTCACAGCTTGTTGCATCATTTACCGCTTCTAAAGTTCGCTGGCTTGCCGATAACGAGAAGTCAAACGCAGAGAGAGTTGCTGCTATTGCACTTCCCCATGATTGGTTATCGTGGCAATTATCCGGTGCCAACAATCTAAACTCACTCTTCACTGATCGCTCCGATGCTTCCGGAACCGGATATTTTGATTCAGTAAAGAATGAATACTGCAGAGATTTCTTTGCCACTGCTCTACGTAGCCAGCGCGACGTGGTACTGCCTAAAATAATTTCGCCAAACGCTTTTGGTGGCGAAACATCTAAAGGCGTACCTATTGCTGCAGGCGCAGGAGATAACGCTGGTGCCGCGCTTGGTTTAGGCGCTGGTGTTGGCGATTTGGTTATCTCACTCGGAACAAGCGGTACCGCTTTTGCAGTCTCGTCCACATCAACACATGATCCCTCCGGTGAAGTAGCGGGCTTCGCTGATGCCACAGGTAATTTCTTGCCGCTTGCCTGCACTCTTAATGCAGCAAAGATCTTCAATACTGTTGCTACAACTCTTGGGATTTCTTTTGAAGAATTTAGTTCACTCGCCCTCAATGCTCCAGCTGGCGCTGAAGGATTGCGCATCATCCCTCACTTTGATGGAGAACGAACTCCTAATCGCCCTCAAGCACGCGGCTTATTTAGCGGAATCACTCATTCCAATTTCACGAAAGCCAATATTGCACGTGCTGCAATCGAAGGTGTGGTTGCGGGCATGGTTTATGCAACTCAAGCAGTTGAGAAACTTGGAGTTTCTTATTCAAGAGTTTTGCTCATTGGTGGCGCTGCAAAGAATCCCGCCGTGCAACAAATCGCTGCCGACTTCTTTGGAAAAGTAATTCATATTCCACCAACCGGTGAATATGTTGCCGACGGCGCTGCCAAACAATCAGCGTGGGCGCTGTCTGGAAAAGAGAATCCTCCAAAATGGAGCCTTGGTGAAGTAAAAGAAGTTTCACCTTCTTCCCAATCAGAAGAAGTCGTAGCCAGTTACATGGAGTTGATTAAGGCTTAACCAAGCGAAGCGGCGCGATTAATTCGATCGCGAATAGCTACCGCTAGCCCTTCGCCTTGCGGCGGAACAATATGAATGACCCCTAGCCCTTCTTTATCGCCCTCTCGCAGAGCTGAATAAAGCGTGCGGGCATATTCCTCAATACTTTTCGGAGCGCTCAACCGCACAGCGCCCGATGGTGTTTCTATATCGCTCATCGCTATAAGCCCTTCACCTGATTTTGCAGCTCCATCGACAGCGACTTTTGCTTGTGGCGCATAGTGCTGTTTATGGGATCCAGAAACGCGAACTTTCTTATCATCAGGTTCCACCACAATAATTCCGGTGCTCTCTTCAATCATCTCTGCAGTTACTGCGCCAGGTCGAAGAATTGAAGGATTATCTTTTGTGCAATCGATTATCGTGGATTCAACTCCTACTAAGGAAGGTCCACCATCAAGAATCTGATCACGATGTTCAAGGTAATCCTTGAGCTCTGCGCTCACCGCTTCTGCGGTTGTTGGTGATACTGCGCCATATCGATTCGCACTTGGCGCTGCTACACCATTGCCACCCAACTTTTTAAACTCTCCAAGAAGGTTGAGCGCCAAAGTATGAGCTGGCATTCGAAGCCCAACAATCTCCTGATTTCCTGTGACAAAGTCTTGAGCTTTATCTGTGCGCTGCAACAAAAGCGTCATTGGTCCAGGCCAGAAATCCCGCATCAAAGCGATCGCATAATCAGGAATTTCCTTAGCCCAATAATCCACTGCATCAAGATCAGCAATATGAACAATCACGGGGTGATCTGCGGGACGACCTTTGACTGCATACATACGTGTTATCGCTTCTGAATTCTCTGCGTCAGCGCCAATTCCATAAACCGTTTCGGTGGGGAAAGCAACAAGACCTCCCGTTTTGAGATTCTCAGCCGCTTGGCGCAATACATCCAGCGAACATTGAGAAATTATTGAGGCCATGCGCGGTATCTTAAGCGCATGAGAAAACAGAAACGAGCCATCGCAATCGCACTTGCTTTTATCACTTCTATCAGCGTAGTAACGCTTGGAATTGGGCCAGCACAAGCCGCTGAACCTGATCGCCATGTAACAGTTACTGGAGTTGGCACCATTAACGTTGTGCCTGATGCGGTTCGTTTCTACCCCAGCGTCACAGCCCTTGCTAGTAAAAGTAGCGATGCGCTTGCAACAGCGTCGAAGACTGCTTCCGCGGTGAGAGCTGCACTGAAAAGCGCTGGTATTGCAACTAAAGATATTAAGAGTTCAAACCTCTCGGTGTATCCAGAATATAACTACACCCAAGATAAGGGCTCAGTAATCATCGGTTACCGCGCTACTCAATCTTTCACTGTCGTAATTCGTAAAGCTGATACCGCCGGCAAAGTCGTTGAAGATGTCGTGAACGCTGGAAATGAGAATGTAACTATTAACGGCATCGTTCCATTTATCACTAAAGGTTCTGCAGCAATGGAAGATGCAAGGGCTGCGGCTGTGGCCGATGCTCGTTCTCGCGCCGCGTCATATGCCAAACTCCTAGGCACTTCGCTTGGAAAAGTTGTCTACCTCCAAGAAAACTCAGCGCCGTCATATTCATTCCCACGACTTGGAATGGCAAAAGCTGAAGATGGCTCAACGCCTCAAATTGATTTAGGTGAAGAAGAAGTCTCGGTATCGATCACAGTTCGATGGGCTTTAAATTAACTAACCCGCTTTAAAGAACGTACTTGTGGTGGGTAGTGGATTTGAACCACTGAAGGCAGAGCCGGCGGATTTACAGTCCGCTCCCATTGGCCGCTCGGGCAACCCACCAGTTAGTACGTGCCACGCAAGAGTAACAAGGTCACCCTCGCGCTCACAAATTGCTTGATTACTTGTTTACTGAAGCGTCGTAAATGCTCTGAATTGTTGAATTCAAGGCTGCATCGAATTCTGCATCGCTCTGTTGGGCAGTGAGGCCTTCAGCAAGAGCGCGTGAGAATGAAGCAATAACGCCAGTATTTTGTGCAAGGAGACGATTAGCTTCTTCGCGCGAATAACCACCGGAAAGCGCTACTACGCGCACAACGCGTGGGTGATCAACCAATTCCTTATAAAGGTTTGCTTTGGTAGGAATTGAGAGCTTCAACATAATGTTTTGATCGCCACTCAAGCTATTTGCATAATCAAGAAGTGACTTCTTCAAGATCTCTTCTGCTTCAGCTTTTTGTGGGCTCTTGATGCTTACTTCTGGTTCGATGATGGGAACAAGTCCACCAGCAATGATCTCTTTACCAATCTCAAATTGTTGCTTGACAACTGCATCGATACCGGATGGGTTCGCCATGTTGATCACAGAACGCATCTTGGTTCCGAAGACACCGTGCTTATTAGCAGCTGCGATACGTGCGCCAAGTTCTGGGATTGGCTTCATAAGTTGAACATCATTTGCTTCATCAGCAAGACCGTTATCAACTTTGAGGAAAGGAACTACGCGCTTCTTGGTCCAGAGATATTCAGCAGATCCAAGGCCATCGATAGTCCGCTCCATTGTCATTTCAAAAAGAATTGCGCCAATAACGCGGTCGCCATTAAATACTGGTGACTTGATAAGACGTGAGCGCATCTCATGCATACGGTCGAACATCTCGGCTTCATTTGAATAAGCAGATTCGGTGACGCCGTAAAGCGCGAGCGCCTTAGGGGTGCTTCCACCGCTCTGGTCGAGAGCTGCAATAAAGCCCTTGCCTGATTTCATCTGCTGCAACATGTCGTTATTCATTAAAGCTCCTTGAATTAATCCTCTGGTGAGAAATTTCTGACTCGTACACAACGCTGAATGCGAGAACTGGGTAATTCTAATAGGTGATTTCCAGCGCGCTAACCAAGGATTTCTCGCTCAATTTAGCCTCACGATACCTTTGGGTCATGGCAGATAGCAGCTTTGATGTCGTATCTAAGGTTGACCGAATGGAGCTTGATAACGCTTTAAATCAAGCCTCGCGTGAGGTTGCCACCCGCTTTGATTTTAAGAATACGGGTGTGAAGATCGAGATGTCGGGCGAAAAGATCCTTGTGGAGGCTGAGACAGAAGAGAGAGTCAAAGCCGCACTTGATGTTCTTAAGGAGAAGATGATCAAGCGCAATGTTTCACTGAAGCATCTTGATATTGCTGATCCTGCCCAGAGCGGCAAGGTCTATCGCATCTTCTGCACAATCAAGGAAGGTATCTCTCAAGAGAACGCCAAGAAGATCACAAAACTTTTGAAAGATGAAGGACCTAAATCAGTGCGTGCTCAGATTCAAGGCGATGAACTTCGAGTTTCCAGCAAGAGCCGCGATGACCTCCAAACTGCAATTGCGTTGATTAAGGGAGCAAAACTCGATTTCGCAGTCCAGTTCACTAACTATCGATGACAAAATTCAATAAAGGTTTACTTTTTGGTGTTTCTGCTTATCTGATCTGGGGAGCACTTCCCCTTTACTGGAAATTAGTTGAAGAGGCTGGTGCCTACGAAATTTTGGCGCACCGCGGAATCTGGTCGCTGTTGCTCTGTGTTCTCTTGCTTGCACTTCGTAAACAAATCAAGAGCGCATTCGTCATGGTACGAGCTTCCCGCACACTCTCACTTCTCTTTCTTGCATCCGGTTTGTTAACTATTAATTGGGGCGTCTATATCTGGTCTGTGACGGTGAACCGAGTTGTGGAGGCTGCACTTGGTTATTACATAACTCCGTTGATCAATGTCACCTTTGGCGTTCTGTTATTGCGCGAAAAACTCCGTCCACTCCAGTGGACCGCGGTTGGGCTGGCCTCCGTTGGCGTAGCAATTTTGACCGTGGGATACGGCGCTTTGCCGTGGATTGCCCTGGTTCTATCGATCTCATGGGGCAGCTACAGCTTGATTAAGAAATCCTTGAATTTGGGGGCGTTAGAAACGCTATCTGTCGAAACTCTCTTCGCATTCTTCCCAAATTTGATCTATCTCTTCATTATTGAAAGCAATGGCAGCGCAGAATTTGGCGATGGCTGGATGATGTCAATTCTGCTCTTTGGTGCAGGAGCTGCAACTGTGGTGCCCCTCTTGCTCTTCAATGGCTCAACTACACGTCTGCCGTTGAGCACTGTCGGACTACTTCAATATATCACTCCAACAATTATGTTCTTCATTGGAATTTTTATTAATAATGAGAATATCTCAACTACAAAGATTGCTGGCTTTGCCTTTATCTGGATTGCACTTGCTGTCTTGAGTCGTGATCTCTATCGATCAAGCCGTTCGATCAACAATAGCAACGCATAGATTTTCTAGAGCACTACGAGCTGGACCAGTCGGAAGAGTTGAAAGTAGGGCTTTAGATTCATCAGCCAAGGTATGAAGATACTTCTTGGCATCTTTCAAAGCTTGATGCTGACGAAGTTGTGGGATAACTCGAGCCACGGTTGCATCATCCATCGGCGCTGAAAGCAGTGCTTTGAGCTCTTGATCTTCTGGGCGATCTGATTTCATAATCTGGAGCGTTACAAGGGTTGGAACGCCCTCTTTAAGATCTGTACCTGGAGTCTTTCCTGATTGTGATGAATCACTTGCGATGTCGATGACATCATCTGCTAGTTGGAATGCGATTCCAATCTTCTCTCCAAACTTCGTAAGCGTCTCCACGATTGATTTATCTGCACCTGAAAGCAGAGCTCCAAAGCGCGCGCTTGTGGCAATCAGTGAGCCAGTTTTATCTGCAACAACTTGTAAGTAATGCGCCAGCGCATCTCCACCATCTCTAGGTCCTTGGGTTTCTTGAATCTGGCCAATAACAAGCCTTTCAAAGGTCTTTGCTTGGAGGCGGACCGCTTCTGGGCCTAAATCTGCGAGTAAATCCGAAGCTTTTGAGAAGAGGTAGTCACCAGTAAGAATCGCAACGGTATTGCCCCAGCGATTATTTGCGCTCTCAACTCCACGACGAAGTGGCGCTTCATCCATCACATCATCGTGATAGAGCGTTGCAACGTGGGTCAGTTCGCAGACAACTGCAGCCTCGATTACCTCTTGTGATTGACCATTACCAAAGTGAGAAGAAATTAATGTGATCAACGGACGGAAACGCTTGCCACCGGCTTCAACTAAATGGCGTGAAGTCTCTACAACGAGCGGGTAATCACCCTGAATGTGTGAGCTAAGGAGGCTTTCAACTTCATCAAGTCCTTGCGAAAGTTGGCGCTCGAGATCCTTATCGAGGTTGGGGATACCGAGGCTCGACATTTAGCTACCGAACGAAGGTGGCAAGGGATGCAATCGCATCCAAGATTGGAGTTGGGAATACTCCAAGAGCGATAGTTACTATCGCAGCAATCCAAATCGTCAGATTTGTGTAGAGCGAAGGAATGGTGACAGTGACGGTATCTTCTTCTGCATCAGTAAAGAACATCATCACAATCACGCGGATGTAGAAGAAGGCTGCGATTGCGCTGGAAAGAACGCCGGCCACAACAACCCCAATGTTGCCGCTGTCGTAAGCGGCCGTAAAGATTGTGAACTTACCGATGAAGCCTGCGGTTAGCGGAATCCCAGCAAATGAGAGCAAGAAGATTGAGAAGATCAGCGCAACTGATGGCGAACGCTTTGCAAGCCCTACCCAGCGATTGAGATCTGTAACTTCACCTGAAGAATCGCGAACGAGAGTTACGAGTGCAAATGCGCCGAGAGTTGTGAAGCCATAGCTGGCAAGGTAAAACAGTGAGGCTTTCAAACCTTCCTGGTTGAGAGCTAAAACTCCAGTAAGCAAGAAACCAGCGTGGGCTATTGAGGAATAGGCCAACATGCGCTTTACATCGCGCTGAGCAATCGCAATTACGGAGCCGACAATCATGGTGAGGATTGCCACCGCAGTAATGACTGGCTTCCAACTCCATTGCGCGCCGCTCAGTGCAACATAAAAGATGCGAAGCGCTGCACCAAAAGCTGCAACCTTGGTGGCTGCTGCCATAAATGCAGTAACCGGAGTTGGCGCACCTTGATACACATCGGGTGTCCATGCATGAAATGGCGCTGCTCCAACTTTGAAAAGAAGTCCAACGCTTAAGGAAATCATTCCGATGAGTAAGAAGGCATCATTTCCAGGGCCCGATGCAATTGCAGCGTGAATGCCGCTGAGTGAAACATCGCCGGCATATCCATAGAGGAATGCCGCTCCAAAGAGGAAGAATGCTGATGAATACGCACCGAGCAGGAAGTATTTGAGTGCTGCTTCTTGTGAGAGCAATCTACGACGACGAGAAAGTCCAGCCATCAAATAAAGTGGAAGTGAGAGAACTTCAAGAGCTACAAAAAGTGTGATGAGATCATTTGCTGCAGGAAATAGCATCATGCCACCTACTGCAAAGAGAGTAAGTGGATAAACCTCAGTTTGAATCTTTCCAACTTGGAGCGCTTTGCGCTCTTCTGCTGAACCAGGAATAGCAGATGCTTGCGCAGCAAATGCATCCATATCAGCGATAAGTAAGAATGCAAAGAAAGCTAAGATCAAAATTGTTCCCTGCATGAAGAGAACTGGACCATCCACCACAACAGAATTGACTGCAGCGGTCGCGGTCGATGTTCCACGTAAGCGCCAGACTTGAGCAAAGCTCAAAACAATGGCACCCAGCGCGATGGAAAGTTGTAGTGGCGCGCGAAGTTTTGCAGAGACAAATGCTTCAACGATAACTGCGATTACAGCAGCGCCAAAGATCACGAGCATCGGAGCCAGAGCGCCGTATTCCAGAGCAGGAGCGGTGAAAGTCATTATTTATCGCCTCCTACAACGGGTGCCGGATCGCTAAAGCCAGCCTTGGTGATGGTGGCTTGAGCAACTGGATTAATGATGTCGAGCGCGGGCTTGGGATAGAAGCCAAGTGCGATGATCACAGCGATAACTGGAGCGATTGCTGCAATCTCTCGCTTATTCAAATCAGGCAAGTTCTCATTTCCTGGAGTGGTCGGACCGTGGAGCGCTTTCTGGACTGGAATGAGAATGTAGAGCGCAGCCAGAATAATTCCGAAGGTTGCGATGATTGCTGCAACGGGATAGCGAGTGTAGGTGCCAACCAGAACCAAGAACTCACTTACGAAGCTCGAGAGTCCAGGGAGCGCAAGAGATGACATACCTGCAATAAAGAATGACCACGCCAAAATTGGGGTAACGCGTTGTAGTCCACCAAACTCAGCAATAGTTGAAGAGCCACGTCGTGAAATCATCCACCCCGCAGTAAGGAATAACGCGGCGGTTGAGAAACCATGATTGAGCATGTAGAGCGTTGCTCCAGAATTTCCTTGGGTAGTCATCGCAAAAATTCCTAGCGTGATGAAACCAAAGTGCGAGATTGATGTGAAAGCGATGAGGCCTTTAATATCTTTCTGACCGATTGCAAGAAACGCGCCATAAAGAATTGAAATGACTGAGAGAGTAATGATCAACGGCGTGAAAGTCTTGGATGCTTCTGGGAATAGTTCGACGCAATAACGGATCATTCCGAAGGTTCCAACCTTGTCGAGCACACCAAGGAGAAGTACAGATGTTCCCGGGGTTGCTGACTTGGCTGCATCAGGCAACCAGGTATGCATTGGCCATAACGGCGCTTTGATTGCAAAGGCGATAAAGAAGCCAAGGAATAAGAAGTTCTGCGTGGTGGAATCGATTTGAAGAGTCGAGAGCGCTTCGATATCGAAGGTACGACCAATCTGATTTCCGGAGATAACAAAGATTCCAATGATCGAGGCGAGCATCAAAAGGCCGCCAAAAAGGCTATAAAGCAAGAACTTTACGGCTGCTGCCTGGCGAGCTCCTGTGCCATATCCACCAATGAGGAAGTAGACCGGAACCAACATCGCTTCGAAGAAGACATAGAAGAGGAAGACATCGGTCGCTGCAAAGACGCCGATCATCATCGTCTCAAGAATGAGAATCAATACATAGAAAGTCTTAACGCTAAAGCGACCATTCTCGGATTCATTCCATCCTGCCAAGATCACAATCGGCACGAGAATGACGGATAGAAGAATAAGAATGAGAGAGATGCCATCAACGCCGAGTTGGTAGTTAATGCCAAGCGCTGGGATCCACGAATATTTCTCCACATACTGGAAGCCGCTCTTATTTACATCAAAGCCAAGGGCTGCAGAGATTCCAACTCCTGCGACAAGAAGTGAGATCACAAAAGCTGCTTGCTTTATCAACTTGCTATTTGCTGCAGGCAAGAAAGCAATAAGAAGTGCACCGAGAAGTGGAAGTGCGCCCATGCTGGTTAGTAAGTTCATAGCGAGACCACCAAAACCGCAACGAGTGCGACAAGAGCGCCGATCAAAATCAAGAGCGCGTAGTTACGTACATAACCAGTCTGAAGTTTTCTCATACCGCGCGCGCTTCCGACCGCAGATGCGCCAACGCCACGAACTACGCCATCGATAACTTTCTCATCCGTCGCGACAAGTGCCTGGGTTAACTTCTGGCCAGGGCGCATAAAGAGGAATTCGTTGGCATCATCTTGGAGCAAATCACGACGGGCAACGCGTGTGAAGATGCTGACATCTTGTGGAGCACTTGCTGCAAGTTCGCCGCGATACTTAGCAAGAGCAATTCCAACACCGATAACAACTGCAGTAATAGCAAGTGATGTAACAACAATCGGTTGCAAGAACTCTTCATGCTCATGGTGATGTTTGTCGACCACAGGGGCCAACCACTTCACAATCGCTTTTCCGCTGTAGAGCAGGTATCCCGAAGCGACTGATCCGATAGCTAAAACCGCCATTGGAGCCCACATTAAGAATGGGGATTCGTGTGGGTGGGCGTCATCGGCCCAACGCTTATTTCCAGCGAAGGTCATCAACATAACGCGGGTCATGTAGAACGCAGTAATGACTGCGCCAAGAAGTGCTGCAGAACCAAAGATCACGCCTTGTACTCCTCCGGCGTTAAATGCAGTTTCGATGATCTTGTCTTTGGAGTAGAAACCAGCAAATGGTGGAACGCCAATGATTGCTAAATAGCCAAGCCCGAAAGTGATGGCAGTAATCGGCATGAACTTTGCTAGTCCGCCGTAACGACGCATATTTACTTCGTCATTCATGCCATGCATGACTGAACCTGCACCGAGGAACATTCCGGCTTTGAAGAATCCGTGAGTAAGCAAGTGCATGATTGCGAAGGCATAACCAGCTGGACCAAATCCAGTAGCCAGAATCATGTAACCAATCTGGGACATCGTTGAAGCCGCCAGTGCTTTCTTGATGTCATCTTTTGCAGTACCGATAATCGCACCAAAGAGAAGTGTG
>Ga0208465_1000423_pt1 | contig 12118 bp, 11 predicted proteins | sample LakMenEpi31Aug10_FD_150749 | JGI IMG/M metagenome (GOLD analysis project Ga0208465, IMG submission 150749) | Freshwater microbial communities from Lake Mendota, WI - 31AUG2010 deep hole epilimnion (SPAdes) | ecosystem: Environmental > Aquatic > Freshwater > Lake > Epilimnion/Euphotic zone ...
GGTGACGATACGGCGGCGTAAATCGGCGGAGTGGGGGCGCATAGAGACTCCTCGAACAGTACAAAAGAGTGTACTGCATAAGCCTGCACACCGCTATAGTTGGCTGCCAAGAGGGCGCAAAAGTGTTGGAGTCTGAGGGTATTATCAGTTTGAGACTCTCTTTGGCTTTTTAAACAACCTCTCAAGCCTTATGGCAAGGCTAGGGCTTCAGCCAAAAGGCTCCTTTTGCTTCACTGGAGTCAGGCTCAAGGTAGGCGAAAAACCATCCTTGCTGCGAAGACCATGGCTTGTACCCTGATGATTCCTGACTGACCCTGAGAGATAATGCTGAGGTAGCGTCCAACGTTATCAATCGGGCTTAGAACACCATGGCAATAGACAAACTCGATCAGCTCACAGCCCTATTTGAACAAATGGAGCGGGCTCTGATTGCCTACTCAGGAGGTATTGATAGTACCCTGGTGGCCAAGGTGGCCTACGATGCCCTGGGGGAACGGGCCCTGGCGGTAACGGCCCATTCCCCCTCCCTGCTGCCGGAGGACTTGGAGGAGGCCAGGGCCCAAGCGGTCACCATTGGCATTGCCCATCGGGTGGTAACCACCCACGAACTCGATAACCCCAACTACGCTGCCAACCCGATCAATCGCTGCTACTTTTGCAAAAGCGAGTTACACGATACCCTTAAGCCCCTGGCCCAGCAGTGGGGCTACCCCTACGTGGTGGATGGGGTCAACGCCGATGACCTGGGGGATTACCGCCCGGGCATCCAGGCTGCCCAGGAACGGGGGGCCCGATCGCCCCTGGCGGAGTTGGGTATCACCAAGCTGGAGGTGCGCCAGATCGCCCGCCACCTGGGTCTCCCCTGGTGGGATAAGCCCGCCCAGCCCTGCCTGAGTTCCCGCTTTCCCTACGGCGAGGCCATCACCGCCGCAAAACTCCAGCGGGTGGGGCGGGCGGAGCGCTACCTGCGGCAACTGGGGCTGCGGGAACTGCGGGTGCGATCGACGGGGGATACGGCCCGGATTGAAATTCCAGCGGAGCAAATTAGGTCCTTTGTGGCTAATCAAGACCTGGAGGCCCTGGTGCAGACCCTACAGGGCTACGGATTTACCTACGTCAGCCTGGACCTGGAGGGCTTCCGCAGCGGTAAACTAAATCAGACCCTTCCGGAGTTACTCCCCACCCCCAGGCCATGACCTACCTGCTTGCCGGTGATATTGGCGGCACTAAGACAATTTTACGGTTGCTAGAGGGCACTAGTCACCAATCCCTACGGACCTGTTTTGAGGCCACCTACGCCAGTCAGGCCTATGTCGACCTGGTGCCCATGGTGAGGGAATTTTTGCAGCAGGCGGCGGGCCAAACCGGCCAGCGCCTGATTCCTTCCGTGGCTTGCTTTGCTATTGCCGGACCGGTGGTGGCCAATCGGTCTAGCCTGACTAACTTAGCCTGGTTTCTGGAGGGCGATCGCCTGCAGGCCGAACTGCACCTCACCCAGGTCAGCCTGATTAACGACTTTGAAGCGGTGGGCTACGGGGTATTTGGTCTGGCCCCCGAAGATCTACACCCCCTGCAGCTCGGCAAGCCCCAAGCCCATGCTCCGGTGGCGGTGATTGGGGCGGGCACTGGCCTGGGCCAGGGTTTTGCCCTGAATTTAGATGGCTATCCCCTGGTTTTTGCCTCCGAGGGAGGACACGCCGACTTTGCCCCCCGCTCAGAGTTGGAATTCCAGCTGCTGCACTACCTGCTGGATAAGCATCAGATTTCCCGGGTGTCGGTCGAACGGGTGGTGTCAGGGCAGGGGATTGTCTCCCTTTACCAGTTTTTGCGCGATCGCCAGTTTGCCGTCGAATCCCCCCCCGTGGCGGAGGCGATCACCGGTTGGGAACGGCAGAGTGGCCTTAGCCATAAAACCATTGACCCCGGAGCGGTAATCGCCTCCGCCTCCGCTGCCGGCGACCCCCTCTGCCAAAAGGCTATGGCCATGTTTGTCGAGGCCTACGGGGCCGAGGCCGGTAACCTGGCCCTCAAGCTCCTGCCCTACGGTGGGCTCTACGTGGCCGGCGGCATCGCCGCCAAAAATCTTGCCCTGATGACCGCGGGGGACTTTATGGCAGCCTTGACCCACAAGGGCCGGGTCAGCTCCCTACTAGAAAACGTCCCGGTTTATATCGTGTTAAATCCCCAGGTGGGGTTGATCGGGGCTGGGGTTAAGGCGGCCTCCCTGATCACCGAAGCTTAGCCGCTAAAATCAAAAATGCAGTTATCTCCGTAGTCGACCATGGCGGGTCACAGTAAATGGGCTAATATCAAGCGGCAAAAAGCTCGGGTGGATGCGGTTAAGGGCCAGGTTTTCGCCAAAATGTCCCGGGAAATTATTGTGGCGGCTCGGTTGGGGGGGGCCGACCCCGCCGGTAATTTTCAACTGCGCACCGCCATTGATAAGGCCAAGGCCGCCGGGGTACCCAATGACAATATTGATCGGGCGATCGCCAAGGGCTCAGGCCAGTGGGGGGCGGAGGAGGGTTACGAGGCCATTCGCTACGAGGGCTACGGCCCCGGCGGGGTGGCCATTTTGATTGAGGCCCTCACCAATAATCGCAACCGCACCGCCGCCGACCTCCGGGCCGCCTTTAGTAAACGCCAGGGCAACCTGGGGGAAACCGGCTGTGTGGGCTGGATGTTTGAGCAAAAAGGGGTGGTGACCCTACATTACCCCGGCGATGAAGACCGTTTACTAGAAGCCGCCCTGGAGGGGGGAGCCGAAACCTACGAGGTGATCGCCCTGGAGGAGGATACCCCCAGGGCTGAGGTGTTTTGCCAGCCCGTCGATTTAGAGGCCCTAGATGCCGCCCTAAAGGCCCAGGGTTACCAGGTAGAACAGGTGGAACTACGCTGGGTACCCAGCAATACGGTGCTGGTGGAGGATGGGGACCAGGCCCGGCTATTGCTCAAATTGATTGATGCCCTGGAGGACCTGGAGGACGTGCAGTCTGTCACCACCAATGTTGATCTAGCGGAGGATCTGCTGACGGCGATGGCGGGGTAAACCGATCTGGTGGGAAACTAGGAACTCTATGCCGGACTGTAGCGGTAAAATAGAAAATAGGTAAGGATGGGGCAGGGCTATCATGTTCTGGGTATGTTTGGCTGTGGGTTGGATTCTAGGTGAATGTCCGTGTCGTCTTCCTCAGAGTTGACCGATGTCCTACGAGTGGGAGATCAGGCGATTCAGCCCGAGGAGTTGGTTTCTCGACTACGTTGTTACGGTCTCCTACCAGCTCTTCTGAAGGAACTGATCCTTGATCAAACCGTGGCTACCCTTCCCCTCACTGAAGCAGAGTCGGCTACAGCGGTTGAACAGTTTCGCCAACAGCATCAACTGGGCACTGAGGAACAGTGTCAAGCTTTTTTGGTACAGCGGGGTCTGGCCCCAGCGGATTTACAGCCCATTGCCCGCCGTGATCGCCAGCTGCAGAGATTTAAGCTAGAAACCTGGGGTAATAAGGTCGAGTCTTACTTCCTGCAGCGTAAAACCCAACTAGACCGCGTACTTTATTCCCTGATTCGCACCCAGGAGTTGGGGCTGGCCCAGGAGCTTTACTTCCGCATTCAAGATGATGGCCAACCCTTTGCCGACTTGGCTCGCCAGTTTTCCGAAGGTCAGGAGGCTCAAACCGGTGGTCTAATTGGCCCAGTAGAGCTGTCGGTGCCCCACCCCGCCCTGGCCAAGATGCTTTCCATTAGTCAGCCGGGGCAGCTATGGCCCCCGACGCGGATAGGGGATTGGTTTGTCGTGGTGCGACTGGAGAAGTTTCTTCCCGCTAAATTAGATGACTCCACCCGCCAGCGCCTGTTGGAGGAGTTATTTAATACTTGGATTGGTGAGCAGGTCCAAAAGGCCCTGGCATCCCATCTCAGTTGAATTTGGGGTCAACCGCTACATCTCCCACCCCGTTACCTGCATAGCGACGCTCCATTTCTGAACGCACCGCCTGGATCGTCTCCACCAGACTAGCTTCAAACAACCGGTAAAACATCCCCTTAAAGGGGCCCAGGTCCCGCTCCGCCGCCGCCTGTACCTGTTGGGATACCAGTAGGAGTGGCCTGTACTGTGGCGGTGCCAGATCCAGCCGCCAGTGGCCGTACATGTACTCCAGGTTGCCTTCTAATAACTGAAAGCTGATCTGCTGCTGGTTGAGTTCCAGGTTTTCGGTGCGAATTCGGGACTCCACTGTGGACAGTAAAATGCGGCGGCGATCCAGCTGCTCTACGATGGTGCGATCATCCTCCACCCCCACCACTCGACTTTCGGCCACCGTGGGCAGAAAGCGATGGAAGTTAGCATAGTCCGTCAGTACTGCCCAGGCCGTAGCCCCATCTACTGAGGTCGCTACGATTACTTCGTACTGACCCATGCCCCCCTTTAAGAGCACCCGTCCGCTGGCCAGGGTAGTCCAATCCATCGGACTCAGACTGGCCAGGTAAGTATCGGTGGGTAGTACCTGACGGGATAATCGTGACATAATGCCAACCTAGGGATGCAGTGGGAGCACAGTTCCACTAATGTAATCCTACTATTCCTATTCCTGTCTAGAGGCCATGGGCAATTTTACGGCGGTATTGGCGGCCTACCAGGCTCTGCCCAGCCAACTCAAAAGTCTCATACTGGCCACTGTCAACCCCGATGGCAGCCCCCAGGCCAGCTATGCTCCCTACGTAATAGATAGTGATCGTCGATTTTATATTTTTGCCAGTAGCCTCTCTGCCCATACTGGTAATCTGCTCGGAACCGGTCAGGCCAGTGTTTTGCTGATTCAAGACGAGGGTCAAAGCCCCCAGGTCTTTGCTCGTCAGCGTCTCACCTATGACTGCCAGGTAACTCTGGTGGAGCGCCACACAGAGCTTTGGGAAACCATTGCCCAGGGGTTTGAGGACCGGTTTGGCGAGGTGGTGATCATGCTGCGATCGCTACCCGACTTTCAGCTCCTTTGCCTTACTCCCCTGGGGGGCCGCTTCATTTTAGGTTTTGGCGCCGCCTACGAGGTAGACAGCCAGGACCTTAGCCAGCTGCGGCCCGACACGGTGAAAGGCTAAGTCTGTCCTAAGAGTAAGGCAGCGTCGGCAATCGGGACTATCTCACCCTGGCCGAGGTGTTCCAGGTAGTCATACGGGTAAACTAAGGGGTATTATGAAGAACTGTTGTCATTCGACTAGAAACTTAACAAAGGAGAGTTCTTCGTGAACCAGAGCCCTAGCCTTGCCGATGGTGCAAACCCGGCGGTCATGACCAGGCCCGCTCGCCTATCCCTGATCAAGATGGCCGGTTGGGTGACCCTCGCAGGCTGGGTAGCTTGCCTAACCCCAATCGCCCAGGCGGCGACGGTGCCTCTCCTTGAGCCTAGTCCCCGGGTGGCACAGGGGACTGGGGAGGCATCGACTGACCCCCTGTGGATCGCTCAAACCACTAACCTCAGCTCTGCCGAACAGGATCGGCTGGCTGATCTACTGCGGCAGGGGCAGGCCCGGGTGAACGCTAAAGATTACGGAGCGGCGATCACCGCCTATCAACAGGCTGCCCAGATCGATCCACAGCAACCCCGGATCTTTTCTGGACTGGGTTACCTTTATCTTCAGCAGGAAAAATATTCCGATGCGATCGCTGCCTACCGTCAGGCCCTCGCCCTGGAGCCCAACAACTTGAGCTTCCGCTATGGTCTTGCCCAGAGTTTTTACCGCAATGGTGAACAGGGGGAGGCCATGGCTGTTTACCAGGACATTCTCGGCCGTCACCCCAATGAAGTAAACGCCTACCTGGGGATGGGCAATCTACAGATCAAGGCCGAGGATTATAGGGGTGCAACAGCCACCTATGAGCGCTTGTTACAGGTAACCCCCGGCAATGCTCAAGCCTATGAGGCTCTGGCCAATCTATCTAGCCAACAGGGGGACTATCAACAGGCCTTGATCTATCTCACTCAGGGGTTGCAGGCCAACCCTAAGCAAGACCGCCTATACGTGCAAGCCGCTAGTCTACAGTTACTTCTCAATAACTCCAGTGCTGCTGAGGAAAATCTGCGCCGAGCCCTATCCCTTAATCCTGACAATGCCGAGGCCAATTACCAGATGGGCTATCTACTGTATCAAGCCAACGATCGGGAGGCGGCCCTGACCTATCTGCTCAAGGCAGTACAGAGTAATCCTGACCTGGTAGCGGCCCACGCACTCCTAGGGGAACTGCTACTGGAGCGTCAGCAGTATCTCCGGGCCGCCGTTTCCTACCGTAAGGTGGCTGAGGCTAACCCCAATGATCCGGCCATTCTATATAATTTGGGTCTGGCCCTCTGGGGTCAGGGGTTATCTCCCCAGGCTCGGTCTAACATTGAGCTGGCCATCCTGTTCTATGAGCGACAGGGGGATGAGGCTGGGGCTGATCGGGCTCGGGAGTTAATTAATCTCATGAGTCAAAATTAACGGCTGTCGCCGTTTTGGTCAGCCTAGCCTGTTCTAAGGGATGAGCCTAATCCTCCAACTGCTGGCTTAACATGTCTAGGAACTGCCCCAGTTGAGCAAGCCGTGCTCCGATTTGTTGCTGGCGCTGCTTCTGGGTGACCGGCTGCCGGCTGCTCCGCCAAAAGGTCACATCCACTGCTAGCAACCGTAGGGAACGGTTAATTTCCGTCAGTATTGTCTGCAGCGCTGGGTCGGCGGTAGCCTCCAGGGGCAAAACTTGTCCTTGGAAACTCTGTTGCAGGGCTAGGACTTGCAAGTATAGGCTGGCTTCCTCAAGGACGGAGGACTGGGCTAGGGCGTGGCAGTTGGTTAACTGTGATCGTAGGGCAGCGAATCGATCCATGGGTCCTGTTCCTCATGTTTTGAGCGGTAGGGGAGGATATAGCTTTAACCAGAACACTCAGGCCAGGGTTGATCGGTCAACTTCATGCCTCTTCACTGACAGCTTCCTGATGATGGGATATGAAACAGTAAATGTTGGATAGCCTTTCATACGGGCCTCTGCAGGCTTACGCGTAGCTACGGCTGTACTTTAATGTGTTCAAATCATAGAATCTGGCCCAGTGTAACAGATTATTTGATAGAATCGAATCTATAGAGAATTTCGAGCGCCCACAGGGAGGCAGAAGGTTGATCCACGCCACACTTCACCAACTCAAAGTGTTTGAGGCCACAGCTCGCCATGGTAGCTTTACCCGCGCCGCCGAGGAACTCTACTTGACCCAGCCTACGGTTTCGATTCAGGTCAAGCAATTGACTAAGGCGGTGGGGCTACCCCTGTTTGAACAGATTGGCAAACGCCTCTACCTGACCCAGGCCGGCCAAAAACTCTTAGAAACCTGTCAGGAGATTTTCGGCGGGTTAGATCAATTCGAGATGGCCATTTCTGACCTGAAGGGGATGAAGCAAGGTCAACTGCGTCTAGCGGTGATTACCACGGCAAAGTACTTCGTCCCTCGCCTGCTGGGGCCCTTTTGCCAGCGCTTCCCCGGTATTGATATCTCCCTAAAGGTGACTAACCACCAGCACATCCAGGAGCGCATGGCCAACAATGACGATGATCTCTACATCATTAGCTCGCCCCCTGAACAGCCTGACCTGAAGATCTATCCCTTTTTGGAGAATCCCTTGGTGGTAATTGCCCCTAAGGATCATCCCCTGGTTGGTAAGGCTAATTTGCCGATTCAATCCCTCAACGGCCACCAGTTCATCATGCGGGAGCCTGGGTCCGGTACCCGCCAGGCGGTACAAAAACTTTTTACTGAACACCATATTGACGTTAAGGTGCGGCTGGAACTGGGCAGTAATGAGGCGATTAAACAGGCGATCGCCGGGGGACTGGGCATTTCTGTGCTCTCCATGCACACCATCATTTCCGAGGGTACCCGCGGCGAATTTGCGATTTTAGACATTGAGCACTTCCCCATTGAGCGCCATTGGTATGTGGCCAGTTTGGCGGGGAAACAGCTGTCGGTGGTCTCCCAGGCCTTTCTTAACTACCTGTTAGAAGAAAGCCATGCCATGGTAGAAAAGTGTTTACCGGGGATTAATCGAGCCCCCGTGGCAGCTAATTCTATGTCTTCACAGGCTAACGGGGCATCAATCTAAGTCAGGACGTACTGATAATAGGTAAGGAGTTTAGAAGCCAGAGGTCAGAGATCAGAGATCAGGGGTGATAAGGATTCTGGGTTCTGATATTCTGCATTCTGCTACTTAACTCTTCCTTATGACCATGTTTGATGCTGTCACTCCTCTACAGACCCAACTTCAAGCCCTGGATGATCAATTATCCAAACGCTTTATTGAACTTGACCCCGGTGGGTACTTTCTAATCTATGTGGATAGCGCGGCTAGTCTAATCTGTGCCCAGCACTTCACTAACACCATCAACGATAGGGGATTGGCCTGTGATCCCGAGACTGGTGCGCCACTACCAGTCCGGGGTAAGGTGGAGCGGACCCCTACCCATACCTACCGGGGGCGCACCGCTAAGGAAATCTGTATCGCCATTTTTGAGGATGCCCAGCGACCCTCTCCGGTCACCTACCTTGACCATGCGGCCTACCTGGGAAGAGAGTTTATGCGAGCGGAGGTGGCCCTGGTGAGGGGGGCCACCTATGTGCAGGACTAGGGGTTAGGCCATTCTTCATGGGCCTCTTCCCGGGTGTTGGTGCGGCGATCAGGGGTTTGACGATCAAAGGTCATGTGGATAGACCGACTTTGTTCGCCGTCCGCCGCCACCGCCATAATGGGGTACTCAATACGGCCATCGGGGAAACTGCTTTGGAAGCGGAAGGTGCCCTCAGAGCTTAGCTGAATCGGTTGACCCGCTACGGTAACGGTGGCATCGGGTTCGGTGGCGCCGTAGACGATCAGCTCCGCGTCTGCCACTAACCAGAACTTGCGGGGGCGAATCGGGGGCATGGAGGCGGAGAAGCCCACCCCAGACATAGTCAAACCAGAGACGTTGAGGCCAATGCCGGAGAGGGTGGGCACCAGGCCCGAGACCGTTGGCAGGGCCGCCATACCCACACCAGAGGGGAAGGCGTAGGAACTGATCGGCGGTGCCATGGAGCCTGGCACGTGCTGCATGGAGCCGTATACAGAACCGGTGATCCGTTCCCATTCCGATGGCTGAGAAAGGGCGTAGAGTTGTTCGTGGAGACTGGTCTCACCCTGACTAAGGCGGGGGTTGACCAGGGTCATTAGGGTCTTACCTCGCAGACTTTCCTGCCAGTTCAGGGTCATAAAGTGGTCCTCACTCCAGTCGGAGGGATAGACCGGAGGAATCCGCACGGTGTTGGAGCGGGCCAGCAGTAACCAGCGTCCATCACCGGTCAGGTAGCCAATTTCCACTTGGTAGTCGCGATCGCTAATGGGAATGGGCAAATACCAGTGGCGGGCCAGCTCGTCACAGTCAAACTGCTGTATGCTGTGGGCGGCTTGCTGGCCTAGATCGATGTCGGTGACATCGTACAGACGCAGGGCCAGCCATTCGCCTCCCTGACTGCGCAATTCCGCCTTGTGACCATTGGGGGTATCCCAGTAGGTATAGGCCCATTGCGGATCGCGAGGCATCAGCACAATTCGGCTTTCGTTATAGCCGTCGGGGAGGGGGGGCAGGCCATCGTCAATGGTGGAGAAATCAAGGTCGCCCTCCACCGGGTGGCCAACAACATTGAACTTAGCCGCCTCAATGGTGGACTGATCCTCGGTGCTGGCCAGGGAGGCCACGGCGCTGGCGGCTAGGCCGGCGGCCCCCACCGCCGCCATACCGGTCACCGGCAGGTTAAACTCAGGGGTTCCATCTGGTTCCAACGGTGACTCCGCGACGGTGATATCCTCAGGGCTGGCGGTGGTATCCAATCCGACGGCCGCTTCGCTGGCCACCACCGGAGATGTTGGAGGTGTTACGCCCACCGGAGGCGGGGGGGGAGCGGCCAGATCGGAGCCAGGGTGAGAAGACTCTGGAGTCAGCCCGGCCGGTGAAGGGCCAGATTTACGACCAGCGGCCCAGGCGACGGCTCCCAGGGCTCCTACCCCCGCCAAGGGTAGCAACCACCACCAGGCAAACCCTCCCCGAGCCTCTGGGGCGGGAGCTGGGGTGGGGACAGGCGCAGGCGTTGGGGCTGGGCTAGCGGTGGGGGGCGGAGCCGTCTCCAGATCGGCGGCGATAGCGGCGGCTTCCACCGGAGTGACCTTGGCCAGGGCCTCTACCGCTGCAGGGGACGTCACGTACCCCAAAAAGGCAGCGGCGGCCGGTCCGGCTGTGCCCTTATAAACAAAGTAACGGGGCTGGGAGTAGGGGTAGCGGGGGTCGTCCGGTAGGGTTTGGTGCATGGGCACAATTTTCACCCCCTGTTGACCTAGCACATCACCGGCGATGGCATAGCTAATCCCGTCCTTACCCAGGGCCTGAATCACCGTGGCGGTGCTATCCTTAGTGACCGGATTAGCGGTGGCCCCGGTGACAAAGGGAGCCTGTCGGAAGACTTCGTACTGACTTAGGGAACGGCGAGTATCACTGCTGTCGGGGCGATCGACAAAGCGAATGGGACCGGCTGCCCCCCCCACCTGGGACCAATCGGTAATCTCACCCCGAAACATAGCGGCAAACTGCTCAAAGGTCAGGTTGCCATTAAAGGGGTTCTCAGGACCGATAATAATGGCGATTTTCGCCCTCTCTATGGGCACGGTAACCAGCCCCTGACGTTTCTCCGCCTCCGTCAAGGGACGCCCGATCGCTGCCAGATCAACCTTTCCATCCTGCAAGGCGCTGAGGGCGTCTCGACTATTGGTAACATCGACCTGCACCGCTGTCCCCTCGTAGGCGGATTCAAACCGATCCGTTAACACCTGGGTAGCTACCCCCAGGTTCGGGGAGGCTTGAATGGTCAGACGGGTACCGGCGGGCACGCTCTCAGGCACTGGAAAGCTCGGGCTGGCCTGGGCTAGCACGGTGGACAGGGGCAGGGCTTTAATACCGGCCTGGGCACTACCGACAAGCAATAGAGCGGCAATCAGGATTTTGGCGGAATAGGTCATTGTGTCGCTTAGATCAATAGAACTCTAATTAAGGCAGCCGCACACCAAGCTAAACGGCCACAACCTGGGCTGGGAGAACCCTACTCAGCTCAAGGATCCAATTGGTTGAGCAGCTCGATAGCAGGCAACGCCCATTCCTATCTAGTTCTCAAGGCCCTCACTGAACCGTAGGTAATTACACTCAACTATGGCAGCATTCGCCGGGGGAGTCAATGGTAAGCATGAAAACCATTACCCCAGTCCTTGAGACTGCTGGAAAGGCAGGGCTGCAACTGATCCAGCCGGTTGGCGGGCATCGTCAGGTAGAGTACATCCCCCTCTGCCAAGGTCACCTCCAGCAAATCGCAGCCGTGCAGCGCCCGATCGGGGGATTCAATATAGAGGGGTACCAGGTGGGCGGTTTGGGCGACGGTTTGAATTGACTGATGGATAAAGGGGTGGTTAGGGGTAATCAGGGTGGCGATCGCCACCCAGAGTAAATCCCCCGACATACCGTTACCTAAGATGCGTCCCCCCAGGGCCGCCGCTGCAAAGGCAGGCGCCGCCAGGTCCATGGGGCTGAGCACCTGGTCAAACTCAAACACCTGCTGCACCTGCTGGGCAAACTCGCCATCATAGATGCGCACCACCGCCGGTACCCGGGGGGCAATGCTGCGGGCGGTGAGGGCAATTTCCAGGTTGACCGTATCGTCACTGGTCACCACCAGCACCGCCTGGGCCGAGGCCATATTCACCGTAGTTAAGGTGGAGGCAATGGTGGCGTCCCCGAGAATTACCGGGATTTTTAGGCTCTTTACCGAGGGCAGGAAGCGGTTATGGGGGTCCTGTTCTACCACCACCACCCGATGGCCAGTGGCCTGCAGGTGGGTAGCAATCCGGTAGCCCACGCCCCCCAGACCACAGACAATAAAGTGGTGTTGTCGAGGCATGCGGGCCACACTCCAGAGGCTTTGGAAGTGGGCCCCCAGAATAAAGTCGTTTAGCAGGGCATAGGAGATGCCGATCACCCCCGCCCCCACCAGCATCATCACGGCGGTAAACACCTTAATGGCAGGGGCGG
>Ga0208465_1000424_pt1 | contig 12117 bp, 20 predicted proteins | sample LakMenEpi31Aug10_FD_150749 | JGI IMG/M metagenome (GOLD analysis project Ga0208465, IMG submission 150749) | Freshwater microbial communities from Lake Mendota, WI - 31AUG2010 deep hole epilimnion (SPAdes) | ecosystem: Environmental > Aquatic > Freshwater > Lake > Epilimnion/Euphotic zone ...
CGTGCGGAAGTTCGAGGAAATCTGGCGCAGGCTGCAAGGCCCGCACCTGACGCCCGAGCACCGGTTCATGAAGGAGCGGAAGTTTCGCTTCGACTTCGCGCACCTGGTCACGCACGTCGCCGTCGAATTAGAGGGCGGCATCCACTCTGGCGGACGACACACTCGGGCGAGCGGCTTCAAGAAGGACTGCGAGAAGTACAATTTTGCAGCTCGCGACGGCTGGATCCTTTTCCGGCTCTGCACCGGCATGGTCACGGACGCGAACGTGATCCCGATCATCGCGGTCATCCGCCGCAAACTTTCCGAATCATGAACAAACCATCCAAGATCAAGATCAACGTCTCGAAAATCCTAAAGGAGCACCTTTTCAAAGGGCAGAAGGGCACCTACCTCGACTGCGCCATCTGGCCGAACAAGAACGGCACCGGCGAATACGGCGACACGCACTACATCACGCAGGAGATTTCCAAGGAGGCGCGCGACCGCGGCGAGAGGGGCGCGATCATCGGGAGCCTCACATGGATCGAGGAACCGAAAGCCGCGCCCGCCCCGAGGCCGTCGCCGCCGCGTCCGGCGAAGCTCGCCGATCCCGACGCGCTGGGTGATGATGTGCCGTTCTAAAAAAGCGCCACCAAAAAATAATTTCACCCGCGATTTCCGCGCAGCACGCAGGGAAAACAACCACTTACGAGGTCAAGCAGAATCTCGAAAAAAGATTTCTGTTGCCAGATTGGGACATTTGGGGCCAAGTGTGCGGCATGACAAAAGCAGACGATTACAGGGCACGCATTCCGAAAAGGCTGCTCGCCAAGATCAAAAGAAAGGCACGCGAGGCCCGAAGAACCATCCCGAGCGAAATCATTCTCGCCATCGAGAAGCACGTCGCCTGAAAAAATAACCGCCATGTTCATCACCAAAAAACATCACGACCGCATCGTCGCCGACCTCAAGGCCAGCCTTAAAAATAGCGAGGACTGGGCGGAGGAAATGCGCAAGCAGCGCGACGCCGCGCAGACGCTCGGCCGCGTCCTCGATAAGCTCGCCGACAAAATAAACCTGATGGCGACCGGCTGCATCGTTTCCGGCCAACTCACATGCGCGACAATCAACGGCGTCAAGATTGACGACAGCATCGCGCGGTTCGTGCCTGACCACTTCGGCGGGCAGGTGCTCATCCAAGAAGCAACCAAGGTGATCGAGATCGCGCCGAGCGGCGACATAAAGACCGGCGTGACGAAGCGAAAGCCGGACGCCGGATGCAGCTACGTGCTCGTTCGCGTGCAAGGAGCCAAATGACCACCGCGCCCATCTGGAAGCAGTTCAATGACTGCAAAACAATCGCTGACGCCGTGCGCGTGTCACACGCAATCTTTCAGGCCGTGGCGGACAACGGATTTTTCCGCGGTGAACCGCTCGCTACTGTGCCGCGCCCGATTCGTCGCCCCGATGATTTGAAGGGGTGGAGGAAGAAAGTGCTGAAATGGACGCGCACGCTGCCCGCCGCCCTCCTGAGTTATTTCAAGAAAATCCACACACTCACCAAATGAAAAACACCCCGCTGTCTCCGCTGTGGAACCGCGCCCGGATCGCCATCGCCCTTGGAGCGGTCCTCGCCATCGTCGTCGCCACTCAAATCCTCGCGAACCGCAAATGACTCTCGCCGACGCCGAAATCAAAACCGGACTCCAAGGCCGCGAAGTGCCGAGGATCGACCGGGAGAAGTCCAGCATGGGGCCAGCGCAGGCCGACCGCTTCAACTCCGCCGGCGATCCGCACCGCTGCCAGCTTGGGAAGTGGGTGCTGGAGAAGGGCGTCGTGACGCTCAAGGATAACGACGGCACCTATTACAAGGCGTGGTGGCAGGATCACATTTTCCACCTTGTCGGCTACGGCCCGACGTTCGCCGACGCCTGCGAAATGGCGCTCGGCAAGTAACTCAACAACCAACCAACCACACAACCACAATGTCAGACCAACAACTCGCAGCTACCACCAACAAACCGAGCGCCCTCGCAGTCATGGCCGCGCGCTTCTCGCTTGAACCGAGCAAGCTCCTCTCCACGCTCAAGGCGACCGTATTCAAGGGCGCGTCGGACGACGAGATGTGCGCGCTCGTCGTCGTCGCCAATGAATATGGGCTGAACCCGCTCACGAAGGAAATCTACGCCTTCCCCGCCAAGGGCGGCGGCATCGTGCCCGTCGTCTCGATTGACGGCTGGATCAACCGCATGAACTCGCATCCGCAGTTCGACGGCATCGAGTTCGCCGACAGCTTCGACGCCGCCGGAAAGCCGGTGAGCGTCACAGCGTCCATCTTCCGAAAGGATCGCACGCGCCCGACCATCGTGACCGAATACTACGGGGAGTGCTACCGCAGCTCCGATCCGTGGAATAAGTGCCCGGCGCGGATGCTCCGGCACAAGGCGCTCATGCAGTGCGTGCGCGTGGCGTTTGGCTTTGCTGGCGTGCATGACGAGGACGACGCAGCCGCGATCACTTCATCCGTGACGATCTCCGAAATCCCGCGCGCCCAACTCACCGACACGCGCGCAGTCGAGGCCGAAGTGATCCCGCCGGACAAGCGGCCCGATCCGCGCCCGAAGGCAGAGAAGTTGAAGGTGAAGCCCGAGCCCGCGCCCGAAAAGACGCTGGCACCCGCGAGTGATCCCGCTCCCGCTCCCGAAACTCCCCACGGAAAGCTGCGCGCGATGCTCGCGGAAGGCGGATGGACCGATGACGAATGTGTGAAACTCGCGATCTCGGTGTTCCCGGCTCTCAAGCACATCAAGACCGTGGACGAGATCCCGGCTTCGCGGATTGCTGACATCATCGAGGACTGGGCCACCGCCGAGGGCGCGATGAAGACGATCAGGGGGTAGCCATGCCCGAAGGCAAAAAGATCACCACGCTGGAGCAACTCGCCGCGGCGAGCGCGGCGAAGAAGGCGATTGTCACACGCACTCAGTTCTTCACCAACCGGCACATGCCGGCGGCATTCATCCTCAATATGTCCGGCAGCGTGCTCCACTGCATGATGAGGCAAGGAATGTTCATCTACACCCCGAAACAATCCCAACCATGATCCGATCCTCTACTTCACCTTCCAATTTGCACAGGCGCGTGCGCTGCCCTGGCTCGCACTCGGCTGAATTAGGCCTGCCCGAGCAGAACAGCGAATACGCCGAGGAAGGCACCCGCCTGCACGCCGCGCTGGAAGACAGCGCGGGATGCGAAGGACTCGACGAAAAGCAGATCGAACTCGTGCTTTCGACACGGGAAATCTTCGCCGAGGTCATCGAGCGCACGGTCGCTGCGATGGCGATTCCGCCGGATGCACCGTTCACAGAGGGCTACGAGCGCGAGCTTCGCGTGCGGAGCAAGCTGCGCACGGTGATGATCGGCCATTGCGACCATTGGCGCTACTACCCCGATCAGAAGGTGCTGGTGATCACGGACGCCAAGTTCGGATTCATCGAAGTCACGCCGGCCCCGCTTAACCTTCAACTGCGCGCATACGCGGTGATGGGCTCACAGGAGTGGGATGTTGAACATGCCGTCGTCGCCATCGCGCAGCCTCGCGCCGGCATGATCGACGACGCCGAGAAACTGACGATCGCGCAGTATGACCGCGCCGACCTCGCCCTAGCTCACGCGCAGATTCTTGAATGGGAGTGCGAATGGTTGAAGCCGTTCGCGCCGCGCGTGCCTTCCGAGGATGCGTGCAGGTATTGCAAGGCCAAGCTGCTTTGCAATCAGTACGCCGAGCGGATGGGATCGCTGAAGGGTGATGTCGTCGCCGGGATTGCTGATCTGCCGGAGGATCGGTTTGCCCTGCTTTTCGAGGCGCTGAAAATCGCGGCGAAAGCCGACACGCAAAAAGCAATCTTGGCCGAGGCCCGCGTGCGCGTCGCCGAGGGGCGGCTACCCGGCTACCGACTCAAGCCGAACGCAGCGCGACGGTCGATCACCGACAACGCGAAGGCGTCGGCGATCCTTCGGGACGGGCTTGCGTTCACGCAGGATGAGATCGCGGAAGCGAGTTCGCTTTCACTCGGCGAGGCCGTGACCGTTCTTCGCCGCAAGGTGAAGTTCAAAAACGAGGCCGAGGCGACCAAGTGCCTGCGCGACACGCTGGCGTCGGTGATCGAACTCAAAACGCCGGAACCGAGCGTGGTTCCGGTTTCATCGCATGATGCTGCGAGGACTGTGTAGCGATGAAGCTCAAGGGATGCACCGGGAACGCGCTCCGAAACGGGACTGACTTCATGACTACCAACACGCCTCCTCAACTGAACGCCAGGGTGCCGTCCGTATCATCCGCTGGTTCGGAGCCGGATTTAGTCGGCGCGAGCACACGATGCGATGGGAGCCGTGGCGGTGCGCGTGGTGTGCGGTCGGATTCAGATTTGGCACCGGACAAGAGGCCCAATGGAGTCAGCGTGGCGCTTGCTTCCGCGCAAGGTAGTCCGGTGCCATTCACTTTGCTGGCTGGCGACTGCCGCGAGACTTTGCGCGGGCTGCCGGCCGCGTGCGCGCAATGCTGCGTGACCTCGCCGCCATACTGGAATCTCCGCGACTACGGGCACGCCGACCAAATCGGGCAGGAGGCGACGCCAGAGGAATACGTTGCCAGTCTCGTGAAGGTGTTTCGCGAAGTCCGGCGGGTGCTCGCGCCCGATGGGACACTGTGGCTGAACCTCGGAGATACCTACTGGAAGAAGCAACTCGTCGGCATCCCGTGGCGCGTGGCGCTTGCTTTGCAGGCGGATTCGTGGTGGCTGCGCTCGGAAATCATCTGGCATAAAGAAAACGCGATGCCGGAGAGCACGACGGACCGGCCAAGTCGTAGCCACGAAACAATCTTTCTGTTCGGTGCCTCCGAGAGCTACCGTTACGACGCAGAAGCAATCAAAGAGCCGATCCAGTCAGACCGCGCGCCGAGCCGAAAGGCGAAGGCCACTGGCGCGGGGCACTCCGAACTTCGAGGAGGCACACCCTACGACGGGAGCGGGACGCATCGCAACCGCCGCACGGTCTGGACGGTGCCAACGGCACCGTATCCGAATGCTCACTTCGCCGTTTATCCGGCGACTCTCATCGCGCCTTGTATCCTCGCCGGGAGTCAGCCCGGCGAGGTGGTGCTCGATCCTTTCGGCGGGAGTGGAACGACGGGAGCCACCGCGCTGACTCTCGGGAGAAAAACGATCCTGTGCGAACTCAACCCGGAATACGCGAAGCTCATCGAGCAACGCACGACAACCACCTTTGGATTGCCTCTATGAACCGTCCAAATTACGACAACGTAGCTGACGCAATACGCGGCGCAATGGCTAGGCTGTGCCGGGCTGTATCACGTCGAATGATGCCGGATGAACCAACGCCGGAAGATAGGATCGAGATGCTGGAGGCATACGCGGCGGCGTGCGCCTTGCTGGAGTCATGCCAGCCGAACGACAAGCTCTGCCGCGAGCAGGGCGGAAAGGACTCCGATGGCAGGTGAACCGCGGCGACATGGAGACGGCGCAGCGCATGGTTCGCTTCCTCGCCTACCCGCAAGACCTTGGGTTGCGAGTCAGCAATACTCCATGCGCTTCATCCTCTCACGAGACAACGAAATACTGTGGCGGTGTGACTTCGTGCCGATGCCGGTACTCAAGGCAATGGTGGACGCCGCCAATGCAGCAATGGAAGCGAACGCAAAGCTCTGCAACTCGCGCCCATGAAACCGTCCGCCTTCACGCAAGATGCACCGCGCGTGTTTGCTGATGCGGCTGGTTCCCCGACTCTTGGTGAAATTACCATCGACACGGGATCGGAACTGCCTCTTGGAGCGGGGGGTGCATCTGTTGTGCTCGCAGACCCGCCGTGGGCGTATGAATCGAATGGCGCTCCCGCAAGTGCGCGGCCAAGTCTCGAACGTGGTGAGAAGCCGCACAGCGTCGAACACTACTACGGAACGCTGACGGCGGAACAAATCGCCGCGATGCCGGTCGCTGACATGGCCGCGCCTGACTCCGTGCTGTTCCTGTGGGCGACGGTGCCGCTACTGCCGGAAGCCTTCATGGTGATGAAGGCGTGGGGATACCGATACAAGACGATGCTGACGTGGCACAAGCTGAACGGGAAGGGCATGGGCTATTGGTTCCGTGGCGTGACTGAGCACTTGCTTCTTGGCGTGCGCGGGAACGTGAAGGCGTTCCGGTCGCTGCAAAGGAATCTCATCGAATGCAAGGTGGGGAGGCACTCGGCCAAGCCGGACCAGTTCCACGAACTCATCGAAAAAGTGTGCGCGCCTCCGTATCTCGAATTGTTCTCGCGGCGTGCGCGTCCCGGCTGGTCGCACTTCGGGAACCAAGTGGAGCACGATCTATTTTCCGGCGTCGGCTTCGAGGAATGCGTGCCCGGTCTTCCGAAGGGTAGCGCCGACCCTCGGCACTCTGAGTCGGGGAACGCAGAAGTCAGCGAGCGCGGGCCGCTGGCGTCCACAAGCACAACAGGCGAAACCCGCGATTCGCTGCACTGATTGGTTCGACTTTATGACCTACGAATTTTGTCCAAAATGCAATTCCCGCCCGTGCCAGTGTGCGGAAGAAAGTAAATCGCTCTACAAAGAGCGGTCTCACGGTTCCTTTGGAACATTTGAAATCGAGATAACTGTCGGCGCAACCAAGCTGCCTGACCTCAACCAAAAGGAAATCTCATACGCGGCTTACGATGCCGTCAAGCTAGTGAAGGCCGCAGTGATGGCTGCTGTAGTTCGAGACAACCCGGAGGCAAAGGAGCGTGCAAAAAACGAACGTCGTGAACTGCTCGCTCTATTCTCGGAGCCAATTCACGCGGAAGAAATCCCCAACGGCTATTGCTCAGACTGGTGCTGTAAGCATCTGCCGTGGTTTGTTGTCACAACCAAGGCGGGACGATTCACAATCGGATGGCGAAAGCACGTCATTGAAATCAACTGGAAGGCTGTGGATGGGGCTGGCACCGCCGAGGATTTGTTTGCCGCCGAGAATGTCACGAAAGACAAGACCATGATTCACGCTTGGAGCCTTGATGATGCACGTCGCTACATCGCGTCAATCGTAGTGAGCACCGAGAAGTCGAACGCCGGGCTTCACCAACGCGCCGAGGACGCGCCCCCGCAATGAAGCCGCCTATCCAATCCGAACCGGAGCTTTTCAGCACGACGCCAGGCGCGTTTGGTGCAAGCCCTGGTTCTCCGCCCGATTTAGAGCCGCCCGTGGCAGCAGAGTTGGCGGGGAGTGGGAGGCCATACATGGTTCCGATGACGCTCCGAAAGGCGAATGATTTCGTCGCGCAGCACCACAGGCACAACGGCCGCACCGCACGCAACGGAGGCAAGTGGTCTGCCGGCGTGGCGGTGGATGGTCGGCTTGTGGGGGTCGCGATAGTCGGAAACCCGCTCTCGGCGACACTGATGGATGGATGGACGGCGGAGGTTCTCCGCGTCTGCACGATAGAGCCCGCGCCGAAGGGAACGTGCTCGATGCTGTATGCCGCGTGCTGGCGAGCGTGGGAGGCAATGGGGGGACGGCGGATGATTACGTACACCCTCGAAACGGAAAGCGGCGCGTCTTTGCGGGGGGCAGGCTGGCGGGTGGTGGGGAAGACGAAGCCCGTAAAGGATGGTTGGCGGAAGGATGACCACCTGAATGAAAAGCGGACTCACAGCCCGGTGATGCTCGAAGTGAAAAACCGCTGGCAAAAAACCGCATCTACTCACAACGGCGCTGAGGCGGAGAACAATCAAGCTCAGAGACCGCGAGCCGGGAGCGGGGCATCTGAAACAATACCGGCATCCAAAATACCATGAAACACCGAATCCAAACCGCCAAGCTCGCGGTTCTCTGCAGCGCCTTGTTAGCCCTTGGCGCTTGCTCGAAAGACCCAATCAGCAAGGCCGGAACGAACAATCCTGAAATCACCGTTGAACTCCTATTCGAGAAGGACGGCGTGAAGGTCTATCGCTTCACGGACTCGGGTAGAAGCATCTACTACACCGATGCGCGTGGGCGCACGGACTGGTCAGTGAACCAAGGCAAGAACGGCGTCCGTCACTTCGGCGTGGAGACAGCGCGATGAAAAGGGCTAACGCATAAGCTCATGGACGCCGACCCTAAATGCACGATTCAAGATGGACGCTCTTCGGCGTTCCATGCAGCGCCTTGTTCGCTGTTCTTCGGGTGCTGTCTCGACGTGATGAAGGGGATTGAAAGCGGCTCCGTGGACATGGTGTGCGCCGACCTCCCCTACGGCACGACATCGTGTAAATGGGATAGCGTGATCCCTCTGGATGCGCTGTGGTCGGAATACAAGCGAGTGTGCAAGCCGGATACCGCAATCGTGCTGACTGCTACCCAACCCTTCACGGCGGCACTGGTGACGAGCAACCTGAAAGGGTTCAAGCACGAATGGATATGGCGCAAGGACAAGGCCGGAAACTTCGCATCCGCCAAGTATGCGCCAATGAAAATCCATGAGAGCGTGCTGGTATTCTGTCACGGGCGCATCAACTACAACCCGATAAAGCCATTGAGGGATAAGCCCATCATTCGTGGCAACTCATCCGCGAATGGAACCGCTAAAAACCTAGCTAGTTCCTCACGGTTCGGCGGCCATGCTCGGAAGGTGTTCACCGACAGATGCCCTGAATCAATCATCCCGTTCGGGACGGTCAGGAAAACGCTCCACCCCACGCAAAAACCCGTGGAACTCATGGAATACCTGATCCGCACATACTCCAACGAAGGCCAAACGGTCTTGGACAACTCAATGGGAAGCGGGACAACCGGGCTGGCGTGTGCCAACACCGGACGACGCTTCATCGGCATAGAGAAAGACGCTGACTTTTTCCGTGTGGCCTGCGAACGAATTTCTTCAGCGAACGAAAAGCTCACCGACGCGCCGAGATAGCGCCTCGCAAACACACTGACTTTATGAAAAAGAAAACCGTCAAAAACACGAAGAAGGCGCGTTCGAGTGCAGCGCATGGTTCGGCGATTCCCGCGTCGAAGCTACTACGAGCCGAAGCAACCCGCCTCGACGTGCTGAAACACGCGATGCCAGATGCAGCCGAGGACATGATAGCGGCTCAGGTGTGGGCCTACAACATGGCGGCGGCATACCTCGACGCTCTAGGCGCGCCGGAGAAACTGGTGCGCTACGTGCCTTCGCCGAACAGATGATTCCGCAGAAAAAAATCCGCATATCATGAAAAAGACAGAACTGATCGAACAGCTACAAATCGCGATTCGGCGCAAGCACTACAACTACGCGACCGTGAACCAATGATCGCCCGCCCTTACCAATCCGCCTCCGTCGAGAGCGTAGAGCAGGCATTTCGCGAGTTTTCCAAAGTGCTCGGCGTGGCTGCGACCGGGGCCGGAAAGACGATCGTGTTCTCGATGTTCACGCAGCGGCACCTTGCGGAATCGGACACGAACCGCGTGCTCATCATCGCGCACCGCGAGGAACTGCTGACTCAGGCGGCGCAGAAACTCATGCGCGCGACGGGTATCAACTCCGAACTGGAGCGCGCGGATGCGCGCGCAAGCCTCGACGCCCGCGTGGTGGTCGCGAGCATTCAGACACTCTGCCGACGCTTCGAGCGGTTCCCGGCGAACCATTTCACGCGGATCATCGTGGATGAATGCCATCACGCACTGGCGGACAGCTACCAGCCGGCGCTCCAGTATTTCCTCGGCGGCGGCGCGAAAGTCTTGGGCGTGACTGCAACGCCGGGAACGAAGGGCAAGAAGGCGCTCGGGAATTTCTTCGAGACGATCGCTTTCGAGGTCGGGCTGATTGAGTTGATCCGCGCGGGCTACCTATCCCCGATCAGCGTCAAGAGCTTCCCGCTCATCGGCGGGGGCGCGGAACCGATCTCGTTTGCGGTCAAGAATGGCGACTACGATCAGGAGCAGGTGGATCACGCCCTCGATCCTTACCTTGAGAGCATCGTTGCGCGGCTCGGCGCGGAGATTGGCGACCGTAAGACGCTCGTTTTTCTGCCGCTCATCAAGACGGTGGAGCGGTTCGTGGCGCTGTGCAATGCGGCGGGACTGAAGGCCGCGGGCGTGAGCGGCGTGAGCGAGGAACGGGCAGACATCCTTTCCGCGCACGGCACGGACTTTCAGATCCTCGCGAACTCGATGTTGCTGACCGAGGGCTATGACGACCCGGCGATCTCGGCGATGATGATCCTGCGACCGACGCGCTCGGAGATTCTTTTCTCGCAAATGGTGGGGCGCGGCACGCGAGTCTATTGCCCGTGGGGATGCACCGAACGATGCACGCACGGATCGCGGAAGCGCAACCTGCTGTTGTTGGATCCGCTTTGGCTCCACGAGGACATGAACCTGGTGCGACCGGCGAACCTTGTGACCGGACGAGACGAGGACCGCAGGAGCATGAGCGAGCGCGTGGCGGCGAAGCAGGAGGAACTCGATCTTCTGAACATGCTCGCCGACGCGGAGCATGACCGGGAAAAATCACTCGCCGAGAAGCTGGCGCGCATGGAGAAGCGAAAGACGAAGACGATCAGCGTGGAGGAGTGGGCGGTGCTCGCGCACGCGCCGAACATTGCGGATTTTGAACCGACGATGCGGTGGCACGAATCGCCGATCTCGCCAAAGCAGGCGGAAATGCTGGTGCGCTTCGGCTTCGACGCCGGGAGCGTCCGGGGCCGCGGGCACGCATCGGCGCTGCTAGACGTGTTCTTTTCCCGCCGGAAGCAGGGACTCGCGACCGTGGCGCAGGTGCGGCTGATGACGAGGATGAAGCACCCGAACCCTGAGACGGAGACTTTCGCCGGCGCGAAGGCGTGGCTCGACCAACGATTTTCCAAAACCACAAAATGAACCTGCCAACCTACAAGGAATACTCGTACGACGAGCCGATCCAGAAACAGACCGCGATCCACATGAACCACCTGCTCGATTTCATCCACAACGCCAACCCGCCTTTGAAGGTGAAGGAAGCGGCGAAATTCATCGCTGACGAAATGGCGATGCACCGCGAGCTGCGCGAGGAGGACGAGGTATGAGCGATCTTTTTGGCGGAAAAAAAGACGACTGGGCGACCCCGCAGTGGTTGTTCGACGCGCTCGATGATGAGTTTGATTTCGGGCTGGACCCGTGCTGCTACGCGCACACGGCGAAGTGCGATCTGTTCTTCACCGAGGCGGACGACGGGCTGGCGCAGTCATGGCATGGCCGGAGCGTGTACGTGAATCCGCCCTATTCCGAGATGAACGACTGGATGAGGAAGTGCGCGGACGAGTCGCGCAAGGGCGCGAAGGTGATCGTGGCGCTCGTGCCGGCGCGCACGGACACGAAGGCGTGGCAGGATACCGTGCTCCGAACCGCGGACGAGATCCGATTCATCCGCGGGCGCGTGCAATTTGTCGGCGCGGAGGCAGGGGCGAAATTCCCGAGCGCACTGGTGATCTGGCGGCACCGGCTGAACCTGCTCGACCGGAACCCGTCGCGGCATTCGCTGAAGGTGGGCGGTTTCGACATTCGCGCGCTGAAGCCGAAGGGGGCAAAATGAGCGAGGCCGAGATCCACGCCGTCGCGAACCAGATCGCGACCGAAACGGCAACGAGGCTGTGCGCCGTGCTGCGGGACGGCGGCGCGCTGCCGCTTCTTGATTCTCAGGAGCCCGTAGTGCTCCTGTCACTGAAGCTGGCGGCGACGCAGGGCTTCGAGCAGGGATTCGCGGCGTGTGCCGCGATGACCGAGAGAACCCCAAAAGCATGAGTAACCACGCAATCCACCGCAGCCAGAAATCCGAAGCATGAACCTCGACGAAATCAAAGAATCCCTGCGCGAGCGCGCGGCAGAACTCGCAACCTTCCTTTTTCCCACCGGCAAGATGGCCGGCAGAGAGTGGCAGATCGGCGACGTGAGCGGATCGCCGGGATCGTCGCTTTCGATCTGCACGAGCGGCTTGAAGGCTGGCGTGTGGAAGGACTGGAGCACGGGGGAGACCGGCACCTTGCTCGACCTCTGGGCGATGCGGCACGGCTACCACGGCGGCGACGGATGGGTGGCGAAGGCGGGCGAAGAGTGCGCGTCGTGGCTCGGCGGGCAATTT
>Ga0208465_1000425_pt1 | contig 12106 bp, 18 predicted proteins | sample LakMenEpi31Aug10_FD_150749 | JGI IMG/M metagenome (GOLD analysis project Ga0208465, IMG submission 150749) | Freshwater microbial communities from Lake Mendota, WI - 31AUG2010 deep hole epilimnion (SPAdes) | ecosystem: Environmental > Aquatic > Freshwater > Lake > Epilimnion/Euphotic zone ...
CTTATAAAGAGCTGTTGAAACTCGGGGAAGGAGTCCCCGGCCTTTCACCAAGGACAATCCGTAAGATCAATTTTCGTTCACTCTAAACATAGGAATATATCCAAACATGTCTAATGCAATCGCTCTTGTATCGTCCAACGTTCCCGCCCACGTTATGCAAGGCACCGGCCTTGGTAACGAGAATGTCGGCCAGAACGTAACTATCCCCCGCGTCAAGCTTCTCCAGAAGATGTCTGACGAAGTGGACAAGTACAACTCCAAGTACATTCAGGGTGCCGAGCCAGGTCACTTCTTGAACTCCTTGACCGGCCAGAACTATGGCGAAGAGCTGTACGTAATCAACCTGTTGTTCCGCAACGAGTTTGTTGTGTGGCGTAACCGCGACTCAGGTGGCGGCATCCTCGGCTCATTCAACTCGTTGGTAGAAGCGCAGGAAGCCATCAAGGCTCAAGACAAGCCGCAGGATTACACGATCACCGACACGCATTCCCATGTGCTCTTAATTAAAAACCCAGAAACGGGCGAGCTTGATCGCACGCCAGTGATCATGGACTTCTCGAGCTCGAAGATGCGCATCTCGCGCAACTGGAATTCGGTCATCGGCCTCAAGGGCGGTAACCGTTTCTCGGGTCTCTGGAAGCTTAAGTCTGTGTCCGTCACCAACAAAGCCGGTGCCCAGTTCATGAATCTGGAAGCCGACTTTGTAGGCTGGGCCACTGAAGAAGACTACGACTACGCCAAGTCTGTCTACGCACAGCATACCGGGCGTATTGTTGACTAATCAGTGAACGAACACGGCTTTATACGAGCTGTACATATGGATCTTCCATCGGAGGTTTTCCGGTGGAAGATCCATGATACGTTTGCAGGCGGAGTACCTGACGCATTCTACGCAGGGCGATTACGTACTCTTTTTGTCGAATACAAATACGTAAAAACATTCCCTAAACGCGACACAAGCCCAATACGTACCAGCCTCAGTACACAACAAATGCACTGGCTAAACAGGTTGCACGACCTTAACCAGCCAGTAGCCGTTGTCATCGGCTGTGAAAAGTTAGCCGTTGTTCTTACAAACAAAACATGGTCAGAATACATACCCAAAAAAGACTTCATGCATAAAGCTGTGTCTTTTGCGGATGTATCAAACTGGATATACAGACGCACTCATATTGAGGACGTATGATAATCGACAACGAAAGCCCGCCAGGTGCCTGGCGCGATGAAATTCTTAAGGGTCCAGCAACAGTTTCTCAGCTACGAGAAATCGTTTCAGAACTCAAACACGCACTAAAACTAGCTGAAGACGAAAACAAACGTCTTAAAGAACAGCGAGACACAGCTGTATCACAGTTGGCTGCAGCAGTTGCTTCCGAAATGGAAGCAAAAGGACTTAACGCTAAGCTAAAACAAGAGGTTGACAACTTATGGAACGCACTAAAGCTGAACTAAAAGAAAAACTTGACGCTTTAGAAGCTGAACTCAAAACACATCAGAACATGCTTGCTTCACGCATGTCTGTTGAGATAGCAATCTTTACACTCGGGTTTGCATTAGGCCTACTAGCAGGCCGCTATTGGGTTATTCAACAATGACAGACGAACTTCAGTTCGGTGCTACCTACGACAAAACAAAAATAGCTGTACTGCGAGAAGCAATCGATAGGGCTGACAACTTAGCCACTGTTCAAGCACAGCTCATAACGACTCAAGAACACCTGATAAGTGACCTTAAACTACAAATCGTAGACCTCAGGTCACGTATAAAGACTCTTGAAAGCGAAGCATCTGAGTTGCGAACAGCGTTAAGTTATGACTAAGCGAATTGCACAATACATAAAACCAACAAGGTACAACCTCACTATTTCGTTTGAGCAATACAAGTTCTTACTAGCCCGCAAAAAAGAAGCTCAAGAAAACAGTGAACGTATCAAATACAAAGATCTTGTAGAGAAATGGGGCATCAAGCAGTACTACATGGCTACTGCTATGAACCGTGGAATAAAACAATATGACTATCGGATATGGAAAGAAAGCCAAAATGAAAATCGAAATCGAAGCAGATCTTTCGGACGAGTTAGTAGCAATAGACTTACAACGAGTACTGGCTTCCCTCCAACAAGACTACAAAACCCGGAAAGCCGGAAAGTGGATGGCAATATTCCATACGGACAAGAACGAGGACCTAGTAGAACTAAAACGCCACATAGAAGCATTTAAGCTTGTGTTGCGTTACTACGGAATCAAATCATGACCCCCAATTCCTACAAACTAATACAACGCTGCGTCGAAGACGGCATCAAGCTGGGCATTAACCGTGCGCACAAACACATCGAAAAGCCGACTGCCGAGCAACTGACCAATGCCATCGAGCAGGCTGTCATGCACGAAATCTACGAATGGTTTGATTTTGAAGTGAGATTTTAAAAATGACTAAAAACCCAATCAACCCATCTCATTACAAACGCGGCGATATCGAGTGCATCGACGCTATGCGTGCCAGCTTAACAGAAGAAGAATTCCGTGGTTACTGCAAAGGTAACGTCATGAAGTACTTATGGCGTCACGGAGAAAAAGATGACACCGTACAAGAAGCTAACAAAGCTAGCTGGTACTTGTCTTGGTTGCAAGGTAAAGACCCTCGCAAACCTACTCCATAGTAGTTAGCATTTGCTGCATAAGATGCGACACCCTATCTACCAGTGCCTCATCTGCTGACAGCTCGTAATACCCAGCCACATCAAGTATAGCGTGCACAGCTTCGTGTAAAAACACTTGCTGGCGATTAGTACCTTTCAAAGTACTCATAATTTCGATTCTGTACTGGTCAGGCATCCACATACCAATACAGTCTTTGCCGTGTTTCCATTTGCGCGGCGTGACATTAACCACAGTAATAGTGTGCCCGGCCAGCTGGAACTGTTTCGGGATACCATCCTCAATACGCTTGGAAACCGGCATCCTAAACTTCTCCTAACTTTTTTTCTTAGCTACAGAGTACCCCTTAGACGGCTTTTTCTTCTCCATCTTAATAGGTTTAGTCGGAGCATTAAGACGACACTGTTTACCCTTGTGCATTACTATCTCCAGCAACCTGCTTTGGATACTTCTCCTTAACTTCCATCACTTTACGACGCATCTCCTCGAGCGCGTCGCCGCCTTTCCAAATGGCGTCTAGTTGATCACGAATGTCTGGGTACTCACGCCGCCGAGCCTGGTTGTAAAGTAAAGCAGGATTCCCCTCAATCCGTTCATAAATTACCCCATCAATAAACTCATACCTAACCGTTTGAGTTACCGGATTGAAGTTGTTCTTTTTAGCAAGAATAACTGGATACCAGCCAACCTCTCCACCTGGCTGACTTTGAACGCACGACTCTTTCCCATTCTCGCCCCACTTCATAAACATCAGCGTATCCCCATCACAACAGCATCTATCGCTTTGATATAAAGGGCATTAGCCCACTGCGCTCTAACCCTAACGTCAAAAACTATAGCCCTTGTGGTCTGAGTCAATCCTCCAAAAACCGACAGGCTGGTCATGTCATAAGCATCCCAGTAAGTATCAAGAATAAGGGTATATGGGCCAACAACCCCATTCCCAAGAACAGCTCTAGTTCTGGTGTAGTAACTACCAAGGCTCCCGTACGTCTCTACGGAAACGATGGTTTGACTTCCGTTGAAAAGAACGTAAGAAACAGTGCCAACTTCTGAATTGTTATTGGTAATCGTGTCTCCAGCTTGGATATCCAGCTGCCCATTGAAAAACAAAGTCCATCCCATAAGTTCTGGGTAGCCCAATTCCGGGTCATAGTCATACCAGTACTGTTGAGATGTTGGATATATCGGGCCAAGAGCAGGTACTGTAGTTCCATCTCCAACTTGTGCAGCATAAATCTCAAGATACCCGCCGACCTGATACGGGGCGGCATCTCTAACAGAAACTTGAATGTAAGGCTTATGCCCTTGCGGATGCTCTGACTTCGGAAGAGTAATATTTATATACGACGTAAACGTAGCTGGGATTGCTCCAGAAGGAGCGGAATATCCAGTAAGGAACTTAGTTACGTCGCCAGTCAGCTTACCTACATTAAGCGACTGTACTTTTGCACTTATGATAGCTGCATCTTTAATCTGAGCAGTATCAACACCCAAATCACGAATACGTAACCGGTTACGACCGATGCTAGAGTCGTAATACGAGTCTAACGTAACGTTATCAATTGCAAGACGCGCGGTATCAATCGTACCTGCCGTAATCTTATCAGCGTTAAGACTGCCTATCTTGGCGTCATCAATCTGCCCGTTGCCAATTTTGGCATTAGTAATCGTGCCATTCTGGATGTACGCATCCTTTACATACACACCAGGAGGAACACTTACACCATTAACGGTCTGCGTTGTAGTAACAACAGTAAACGGAATAGTGTCAGCAGACGGAGTGTTAGTCAGGTTATTAGCTGTAGACGACGGATTTACAATCGCAAACTTGTCAGCGCGAATAATAAACGCAGAAGACGGAGTCCCGTTGACCACAGTCGACGCAAGGCCAAACCCGGATACGTGTCCGTTCAGGTCTATCTTAACCGTGTACTGTCCCTGCAACGCCTGGCCGTCAGCCTTTGCAAAATAGTTCTGTTGCACAGCCGCCGTCGTGGCATACCCAGTTAGCGTATTGTTAAAATTCGCGGTTAGAGTATTGCTAGCAGAACTTATAGCCGAATCAGTAGCTGTCTTAGTGTAGTAGTTACTAGTTAGCGTTGCGTTAGTAACGTAACTACCAAGCGTGTTGTTAAACGTAGTAGTAGAAACAAGATTCTGAGTAGCCGCACTGATGGCAGAATCTACACTTGTCTTAGTGTAGTAGTTGTTAGTAAGGCTAGCAGCAGTGCTTGATATACGAGCGTCATCAATAGCTACCCAAGAACTTCCGCCCCAACGATAAGCTTTATTGTTATCGTCAGAATCAAACCACAGATCGCCCTGCACAAGCCCAGATGCTCCAGGTGCAGACGTTTGATAATAAGATCTGTTCTTAGCATTAATAGCAGAGTTAAGCGTAAGCGCAGACGTAGCAATCGCTGAGTCAACAGAAGTCTTAGTGTAGTAGTTAAGTTCCAGGTTAGAAATCGTACCCGCTATACGGGTATCGTCAGTTGCAATCCAACTAGAGCCGTTCCAACGATAGGCTTTGTTGCTATCGTCAGAATCAAACCACACGTCACCAATAACCAGATCGGTACTAGGAGCTGACGTTTGCCTATACGTACGGTTCTTTACGTTAATCTGCGACGACAACGTAGTTGATTGCCCGCTTAATGCAGTATCAACATCCGTCTTAGTGTAATAGTTATTACTCAGAGTTGAATTCGTCACATATGAATTCAACGTATTAGTAAGATTCGTATTCGAAACAAGATTCAACGTCGCGTTCGAAATAGCAGTATTCGTCTGCGTCGCCGTATAGTAATTAGTAGTCAGCGTCGAGTTAGTTACATAACTAGTCAACGCGTTATTCAACGCGGTAGTAGAAACTAACGAAGACGTAGCCGTAGAGATAGCAGAATTAGTCTCCGTCTTCGTATAGTAATTCGTAGTAAGAGTAGCATTGGTAGCATAGCTAGACAGCGCATTAGTCAACGCAGTGTTAGACACCAAAGTAGACGTAGCAGCTGAGATAGCTGAATCAGTTTGCGACGCAGTGTAATAGTTATTAGTAAGCGTAGCCGTCGTCGCGTAACTACCAAGGGCCGTAGTCAATCCACTTTGGGTAACGAGATTGAGCGTTGCTGCTGCAATAGCCGAATCGGTAGCACTCTTGGTGTAGTAGTTATTTGTAAGATTAGCAGCGGTGCTTGCAATGCGGGCGTCATCCGTTGCCACCCATGCACTACCACTCCAACGATACGATTTGTTGTTATCGTCAGAGTCAAACCACAAATCACCCGCAATAAGACCAGAAGAGCCTGGAGCACTGTCCTGTCTAAAAGTCTTATTTTTACTATCTATCTGAGTCTGAAGAGTAAGTGCTGACCCAGCAATCGCACTATTAGTCTGCGCTGCTGTATAGTAGTTATTAGTCAGATTGGCTATCGTGCCAGCAATACGCGTATCGTCTGACGCAACCCACGCCATGCCATCCCAACGGTACGACTTGTTGCCGTCATCAGAGTCAAACCAGACATCGCCGGTTACTAAGTTAGTAGACGGTGCAGAGTCCTGCCGATACGTGCGGTTCTTTAAGTTAATTGCCGCACTAAGCTGAGACGAAGACGTAGAAATAGCCGAGTCTACAGTCGCCTTCGTGTAGTAGTCATTGAGAAGCGTAGCTCTAGTAGCAGACAATCCAGTAGTAGGATTGTTAACGCTGCTCTCAAGCGTAGATACGCGGTTAGCCGTAGCCACAACACCAGTTGTGCCATTGTTAACAGTCGCCTCAACAAGATCTAACGCTGAGGACGTAGCGTTAACACCGGTCAACGGATTATTGACCGTGGACTCTAATGCTCCAACACGAGTAACGGTAGCAGACAGTCCAGTTGTACCGTTGTTAACTGCAGCTGTTAGTGAGCTTAGGCCTGTAGCAGTAGCCGTTACGCCAGTAACCGGATCTTCAACAGTGGCCTCAAGAGCAGCAATAGCTTGAGCAGCAGCAGATGTGCTGTTCGAGTTGACGTAGTTAATCTGCTGAATAGAAGCAGAGTTAGCACCTACTGCATCACCAAGACTAGTGTAGTCACCAATCAAAGCCCAGTTAGCGTTTGAAGTCGTCGGTTCAGAGTTAGAGTTAGCAGCTACCGCTTGCCATAGCTTACTGTTGTGCTGAACCAGGTCATCTATCACATAAGAGACAGCACTGGACCAGGCATCAATAGCGTTAAGCTCATCGATCTGGCTTTGCAGCGTAGTAACAGCGCTAGAAATAGCTGCCGCTCTAGCAGCAGCCTCGTTAGAGATCGCAGTGCTACGTGCGGAAGCTTCGTTGTTAACTGCAGTTATTCTGTTGGCAGTTTCAACTGCAATAGCAGCTGTTCTATTGCTAGCTTCTTGTGCTATAGCAGCAGCCCGTGCCGATGCCTCCTGCGCTATACGATACGAAACTGAATTGACGAGGTTTGCACCCCCATCAATAAGATTTATGCGATCCCCAAGGGTTTGATAAAGCTGGCTTTCTGTAATTGCCCCAGTAAGTACATCAAGCAGCTCTTCTACATTTAAAGCTGTCTCAGCAAGCGTACCGTCTGGAGAGTTAAACGGGCCATAGACATCGTACAGAGATACGTGCCGAGCCCAATAATAATAACTGGCGTCCTCACCTACTGGATCTACAAACGAAATACCGGAACTAACGCCAATAAGCTGAGCGTCACCAATAGAATTAGAGTCATGCCGCCAAACTTCTGTATGGGAATGCGGCCCATAACTGGGGTAATCCCAGAACAACGTAACGATCGCATACCCGCCGTTAGCCTCAAAACTAGTAGGCGCAGTCGGAAGCGTAGGGTCTCTTTCTGGGCCAAACCCAGACCCGCCGCCACCATTCGGATTAAACGGGCGGCTGCTCAACTCAGACGCAAGACCGGAATCAAGCAACTCCCGCAACGTAACAGCGCGATCCCGACTATCTCCACGACGCCCCAACCGAATTTCTACGGCCTCTAAAAGACTTTCCAGGAACCGTCGGAGCTCAGGCGTAACACTAGCAGGTACGCTAGGAATGCCGGGAACAGTTGTCGGCGTATCGGTGCGTGCTTTGGTCATGTTGCGGCAATTTCATCCATGCTTTGAGCAAGGCAGACTTCGTCTATATCAACGGCCCCAGAGACTTGAACCTCCCATACTTGAGCTACTTTCGGTGGAAGACGCATCACAGGCTCATTTAATGATCCTGTCGTAGCGCCGTTTGGCACCGTAACCGTCTGTGTATATACGCCAGCAGAGTACGACAGTGTGTACTCAGCAAAAAGCACCCCATCACCCCACACCTTAACTGTTATTGGATACGCCTGTGCGTATACCGAAACCCAGCTCATACTGAGCGGCTTTGGCATGACCACCTGTTTTGACTTCCAGGTCAGTGTGCGCTTAGTGGCACTGCCACGATACTTGCGAATCTTGTTACCTACGATCAGGTACAGTTCACCGTCCTTCGGGTTCATGTACCCGCCGCGCACCTCAGCCTCAGTAGTAAGGGTAGACAACGCCGCTTCTTCGGCACGGGGATCAAAACAAAAACCCTTATGCACCCCGCCTTCAGTCCAGAACGCCACGTAAGTATTCTCGTGGCGGAAGGCTCGATAACCTACTGGGTTAAAACTGGTGTTCCACTGACTAGCGCTGACCAACCCCTGAGTAACAACGCGCCCCTCGCCACCAGATACAGCCACCAAACCATCTGGTCCGGCGTAAAGAATGTAGCTGCCCATATCGACGACACTGTTTACGTTGACACAGGCCTGTGGCAGGTCAACACGAATAGCGGTCATGGCACTAGGGTCAGTGCCCGTGACGAAATACGGAGTGCCGTTGGTCAGGGCTATGATGCCATTGGCTACCGCGCCGATAGCAACAATGTTCTCTTCGAGAGTAATTCTATAGTCGATAGGCCAAGCGTGCGGTAAAAACGGTTCACTGAGACATAACCGTTTACCAGTAAACCCTGCAAACACACCGTTGGCCACGGCTATCAGACCCTTCATAGGGCCATCTGGATACAGACTGGCGTTATCGTCCGGTGGGCCAATCCAAGTTTCGCTTGGCAGGACTTCACCCAACCCGGCTGACGGAGTGGTGTCCGTATACGTTAGCGTCGAAAACGACACTTCGGCCAAGAACTGGAACGTAGTAGACGTTGAACCAGTGTTAGACCGGTATATACGTTTCAAACTTCCTGCACCAAAGTTGTAATTACCGCTTGGCTGATCGCCAGACGGCATCGTTATAGTTACGGACTCGGTGTCAGTGCGTTCAAACGGCGTGCTGGCTGGACTGGGTGGCCCTTCCTCACCAAATGCTGTCACAAACGTATAGACGTATGAAACGTCGTCAGGAGTCTGTGTTGCGTCTGGGGTGCCAGTCTTGCTGGTAGAAGGAGCGTTAGCAGGTGCCGGGACTCCAAGCCTATAGCTGTTAGCCGGATAGCCACTAGAACCAGACACCATAGACGACACTGTTCCTACGCGAGGGTAGTCATCGCCGGTAAAGTACAAGCGGGCTAGAGTGTCACCTGGGATAGGTCCAGGAACGGCTTTAATACCGTCCTCGCTCCACTCGAGCCAGTTGGTATCGCGGTAGAAGTAGATAGAACGTCGCAGACCACTTTGAAGCGTAAATACGTCTACGTCGTTAGTTGTCGGGGTCAGTCGCCCGGACTCAAAGTCTATGTTTTCAGCAGTCTGGCCAAACTGGTCAGCTAGTAGCCTGGGGGAGACTCCCGGTGCGATGCCGCTAAACCGGTCGAGCTTAAAGTAGGCCATGCGTACCTCACTTGAGTAGCAAGGTAACGAGGATTCCCGCCATGCTACAAATTAGTGTGAACCCAATAAAGATTCCCCAGTGGTTAATCTTTTCTATTCCGCCTTCGATCTTCCCAAGGCGTTCGTCGATATGCTTTGACCGCTCTTCACACATAGCCTCATGAACGGCTAACCTGGAAGAGACCTCCCAGTATCTGTCCCCAGAATCTTGTCCATTATTAGATGACACGGCTAGTGCCCGTGACGGTTGTGGGTGAATTGCCAACATTTAAAACCTCGGACATAAGCAATCCCGAAGGGTTTTCTCTACCCTGTATATTACCACGGACAGGGGGGTCAACAACCCCCAGCGGGGGGAGAGGGGCCGTTTTCAGCCGACTCTACCCTCACCGGGTCAGCCCTCGGCTTTCGGCGCTTCAGGCGGCGGCTGAAGCTGCTGGGCAGCCTGCTGCTGGAGTTTGTTGATCAAGCCTGCAACCGCCTCAAACGGCTGCTTGGCCAGGGCGGCGATCAAAAGGTTGCCCTCTTCGACAGACACTTCAAACTTCAAACCAGACATGATTTACCTCCTGTGGGATCAAACTTGGCCATTAGCCCGGCTAATAGCCGCAGCCATAATATTATCACGCTCAGCCTCTGGAAGCTGCGCCAACAAAGCCTCGTACACACGGAACGATTTGGCGCGCTCGGCCTTCTCAGTCTTGATCAGGTACCGCAGACGATCCCGATACTGGTACTGCGAGACGATGTCATCGAACTCGTCCGGCACCAGGTCGAGTGTGGCTTCTTTGTACTGCGCCAGATGCTCCGGCCAGTCGCCGTCAGGCAACGATGCCAACATCGCCGTGTAGTTGGAGATGTTGATGTCGTAGGCCATGATTTCATGCTCCCGCATGACGGCGTTGTCAGCGAGAACGCTGTATCTGTCCGAGTTAGAAACCGAATAAAACATACGTATCCTCCGAATAAACTAATGACTAGAAAGAAGTCGCCATTTGGATTGAGGAGCAGTTGCTACCTGGCGACGTAGACGGATTTGCGTACTTTGTTCCGTACCCGTTGTTCCACGGGTACACGGTCACGTACGGGGAGCCTTCGTGTGCGACGCCCAAATCTAGATTTAGGTTGAAGCTGACTTCCTCTCCCGACCCGTCGGCACTTGGAATTGGCACTGCGGGGTCGGAGTACTTGCTACCCCACCCATTGGAGTACCACGGGAACGTGGCTATTCCAGTCCCAGCCAGACCGCCAGACGTTCTGCCCCACACATAACTCACAACAGGGGATACGCTGCCAGTTGCAACCCAACTCATCTGTGTTCCACTGGGGTTCCCAAGAATGTCGGTTGCAGCCATTGCAGAGTATTTTGTTCCGAAACCGGTAGTGAACCCGAAATCATATGCCGCGCTTCGACGCTCGGTAGTGCTCGCGGACTGCGTTCCGGTAATCACCGTGAATACATCCGAGGTGCATGTGAAGACACCGGATAGAGGCATAGTCGATGGGTTAGACATCTTGGCCCCCCAACCGCTAGAACTATTGAAGTTCCAGGCGGATAACCTATCAGCATCTGTTGAAGCAGAGCCAAATATGATTACTTCCGACGGGGCATTTCCAGCCCCAAGAGGCCCACCAAAAAAGTGCATGAAGTAGCAATCCGGTGGACTGGTAGCTGGATCCGAAAACTTGGTCCCAAAACCGTTTGCGTCGGTCCACGCCCAAGCAACTGTTGTCGGGGTTCCCGCAATACTGCCGACGACAACTGCGTTTCCATCTGGTGAAAAGTTAAAGGTTGCGCCGCCGTTTGTACTTAGTGCTGCCGCAGTAGGATACGTAGCTGTGGCGGCGTAACGCGTACCAAATCCAGACGCATCGCTCCAAGGGTAGAAAGATAGGTATCGGTTGGTAGAGGTGTTTTGGTTGAACCCGACCGCCGTCTTTTTGACATTCGCAGCTACGTGATAGGTCGTCGCGTTTGGCGGTGATGCAGGATCTGAATACTTCGTCCCAAACCCCTGCGACCATCGATAGGCATGCGCACGCGGTGAGCTAATAGCTGCGAGGAATACAGTGGACGCTCCATAGGTCTTCCCGTACAGATCGGAGAACGATATCGACTGATTCGATATACGTCTGTTTCCAGCCGTTCGCACAGCAGATTCGCCGAGACTAGTGGTGGCAGAGCCTGACCGTCTAATCTCGGCGTTGATGTCTGCGAACGAAATCGGGCCAGAGGCTGGAAGCGCCACTGCGATTTACCTCAAACAGTCGGCGGGGGCGTAGGAGCAGCCGGTTCGGGAACAGGGGCCCAAGGCAGGGGCTTGCTCTCCAAAGCGAGCTTCGCCTTCTCTTTCTCGACCACGTAGGCGATGTGCGCCTTCGTCGAGTCGAGAGACGGGTACGCCTCGACCCACGACACGATCTGTGCCTCGGTCAGGTCAGCAAACGAGACGAAGCTCGTCGGGTCCGCGTCAGCGAGCTGGATCGTAACCGGGAGGTCAAACTTTGCAGCGCCGTCCGTGCCGGTCACCGTGATCTCGATTTCCTTGATGACATCGGTCAACCCATTCTCAGCCACCACACGGGCGCCGTTGACCTTGTATGTATACTCAATAGCCATGACAGTCTCCT
>Ga0208465_1000428_pt1 | contig 12069 bp, 19 predicted proteins | sample LakMenEpi31Aug10_FD_150749 | JGI IMG/M metagenome (GOLD analysis project Ga0208465, IMG submission 150749) | Freshwater microbial communities from Lake Mendota, WI - 31AUG2010 deep hole epilimnion (SPAdes) | ecosystem: Environmental > Aquatic > Freshwater > Lake > Epilimnion/Euphotic zone ...
AGGTCCCGAATTACAGGTCTTTGCTTCCTTCGCCCCCTGCGACAGGTTCTACACCGCTGGCAGTTAGGTACAGGTAGCCGTACTCTTTCTCGGCATTGAACTGGGGACAGGCTTTCGTAACGCCCGGAAAGTCCCTGTGTCCGATGATGCGGGCCTTGGGATACTTCTTGAGCCAATCTAAAAGCACCACGGCAATCGCTTGACGCTGGCCGATAGTTCGGTCATCTTTGTCTTTGCCTCCGATATAACTCACGTGGAGGCTCGTAGCGTTGTGGCCCTGCACTCCGTTGGTGATGGCACTATCAGGAGCCAAGACCGTTACGTTCCCAATCGAATCAATGATACAATGATAGCCAACGGACTTCCATCCAAGGGCCTCCTTCCAATGCTTGCGGATGCTGGCGATGGTCGTGTTCTTCGGGGTAGCCGTGCAATGGACGACGAGGTGGGTGATGGTTCTCATTCTTCGGGGTTTAGTTTGTGGAAGTAGTTGACCGCAACAGGGTCGGCAACATCGGGACCGCTGGATAGGTGGACCTCCTTGGTCCCATTCCATTGAGCCATGGCCGGGTCATAGCCGAGTAACTCGCAGGCTTTCCGATATTCAAGCAGCAGGGCGTGGTTGCCTTCAAGGTCAGCGTTGTCGATGGCTATCATCAGCCGTTCCAAGGCGTTCGTGAGGGCCTTGGCAGGTCGAAGGGAGTGGTATTCGGGCATGGGTGTAAATGTACAAAAACCCCTCCAATGCAATCCAAAGGGGGTTAAATAATTTTTTTGCTACGAGGTGGCACAAAATAGGAAAAGTCGTTGTACCTTTGACATACAAACCAACCACAAAACCTCAAAACCATGACAACTCAAACCGAAATCCTCAAAGCACTTGGCGGAAACAAATTCTTAGCAATGACAGGAGCGACCTGCTTTGCTGACCAAGACACCCTAATCGTAAAGTTCAAAGGATGCCCAAAAGCCAACATCATGTATGTAACCTTGACTTCTTCCGATTTATATGACGTCAAAATCTGCAAATACAAAAACCTTGAAGTTAAGCCCGTTTTTGAAGCCAAAGGAATGTACTTCGATTCTTTGCCTTCAACCTTTACCAAAGTTACGGGCCTCTATACCAGCCTCTAACCAACCGAGGGGTGCGGCTCGCCAACGCACATTCTTTTAACCTCAAACCTCAAAACCATGAACCACGAAACCAAAGCCACACTCAAAGCAGCCCTCGTTACGGGCTACATCATGCTGACCGCCTGCCTCGGCATCGCCTTCTTCGGAAGGTTCATCTTCGCACTCCTAACCAACTAAACCTCAAAACCATGAAAAACCTCACCCCGGAGCAACTCGCCAAGATTGCCGAGCCTCTACCACCCGAAGCAATTGCACCACATCCAACCAAAGACAACCTCTCAACAATCAAGGGAATCTTCGTAACCGAGCGACTAAACCAAGTCTTTGGTGTTGGTGCATGGTCCGTTAAGACCGACCTGTTAAGTCCGATTACATCCGCCACAAGGACGACTAAATTCGGCAAAGAAAGGACCGAATACACGGCAGTCTTAAAGACCGTCTTCACAATCCCTGCCCACGACATCTACTACGAGTGCATCGCTTCGTCTATGAACGACGACCCGGGCGACGCAGCCAAAGGAGCGACCACCGATGCCATCACCAAAATCGCCTCATGGATTGGGATTGGGATTGATGTGTACAAGGGCAAGCACAAAACAGCCCCCACCAATCCGGCTAACGCCAATTTGCTGGACCTCAACGACAAACTCGGACTGGTTCCTTCCTACGACGAACTGACCACCGCAACCCTTAAGGCTGACTTCCTTGCCTTGCTTGACAAACTGCCAAAGGAGCAGCAGGCGAAGTTCATGAAGGACATCGACCACATGACCCCTGCACGCTTCGAGAAAGGCATCCAATTCATCCAAAATCAACTTGCAAGACCATGAGCCTACTACAACAAATGAACGCTGACGAGTTTCGTAAACTCCTTGAGTACAAAGAAAAGTACCCGACCCTTGGCGAGGAACTGGTCAAAGCCCTGACCGAAAAAATCGTTGTCATTCACCTAACCATTGCAGAGTACATCAGCCTATGCGATGCCTTGGGGATTTATTGCGCCCCGGCATTAAGCCAAGTATTTCAAGCCTTCAAATCCAAACCATGACCTACCCGACTTTAATCACAATCCCCAAGAGCGACATCTGCAAGGCAGAAATCGCCCAAATCGCCCAGCAACTGACCGACCGAATCAATGATGGCGAGGTCAACCCGGTGGAGGCCCACATCAAACTCAAGGCCATCGTCAAGGCTCTTGAAGCCACCATCAAGGCGACCGAGCAGACCGTAGCCGACGAAGCCTCGAAGCACGGCAAGACCTTCCAAGCCTTCGGTGCAGAGATTACCCTCAAGGAAGGGAGCCTCACGCCTAATTATGAGGAAGACCCTATCTACGCAGACATCAAGGCCCAACTCAAAGCGAGGGAGGAACTGCTGAAGATAGCCTTTCGGCAAGCCGGAAAGACCGCTATCTTTGACGAATCAACAGGCGAGCAGGTTCCAGTCTGCACCGCCAAGGCCACGAAAGCGTCCATAGCCGTTAGTTTCAAATGAGAAGAGCCTCCGATGCCGTAAGGGTTTACAGGTTGCTATGCGACCGCCCCTACCGAGCCAAGCAGATTGCTGAACTGCTGGGCAACAAAGAACGCTACACCTACCGGGTGCTGCACGACCTACTCAAATCCGGCTATGTCGGAGTAACCAAATCGTACTATCACAAACTCGAAACCCCAACCCCAACCATTTACAACCCACAACCATGAGTTACACCCCCCAACCCAACACCTTCACCCTATTCGTCAATGATAAGGGCGACAACCCAAAACGCCCAGACTATCGGGGCGATGTGGTTCTCCCCGATGGAACCAAGATGCGCCTCTCCGGGTGGGTCAAGGAATCCAACGGCAAGCGGTTCATATCCGGCAAAGTAGAGCCGATCCAGCAGCAGACCAGCGGTGGAAATTTTGCACCCCAAGACGGTGATATGCCTTTTTAGTGTAAATTTGCAGGCAACATACATTTACATACATAGCCCATTTGTAATTCCAGCCAAATGGTGCTACCGATAAAGGGTTCATTCTCTAACCCCTGCCCCGGCTGCTGGAATCAGTCGGGGTTTTTTTTTCTTATCCTATGGCAGAAATATCAATGTTCAAAGCGTCCACCAATGGCGGTGTGCGAAACAATGTCCCCGAAGACCACATGCCCTTTGTGCAGTACATTCAGGACATCAAAGATGGCATCTACTACACGGAGGTCATGGCCTATCGAAAAGCCAAGACCGAAGAAACCAAACGGAGGCTTTCAGCCGTAACACCCAGCGGTAAGTTCAAGAAGCAAGGCAAGGAAGGCCTCGAAACGCATTCCGGTATCATCTGCATCGACATCGATGCCAAGGACAACGAAGGCGTTGACGTACTTGCAATCCGCCAGGACGAACACCTCTACGCCCTGCATCAAAGCACCGGGGGGCAAGGCTATGCAGCCTACTACCGCATCGAGCCGGACCGACACCTGGACGCTTTCTATGCTTTGGAGAAACGCCTCGCAGACCGTTACCACATCATCGTGGATCCCGCTTGCAAAGACGTGAGCCGGTTGCGGTTCGTGAGTTTTGACCCGGACGCATTCATCACCGACAAACCCGTTCCGGTATTTAAGACCTACCTACCCAAGGCCAAGGCTGCACCGGTTCCAAAGTTCTACCCACACGGTGAACACGATGTCGAACATATCCTCCAACAAATCGAAGCCAAGCGATTAGACCTTACGGATTCCTATGCCGATTGGGTCAAGATTGGCTTTGCCATTGCTGCAAAATACCATGAGCCAGGTGCGGACCTGTTCCATCGGGTTTCAGCACTATCCCCGAAGTACAACCCGGAAGCCTGCGACAAAAAGTACAAGCAACTCTGCAACTCCAAGCACAACCAAGTGACCTTTGCTTCGTTCATGTGGCTTGCTAAGAATGCAGGGTTAGAGATTCAAACCAAGACCACCAAGCACATCGTGTCCACAACCAAGTCCCACCGCATGCGTGTCGGGACCAATGGCGGTCCCAAGGACATCAACGCAGCAACCGAAGCAGCGGTCCGGGTACTTCGGGAAATTGACAACATCGACATCGATGGCCTTGAAGAAATCGTTGCCAACACCATGGCTCTTGATACAACGGAACTGAAATCCGCTGACACCGAGGATACACCAATCAAGCAGATAAAGGCTTTCTTACGTTCATTCGACCTAAAACGCAATGCAGTAACCCGTTGCATTGAATACAAAGGCCAACCCATTACCGACGTGGACCTGAACAACATTTACGTTGACTGCCTCGAAGCCTTTGGCAAGAAGGAGGTCAACATGCAACTGGTCGGGGCCATAGTGGATTCGGACTTTACACCGACCTACAATCCATTCGCCCAGTTCTTTGCCAGGCACGGCCATCGCAATCCTATCGGGTGCATCGAGGCCCTGACCAATACCATCCGAACAACCAACCAGGATCATACGTTTGTGCAACTCTGCATCACCAAATGGCTCTGCTCGGTCATCGCAAGTATGCACGGGGAATACTCATTGACCATCCTGGTGCTTTGTGGCGACCAAGGCATTGGCAAGACCAACTTCTTTCGCAACCTGCTGCCCGATGAACTTCGGGCCTATTACGGGGAATCCAAACTGGATGCCGGCAAGGACGATGAGATTCTCATGTGCAAGAAGATCATCCTCTGCGATGACGAGTTCGGTGGCAAATCCAAGCAGGAAGCCAAGAAACTAAAGGAACTGTCCTCCAAGCAGACATTCAGCATCCGCAAGCCCTACGGCCGGGTTCATGAAGAACTTAACCGGTATGCGGTCCTTTGCGGTACGAGCAATGACGAGGAAGTCATCAACGACCCAACGGGTAACCGTAGGATCCTGCCCATTGTGATCAGCGAGATTGACTGGGATGCATATGCAGCCATCGACAAGACGGACCTGTTCATTGAAGCCCTCCACTCCTTTAAATTAAACGGAGCCGATGCCTGGCAACTATCCAAGGCCGAAATCAAGATGCTGAACAATCACACCATGCACAACGTGCAGCCGGCTATCGAGAAAGAAATGCTCCTAAACCTGTTTACCATCCCGATGGATTATAGTGACCCCTACGGCAAGTGGATGAGCAATACCGAAATCAAAGACCTCATCGAAACCTGCACCAAGCAGCACATCAGTTCGCACAAACTCGGAGCGGTCCTAAAGTCCCTTGGCTGTAAGAAAATGACACGACGGGAGCGGAATTTTCTTCCTTGCTACTTTTTGGTGAAAAATGCAGATAAAAGTGACTACGCCCAAAAGGTTGATAATAAGCGACATCCGTTTTAGTGTAGTCACTTAGTCACTTAAAATGCGTTTTTTCTTTAGGGGCTTATATGTGCATGTGTGTGTGTGTGTGTGTGTGTATAATATATACTCTAAAGAAAGTAGTAACTAAAGTGACTACACTGACTACAACCGCCTTCACGCTATCAAAAACGCAGATTTTGGTAGTCACTTCACCCAAATTCAAAGTAACTACAAGTGACCACACTTAGACCCTACCAACAAACCGCTATTGACCAAATGCGGACAAGCATTGCCGAGGGCAAAAGACGCTTGATACTCTGCTCCCCAACAGGGAGCGGTAAGACGGTCATGTTCACCTACATGGTTGCAAGGGCCTTAGAGAAAGGCAAGCAGGCCATCATCTTCACGGACCGGGTTGAACTGCTCCGGCAATCCAACGGAGCCTTGGACCAGTTCGGAATCAAGCCGACTTTGATTGAGGCCAACCGTACCCGGCTCGATGTTTCCGGAAACTGCTTCATTGCCATGGCCCAAACATTCAGCCGAAGGAAGGACTCTGCTGAATACACGGACCTCTTGGCACGGATGGACCTGGTGATCATTGACGAAGCCCACAAGCAGACATTCAACCCCCTGCTGCCATACATCAACCCCAAGGCCGTGGTCATCGGTGCGACCGCAACGCCATTGCGTAGGGGAAAACAGGAATGCCTCTCAAAGTTTTACAAGGCCCTCCATGCACCGGTTCAGGTGCAGGAACTAATCAGTCAAGGCTACCTGGCCGAACCAACGACCTACGGGATGACGCAGGACCTTTCCGGGATCCGTATGAAGGGCGATGACTACGACACCGAGCAGATGGCCCAACGATTCAGCGAGCGGAAGGTCTTTGCCGGGGTGGTGCAGAACTACGCCAAGGTTTGCCCAGGCAAGAAGGCTATCGTCTTTGCCAGCAACATCGCATCGAGCAAGGAGGTCTGCGAGGCTTTGCAGAGTGCAGGGTTCAACGCCCGGCACGTTGACGGAGAGATGCCAAAGTCCTTGCGAGCCGAAACCCTTGCGTGGTTCAAGCAGTCCACCAATGGGATCCTTTGCAACTGCGACCTGATGACCACGGGCTTTGATGAACCAAGCATCGAGGTCGTCATCCTCTACCGGGCGACTGCGAGCCTACCCCTGTTCATGCAGATGGTTGGCCGAGGCTCCAGGGTAACGCCAACCAAGACACGGTTTACGGTGCTGGACTTCGGGAACAACGTGCAGACCCATGGATTTTGGGAAACGAACCGGGAATGGTCCTTGAAGAAGAAACGCAAACGGGAATCCGCTGGCGTTGGTGGGGTGAAGAACTGCAAGAATTGCGAGGCCATTATCCCGGTGGCTGCCATGGAGTGCAAGCATTGCAAGTTTGAATACGAGCGAAAGCCAAAGCCTCCAGGTGAAGTCGTAAGTTTGCAGATGCTGACCAAGGCCCAAGGCATGGAAATGGCAAAGCAAAGCACGATGTACCAAAAGGCTCAACTGGCAAAGGCCAAGGTCATCAGCCCGTTTTGGGTTCTGCACAATCAATGCAAGAGCAAAGCCGAAGCCTTGGAGTTCATCCGCTACATGGGATGGAGGCCAGGCTGGGCCTTCCACAATAAAGACCGTTTTCCAATCCTAAAGTAAGTTCATGCAAGAATTTAAACTCCAAGCCGAATGCTTCCAGTGGCACTGGAACAACTTTCCCAACGACCGGGGCCGATTGTTCACGGTCAACAACAACGCACCCAATGCCTATGCCGGCAGCGTGATGAAGGCCATGGGCGTGGTCGCAGGTGTCAGCGACATGATATGGCTCTCACCAACCGGTGCGGTGATGCTGGAGTTCAAAGCAGAGAAGGGCAAGCAGTCCCTCTCGCAGAAGTGGTGGCAGCGGGTGGTCCAAGATGCAGGCTACCGATACGAGGTCATCAGGAGCGTTGAGGATTTTCAGCGAGTGGTCGCAAGTGTGGAATAGATGTGTAGATTTGTTCCATGGCCCGACTGCTACTGCTGCTGCTGCTGACCGCTTGTACCAACGACCGCCCTTGGAAGGTGATTGAGGTACGTGCCAAGGAGGATGCTTGTGAGTATGTCCTATCCCGTTCCAACGGATTCGGGCCGCAAGTCAAGACCCTGACCGATTCGTGTGGGAGGTATCGGTTGTTTGAAACTATACCCAATCGGATATAATTTATAGAAAAACCCAAAATTTATACGCATTCGGGTATAATGCATAGAAAAACCCAAAAACTATACGCAATGAGATTTCAAAAAAAGAAAATTACAGAAGAAGTAAGAGGTATTTTAGGAAAATATCTTGACGGTACTGAAAAAGAGTTTAGAGAAGCAACCGAAAAAATTGTAAATCTAATTCAATTAGAACACGCTCAAAAAATTAGATTAAAAGCTGAAAGAGATAATGCGCTTATTTCTGCTGACAAGTCTGATGTCTGGCATTCATTGTGAACCAATCGTCAGCCTCTGGTCTTACCAAACCTCCCCCAGCGTCAGCCTCTAACCTTACCAACCAAACCCCAAACCCATGAAAACCACACCAACCGATTTCCGACGCTGGCAACTGCATATCCGCAAGGAGTGCGTCAACTGCAACCGTCCCGACAAAAGCGAAACCATCAAGGCTTGGTCCGTCAACTGGACCCTGCTCGGTCGTATCCTCCAAGCCAAAAACGCCTGATCATGGAATGGATTAAATGCTTGGACCGAATGCCGACACCTTACGAGCCTGTCCTGATTTTTACGACCGACATGAATCAAGCCTACGCATGGCTGGGCGACGGCCGTTGGTACTACGAGCATCAAACTTGGTTCCTAATTGAAGTGAGCCATTGGATGCCTCTACCCCCAAACCCGTTCTAACCCAAACAAAATGAAAAACGAATTTATCCCCTACGAACAAGCCCTTGCGCTCAAAGGGCTTGGGTTTGATGAGCTTTGTTTTGGTTGGTATAATCAAAAGCAAACCTTTTTATGGTTTGAGCAGGATAATTTTTGGAATGACATGGATGAAGCCGAATGTATTGCCCCCCTCTACCAACAAGCGTTCAGGTGGTTCAGGGAGAAGCACGGATTAAGGCACTTTATTGAGTATGACAACGGCCATTACAACGCTGTTGTTCAATCCTCTTTAGTGTACCATTGTGACACTCACGAACAAGCAGAACACGCCTGCCTTAAAAAACTAATTGAACTTTCAACCAAGACGGCATAACCATGGACCTAATATCTCGCACCATACTCGGCTACACGGCAGAGGTTGTCGGAGTCAGCCCGGACGACATCTTGAGCGAAGTCAAGACCCAAGAACTGGTCCTTGCTCGAAGCATCTTCGCCGACATCGCCTACTCCGAATACCTGTACACCTACTGCCAAATCGGGCGTATCATCAAGAGGAACCACGCAACGGTCATGCATAACCTCGAAATCCTTGCGATAAACATGAGAGCAAGACCCGACATTAAATTCCTTCGTACACAAGTTTTGAACAGGACACGGGATTTTTTGCAACATTAGGAAGAGCGCTCTCCATCTTTGCGTGAGTGAACGCAGAGAGCATCGTCCTTGACCTGTACCGAAGCGGAGAAATCCGCAAGGCTTGCCTCACCATCACGGGGGGCAATCCGCTTTGGAAGGACCTCGAGCAAGAGGTCGTCCTAATCCTGCTCGAAAAAGACCCCGACAAGATCACCAAGATGCAGGTGCAAGGTTACCTGCGTTTCTACATCGTCCGTTTGATAATGAACCTGTACCGGGGCAACAACAACCAATTCGCAAAGAAGTACCGCCACCACGACGAGCGGGTCGAAGTGGATCCCGAAACCCAAGAAGAAGGCAAGGACTACGATTCCCTGCTTGATGACCTTTGGGCCATCGCCCAGCAAGAGATGGACTCTTGGGCCAAGGACGGAGCGTTCCCTTACGACAAGGAACTGCTGAACCTGTTAATGCAAACAGGCAATATGAAAGCCATGTCCCGTGAAACGGGCATCCCGTACCGGAGCATCATTTACTCAATCGAACAGGCCAAGGCCAAAATCAAAACCGCAATCGAAGCAAATGGATATACTGGTTTTTCCAATCCTGATTAGTGCTTTAGCGACCCTTGCGGTCGTGGAGTTCCGGGTCCTGCCGGGATGGTTCTACGCTTTGCCATTTGCCAAGCGTAAGCCGTTTTCCTGCATGACCTGCTTTGGTTTTTGGCTTGGGGTTGCCCTGACCCTGCCAACGTGCCAATGGTACTTGGCCCCGATCCTCGGCCTCGCCTCATCTGCCACCGCAATAATCATTCGGGAATGGACCTTCAAATGACAACCGACCAGTTCATCGTTGCCCAAAAGCATCGCAAGTATTGGGACCAGTACATCGCATCCCTGACGATGCGACTGCCACCCGATGCGGTTGGAGAACTGCAAGCCATCCTGACCGCTCACGGCCGACCGCCTACGAATTGGTGGTGCGCAGACTGCGTAAAATCGGCTCTCCAATACATTTACCTTCAAGCGGACCTGTTCCTCGAAGCCAACCAAAACACCATAAACCACTCCCTGAATGCCCCTACCAATTCCGAAGGATAACGAAAGCAAGGAAGGCTTCATCGGTCGTTGTATGTCCAACAACGAAGCCAATGCAGAGTTCCCGGATACGGCTCAACGGCTTGCCGTTTGTGGCTCAACGTGGGAGAATCACAAGAGGCAGCAGTTCGAGTCTTATTCGGATTACGGCCAAGAGATTCGCTCCAATGCCAAGCGAGGGATAGAACTCAACGAAAGAAACGGCAACAAGTGTGCGACGCAGACGGGCAAGGTCAGGGCGCAGCAGTTAGCAAACGGGGAAGCAATTTCCCTCGAAACCATCAAGCGGATGCACTCCTACCTGTCCCGTGCTGAAACCTACTACGACAACGCTGATGACACCAGCGACTGCGGTTACATCTCGTACTTGTTGTGGGGTGGCAAGTCGGCTCTCTCATGGTCAAGAAATAAACTCCGGGAACTTGGCGAACTCGAAGGCGAAGGATGACGAAGAGGCCCAACTGCAGGCTCGGATGGACTCGCTCATGATGGTCATTACAACCCTCTGCGACTGCATCGGAGCGGTGGATGAGTCCAATGCCCCGAACCAGTACGAAGTGAAAATGAAAATCGTAAACAAGATAAGCGACCTAATCGACAAAATCGAATACTAATGGGAACCAGTAAGGGCAACGGCAAATACATTGAAACCCCCGAAAAGATGTGGGAGTACTTTGAGGCATACCGCTCGCAGGTCAAGGCAAACCCAAGGACCAAGACGGTATTCCCCGGCAAGGATGCTATCCCCCAGCATGAGCCTTTGGAGCGACCCTTGACCTTGGAAGGCTTTGAGAACTGGTGTGCGGATGCAGGCATCATTGAGGACCTTGGGACCTATTTCACAAACAGGGACAAGCGATATGACGACTATGTAGCCATCTGTTCACGCATAAAACGGGTCATCCGTCAAGACCAAATCGAAGGGGGTATGGTCGGTCAGTACAACGCAAGCATCACCCAGCGGCTGAACTCTTTGGTGGATAAGCAGGAGAATCAGGTCTTTATTGAACAATGGACCGAAGATGATTGATGAAGGTCATAAACACCACCGCCAAGCGGAAGATTGAATCGCTGACCCATCGCAAGAGGGTCATCCAAGGAGGGACATCGGCCTCCAAGACCTTCAGCATCCTTTGCGTCCTAATCAAGCAAGCCTGCACGAAGAAGACCGAAATCAGCATCGTAGGGGAAACCGTGCCTCACCTTCGGAGGGGTGCGATTCGGGACTTCATCAAGATAATGATTGCCAAGGGCATCTTCGTTCCGGCAAGGTGGAACAAGACCCTGCTGACCTACCAGTTCGCTAACCGTAGCACCATCGAGTTTTTCTCGGCTGACCAAGAGGCAAGGCTCCGGGGCGCAAGGAGGCAGGTGCTATTCATCAACGAGGCGAACAACATCGACTTTGAATCTTACTACCAACTCGCCATTCGTACCAGCGAGGCCATCTACATCGACTTCAACCCGACGCATGAGTTCTGGGCGCATACCGAGGTCCTGCGAGAGGACGATTCCGAACTGCTTATCCTGACCTATCAGGACAACGAGGCTTTGCCCGACACGATTAGGAGGGACATCGAACTAAACCGCACCAAAGCCGAAACGAGTGCCTATTGGGCGAACTGGTGGAAGGTCTACGGTCTTGGTCAAGTAGGAACGCTTCAGGGTGCTATCTACGAGGACTTCGAGGTCGTGGAGGGTATCGATGTCAGCCGAGCGAAATTCGTCGCCCTTGGGCTTGACTGGGGCTTTAGCAACGACCCTACGGCCTTGGTCGCTATCTACCGCCAAGGGGACTGCCTGCTGATTCAGGAACTACTGTACTCCACGGGCCTGACCAACCAAGACATCGCAGACAAGTTGCGGTCGCTGGGGATTACAAGGGCTTGGGAGATCGTGGCGGACTCTGCCGAACCCAAGAGCATCGAGGAAATCTATCGTCTTGGCTTTAACATCAAGCCGGCAGAGAAAGGCCCCGATTCGGTCAGGAACGGCATAGACATCCTGAAACGCTACAAGTTGCAGGTTACCAAGGATAGCACCAACCTCATCA
>Ga0208465_1000432_pt1 | contig 11941 bp, 17 predicted proteins | sample LakMenEpi31Aug10_FD_150749 | JGI IMG/M metagenome (GOLD analysis project Ga0208465, IMG submission 150749) | Freshwater microbial communities from Lake Mendota, WI - 31AUG2010 deep hole epilimnion (SPAdes) | ecosystem: Environmental > Aquatic > Freshwater > Lake > Epilimnion/Euphotic zone ...
GTATACCACTCTAGTTCCACGTTTGGCATGACCTAATACTCTACGAACTACATTAGTGTGACTTTGTTTCCAACGCCATTTATTTTGTTGTATCTTCCATCCATCTATGATATCCCCGACCAAATATAATGTATTGCAACTGTTATGTTTCAAAAAGTTGTTAAGTTTTCCTGTTTGGCTATCTTTAGTACCAAGGTGAACGTCTGAAATAAAAATGGATCGATACTTCTTCATTCTAGTATTTAGTCAGTTTAACCAAAAGAAAAGGCACCGAAGTGCCTTTTCTGACTATTGGGTTACAAGGTAGTCAACCCCGTGAAGTTCAAGCGGCTAGCTTGAGGTCTCCAATGAATGTATCATCATTTGCAGATACTTTTTTGCTTCTATTACGGCTTCGGCATTACCGTGTTGTCCAGTCATCTATTACACGCCAATCGATACTGTTGCGGGCCCATTAGGAAGTATACTGTCTTGGCTCCTGGTCTTACGACATATCAACACACAAGTTCTGCTCTCATCTGATGTTCGAGCTTCAGATATTATCACAGTACACTTTCTGGTGGACCCGGAGGAGTACTGCCCTCCTCGTCTTGCTCGTCTTTCGACTTCCTTCATACAACAATAAACTGCAGTATATATTTATTTAAATAATCTAGCTAAATCAAATTATTAAATTGGCAAAAGGATTTCACTTGATCAAAACCTACATCTTCTTTAAAACTCATGCTAAACATGTATCTAACTTCTGTACGATTAGTAACACTATGCTTAAGGTGTGTATTGATAAGATACAAACTATCCATCTGATATTTTAGTTCATTAATTATAAGCATTTCTTCATCTTCTGTTTCAGTTCCAAAGTACATATTACTGTCTGTACCCGACAACAACATATTGATTGCACATTTCCTTACAGCGTCTGTATGAAACCTATAAAAGCGCCATGGGTCCATACGAAAAACAACAGAAGGTCCCCCAAATTCATTTATTAATAACTTAAGACTATAATCTTGTATTATATCATGTGGAATTGTGGCCAAGTCAAAAGCATGTTTATGCCGCCAATTTGTAATACTTCTTGAATACTCTAGTAATGCTAATCTACTAATAGATGCTGTCTTTAATTTTATATATTGTTCCATCTGTATATTATAATTAATTTAAAGCTACTACTAAAATTTTATTAATATATTATTCTAGATAATCTTGCCAATATTCTCTAGCATTAAATGCAGGCTTAGGAATCGGCGGATCCCAATTTAAACTAATGCAAATACGCTTTCTACCGGGTTCTATTCCGTCTACACCGTGTAGTTCTGGATTTGTTGCTATAATGTGCCAGCGATATGCTTGTATTTTATGACTTTCTATACAATTTTTGTTGTCATCATACCAGTGTGTCCAGACATTGTCACCGCCTAAATCTATAAAATAATTAAATGCGTATTTTCTACCATAATCATAATGAATAGCATGACTTTCCGGACCAATATTTAGGTTAGGCTTATGTTGGCTCACATGTATAAATGGAGTTATAAGATTATAACTCATATGTTTAAATTTTTTGTACACTATTTCTTCAAATAACCATTTATGAACCAATGGAGGCAATAATGTTATTCTTACATTATTGCCCTCAAGTTCATTAAGTTTTTTTAGGCCTGGAAGCTTATCTATTAGCGGTAGCATGTCTAGACAAGGTTGAATAAATTCATTGGGTAGCTTAGGAAAATTTATATAACTAAAATTCATATTTTATTTAATGTATTAAGAATAAGCTTATAATATTTATTTTGCTATATCAACAAAGCTTTACAAAAAAAGTTACTCATGTATTTTACTAATTAAATCTACAATATGTTTGGCTGTTGCTGATGCTAATGTCCATCCTAAATGCCCATGTCCTACATTGTAAAAAACCTTTAGATTTTTGTTACTTTGTTTAACAATAGGCATCATATTGGGAGTCATAGGACGCAAACATGCCCACTGTGAATAATCATGTGTATTAATGTCAGGAAAATTAGTATGCACCCAATCCAATAATGGTTGGATACGATCTCTACGAATGTCATAGTTTTCACCTGCTAGTTCTGCAGTGCCAGCAACACGGAAACGATTGCCTAATGTGCTAGTTACAATTTTTGCTTGATCATCTAGTAAACTGACTTTAGGCATTGCTTCGTAAGATTTTACATCATTAGCTGTTATAGTTATACTATAACCTTTGACAGGGTATATGTCTAATTTATCTCCTATAGTTTTTGCCAATTTTACACTACCAATGCCAGTAGCAATAACTATTGCGTCATAAGAACTAACATCCGCAATATTTTCTATACAACAATTATAACAAAAATTTACATTGTATTTTCTTTTTAAAATATTTTCTAATTCATGGCAAAACTTGTGTATATCACCAGTCCAGTCACTAGGAGTCCATGCAGCACCTACCATGTCTTTTATTGCACTCAATGCAGGATCAATACTTAAAGTTTCTGGTGGAGTAAGTATATCCCACTCACAGCTATTTGCATTGTATAGTTCTTTGACGCAGTGTGCATTTTTTAGATACTGTTCATCTTTATAAAAATGTAGAATACCGCATGCCCTTTGGTCAAATTGTAATGCTTCTTCTTGTAAAATTTCTGCATATAATAATCTAGCTTCTATACCTAGTCTAATAGTTTCTGCTGTATTTCTAGCATAATCACCTTTTAAAGTTGTCCAAAGAAACTTGGCCATCCAGCGCCATTGATCTGAACTTAATTTAGGCCGTATCAACAATGGAGCATCTTTTTTAAAAATCCATTTAATACCCTTTTGTACATTACTCCAGGTAGTCCAAACTTCGCTATTACTAACTGAAACTTGTCCACCATTCGCAAAACTAGTACGCATCGCGGAATGGCGTTCCTGCTCATACACAGTGACGCTAAATCCTTTCTTTGCAAGATAATATGCTGTTGTAATACCAGCAATACCAGCTCCTATTACTGCTATATTTTTCATATTAATTACCAAATTGTAACAGTTAAATTAAAGAAACCAATGCCCCAAATAATCCATATAGTAGTAAAATAAACAATTCTAAAAGAATAAATCCTAATATTCCAACAACAAATCCTAAAACAAAATCTTCATTACTCCAAACATTAATCTTAGGTGTGTTTATTAACAACTTTGGCCTTTGTATTGGTAGCTGCGGCTTTACCATATTAGGCGATCGTATTTGTAATTTACTAGTAGCCATACAAAAAAGATGTGTTATATAGTATTTAATTGTTCAGCAATTAATACTAATTGACTCAATAATAATGTTACTATAAAAATGTTACTAAACAATTTTTCACATTAAACTGTTTTTTTGGAGCAATTGTTAGAAGTAACTTTTCCGGCACAGTAATGCCATCATAATTTGGTTTGCCTTTCTGTATCCATCTTTGCCTTTGATCAGCCAAACAATCCTCAATTTTTGCTATGGCAGGTTTAGACTTAATGTCATAGATTCTTACTATTTGTAAATTGTCTTTTCGTCTAACTGCAAAAACATATCGTGTGCTTTTAATAGTTTCTTGTGCATGAAATAGCCAACTACTTTTGCCTACTGCACCTTTTTTACTAGGTCTAACAGATGCACATTTTCTTTCTATTAATATAGTGCCACTTTTGCCATCTTCTGCGTTTCTGTGAAAATTAGGTTCATAATTTTTATCATATTCTCTAATTATTTCCCACATACTCAATGAACTTAATATGTCATTAGACAATATATCAATACTATATTTTTGAAACGCTTGTGCATGTTCTAAAAAAATATTATTACGATGTTTTATAAGATCTTCAATTTCATCAATACTTAAATAGATAGACATAAAAAAAAATAAAAACTAAAAATTAATAATTGGGCATTAATACTAATCTATGACAATTACAAGAATAGTCTAATATTTGAACATAGTGATACCCATATGGGGGAGGAGGCACTTGATATAAAATTGGTGGATAGGTTTGGTGCTGTCGTACTATTACTGCACCAAGCACTCCACCAATAACTAAAGGGGCTAGCCAATGTGAGTGCGAATGATAATGCGGCCTAGGATGATAATGCCAAGGACCTGCATAAACTGCATTAGCAGCCAAACTTAAAACAATTGCTATTAACAATTTTTTCATTCTTTTGCCCCTGTTACAGTATTTATTGCGATACTTGCGAATTATGGAATGTAAGCTTCCGTTGCAAATAATTGAGTAATAGTCCATATGCAGGTAGAATTACACAAAGGCTTACAACCATTTTGACCACAATATGATTTGTAGCTACTTCTACCCAATTATGTTCAAATTTACTTCCTACATTCTTCCAAAATGCTGCCCCAAAGAATGTATAAGTGTCAATAATTGTAGCCACCACACTACTTAAAGTAGGTGCAATCCACCATTGATTATATTTTTCTCTAAAATATTGAAATACATAAACATCTAGCAAAGTACTAAACAAATACGCTAAACCACTTGCAGCACCGATCCTAATAGCAATATGATCAGGTGCACCTGACAATTTAATTACTAACATACTAGCAATAATGGCTGGTATAAAGCTAAAACCTACAACCATTCTACCTAACTCTTTGCCCACAAGCCGTACTGTTAAATCTGTAGCTACAACTACAAGTGGGAAAGTAAAAGCAGCATATGCTAGAGTAAATCCAGCTACTTGAAATTTATAATTAACTAACCAATTGCTTAGAGCAATTATTACTGTATGAAAAATAACTAAATTTCTGAGTAAGACGGGATTAATATTGGAAAAAAGTTGTGAAAACATTTAAAGTTCCTTATGTTAAGTTAATACTTATTCTAAAATCAAAAACCAGAAAATACCTTAATCCAGGAATACAAATAATGCTCTAAATCATATTTAGATTTTGCATATTCTTGTATGGCTCTACATCTTTCCTGATATATTTTTGGATTAGATTTGTAATATTGTAACAGACTTACTGCCTGTTGTAAATATTCAGTTTCGTCAACTGGTAAACCATGAGCACCTTTTTCTGTGACAAAACTTGCCCATCCGCCACTATTAGTTGTTATAACTAGCCTACCCGCTGCACCACCTTCCAATACTGATCCACCTGCACCTTCATCTATAGAACAACTCAAAACTGCATCTACTGTACTGTAATATCCAGGCATTGTTTGATAGTCATATCCTATCGCTGGTATAAAATTTAACCCACACATGGCCGCAGCTTCTGCAGCAAGATAACCTCTTTTATAAATTTTTGGTTCTAAATTATTCTCATCAATAGCTTGTTGTGTCTGTTGCCTAGTTAAAAACGCTCCGCTAAACCCAACACTTTTTAATTCTGCACTAGGCGTTACTCTAAATGATTCTGTGTTAATACCAAATTCAACTATTTCAATCGGTTGATTAAAATCATTACAAAAATCTTTAACTTGTTGATTAATAGCACAACATCTTGCCACTTGTTCAATAGGCAAATTCCAACGCCTAACATCATGTACATCTACACTATGAAACATAATCATAATTGCTTTACTTAATGGTACACCGTACCCTGGTAATACCTTAATGCCACTAGGATTAGTAACAACATAATCACAGTGTTTAGCTAAATCATTAAATTCATGGTAATTATAAACTCTGGCATAGTCTATTAATACACAATCAAAATCATAAGGGAAAAGATATTTGGTAAGATCACTGAAGAATCTACCAAAACTCCAAGTGCCTGCCATAAAAAATAGTATTCTTTTTTTCATTTTGAATTTACTTAAATAGTTCTAACCACATTGGGATATAATTTGACCAGTCATATTTTTTAAGAGCGTATTCTCTAATGCTATAACATCTTTCTCTGTATTGACCGGGATTACTTTTATAAAAATTAAGCAATCTAATAGATTCTTCTAAAAATCCTTTTTCATCTACTGGAACAACATCTGCACCTGCTTCTGTAATACCCCTACTAAAATCACCTGTATTTGTAGTAATAATTAATTTTCCTGATAGTCCTCCTTCACAAACAGGACCACCTGCACCTTGATCATAACTAGAACAACTAATAGCATCTACAGATGTATACCAAGCAGGCATTGTCATATTTGTTGTAGAATATTGTTGGGCAATACTAAAATTTAACCCCACTGCCTCTGCAGACTCTTTAGCTAAATATCCTCTTTTATATACCCAAGGCTCTGTGTTATTAGCTGCTAATCCATTAGCAGTTTCTTCTCGAGAATGATATCCACCACCAAAGCCTAATGTTTTTAATTCTTTACTTGGTTCGGAATAAAACGAATGTGCATTAAACCCTAGCGTTAACGCTTTAACCTTTTTGGGAATCCTAATTGGATTTAGTTCTGCTAACTTTAACACTGCTTCTGATACTGTAGCCAAACCACCCAATTTTTCTATAATATGTGCTGGAAGCCCTGCACTAGGTTTTTGTTCAGTACTAATTAATTTTTCATAATCTGAAGTATGATACATTATTTCAATACATCTATCTGGAGGAATCCCATAATTACTAATTAATACTCTTGTGCCATTGGTATTACTGACAAACCAATCAACAGTATTAATCATTTGATTAACATGCCTATAGTCCCAAAGTTTACGCCATGTTAATAGTTGAATGTCTATACCATATTGCCACATATATTTGGTAAGGTCTTTAACCAACCTTCCCAAACTCCATTCATGATCTGTTAAAAACAGAACTCTAGTTTTCATAGTTTTCTACTTAGCCAATCTAAATTTTGTCTATCAGGGTGCCTTTGATACCATCCCCCACCAGTATAAACATCATATACCATTTGGAAAAATTCTTCGTATCTAGGTGCTACATTTTCTAAACTAAAGTTTTCACCAAACCTTCTGCAGTTTTCTGGTTTTATGTTATAGATATTTTCTGCTGCCCAACAGAAATGGTCAAATGTTCTACAACGATATCCTGTGAGACCATTAATATTGTTTTCTGTAAAACTTCCCCAATCAGTGGTAATAGTAGGCGTACCACTTAGTAACATTTCAACCTGAACACCACCAAATGGTTCTGTATACATACTGGGTGCAAATGCAGCTTTTGCTTTACTCATTAATCGTTTACGAGTGGGGACATCTGCATAGCCAACAAATTCCACATGGTCTGGGGTTGTAGTATATCCCATGCTTTGCAAATTGTTTTGTCCTGCGATAATTAATTGTTTGCCTAAAGTTTTTGTTACTTCAATAGCAATATTAGTACCTTTTCCTTCATACACTCTACCCATATAAAGAAAGTAATCCTCTTTTTCTTCTGGTCTAAACTCAAAATCATCTAAATCAAAATAATTCGGAATTACTGCATGATACCAGTCTTGTGTACAAGTTCCTACACCATGCAACCCGTAGTAGGAATGCATAATTGCATAACTTTCGAAGATTTTCCAACGAGCCCAATGCCCCCCAGCATAACCAATACCTGGTTCTACAACGATTAGGTCATTATGTGCGTCACAAATTGGCCGTACTCCTGATCCCCAGAATGGTAAAATAAAATCTTTTGGTTGTTTTCTTAACCCAACTTCTCTAATTGCATTTTTGTAAAATGTCTGATAAGCATGATCATTCACATCAAATTTAAAGAAGTTTTTTCGCCAGTCATATGAGCCATATGCTATTTCTAAATCTTTATTAGTACTGACAGTGACATGTTCATCACAAATTAAATCACTGTCCTCATGCCCATAATGTATAATATGATGCCCTCGGGCTTTCATCATTTTTCCAAATTTTACTACTTTTTGCGTATATGCACAAGCACTGTACTCTTTACTACTTACAGTATGTGGTAAGCCCAATATATGAAATCTAAATTTTTGACTCATGTTTTTCCTATTTTGATAAAAGTTTAATGTTTAACACAAAATTTTCTACACTTAGTTTAGTTGCAGTTGCTAACAGTATTTTGAATTGATCTTCTTTATTAGCTATAGACTGAATATGCTCCAATAAACCTGATGCTATTAATCTGTATGCATTATCTTCACTTATATTTAAATAATCCCAATCTATCGGGTCAGTATGTTCTATATCTTGTGCTAATTGAATTAATTCATCTATACTTATCATATCATTATATATGTCATTATGCAAAAAGCTAAAAAAAAAGACTGTTATACTTCAGTCTTGTTTTTATTTAAAAAATTCCCTAACTGTAATTATGTATACCAAATTTCATCAAATCCTTCGTCTTTATAAGGCATTTGAAAATTGTTAATCATATTAGAAATTGAATCCCAGGAAATATTTTTGCCAGGTCGTGATGACAATCTTTTAATTAATTCCTCTTTGGGCGGAGTTTTAAATACCACTGCAATATGTTTGTAATTGGGTAGCATTTTAAACTTGCGACCACGGCTTTCTTTAGTGGTAGAAGTTTGGTCCCAGATAATATCTTTGCCTTCAGCTCTAGCAAGAGTAACATCTTGTGCCATTAGACTTACTGCTATTGGCATAAATTTTTTAAAAACTTCGTTATAAGTTTTATTGGATTCTCTTGCAAAATTTTCTACATGATTATCTGTGCTAACAATTACACAATTTTGGGCCCAGGCTTGATTTAAAATCCAAGTAGATTTGCCAGAACCAGGTACCCCAATAAGCTGATAGCAAGTAGGCATTATTCACCTTTTTGATGATGATTACGAATTAGACCTTTGAGTGCTTGTTTAATTATAATATCCATGTCTGAAACTACTTGTCCTGTAGCATCAAAACCTACATCTAATGCTCTATTATTAGGCATTCCATTATCATTGCCGTGCAGATGGCCATGACAATGGACACTACCTCTATGCATTTGGTCCCATTCGTATATGGGATAATGAAAAAGAATTACCAAAGTTTTTTTGTATGTCAATCTAAGATAGGTATGGATCTCTTTAAAACATCTTTGAAAGCCAGGGTCTTTAATTAGTTTAGAATCGTGATTTCCATGAATAAGAATTTTATTACCTGCTAAACTTTTCATAATAGCCGTAGCTTGGCTAGCACTTGTAAATGCAACATCACCAAGAATGTAAACTAGATCATCTTGACCAACTGATGTGTTCCATAGACGAATCATGTCGGAATTCATATGATCTACATCACGGTAATGTCCGCGAGTCTTGGGGCAAAACTTTATAATGTTATTATGCCCAAAATGTAAATCTGAGGTAATCCAAGTTTTCATTTTATAATTATATATTAATTTAGTTTTTTTGTCTACTCAATCAACTTGAATAGATTCCCACCAAGTTTTCCAGTCAATATAGGGATCCTTTTCTGTTTCTGTTTGCATATGTAAAGCAAGGCTTCTTATTGGACAAACTGCCAATATACCTCTATATACTAACATTTTATTTAAACTTTCTGACTCAAGTTTGTTTGACTTCATTTTTGTAAGCTCAAAGAATTTTTTATATAAATCCCAATGGTTTACAAATTCATTTTTTACCCATAAGAAACTGCAAGATATATCGTATAATTGTATATAATAACCGTTATCTCCGAAGAAAATTGTTCTAGGGGTAGGCCTATTTCTATAAACTGAATTCCAATTATTAGGGTCGTTATACGGGCTTATAATTGCTTTAGTCTTAGTTTCATTATAGATTCTATACCAAGTATTAGTCATATCTATTATAGAGTATGGTCTAAAAATGTAATCATCTTGAACTTGATATACAAAATCTTTGCCTTCTTGTGAAAGCCAATTATAGCATGTTTCTATACTATCAGCTATACCTAAATTTTTTTGATGGTTTATAAAAATTTTAATATTTGTTATATCTGATTTTAAATTATCCACCCATGCTTTAAGATTTTCGCTTATGTTATCTGTTAATAACATTACTGTATGAAGTGTTTTGGGATGTAATTCTGCTGCACCTTCTACCGCAGTTAAAAAACTACGCAAACTTTTTTTACTTAGTAAAGTTCTATCTGGACCACAATATCTGGTAGGATTTTGATAGCTCAGAGTATCGCATACTTGTACAGCATAATGAAAATTAACTTCCACCATTATAATTTAATACTTCTTTAATATGTTTTAAATTTTTATATTCTAAAATATTATTTGTCATTGAATTTATACTATTTAAAATTAATTTTTTATAATCAGGGTTGTTCCAATATTCTAACAACGGGCATACTGTAACTTTAACAAAAAATAATGCAGTGTTTAATAATGGTAAAGGGTAGGTTGTTTGTGTTTCATATCTAAAATACAAATCTTCAATGGTATCTGGTACAGTATTTAATTTATTTTTTGGATGATTACTTTTTGCAGGATTATTAGTTATAGTCCATACATATCTTTGAAACGGTCCGTTATTAACCATAGCATTAACTATTCCCTCACTGGCAGCTAATAATTTTGTATTATCTGCTATTGGTTCATGGATTTGTTTAAATGTAAGTCCCAATCTTTCACTAGGTATCCAACTGCTAGGGAAACAAAAACATATAGAGACCAATTTACCGTTATTCATTATTGCAATATCTTGATCTATTGCTAATGCTATGTCTAATATGTTATTAGTTTGATTCAATTGTAGGTGTGCTGCAATTTTTTTAATTAAATCATTTGCGCCATTAAGTGTACCGTATAAATCTTTATCAAATTTTCCTAGTTCGTACTGTTTATCTTTAACTGTAATATCCGTAGCTAAATCAAAAACAGCACCAGAATATCTTTGCATTTTAGGACTGGTAGCATAGGGTATTTGTATTATATTTGTAAGCATGTATTACAACCTATGAAATCAGCAAAGAATGTTATATTTTTGGAGCGGGTGGCCGGTAACGCTCCGGTCCTCTCTAGCTTGGAAGGCTAGGGCACATCTCCTATACCACACCCGCATAAAGTAATTTTATTTATTTCTATAAGTTTTTAGTAAAAAAAAATTATATAACACAAACAACTAAGTGTATACGAGGGGTTTTGCCGCCATTATATACCCAATGAGTTTTTGTTGTATCAATTTTATACCATTGCCCATCAGCTGGCAAATGAAAACAATTTGCTTTAACTTGTAAATTATCATTTTCATCTAATGTTTCACAAAGGTATGAATACTTATTAGTTTCAATGACAAAGTGATATCTTATTTCTGTATCTTTATGAACACTAAGCCCTCTATGTGGCAATAATCGCATTAATCTAATCCTACCGAATTTAATATTTTCTTTATTTTTTAAATTTTGTAGTTCTTGATATAGATAGTTTGATTTTATATTAAATTCTGTAAACTCATCTTCATTCGCGCCATAACAAAGATTATTTTTATCAAATCTACTTCCAACTGCATCATACCATTTATTTTGTGATCCAGATCTAAAATTTAGACCAATTTGATTATATGGTTCCCAAGATGCTTCATTTGTTATATCGTTTACATCACTTTTTATGAGATCTAAGTTACTATAAATGTTTGTTGCTACAATAAAACTCATATTAATTGTATTTAAAATTTATTTATATTCGAGATGTTTTATTACTGTGGGGTGATCTTCCATTGGGTACAAATATAAATACACATCTATTGGGGGGTCATTATTTGCTTTTCTTGCATTTATTATTAAATTCATATATTCCAAAGCTGATTCTTCTGTGTCCCATGGTCTAATTATTTCGTATAAAGTATTAGGTCCGACCACTATAGGAACAGGATCATTTGTTTCAGGGTGTACTGTTTTTCCTTCTATAGACCAATATACAAGTGTTTCATAAGTACTTCTATAAACTGTTATATAGTCATTTGAAAGAGTTAAAATAACTTTTGTTTGGTATGTCCACATAAAAAATTCCTATTTTTTAATATTTATGTTTTTTATTTGGCTTTAAGAGCAATCCATCTATCAATGATATACCCTAAAATA
>Ga0208465_1000439_pt1 | contig 11675 bp, 12 predicted proteins | sample LakMenEpi31Aug10_FD_150749 | JGI IMG/M metagenome (GOLD analysis project Ga0208465, IMG submission 150749) | Freshwater microbial communities from Lake Mendota, WI - 31AUG2010 deep hole epilimnion (SPAdes) | ecosystem: Environmental > Aquatic > Freshwater > Lake > Epilimnion/Euphotic zone ...
GACCATAAGGTGATTGGCATCCAGTACCTGGTCACCTCCTTCATTTTTTACCTGGTGGGGGGCTTTATGGCGGTGCTGATGCGCACCGAACTGGCTACCCCCGACTCCGATTTTCTCAATCCCAATCTCTACAATGCCTTTTTGACCAACCATGGCACCATCATGATCTTCCTCTGGATCGTGCCGGCCGCCATTGGCGGGTTTGGTAATTACCTGATCCCCCTGATGGTGGGGGCGAGGGACATGGCCTTTCCCAAGCTGAATGCCCTGGCCTTCTGGCTGAATCCCCCGGCTGGAGCCCTGTTGTTGGCCAGCTTTTTCTTTGGTGGGGCCCAGGCGGGCTGGACCTCCTATCCTCCCCTCAGTGAAATTACCGCCAACGTTGCCCAAACCCTCTGGATTTTGGCCATTGTTTTGGTGGGTACCTCTTCCATCCTAGGCTCGGTCAACTTTTTGGTGACCCTCTGGAAAATGCGAGTCCCTAGCATGAAGTGGGACCAGATTCCCCTGTTTTGCTGGGCCATGGTGGCCACCTCGATCCTGGCCCTATTTTCCACCCCCGTGTTGGCAGCGGGGATGATTTTGCTGATGTTTGACATCAACTTTGGCACCTCCTTCTTTAAGCCCGATGCGGGCGGCAATGTGGTGGTCTACCAGCACCTGTTCTGGTTCTATTCCCACCCGGCGGTATACCTGATGATTTTGCCCATCTTCGGCATCATGTCCGAGGTGATTCCGGTCCACGCCCGTAAACCGATCTTTGGCTATAAGGCGATCGCCTATTCCTCCCTGACCATTTGCCTGGTGGGTTTGTTTGTCTGGGTGCACCACATGTTTACCAGCGGCACCGCCCCCTGGATGCGGATTTTCTTTACCATTTCCACCCTGATCGTGGCGGTGCCCACCGGCATCAAAATCTTTAGCTGGGTGGCCACCCTTTGGGGGGGCAAAATTCGTTTTACCACCGCCATGCTGTTTGCCGTAGGGCTGCTGTCGATGTTTGTGTTTGGCGGCCTCAGTGGGGTCACCCTGGGGGCGGCCCCCTTCGACATCCACGTCCACGATACCTACTACGTCGTGGGCCATTTCCACTACGTGTTGTTTGGCGGCTCGGTGTTTGGTATTTACTCGGCGGTATACCACTGGTTTCCTAAAATAACTGGTCGTATGCTGAATGAGCGCCTGGGTCAGGTGCATTTTGTCCTCACCTTTATTGGCACCATCCTCACCTTCACCCCCATGCACCAGCTCGGTATGCAGGGCATGCCCCGCCGGGTGGCGATGTACGATCCCCAATTCATCAGTCTTAATCAGTTGGTCACCTTCGGGGCCTACATCCTGGCGGTATCGGTGATTCCCTTCTATATCAATGTGATCTGGAGTTGGATCAAGGGCCCCGTCGCCGGTCCCAACCCCTGGAACGCCCTCACCCTGGAATGGACAACCGCCTCCCCCCCGATCATCGAAAACTGGGAAGTGCTGCCGGTGGTCACCCATGGTCCCTACGAATACGGCAGGGATCAACTCGAACCCCTAGGGGAGCAGGCCTAACCCGGCGTCCCCGTTTCCTACCCCCTATCCTCTCTAATCATTATGCAAACCACCCTCGATTCCACCCCTCCTATTCCCGCCCATGGCGAAGGCCATCAGGATTTGCGGGTCTTGGGGCTGTTGACCTTTTTGGCCTCGGAATTTCTGATGTTCTGTGGCTTCTTTGCCGTGTTTCTAGTCTTCCGCAGTACCATTGCCCAATGGCCACCGGAGGGCACGGAGGTAGAGCTGCTGTTGCCGGGGGTGAATACCATCATCCTGGTGGCCAGTAGTTGGGTGATCAACCTGGGCACCAAGGCCATCAAGAACAATGATCTGGCCGGTTTACGGCGTTGGTTTGGGGTGACCGCCGCCATGGGGGCGGTGTTTCTGGTGGGTCAGGTCTATGAATATATGACCCTGGGCTACGGCTTAAAAACCAACCTGTTTAGCAACTGTTTCTACTTGATGACCGGCTTCCACGGCGTCCACGTGTTTATCGGCCTACTCCTGATTTTGGGGGTGCTGTGGCGATCGCGGCGGGCTAACCATTACAGCGATCTCACCCACACCGGTCCAGAAATGGCGGAAATTTACTGGCACTTCGTTGATGTGGTGTGGATTATTCTATTCACCTTGATCTATCTGCTGACCTTGATTTAAGCCAGGCTGCCCTAGCCCTCAGGCAGGTCCTCGGATCTAGCGCCCCTCACCAGTCCTCTTGGTTAAGGGCGTTTACTAGTGTCAGTGGATCACAAATCCTACCTTGAGTCCTGACTTTGCCCTCTCTCCAGCCTGAGAGAGGGGCTAGGTGATGGGGCCCAGGGGACTTTGCGGTCCACTGAGTTTAGATAAGTTTTTGGAAAAAACCTTTTGTTTGCAGTGCCTGATTTCTGACCCCAACCCTGTAACGTAGAGAAGAGGGCAGCCCAGCCCTGACCCTAGGCTGCCAGCTCTGTAGTCTTTGCCGTTGTCGCCGGAAACCAATGGGGGTTTTTCTTTATTTTCTACGCCATGGCCAGACGGCCTATAGCCTGACCGGCGGGTACTGTGGCACCCCTGAAAATGATCCGGGCTTGACCGAGGCTGGCCTGGCCATGGCCCAGGAATTTGCCGATAGCTATGCCGCCCTACCCTGGACGGCGGCCTACGTTAGTCCCCTGCGGCGAGCGGTGGAAACGGCTCAGCCCCTCTGCGATCGCTGCCACCTGCAGATGCAACTGCGGTCGGGGCTGCGGGAGGTGATGTATGGCCGCTGGGAGGGGATGCACCCCACCGCTGTGGACCGGGAACACCATGATGAATACGTCGCCTGGCTTACGGACCCAGCCTGGTATGCCCCCGTGGGGGGGGAACGGGCGGTGGATATTGCCCGTCGATCCGCCCAGGTGTTGGATGAGATTGAGCACACCCACAGCTCCGGTCACATTCTAGTGGTATCCCACAAGGCCACCATTCGAATTATGCTGTGTACCCTGCTGGGCATTGACGTGGGTCGCTATCGAGACCGCCTCGATATGCCCGTTGCGGCGGTCAGCGTGGTAGAACTAGCGCCGCGGGGGCCACTATTTCATACCATTGCCGATCGCTCCCACCTGAGCGACGCCCTGAGATCGCTCCCCTGCACCTGAGGCTTACCCCTATGCCCCTGAGGCTCTACCTCCTCCGTAACGCAGAAACCGAGTACTGCCGCACCGGTCGCTACTGTAGCCGGGATGGGGTGCCCCTCACCGACCACGGTCAACAAATGGCGGAGTTCTTTGCCAAGGCCTACTGTCAACTGGGTTGGCAGGCGCTGTTTTGTAGCTCCCTAAACCATGCCCAGGCTACCCTGCAGCCCCTGGTCCAGGCCACCGGTCTACCCTTTCAGTGCCGTGAGGACTTGCGAGAGCTGGGTTTTGGTGAATGGGAGGGGCTAGCTCCGGAGGAGGTCAATGCCCAATTCCACGATGATTACATCCGCTGGCTGGCGGACCCCGCCTGGAATAGCCCGACTCGAGGGGAAAAGGCCATGCAGGTGGCCCGTCGCAGTTCCAATGTCCTGGCGGAAATTGAAGATACCTACACCGACGGTAACGTGCTGATTGTGGCCCACAAGGCCACCCTGCGAATTATGCTGTGTACCCTGCTGGGGATTGATGTGGGACGCTACCGCGATCGCCTGGCAATGCCGGTTACCGCCCTTTCCCTGGTGGAGCTGCTGGATTACGGCCCCTTCGTTCGCTGTTTCAATGACTGCAACCATCTGCCCCTATACCTGCGCCGTCCCTGGGCCGGCAATGGGTCGGATAGCTAACCAAGCCTTCATGCCCGTTAACCAGTTCTTTAGAGTTTTTGCCTTTAAAATAGCCAAAGGGGATGCCATCCATTAAAGACCTATAACCATGATCAACTCTATATTGACTGCCATAGCCCCTGCCCTTAATAACGTCTACAGTGGCTGGATTGCTTGGAATTTATTTCTAGCTTTTATTCCCCTGCTGCTTAGTTTTCGCCTATTTCGTCCCCAGGCCTTACCCCAGGGATGGTTTCGTTTAGCCTGCTTCCTGGTGGGGATAGTTGGCCTGGTTGGCTTCTGGCCCAAATTGCCAGAAGCTGCCAACGCCTGGACTAGTTTAGTGAGGGACAGTCTGAGCGGGAACGGTAGAGCCCTGTTAAGGTTAGGATGGTTCCTCCTGGCTGGCGGCTTTGCTTTTCTGTTGGGTCGCTGGGGCATCCGTTTGAGAGAACCCCAACGGGCCTGGCTATGGAGCTTAGGGGTGGTTATTTTTCTGGCCTTTTTGCCCAATGCACCCTACTTACTTACGGATATTATTCATCTAATCCGTGGCATTGGCTCTGGAAGACTTGAAAACTGGGTTGCGGCCCTGGTCTTCATCCCGCTCCATATGACAGCGATTTTACTAGGTTTTGAAGCCTACGTTATTTCCCTACTGAATCTCAACTACTATCTTAAGCAGCATGGCGCTAAGGCCTGGGTCTTACCGGTGGAGCTGTTGATCCATGGTCTGTGTGCCCTGGGGGTTTTTCTCGGTCGATTTATTCGGCTGAATAGCTGGGACCTGGTTACCGGTCCCCTTGATGTGGTGATGATCACCCTGAATGCCCTCACCTCAAAATGGCCCATGGCCATGATTGGGTTGACCTTTTTGATAGTCACCACACTCTATTGGGTGATGAAACAAATCACCCTCGGTCTCAAGCTTAGGCTAGACTACAGCCGGCGTGGTCTGGATCCGTTGGAATAGATTGCTAACTTGAAACTCGTTCCAAAGGGGTCGACAGTCGCTGTAGCCGCGAAAACTCGTATTGTAGGGCCTGCCGCAGGGAACGGTTGTAGGGATCAACTCGCCAGGCCTTCTTCAGGCAAGCTTCGGCTTTTAGCCTATCCCCCAGATTGAGGGAGGCCTGACCCCAGCGATAATAGGCGATCGCCTGCCACTGCCGCACCTCCAAATCCTGGGGAAAACGATGGACCAACCCCTCCACCAGGGCCACCGCCCTGGGGTAGCGCCGACTCTTCAGTAAGCCCTGTAACTGGATAAAGCTAGACTGTTTCAGATCTTGATCGGCCCTGGAGCCCCCCGGTGGTTGGCTGACCTGTAGGGGGGGGCGGGGCGGGGGTGGAGCTGAGGTGTAGGGAACCTGGTCAGATGGACTGACTTTTCTGACAACTGGAGTTTCTCCGGTGGAAACTTCTGTTTTAGGAGTAGGTAGGGGCTGGGGCTGGGTCTTCACCACGGCCTGGTAAGCCTGGGTGATTTGGATAAACTTTTCCTTGGCGGCTTCATTGTCAGGATTGACGTCGGGATGATATAGACGGACCAGCCGACGATAGGCCAGCTTGACATCGGTAAAGCTAGCTCCAGAGCGGAGCCCAAGCACACGGTAGTGGGACGCCAAAACCATAGTTACTAAACCGGATAGTAGTAGGAATCGTTACCTCTATTTTGGCAACACTCTTCAAAAATGGCGCAGGCAATTTCCACTAACCGATTTTCCTGCCCGGGCTAGGTCAGGCCCATGGTAGCTATCGCCATGGTCAGGGGCTAGGTAGATGTTCGGTCAAATCCACATTGATAGGGGGTCTCACCCAGTCAGGGAATTGGCACCTGGGTCAGTATGATGACAGCCATAGGAGCAATCCTTAACCGTTTTCTGGTCTCTACCTGGTAAATTCCTATGGTTACCCTTTGCCCTTCTCCTCCCGATTTGCCCTTGCCCACCCTCTTCCCCCCGTTGGAGGGTTTGACGGACAATAGTCCACCGGCCCTTTTGAGTGCCGTTCTGGAGGGTTTTAACGAGGGCATTTTAATCATTAATCAGGCAGGCCAGTTACTCCACGCTAACCACCTTGGCCAAACCCTGGCCCACCAGCTTAATCAGTGGGAAGGAACGGACATGGCGCCCGTGCCCCCCAGCCTTTGGACCATCTGCAGCTACCTCCTAGAAGGGCGGGATCTGTTTCCCGGCAATCCTTTGATTCTTACCCAAGATTTTCGAGGGCCCCAGGGCTATCGTCTGAGGGCCCGGGTCCAGTGGTTGGATGGGACTGATAGCGAGACGGGCCATTTTCTGGTGATGCTGGAGGACCCTAACTCCGCTGCCCTGAGCCAGGCCCAGCTCAAGGCCCTGGAGTTGCGGCTTACCCGCGCGAGCAGCAGGTCTGGAGACTACGACAGCGGCAATGTAGTGTACAGTCTATCGCTGACGAACTGTACCTCTCTCTGGCTACGGTTAAACGTCACCTGCGTCAAATCTATAGTAAACGACGGCAGATCGGGGAAAGTCTTCAGTTCCAGGATAGTTGATTCACCGGCAGGGACCACGCACCGATGAATCGGACTAAGCCGTCGCTGCTACGGCGGAGGCTAACTCCTGGTTACGGTCTTCGATCACCCGATCAATTAGGCCATAGGCTACGGCTTCTTCGGCGGACATGAAGTAATCCCGATCGGTATCCTTTTCGATTTGCTCGATGGGTTTACCGGTGTGGAGGGCCATCATTTCGTTCAGCTCCTGCCGTACCCGCAGAATTTCCTTGGCCTCAATGGCAATATCGCTGGCCTGTAGCCGCTGACGACCGGTGCCCCCCATGGGCTGGTGAATCATAATCCGGGAGTGGGGTAGGGCCAGGCGTTTGCCTGGGGTGCCCGCCGCTAGCAAAAAGGCCCCCATGGAGGCCGCCAGGCCCAGACAAATGGTCACCACATCGGACTTGATGTATTGCATGGTGTCATAGATGGCCATGCCCGCTGTCACCGACCCACCGGGGGAGTTGATGTAGAGGTAGATGGGTTTGGTGTTGTCGTCGGAATCGAGGTAGAGCATGGCCGCCACAATCGAGTTGGCCAGGCTGTCGGTCACCTCCTGCCCCAGAAAGATAATCCGTTCCTGGTTGAGGCGGGTGTAGATGTCGATCCACTGGCTGTATTGGCTACCGGGAAGGCGATAGGGAACCTTAGGGGTACCGATGGGCATAGTGTTGTTGCAACCTTGAAGTAATGGGGGAGGTAATCGGGCAGGGATGGGAAGGAAGAGGGGCCTTAACCAGCGGCGATCGCCGGTATCTTGGGCAATCCCTTACGGCTTTCCAGGACTCGGTCGATAATGCCGTAGTCCCTGGCCTCCTGGGGGTTCATGTAAAACATCCGGTCCGTATCTTGCATGACCTGGTCTAGGGGTTTGCCCGTATGTTTAGCCAGAATCTCCATCATCGATCGCTTGTTGTCGATCACTTCCTTGGCACGAATTTCAATGTCGGTGGCCTGACCCTGGGCGCCACTGCGGGGTTGGTTAAGCACAATGCGAGCGTGGGGCAGACTAGCCCGAAACCCCTTGGTACCGGAGGCCAGGATCACCGCTGCCGAGCCCATGGCCTGGCCAATGCAAATGGTGTGAACCGGCGGCTTAATGTAATTAATGGTGTCACAGATGGCGAAGGCTTCGGTGTCGTAGCCAATCATATTGCCGTCGTACCAGGAGGTGCCGGTGGAGTTGATATAGAAGTAGATGGGCTTATCCGGGTCATCAAACTGCAGGTAGAGCAACTGGGCGATGATCAGCTCGGTGACGTCAATACCCACCTGTTGCTTAATGTCATCTCCAGAGAACAGGGGCAGCCCCAGGTAAACAATCCGCTCCTTCAGCAATAGGGAGGGTAAATCTGGGGGGGGCGTACGATACATGGCATCGCCATAGTAGGGGGCCTGTACCGCAGTGATTTCCAAACTCATAGACCGAACCTGCGCAAATATCGCTGTCTATCAGTGTAACGTGGGAAGGAGTCGGCTTCCACGCCGGAGCGAGACGGATATCCCCACCTGGAGTATGATGATGCCTGGTTTTACCCTGGAGCGATGGTAGGGTTCAGAATTCAGAAGCCAGAATTCAGAAGAGACTGTTTTAACCTCCTCCTGACCACTGACCACCCTGCCCTGCGCCTGTTGCCCCTCCTGACCCCTGTCTTCTAAATTATGGCCATTATTCAACGTATTTACACCGATGGCGCCTGTTCTGGTAATCCTGGACCGGGGGGCTGGGGTACGGTGCTGTATACGGCGGCGGGCCCTGCCCATGAGTTGGGGGGTAGGGCGGCCCAAACCACCAATAACCGTATGGAGATGCAGGCGGCGATCGCCGGTCTCACCTGGCTGCAGGACCGGGGCCAGCGCGACACGGTGACGGTCTACACCGACAGTGAGTACGTGCTGAAGGGTATTACCCAGTGGATTGCCGGTTGGAAGCGACGAGGCTGGGTAAACTCGGCCAAAAAACCAGTGCTCAACCGTGATCTCTGGGAGGTGCTCGATGCCCTGACCATCGACCTGAACCGAAGTCTGGAGCGCCCCCTAGGCTGGATCTACGTGCGGGGCCATAGTGGTGACCCGGGCAACGAGCGCTGCGACACCATTGCCCGGGCCTTTGCGGCGGGTCGCCCCATTCCCCTCAAAACCCTGGACTGTTCTTCCCCTCCCGGATGACCCCCAACCGATAGGATGGGAGAGAGAGTCACAGGCCGTTGCTGCCATGGGGGGATACCGTGCTGCTATCGAAGGGGTTTGAAGTCGAAATCTACACCGGCACCCCTGAGGGGGATATCGTCGGTCTTTCCGATCGCATTGTGGCGGATCTGAATGGTTTTGTCCGGGAGCCCGACAGCCGTAACGTGGAGTACACCACCCCGCCCCTGTGCCAGTACGAAAAACTCCTGTGTGAGCTGGTCCGCCCCCGCCACGAACTACGGCGCTATCTTAAAACCCTGGGTAACTACACCCTGATTCCCGGCAGTACCCTGGCCCTGGGGCCCACCGATCGATTCTTCCGCTCCGATCCGGGTAACCCTTACCATAGCTATATCGAACACACCTACGGCACCACGGTGGTGACCGCCAGTGTGCACATCAACATTGGTATGGCGGACCCCGAGTTGCTGATGCGGGCCTGCCGCCTGGTGCGGGTGGAAGCTCCCCTTTACCTGGCCCTAACCGCCTCCTCTCCCTTTTTAAATGGCCAGGTCACCGGTTCCCATTCCAGCCGTTGGCAGGTGTTTCCTAAAACTCCGGCCCTGGTGCCCCTGTTTGAGAGCCACCAGCACCACATTGACTGGATGGAGGCCCAACTGGCGGCAGGTGCCATGCAGAATGTCCGCCATCTATGGTCGGCGGTGCGCCCCAACGGCGATCGCCGACCCTACAACCTGAACCGTTTGGAACTACGGATCTGTGACCTGATTATCGACCCGGTGGCGCTGCTGGCGGTGACGGCTCTGTTGGAGGCCCGGTTGATCCAACTGCTGCAAACGCCATCCCTCGATCCCCTGGTGGCCAGCCAATTCCCCGCCGACCGTCGCAATGCCGACCTGGTGGCCCTCAGCGACGCCAATGAGCAGGCCGCCGCTCGCCATAGTCTGGAGGCTACCCTGCATCACTGGCAGGACGGTCGTCCGATCATCGCCCACGACTGGATTGGGGAGCTCTACCAAGAGGTCTGGCCCATCGCTAAGGCCAACGGTATTAGTTGTTTCCTCAGTCCCCTGCAGAAAATTCTTCGGGAGGGTAACGAAGCCCAGCGCTGGCAACGACAGGTAGAGGGGGGCCAATCCATCCGTCAAGTGGTGACCGAGGCGATTCAGGCAACCCAGGTCTACGAAGAGGGATTGGCCCGAGACCTCTGCGAACCCTGTGCTGCTTGAGGTTTTTATCACCGTAGTCCATCCTTTACAATGCCCACCTGGTTGGATCATTTGCCCACCCCACCCAATCGTGACCGATTCAGCGCGGCGAAGTCAGCCTCAGTAGATCGCCAAGTCGCTTTGCCCTCATCCCCCAAGCTTGGCAGAGGGGTTTGGGGTGTAGCTGGCTTCTCGAAGGGTGGGCAAAGTCAGGGCTCACAGTAGGGTTTGTGATCCACTGGGCCTAACCCGCTAGCCACCTCACCTTGGGGTACAGGCCCAAAGCAAACAACGACGGATTAGCTGGGACTAGATCAAAACTGCGTTGGTGCAACGCCGTCAGTTAATTGATATGGACATAAAATCTGCTATAGTCTACACTAATAAAGTAGTATATAGGTAAATTTTATTTAACTAGAATAAATAAATACTTAACCTTTTTGGGGTTAGTCATGTATCCCAGCGTATCATTCTGTATTTCCATAATATTTTAAACTATTTATAGCGGATTTTCTATGAATAAAGCATATCGAGAACATCCTTAACCTCCCTTATTCAGGAGGGGTTGAGGCCATCTCTTGCGAGGAGAACAGCTGAGGGGACCTGAAGCTGAGGCCGTTTTTATATTGTTGAACTGAGAGCCGCTATAAATTAATTTAAGCCATTCTAAAAATTAGATTTCTTCAGGTAACTGGTTGTACTGGTGCGGTTCCACCCGATTTATCACCGTTATAGTTGCGGCCTGCTAAAAGTGTCAATTAGGTTATGTTTTTGCGTCATAGTATATCGATTATTTTGCCGGTTCTGAATATGGAGTGTTACTTATCAAGCACTCTAGATACGCTCCTTTGCCAGCAGGGAATTACCCAGGATGATGAAATCATCGTAGTTGACAATGGCTCTACGGACGGTTCAATTGATATCGCTAAAAGCTATCAGGGGGTTGATTTACTATTTCAGCCTGTGCGCGGTTCCTACGCTGCCCGCAATCTTGGTATCCAATCCTCTAAAGGAGAAATTATTCTTTTTCTTGATCCCGATTGCCGTCCTAGACCACATTGGTTGAAAGCAGCTTTGGCCTCTTTCCAAGATCCTGACGTTGAGATTGTGCTGGGAAAAAGAAATTACGGTAGGGAAAACAAACAACTTTCCCTATTGGCGGCCTACGAAAACCAAAAGATTCAGTGGATACTGTCCCAGGAAAACCCGTTTTATGTCTATGGATATACTAACAATATGGCTGTTCGTCGCAGCTTATTTGAGAAATTTGACTTATTTCAGGAAAGACTGCGGGGAGGTGACACCCTCTTCGTGCAGAAGGTTGTACAGTCCCTCACTCCATCGGTGGTGAGATTTAATCCGGAAATGGAAGTTGATCATATGGAAATTACGTCCATCGATCACTATTACTCTAAACGGGCGATATACGGCACTAGCAACGAGCATTTAGCCAAGGAAGTCCCTTTTAAACCCTTACCTAATCGCCATCGTCTCACCATATTGATAGATTTACTGCGGCAGAAAGTTCTCAAGCCCTGGGATGGTCTTTTGCTGCTGCTTTTGCTCATACCAGGCGCAATAATCTATGAGCGGGCGCGAGGAGAGGCACAGTAAATGATGTCTGGAGAAATCGCTATTACCTTTCGCCTGGGTTGGGAACTTTTTGCCCGCAATATAGTTTCTCGCCATCGAAATAGCCAACTGGGGTATCTATGGTTGATTTTGTCACCTCTAGTGCTAGCTGGTGCCTGGATTTTCTTGAAACGGAGCGGCAATCTTAATATTGCAGATTCAAACATCCCCTACGGACCCTATGTTGTTACGGGGGTGTTTCTCTGGCAGGGGTTTTCCCGACAATTAAACAGCTCCCTATCCCATCTTTCCGCCCTTAGTGGTGCGGAAAAGTCCTAAAAGTACTGATACTCGGTAGTTCTTAAGCGAGACAGTCGAGGGAAAGGAGGCATGTTATGAG
>Ga0208465_1000440_pt1 | contig 11655 bp, 12 predicted proteins | sample LakMenEpi31Aug10_FD_150749 | JGI IMG/M metagenome (GOLD analysis project Ga0208465, IMG submission 150749) | Freshwater microbial communities from Lake Mendota, WI - 31AUG2010 deep hole epilimnion (SPAdes) | ecosystem: Environmental > Aquatic > Freshwater > Lake > Epilimnion/Euphotic zone ...
CGTCGGTTTGCAAGGACCTGTTGGACCGCAAGGTGGGACAGGCGCAACTGGATTACAAGGAATTAAAGGTGACACTGGTGCGCAAGGCCCAGTCGGTTTGCAAGGACCTGTTGGACCTCAAGGTGCGACAGGTGCTACAGGACCGCAAGGTGCAACAGGACCACAAGGTCCCGTCGGTCCACAAGGAGCAACAGGTGCAACTGGTGCACAAGGTCCTGCAGGAAGTATCGGAGCAACGGGCGCTACTGGTGCGACCGGCTCCACTGGTGCAACGGGTGCAACTGGTGCAACAGGAGCGACTGGTGCGCAAGGTCCTGCAGGAGCAAATGGAATTACAACATTGGGTTATCACGGTTCCTTTTATGACACATCGACTCAAATTGCAGTTGGCGTGGATTCAGCGCGCGCCTTCCAACTCAATACCACCGATATTTCCAGTGGTGTAACGGTCGTGAATGATGCTGACAATAGGCCAACTAAAATCACTGCGGCTAACGCGGGTGTCTACAACCTACAGTTTTCAGCCCAGCTCTCACGTAATGCGGGAAATAATTCAGTGACGATAAACATTTGGTTAGCCAAACAGGGAAACGCAGTTCCATATTCCAGCACAAAACTAACTTTGACCGGAACTGCTGATGCGGCAAAGGCTGTTGCGGCATGGAATTTCTTGGTGCAACTCGGAGCCGGTGAACACGTTCAGCTTATGTTTTCTGTAACTGACCTTGATCTGATTATTGAATCAACGGGCGCTGTTGTGCCACACCCCGAAATTCCTTCGTTAATCGTGACTTTAACTCAAGTCGGTTAACTAACCTTCTCTGTCGCCAAAAGCTCTCGCACCATCGGAACAACCTTTGTGGCATAAAGCTCAATAGATTTCATGAGCTTGCTATGCGCCATGGGGCCATTGGAATACTTGAAGTCAAAGCGCTGCACTCCCACTGATTTAATGGCATAAGCCATCTTGCGCGCCACGGTCTCTGGAGTTCCCACATAGAACGAGCCATGTCTCACTTCGTTGACGAAGTGACTCTTTGTAGTTGGTCCCCAGCCGCGCTCGCGACCAATTCGACCAAACATCACTTCGTAATGCGGCCATAATTCTTCAATTGCTTGTTCATCAGAATCAGAAATGTGACCTGGAGAATGAATTGAGATTGGTTGCATCTCGTGTCCAAACTCCTTCATTGCAGTTCGGTAGAGATCTGAGAATGGCGCAAAACGCGCAGGGTCTCCCCCAATAATTGCAATGGCAAGTTTTGCATTGAGGCGGGCAGCTCGAACCACAGATTCAGGGGTTCCGCCAACGCCTACTCGTAATGGAATAGATCCTCGTTCTGTCTTTGGATAAATCTCTTGATTGTTAAGAGGTGCTCTGGTTTTACCAGACCAAGTGACTGCATGCTCTTTAAGAATTTCTACGAGCAGTTCGAGCTTCTCTTCAAAGAGAACTCCATAATCTTTAAGTTCGTATCCGAAAAGTGGGAAAGATTCGATGAAAGATCCGCGGCCCGCAGTAATTTCAGCGCGACCATTGGAGAGCGCATCAATTGTTGCAAATCGTTGATAAACACGAACTGGATCATCGCTCGATAGGACTGTTACTCCAGTTCCCAATTTGATACGGCAAGTGCGCGTTGCAATTCCAGCAAGAACTGTGTCAGGTGCAGAAACCGCGAAATCATCACGGTGATGTTCGCCAACACTGAAGTGATCAAGACCTAATGAGTCAGCAAACACCGCTTGCTCCACGACGTTGCGAATGGTCTGCCCAGCAGAAATTGGCTTGCCCGAATCATCATTTTGCATATCGCCAAATGTGTCGAGTCCGAATTCCAACTTCTCTGCATCAATCATGCCTCTACCCTATCAGGGATAGTTGAAAGTTCAACTAATACAAGTCTGCCCCTATCTGACTATCATTTTGAGATGAAGCGAGCGCTGTACATTCCTTTTGACCACCTACATCGTGGCTATGGAGTGCTCAAGGAAGCAAACCCCAAGGACGACGCAGTAGTTCTCGTCGAGAGTGAACGTATGTGTTCGGGAAGAGATTGGCATCCAGAACGTCTCTTCTTCCTTATTTCGAGTGCGCGACATTTTGCTGCAGAACTTGAAGCCGAAGGCTTTCACGTCGAGTACATCAAAGCAGCCACCACAATCGATGGGCTAAAGCAAGCACGAAAGAAGTTTGGTGACTTACCAATTCACTCCGCGGAACCTTCTTCTTTTAGGCAATCAAGTGCCCTGAAGGAATTCGGAGTCGTATTTCATCCCAATGATTTCTTCTTAACGCCGCGAGATCTCTTTGCTCAATGGGCCGATAGTCAGAAGTCTTACTTAATGGAGAACTTCTACCGAAAACAGCGTGTACGACTCAATGTGCTGATGAATGGTTCAAAACCTGAGGGTGGCGAGTGGAATTTCGATAAAGATAATCGTCTGCCTCCCCCAAAGAATTACACCTGGCCCAGGTACCTTGAGCACGACCGAGATGCGATTGACCAGGAAGTTGCAAAAGAACTTGGATACAAACCTAAGAATTATTGGGCTACGACTCGAAGCGGAGCTCTAAAACAGCTAGATAATTTCTTAAAGCACCATTTCGCAAATTTTGGACCCTACGAAGATGCAGTCACCACAGAAAATTGGGCTTTTCACCACTCTTTGTTAAGTCCATATCTCAACAATGGATTGCTTCACGCTTCTGAAGTTATTTCTGCTGCCATGAAACGCTACTCAAAGGGTGACATTCCTATCGCTTCGGCGGAAGCTTTCGTCCGCCAAATCATCGGCTGGCGAGAGTATGTCAATGGAATGTATTGGTTCTTGGGCGAAAAGTATCGAGAGAACAATCAGTTAAAGGCAAAAATTGAACTGCCCCAACTATTTCGAGATCCCTCAAAGACCAAGATGAACTGCCTGAAAAGTACCGTCGAAGATATCCAAGAGCGATCATGGGTACATCACATTCCCCGCTTAATGATTCTCAGCAACTTTGCGCTTATTGCAGGAATCAATCCCCAACAATTCCTTGATTGGATGCGAGAGGTCTTTATCGATGCGACTGAATGGGTAATGGTTCCCAACGTCATTGGCATGGGAGTACATGCTGACGGAGGCACGATGATGACCAAGCCTTATGCAGCCGGAGGTGCGTATATCTCGCGCATGACCAATTACTGCAAGGGCTGCTATTTCGATCCCAAGAAGAGAATCGGTGAAGACGCTTGTCCATTCACAACTTTGTATTGGGATTTCTTAGATCGCCATCGTGAAGGCTTTGCCCGAAATCATCGCATTGCCCAACAGGTGCGTGGACTAGATCGACTCTCAGATTTGGAGGAGTTGCGAAAGCGGGCCGATGAAATTCTGGAGAAACTACAAAAAGGAAAGCTTTAACAAGTACAGATTTGCTCTTGAGCAACTCCCGCTAGTGCCTCATCAATGTGTTCGCCGCAACCTGACCAAGTCCATTTGCCGCAACGATTGCACTTTACCTTGCTACACATGATCTCAGCCTACCTCTAGCCTTTCGCAATTTCATACGACCATAGATCTAGTTCGTCAAGATCCACCGGCGCGAAACCTTTAGCCTCTAAAGCTGAAGCAATTTGTGCGCGGTGTTCGGTTGCATGATGAATAGCTTGGGAGAGAATTGTGGAGCGCCATCTCTTTACGAGATTTCCCGAATAGTTCGTGAATTCTAATTGGATATCTTCTAACTTCATGCATTCCAAGAGTGCACCATCAATTGCTAAGGCTTGCTTTGCTAAAAATTCTAGGTCAGCAATACTCTCTATTTCTTGAATACTTTCGCCGGGCACTTCTGGACGTTCTCCCGTGATTCGAAATGCGTAGTTGTCCGCGGCTTCCACTATGTGGTGAAGTATTTCAGCGACAAACCACTCAGAATTAGTTGCATATGCCTTCAAAGATTCTTCAGGCAATGCTTGGAGATGCTTAATGGTTTCTTGATTGGCCCACGCCATGTGTTTGAGCAGTCGTTCTAATGAGATCGTCATTTCGCTAGCCTATCGAAAACGCGCCACTTTAAAACTATTTTCTCAAGCTGCAATAGTCCGTAGGCAACACCTATAAGTAGGAGAAGAGCAATTGAGTAGATGAACCACTTATTCTCGTCATTGCCGAAACGTTGAACGATAGTTAATCCGATTCGACAATGTATGAGGTAGAGGGGATAGGTCATTACGCCAGCAAAACCAATCCAACTTATTTTGAATTGAGAAGTGTTCTTTACCAATGTTAAGAGCATAAGCAAGAAAATCCCCGTGACTACTATTGAAATCACCGCACCGGAATAGTCGGTATTTCTTCGATCCTCAATAACTGGAATGATGCTATTTCTTGTATCAATGGCGCCGACATATGCGGAAAGTAATCCGATGGCCCGAAGCGGATTCCAACCCCATTCTCGAATGGAGTAAATGATTGCTCCCCCAGTAATCAAAGAAAAGTAACCCGAGAAGTACCAGATATTGAAGTCTGGAAGATTCAATAGATTCCAGATGCAAATTACAAATGCCCAGACGGGAAAGATCTTTGGCAACAACTTTCCCTTACCAATGGCCAAGACAAAAGCAACAACGAGATAGAACTGGAGCTCTCGGACCAAGAACCAATGGGCTGCATCCAATCGAGTCTGACCAAATGCCGTAGGGATCATTGTGAGATTCCATAGGAATTTACTGAAGGGAGGCGCGGGCCTCTCCCAAACAGGAAGTAACGTCGTGAGGTAGATCAGAATGATTGCCATCCAGAACATGGGGAATAACCGAAGGAATCTTCGCTTTACGAACTGCCCAGCTGTCCGATTTGTGGAATAGAGAATTACGAAACCGCTGATCATGAAGAAAAGTTCAACACCCAAGTAACCGTACTTTGCTATCGAGGCAAAACTTGAGAGCGAAACCGAGTCGACTCCCCCTTTAGAGATTGAGCTAAAGAGATAGTGAAAAAGGATGACAAAGCCAAGGGCCACAACCCTTAGGAGATCTAAGTAATCAAGGCGTTGGTGCTTGGTGCTCACATCTGTAATTTACTTGAGGAGAGCGTAATTCCTTGGAACTACGAGTTCCGACTGCGCCCTGAACCACTACTTGCAAACTTATTTCGATTTCTCGCTCGCTTAGCGCGATGTTTCGCACTCTTGTGACGCGGCATAGCGGGAGCTTTTTCCTTGACTTCCTTTACTGGAATTCCAGTCGGTTTCTTCGCACCCGTAATACTCACAAGCTTTTCATCGAGTGGCTTAATCGCCATAACCCATGGCTCAACTCCAGCGCGGCGAGTGATGCCTCCGACAGTGCGCTGTTCTTTATGGGTAGCAAGAGTGACTACTCGTCCAGTCTTTCCAGCGCGTGCAGTACGTCCTGATCTGTGCAAGTAATCTTTATGGTCAGCTGGCGCATCGAAGTGAACGACAAGATCGATATCGTCAACGTGAATACCGCGAGCAGCTACATCAGTAGCAACCAAAACAGCCGATTCCTGGTCTTTGAAACGAGCAAGAGTTCTGGTGCGAACAGCTTGGGATTTACCGCCGTGCAGCGTTCCTACTGTGACTCCAGCATTCGAAAGATTCAAGGCTAATTTATCCGCTCCGCGCTTAGTGCGGACGAAGAAAATTGATTTGCCTTCGCGAGATGCGATTTGGTTTGAAATATCGGCTTTGTGGGCGTGATCCAGAACGAATACGTAGTGGTCACTCTTCTCTTTTGATCCTTCAATCTCTTTGATTGAGTGCGACTTTGGTTCATTGAGATATTGACGAACCAAGCCATCTACGCCGCGATCAAGGGTTGCTGAGAAGAGCATGCGTTGACCGCCCTTCTTGGTTTGATTAAGAATCTGTTTTACGGCAGGAAGAAAGCCCATGTCGGCCATCTGATCGGCTTCATCAAGAACGGTGACTTGAAGGGCATCGAAACGAACTTCATCTTTTTCAAGGAGATCAATCAAGCGGCCCGGAGTTGCAACCAGAATTGAAGTGGCTTTCTTAAGCGCATTGACTTGCTTTCCGTAAGGCATTCCTCCGGCAATAACGACGGAATCGTGGCCAATAGAACGAGCCAAAGGATGAAGAACTTCATCAATTTGCTGGGCAAGTTCGCGGGTAGGTGCAAGGACGAGAGCAAGAGGTTGGTGTGGTTTTGCTTTCTTTCCATAAATGTTATGGAGCAGGGCTAAACCAAAGGCAAGAGTCTTGCCTGATCCGGTTTGTCCACGGCCGAGAATGTCGCATCCTGCGATTGCATCAGGAATGGTGGCTTCTTGAATCGGGAAAGGAACAGTTATTCCTTGATTATTGAGCACTCGTACCAAGTCAGAATGCAGACCAAGGTCGCTAAAGGTGGTTTCTTTTACAGCAGTAAGTGAGGACATGAAAATACGTACCAATCATCTAGACATGTATGTCTCGTGGTGACTTGACGTATTTACGAAAAGATAAGACTTACATATAAGCGAGCTAAGAGCTGCGCTTTCATTTTCTTGATGCGGATGCATCAATGAGTGAAGGTTACCTTACGAAGGACTTATTCCCTAATTGAGCGCCTTACGAAGCTTTTTTCCATCTCTCCAGCGTTGGAAGTTGCATCAAAGCCATCTTTCTCATGAGAAATCCTGACTTCTGCTCTTTCAGCGCTCGATCAACAATCTGCTTCATCTCCTCAAGACTGGTATTTGGATTGATGAACTTTCCATCGGTGTAACAGAGTGAACACCACTTCTCGCTCATCGTTCCGTCTACTTCCGTTCCGCGACAATCCCCTGCTTTTTCGGTTTGCAGAGGCATTCCACAGCTCTGGCATTGCTTCATTTCTCTTCCTTTCCTATGGCGTGCTTATATCTTTCTTATCGAACTTCATGATTGCTAGAACTAAGAGGACAAGTCCGCCAATCACCAACTTGAGATTTCCTTCGGTATCGAGTGCATTGAAAAGTGGTTGTCCCTTCAATCCCCATTCCATTGGGTTATACGGCGCGATGGCATCGAAATTATCAACGAGTGCTGAGAGTGAATAGATGAGAAAAGCAATCAACGAAACTCCGGTGACAACACCTATCGCAGAACCTTTCCGTTGGCTGAATGAGCCAACCAGGAAAGCTATCCCTGTGAAGAAGAATCCCAGCGAAATACTGGAGATGGTTGCAGCGAGAAGTTTCCCGCTATCAATCGTGAGATCAACCACCCCACGAAGTACTAGGACATTTGCCATCGCTAAGAAGCTCAGAAAAATGACGACTGTTGTCGTAGCCGCGATCTTGGAGAGCAGAATCCGAGTTCGTGAAATCGGTAGCGTGAGAAGAACATCGGCTGTTCCCTCATCCTCTTCTTCAGCTGTTGCACTTGCTCCCCATGTTGCACCAACTGCTATTAAAACAAGTGGAACCATAAAACTGTAGAGCTCCGTGCTGAGAAATCCTGCTCCAGATGTGTAATCCTGCATTCGAAATATCTTTCGAATCGCTTCTGGATAAGAATCAAGGAATCCCTGAAGCGCTTCCTTATTCTTGGTGATACTCGGATAGATAGACATCTGGATAGAGACAAGAAGCATCAGAGTGAAGCACCACGCGAGAAGAGTCTTCCAGTGATCTCTCCAAGTTTTAAAGTAGAGAGCAATCACTTCGCACTTACCAATCCAAGGAATATCTCCTCGAGGGAAGACTCCTGGGTTCGGACCTCATTGACACCAAGCTCTACCGCCCGCTTGAGAAGTTCATGCTCCGAACCCGTAACAACGCAATGTAGAGAACCGTCTTCAACTTCGATTTCCTTGATATTCGGGACCTTATTGAAATCATCTCTATTGACCTTGCTATCGAAGAAGAGATCGATACGGCGGCGCGCTTTCGCCTTGAGCGTTGAAATTTCATCAACAATGACAATCTCGCCTTTATCGATTATTGCTATTCGATTAGCGAGGTGCTCTACCTCGCTCAATACATGCGATGACAAAACGATGGCTGCTCCCCTATCGCGAGTCTCATCAAGAATCTTCTCGAATTCCCTTTGAACAAGTGGATCAAGTCCGCTCGTGGGCTCATCAAGAAAGAGCACCTCAGGTGAATGCATGAACGCTTGTATAACGCTTACTTTCTGACGATTACCTTTGGATAGACCATGAATGTGTTCATTTATATCCAAATCAAGCCGTCGCGCTAATGTGCGAATCTCAGCTTCTAGCTCAAGTCCACGCATCCGAGCAATAAAATCCAAATAGCCAAGTGCTGTATAGCGATCATATGTCGCAGCAATTCCTGGGAGGTAGCCAATTTTTCTTCGTAGTTCCACATTAGGAATTAGTGCGTTCTTGCCAAGAATTGTTGCAGCGCCGCTTGTAGCTTTTATCAATCCCAACAAGGTTCGTATTGCTGTTGTCTTGCCCGCTCCATTCGGCCCAAGAAAGCCCATGACTTCGCCGGCATAGACATCAAAAGTGACTTCAAAGATTCCCCGCGTGGATCCGTAATTCTTAGTGAGTTTATTTAGACTCACAGCAATCTTCGAATTCATGAATGAAGATTTGCCTATAAAGGGATTTTTACACTCACTTTAACTTCTCGTTTGAATCACGAGAGTTTCGAAAATGAATGGGTTGACTAGTTGCTACACCATTTCATTAAGTGAGCGAACGGCTAATTCACTCAATAACGCAGTTCCACGATGAAGTACGGAATCATCAAACATGGCTCGAGGCGAATGATTTACTTCAGACTTTGTGAAGTCTTGATCAACAGATGCCCCAAGGAAAACGTAAGAACCAGGAACTTCCTCGAGTACACGGGAATAGTCCTCAGCACCAGCGATTGGGTGTGGCATTTCCATGAAGCTTTCGTTGCCAAAAATATCTGTCGCTACTTTGCCTACGAATTGGGCATGGGCATTGTTATTCGCTGTGACGGGATATTGCTCCACAACTTTCACTTCAGCTTTGAGGCCATAACCTTCAGCAATTGATTTACACAAGCGAACTGCCTCGGTTTGAATACGACTTCTGTTTTCTGCAGAGAAAGTTCGAATCGTTGCTTGGAACTCTGCGGTATCTGGAATTATGTTCGCTTTCGTACCGGCATGAAATTGACCGACTGTGATAACTACTGGATCAAAGGCGCTAAATGACCGAGTGATCAATAATTGCAGCGCGCTCACCATTTCGGCAGCTACCGGGATTGGATCTTTGGCGGTGTGTGGCTGCGAGCCATGTCCACCCATGCCAACAACAGTTACATGCAACTCATCACTGGAGGCCATCATGGTGCCAGCTTTTGTTGTGAATAATCCTTTGGGAACTGACGATGACATAACGTGAATGCCGTAGGTGGCATTAGCTTTTCGTCCACTCGCAGTTAAAACGCCTTCTTTAATCATATGTCCAGCGCCATCAAAGCCTTCTTCGCCAGGTTGGAACATGAAGACCACATCGCCGTTAAGCGCTGATTTGTTTTTCACTAGTAATTTTGCCGCACCAATCAACATCGCAACATGGAGGTCGTGACCGCATGCATGCATCGCGCCATCAATCTGACTCTTAAATGGAACATCTGCTAACTCGGTTACTGGTAAAGCGTCCATATCTGCACGCAATAAAACTGTCTTATCTGACTTACTGCCTCGCAGCACAGCAGTCACTGAGGTAAGTGATTCACCTGTCGAAACTTCAAGCCCCAATCCATCGAGAGCTTTCAAAATCTTTGCTTGAGTCTTCGGTAGATCTAATCCAATTTCTGGTTCTTGATGAATCTGATGACGAAGGGTGGCGAGATCGCCCTGAATTTCACTTGCTTCCTTTAGAAAATCAGCCACTTTTGACTCCTCATTAATTCAATACTTCTGAGGAGCATACTTATAGAAATGACCTAATGTCCATGAAGCACTCACGCGCTAATTTATGAGAAGCAAGGAGCTCTATAAGCCGGGAAGAACAGTCTGTATTCTCAGATAGTGGAGATTGTTATCAGGACTGAAAAATCCCTTACTGATGAATTAGCTCAAGTGCTTCAAGCACACTGGCTTTTCTGCACCTCCTCCACCCCTATCGAGCATGTGTATGCCCTCGATGCCTCCAAATTGTTTGCGCCTGACATCACTGTCTTCGGCGCACGTATTGATGGGGAACTTGTCGGCGTCGGTGCCATGAGAAAACTAGATGTAGATCATGCTGAACTTAAGTCGATGCACACCTTGGCTAAATCCAGAGGATCGGGAGTTGGAAAAGCAATGGTTGCTCATATTGAAGATTTTGCACGAAGCAGTGGAATCAAGCGAATGAGCCTTGAAACAGGAACGAATGAAGCTTTCAAACCTGCACGCGAACTCTATAAGTCTCTGGGGTATCGGAGTTGCGAAGCATTTGGCGAATATGTTTTGAGCGAAGACAACATGTGCATGACCAAATTGATTTGAACAAAAAAGCGTAGCCCTGTACTCCAGAAGTGGGAGAAAGGTATATTTCTAACGTGAGCGCTAGAGATGCCCTTGAAGATCTAAAGAGCTTTTCCAATAAGGCAAGAGTGAGTGACCTTGCTCGCTTCTATAGGACGGCTCCGGGCGAATACGGTGAAGGAGATCTATTTCTTGGAGTATCGGTACCGAAAACTCGATCTGTTGCAAAAAAGCACAAAGAGTTAGAGCTACAAGAAGTAGAGAAACTGTTTAGCTCACGACTTCATGAAGCGCGACTCTGTGCAGCCATCATTCTAAACTTGAAGTTTAAGTCGGCTAAAGAAACGCAGGAGCGTAAGAGAATCTTTGATTTTTATCTCAAGCAAGTTCGAAATGAACGAGTCAATAACTGGGATATTGTTGATGTATCTGCTCCTTGGATGGGTGTTTATCTGACTGAGGTTGAAGATCCAATGCCACTGCTGATCAAGCTGTCGAGGTCGAAATCTCTTTGGCAAAGACGGGTTTCGGTTTTGCTCACCTTTGCTCTAATTCGTGATGGAGATTTGGAGCCAACCGTAACTATTTCGAGGGCGCTACTTGAGGACGATCAAGATCTGATTCATAAGGCTGTGGGCTGGATGCTTCGTGAGCTAGGCAAAAGAGATGTAATGTTGCTTAGAAAGTTTCTTGCAGATTATTCACATCAAATGCCCAGAACAATGCTGCGATATTCGATTGAAAAATTGCCTGAACGCGAACGTAAGAAATGGCTTGCTGGAAGCAAATAGTTTAAAACGACAGAAGAGTCGCCCCATAAGCATGTTACCTCTAGGTGATGCGCATGAGTACCATGACCTTCATGTCGCCAATTGCCCGCCCGCTTGCCATAACAATCGACTGCCATAGCCCTAGTTCTTTGCTCTCGTTTTGGAAACAACTTGTTGGAGGAAATCCCATAGCCGATTCGTCCGATGATTACCTGCTGCTCGAAAACGTACCGACAATTGGAATCATAGGATTCCAAAAAGTTCCGGAGACCAAAGCGTTAAAGAATCGAGTGCACCTAGACTTGGATGTACCAGACATTGAAGAGGCAGTCGCATCGAGTATCCGAATCGGTGCAACGAGACTCGGGCTTGTACATGAAGAGCCCACAAACTTCTTTCAAGTCATGAGCGATCCAGAGGGAAATGAGTTCTGTTTCATCCTGATGAAATGAGCGGAGATTTTGCCCCGCC
>Ga0208465_1000441_pt1 | contig 11626 bp, 14 predicted proteins | sample LakMenEpi31Aug10_FD_150749 | JGI IMG/M metagenome (GOLD analysis project Ga0208465, IMG submission 150749) | Freshwater microbial communities from Lake Mendota, WI - 31AUG2010 deep hole epilimnion (SPAdes) | ecosystem: Environmental > Aquatic > Freshwater > Lake > Epilimnion/Euphotic zone ...
TCCACAAAGCGGTTGTAGCTGACCAGGTCAGGAAAGGCCTCTCGCCAGTGAACACAGACATGGTTGCAGTAGAACGCTTTGAAGTTTCGATACTGCTGCCGATAGAAGCTCACCAAGATTGTCATGATCTCGCTCAAGCTCAGTGATCGCTGGCGCTGACGGTGCTGAACCCCTTCACCCAGTAGCAAGGAGTGCCATTTCGGCTCGAACTGTTGGCAAAAATCGTCAATATGGCAAAACAGCTCTTCTAGACTGTCCATAGGGGGGGCTGCTGAATCGTTTAGGTAATTTCAGCTTACAGAGCCCCTCCTTTCCTTATCCCTAACTGAGGTTAAGTTAAGACATAGGCAAAACCCGATAAGAGAAGTTGTCATTATGGCAAATGACTTTCCAAAGGATTGTTATCCCCTATGCCCGTAGGGTTTCCTAACCCTTGCCGTTAAACCTGTCCGCAGCGGCATAGCCGTAGCATCAGGGCATCCAGCCGGGCCAGATCGCCAAAGCCACCCCCCTGCCCGGAGCCAAAGCCACCAACCCGCAGGGACTCTAGCCAGGATAGTTGCCAGTACCAGAGGGCGGGTAGGTGACCCGCCGGGGCGGTGAGGCTAAAGTTAAGGAAGTCGTAGAACCGAAAGAAGGCCAGGGGCCGGGGGCTACTGATCACTAACCAGCCCACCGCTTGGAAAAAGGGGTGGGGATGGAACGGGCTCAACTGGGTGCTGTCAAAGTCCTGGTTGAGCTGGCGGTAGAGGCGCTCCTGCACCGAAAAGCCAAATTGGCCCTGGCTGGCCCTCACCCACAGATAATCCAGATCGTGGAGCAGGTCACAGGGCAGTTGGGCCAGATCGGAGCAGCTCAGGTAGCCTGGTCCCTGACCGGGTCGACCCAGGAAGGAGGTCAGCGATACCGTAGTGTCTGGAGGTTGAACAACGGCGGCTAGGAGTAGGGCCTGGGTGACCCGATCGGCGGCCTGCCATTCCCCAGCATCGAGCAAATTGATCAGGTCTTGCCGGGTCCAGTCTGGATCAATCACCACCATGGGTTATTCACCCCCCTGGGGCGGGTCTAGGGGGAAGCAGCGATTCAGACGGTCCATGATCGCCTGCACCATCGCCTCACTCAGATCGTAGCCGGCCTCCAGGCTGGGGCAACACCAGCGCCAGGTGGGCAGGTGCCCCGGCGGGGCCTGGTCGGTAAACTGTAGCCGTTTATAGGGTTTACGGCCCAGGCTGAGGCTGACGGTGGGGCCTCGCCACTCTAGGGTGCGTAGAAAGTTAGCACTGTGCTGTTCCGCCTGCTGGTAGACCTGCTGCTGCACCCGAAAGCCAAATTTGCCGCCGCTGTAGCGGCTCCAGAGCTGATCGAGGGTCAGTAAATCAACACAGGGCAGGTGGGCGATCGCCTCCCGATCCAGGGGTTGGCGGTTGGGGCTGAGGGCCTTGAGGATGGCGTTCTCGGTTTCCTCATCGGCGGCTCGCCAATCCTGAGCCCAGAGCAGTTGCCGCAGACGGCTGTAGTCCACCCCCAACTCGGAGGTAATCGGGCCGTAGAGCTCGCTGCGGATCACCTCCTCCATACCCAGGGCCCGTTCCGGGGAAATGTGCCACAGTTGCCGAGCCTGTTCCAGCCGCCCCTGATCAAAGGTGGGGGGATAGAGACTGGTGGCCAGGGCCTGGCGCACCATGGCCCGATACTGGTCAATTTGCTGCTCCCGCTCCTGCTGTTGCTGCTGGCGAGCCGCCTCCGCCTCGGCCTGAGCTTCCGCCTGGGCCGCCGCCACCGCCAGTTCCTGCTGGTGGATGGCCTCCGCCTCCACCTGGATCTGGTGCAATTGCTCCTGGTAAATCTGGTTGGCCTCCGCCTCCGGTAGGCCAAGGTTGTCCGCCAGTTCCTCCATCACCCGCCAGCTCTCCGCCGGCAGGGGCCGGCGGTTGTGGCTGCTGATCTCCAGCAGCAGTACCTGGGCAAAGCGCTGTCGCTTTTCCGCCAGGGTCCGGTAGGGGCCCAGGGCGATCGCCTTAAGGTCCTCCGCCTCCTCCTGGGAGAGGCCCAGGTGCTGCCGTAGCAGATCCAGGTTGGCCAGCTCAGCGGGGGACAGTTCCCCCTGGCTCTGGCTGTAGAGGGCGGCCTTGCCCAGGTAGAGGGTTTGGGGCGGCAGCATCGCCTCCGCCGCCGACAGGATGCCCGCCAGCACCTCCGCGGCGTGGGTCTGCACCTGCAGGCGCAGACTCCCCTGCTGAATCAAGACCAGGGTTTCCAGGGGTTTGTCCCGCAGCCGATCGCAGAGCCGCTTGAGGATGGGGCGCAGGCGATCGGCGGCAACTTCGAACTGTAGGCCATCGGCCACCAGGGTCTCGTCGCGGGGGCTGTGCAGCAGCCGGAAGCGGGTTTGGCCCAGCCCCCCCAGGGCTTGGAGGTCCGCCTGCAGATAGTGGGTTTCCTCCGCCAACTGGTCCCCGCTCAAGTCAGGCTCGATGAGTTTAATCAAAAACCCCAGCTGGGGCAATGGGTGGGAATCCCTGACCATGGAGTCGGCTAGGCCGCAATAACAACTAGCCACTGTTATAGCAGGTCACTCCGGGCCTGCAAAGGGTTAGCCCTGCCGTAACTGCTGCCAGAGGGCGGCATAGGCCGCCTGCACCGGTGGGCTAAGGGGTTGGAGCAACTCGCTCTGGGTCAACACCGTCGCGGCTTCCAGGCGATCGCCGTAGCGTTGCCAGCTGGTGGGTAGGTGCTGGGCCGTCAGCCCCCAGAGCCGTGGCGCCAGGGCCTGGTTGTAGATCCCCAGGCTGGTGGCAAAGTCTTGACTGAGGCAGAAGTTTAACCAGTCCCAGTCTGGGGGGCTCGGGGGGGGCGCTTCCCGGGGCCGCAGCCAGAGGTCCACACTGGCCAGGGTGCCCTCCTGGGGCACCACCAACCGCAGGTTAGGATACTGGGCCAAAACCGGCAGTAGGAACTCTAGCCAGCCCACCACCGCCGAGGCATCGCCGGTAATCAGGGCCTTTAGGGTGTGTTGGGAACTATACCAGCGCACTTGGCGGTGGAGTTGACGTAGCCAGTCCTCCAGACCCTGGACGGCGCCCAGGTCAGGGGTATTGGCGGAGGCCCCCAGGGCCTTTAACCCCAGCCCCAGCACCAGACGGCCCTGGTCTGGCACCATCAGCCGTTGGCGCAGTGGGGGCTGGAGCAGGTCCCCCCAGCCCCGGATCGGTTCCCTGGACTTGAGCTGATCAGTATCGTAGAGAATCCCCAGGGCGGTCCAACGGTAGGGAACCCCCCAGATGGCCTTGGCTTTCTCGGATGGGGCTTGTTGGGCATCCTGCCGCAGCAGTTGGGACCAGACCGGCGCCAGGGTTGACCATTCCCCTAGGGCCTGGCTATCGATGGGTTGGATTAGGCTCTGCTGGCGAGCGTTGCCCAGCCAGGCATCGGGCAGGCTCACCCAGTCGGCGATCGCCCCCCTCCGCTGCCCCGCATCGGTGGCCCAGGCCTCTAACTGGCGATAGAGTTTGGCCGGGTTAGCCTGGCTGGTCAACTGCACCGATGTCTGACCCTGACGTTCAAAGGCGTTAACCAGATGCACCGGCAGGGCCCCCTGCCAGATCGCCAGCTTCAGCCTGGCCCCCCTGGCCCGGCAGCTGGCCAGGGCCAAACCCATCCCACCCATCAGGCAACGGTTTATGAAACGGCGGCGATCAATCATGCAAATCCTGGTGCTGGATTGTCCTCAGGGGATACCATTAGGGTTGGCTGAAAGTATAGCTTTGGCCAGAACGCCTCCAGCCCCTTTTAGAGGTCACGGCCATAGCCCAAACCCCTAGCCCGCCCTAAGGCTGCCATTTGCCCCCATGAAGTTTCTTCGCGATACTATCACAGTGGCGATCGCCATCGCTCTCACCGCCTTCATCGGCCTGAGTCTGGCCCGCCTCACCTACTTTCTCTTGCACAGTCAGGGGCTGTTGTAGTCTGACACTCCTGTGCGTACAAGGTTAGGGGGGCGGGCCTTGGGGCGACCGAAGCACGGGCCGCAAAGCCCTAAGGTCCAGTTCAGGAGGGGTTAGCGGCGAGTTTCTGCCTGCTTCTGGGCGGGATCAGATTGAAAGGCCTTTTCTAGCCGCATCACCTGCTTGGCCTTAAGGGAAAGGGCGGTGCTGTCCAGTCGGTTGGCAATCAGGGCATCGACGGAGAACAGCCCAGCCCCGTTAACGGTGAAGTATAGGAAGCAGGCGGCGTAGATGGCGGATAGTTCCAGGTAAGGTAAACTCAGCCCCGCCACGGAGATGTGGTGGTACATGGCCACGGCCATAGTGCTGAACAACCCCAGGGCGGCCGGGCGGGTGACTAGCCCGATCGCCACCAGGGGAGCGCCGATCAACTCTGTATAGGCGGCGATATAGCTAAGGAAAATCGGGAAGGGCAGCCCCAGGTATTCCACGTAGGCGTGGGCAAAGTTTTCGATATCCGCCAGCTTGTCCTGGCCGTTGTGCACCATCATGATGCCGATCACCACGCGGGCGATCGCCAGGGTAGCCTGGGACCAGAGATTGGCGTTGACATTGGGTTGAAAGAGTTTAGCGGTGGTACGGGTGAGTTCCATGGCAAAGACGGTGGGTTTATAAATGAGAAGAGTTGAATAAATTCTTTAAGTAATGTAACAAAACTCTCTCATTTTTGCAGGGGAAGGAAAATTGAAACCCAGTCATCCCCAATGTTCTAGCATTTAGCAGTTGCCTGGAGTAGTGCCTATCAACCGTTGCCAGGCTAATCGGGCGGCCCCCACCATGCCAGCCCGATTGCCCAGTTCAGCAATGAGGATTTGTAGCCCCTCCCGGGAACTGGGTAGCACCCGTTGCTCCACCTCCAACCGGGTGGCGGGCAAGAAGAACTCCCAGGCGGCGCTGATGCCACCGCCGAGAATAATGGCCTCGGGGGTGAGGACGTAGATCAGGCTGGTGAGGCCCGCCCCTAGCCAGGCGCCGTAGTGTTGCCAGAAGGCGATCGCTGACTGATCGCCGGCCCGGGCAAGATCATAGAGGGCGGCCGGGGTCATGCCCATGGTGCGCTGGATGGCCTGCACCGAGCAGTACTGTTCCAGGGACCCCCGGTTGCCACTGTTACAGGGGGGTCCGTCGGGGTTGAGGGTGATTAAACCTAGCTCGCCGGCGGTACCCTGGCACCCGACAAATAACTGGCCATTGAGAATAATCGCCCCCCCCACCCCGGTCCCCAGGGTCAGCAGCACCATGTCTTGAAAGGCCCGCCCCGCCCCCAACCAGGCCTCCCCCAGGCCCGCACAGTTGGCATCGTTAGCGACAATCGTAGGGCGGCCGGTTTGGCCCTCCAGTAGATCGGCGATGGGTACCTCCTGCCATCCCTGGAGATTAATCGCCACCCGCGCCACCCGCCCCGCAGCATCGGCGGGGCCAGGGGTGCCCAAACCAATCGCCCGGGTCTGGCGATCAGGGTCAATTTGGTTAATCCCCGCTACGATGGCGGCCACCACCGCCTCCGGCGTAGCCGGTTGGGGGGTGGCCAGGGTCAATTCTGCCCGACAGTGCCCATCGGGGCCAAACCGCCCCAGCTTGATGGCCGACCCCCCCAGATCAATGCCCATCACCTCGCCTTGTAACCCGTTAATCATGGTTTTTGATCCAGTCTGAATTGGAAGACAGAAGTAAGTATGACAGGGTCTACTAGGGCTCTAGCAAGATCCAATTGACTAATCGATCACTCCCCATCTCCCCCTGCTCCCGGTAGGCGGTTATGGCTGACAATAGGAACGTTCTGATCATCCCATTCCCCATGGCTAAACCGATTTTGATTACCGGTGCCTCCAGTGGCATTGGCTACGAACTGGCCAGGGTCTGTGCCGGTCACCGCCATGATCTGGTGCTGGTGGCGCGCCGTGGCGATCGCCTCGAGACCCTGGCGGATCAGCTTAGGGCCAACCACCCCATTCAGGTTTGGACCTACACCGCCGATCTCACCCAGGCCCAGGCCCGCCTGGAGCTGTTTGAGTGGAGTCAATCCCTGGGGGTGGCCCTCTACGGTCTGGTCAACAATGCGGGGTTTGGCTACCAGGCCCCCCTGGTGGAGACCGACTGGGATACCCAAAATGCCATGGTGCAGCTGAATATTACCGCCCTTACCCACCTCACCCGGCTCTATCTGCCGGGGCTCGTGGCCCAGGGGCAGGGGCGAATTTTGAACGTGGCCTCCACCGCCGCCTTTTTGCCCGGGCCCTACATGGCGGTGTATTTCGCCTCCAAGGCCTTTGTGCGCTCCTTTACTACGGCGATCGCCACTGAGGTCCAGGGCACTGGGGTGACCGCCACCACCCTCTGCCCCGGCCCCACTGAGTCAGAGTTTCAAGAGCGGGCCGGAATTTCCGGTGGCAAGATGGCCCAGGGGCCCTTGCCCAGTGCCGCTGAGGTGGCGGCCTATGGCTACCGCGCCATGGAACAGGGCCGGGCGATCGCCATCTATGGCACCACTAACCAGGCCCTGGCCTGGCTAACCCGGCTGTTGCCCTACGACGGTTTAGCCAGGGTAATGAAAAATCTGCAGGAGGATGGCTAGTCAGAGGTGGCGTAGATTCGACGATCCCTCAAGAGGGGGGCAGAATTTAGGAGTCAGAACTCAGTAATCAGGGAAGATAGGATGGGCACGGGCTAAGGCCCTTTGCCCATCAAGGCAGGACTAGGGGTTTGCCCCTGGCACCCTTGACCTTAATCTTTGCAAATAGATTCTAGGCATGTATACTTAGTCAAAATTTCGTTGTCTCTGATTTCTCCATGGGACTATCCTGTTCCCTTACTAAGCGCCTATGAATTCTCTTAAAAACTGTCTCTACAGCGGTTTACTGGTTCTGGTTACCGTCGGTGGTGTTCTGAGCGCCGTTCCCACCAGGGCTGATCAGGTTGTCCATGGCTTGGCCACCTGGTATGGGCCTGGCTTTGCCGGTAACCGTACCGCCAGTGGGGAAATTTTCAATCCCAGTGCTTTAACGGCGGCCCACCGCACCCTACCCTTTGGCACCCAGGTACGGGTTACTAACTTAAACAATGGCAGATCGGTGGTTGTGCGCATTAACGATCGCCTGGGGGATCCAGCCATTGCCATTGATCTTTCCAGTGGTGCTGCTCAGGCTATTGGCATGACGGTCACGTCCCAGGTGAAAATGGAGATTCTGGGTCGTTAATTATTTGTCCCAATGTATTTGTCCCATCAACACCATGGAATTAAAGCAACATATTCGGGAAATTGCCGATTTTCCCAAGCCAGGAATTCTATTTCGGGACATTACGCCGCTGTTGGGTAACCCCAGGGTTTTGCAGTACAGCATTGACTTGCTGGCCGATGGGGTGGCTGAGTATCAGCCAGATTATATTGCGGGGATTGAGTCACGGGGGTTTATGTTTGGCATGCCCCTAGCCTATAAGATGGGCATCGGTTTTGCCCCCGTGCGTAAACCAGGTAAGCTGCCCGCCGCTGTCCATGCCGCCAGCTACGCCCTGGAATATGGCAGCGATAGTTTGGAATTACACCAGGATGCCTTTCCCCCCGGTAGTCGCGTCCTGATTATTGATGATCTTGTGGCTACCGGGGGAACCGCCGCCGCTGCCACCACCCTGGTGGAACTGGCGGGTAGTCAGGTGGTGGGTTTTGGCTTTGTGATTGAGTTACTGGCTCTCCAGGGGCGGTCTAAACTGCCGGATATCCCGATCATGTCGTTAGTTCAATATTGATCGGGGTTAGGGTAAGAATGGTAACGTTACGCTTACTCTAAAGACTAGGGGGGTAAGTTAGGGGATCGCTACTCCCAGCAACTCGGGTTCCTTTAGGTTAACCAACTGGGCCGCAACGGTATCAGCCTGGGTCTGACCCCTGATTACTGAGTTCTGACCATTCAATTTCTTTCGCCGGGGGAATTTCGGTTTCCCCCAGTCCCCCTCGCCCAGATAGTCAACTCACTGCAAAACCATCATATTGGCGCATGAAAGGTGAGTGATAAGCCAGAACAATATCTTCTCTAGGGATTCCACGCTCGACTAGCTCATTGGCAACACCCACTTCTGTACCGTCATATTGAATCCAAATCTTACTTTCTTCTAGATCGATATGAATTAATGTTCCATAGACTCGGCGTTCTTCAAGCCAACCTGTACGGAGCAGTTGATATCGATCTCGCTCTACATCAAACATCAATTTCATTTGAATTTCGCCATAGGCAGGCTTGATTTGACTATGTTCAGCCAGAACTTCTTGAACAATGCGCCGATAGCGTTCTAATTTATCCATTGGATACCTCCAGCTTTGATGTTATAAACCACAATCAAAATCTGCTGTTCGTGAACAATTCCTTCGACAAATTTGAGTCTGAAGAACTGATCGTAAATTTGGCTAGGTACAGCTAGATACAGCCTTCTGTTGACTTCTTGGGCGCGTAGAGCATGGCGATAGTTAAGATATTGACCGACAGCCGTGTGAAACTCGGAGATGGCTGAGGGGTGGGTAAAGCTTTTGACTTCGACAGCGATTTTTTCGGAATCTCGTTGGGCTGCAAGTAAGCGTTCTGCACCCAGGTCAATTTGCATTTGCACGTCACCATAGTCCACAGGGAATGGATCATGGGTAATTTCCCAGCCTTCAGCAATCAGGGCTGATTTGACAATATCGTGGAACAGATTTTTTGCCATTAGTCATCACCTCCGTTGTCTCTGCTCTGGGAGGATGTCAGCAGCACGTAGTAGTCTAATCCAGTAGCGGCTTTCACGGGCTTCTTTGAGGGCGATCGCAGGCCGTCGCTACCCCCAAGGACCCTTTCTTAGTTTACCCAACCAGACAGCAACCTGGATCTGACCGTCTGACCCCTGATTTCTGGGTGATTCTCCTGGGGAGCCAGGGCGTAAGGACCAGTCGCCCTGCCTGGGAGCCATAGTGCCAATCGGTGGGAAAGCCCTGGTTAGCGGCGAGGGTAATCAGGGGGGGTAGGGTTTTTTGGTAGGCGTTGCGGAGTTGTTCCAGGTTGAGCAGGTCGTGGTGATTGGCCACATCCAGTTGGTTACCCTTGCCCCGGCTGACTGGCCCCAGGTCGGCTGCGAGGAAGGGGATGATCAGGCGAAAGGGGACGTAGCGGCGCAGGTGGGTGATGACAGGCCAGAGCGCCTACCCAGTCTTGGCTTTAGTCATCACCCTGCTCATCAGCGTTCTGGCCAAAGTTATAGATTCAGGTTTTGGGTGGCGATCGCCTGTCTGAGCAGGGTTTTGTCGGGGTCTTTGAATTGGATGATCGGGTCTTCTACCACCGGGGCCAGGGCGTCGAGTTGCTGGGCGATTTTGTCTTGACGGCCAAACGTTGCCCATCACCCGCCGCAGATCCCCTAACGATGCTAACAAGTAACCTCTTAGCGGTCGGCGTGCATGGGCGTTGTTACGCTGGCGGCAACTGGTCATGTAATTCCGGCTCAACATCAGCGACTTTGGCTAACACAGCCTCATATTTCGTTCGATCACCACGGCTTGCACGCTCTTGCAAATACCCCTCAGTCGTTAGTGCTGAAATTTTTTCAGCAACTGCCAGCGCAATAAACTGGTCTAGCGAAACTCCGTCCTGCTCTGCAAGGCTCTGCAAGCTTTTATATAAGGAGTCAGGTAGCTGGATGCTTAACGTACTCATGACAGTGCTCCAATGGACTCTAGGAAGTTTGCCGGGGTAACGGCACTAACCCCAAACCGCTCAATGCCTGCAAAGTCGCGGATGTTGTATGTCACTACGCTATCACACCCCGCTTTAACCGCTAGTTCCAGTACCATGTCATCTTTTGGATCGGGCAAGAAAGGTCGCCAAAGGAAGAAAAATTGGTGATGGGTTGCAACCGCACAGTGAAAATCAAGGAAATCTTGTACATCTGAGGCATTAATTGCTAGATTCGGCAGTTCCCGAAATAAGACCTCTTCATACTCCAGAACTAGCGGGACAGAAAGATTGATCTTAAACTGCTCGCTCCCAACCAACCCCAGCAGACGAAAAGCACTCCCGTTTCTAGATCGTAGCCCAGCAACAACGACATTTGTGTCAATCACAATTTGGGGGATGGGCACTAGCGGCAGCACCAAAGGCGTTTAGTGGTAATCCACCAATGTTACCGCCTACCCAGATCCCTGCAAGGGTGATTTTTCATACCTGGAGAAATCTTTCTCGGATTGTCCTAACCCAGAATAGTCGGTATAACGGCTCAAATCAGCGGCGGCAGGTCACCTCGAACTCAGGATCAATAACTTTCAACCGTCCGCTGCATTTGAATTGCTAGACATTAGAGAGGCATTGCCACACATTAGTATATCAGATATGATATAAATACATCATGGGCGATCAAAGCAAACCTTTAGCTTGGCTGCATGGTGAGGTCAAAACTCCACCTTTCAGTTTAGGAGCACGGATCGAAGCAGGTGTCTTGCTCAGGCAACTACAGGAAGGCGAACCCCTTGGTTTGCCACATTCGCGTCCTATGTCAAGTATAGGATTACATTGTCAAGTATAGGATTACATTGTCATGAGCTACGTATCAGAGATGTGGATAAAAATTAGAGAATTATTTATCGAATCGATGAAGATGCAATCTTGATCGTTGAGGTTTTTAATAAAACAACAAGAGCAACACCCAAAAGTGTAATTGAGGTTTGTAAAAAACGCTTGAGTAAATACGATATTGACCAGCAGGAATAGGAAAATGGAACAGACTAAGAAAGAGCTTTTGGAATCAAAAGGCTGGAAAATTGGAACCGTGTCAGACTTTTTGGAGTTAACACCTGAAGAGATTATCTTTGTTGAAATCAAGCTAGCTCTTAGCAAGAGTTTGAAAAGCCAGCGGCAGAAAACAATGACTCAAAGTGAACTTGCCACTAAAATTGGCTCTAGCCAACCTCGGATTGCCAAAGCTGAAAATGGCGATCCGTCGGTTTCACTTGAATTGTTGATTCGTGCAATGTTGGCAACAGGTGCGACTCCTCAAGCCATCGGACAAATCATTGCTGGTGTAGGCTAGCACTGATATAAAGAGATTTCTTATTTTATAAACAATATTATTGCCCATGCGATGGCAAATAGTAGTGGAAAGGAGTACCAAGGGTAAAAATATTTTTCGTTCCACTTGGATTTACGACCTAAAGCTTTCGTTATAGTTGGATTGTTCAATAACTCTTCTATTGCATTTTCGCCTCCCCACAGCACAAGTGCAGAAGAAGCAGACGTGAGTATTCCAAGGGAGCCTAGTATGATAATCAGATTCTTGGCATCTGTCTTGCCCCATGAAAAGCCAAGTGCTGCAAAAAGTAGTCCTTGTAAGGTTATAAACCATGTGATTCGATGATTCATCAGATCATTTTCATGCATAACTCTACGCAAATAGAATTCCTCCTCGTCAGATAAAGCCATGTTGAATCCTCTAATCAAGGTTGTGGCATCGGGTATTGTCTGCCTAACTCGTTATTAGAGGGAAATTTTCCGTCTAATACCCCCGTACGGGATGTTAGGTAGAAATCTGTCCACCTAAATACCCCTGGGGGGATCTTAGAGGATGTTTTAAAAGGGGTAGGGGTGTAATAAATTACGCCAAGCGCCTCA
>Ga0208465_1000443_pt1 | contig 11616 bp, 14 predicted proteins | sample LakMenEpi31Aug10_FD_150749 | JGI IMG/M metagenome (GOLD analysis project Ga0208465, IMG submission 150749) | Freshwater microbial communities from Lake Mendota, WI - 31AUG2010 deep hole epilimnion (SPAdes) | ecosystem: Environmental > Aquatic > Freshwater > Lake > Epilimnion/Euphotic zone ...
AGTCCGGTATTTACTTCTTACCCCGCCAATATTATCACTACCATTATAGAGAAAGTAATCCGTGTCTTCTAAATTTTTCGCCTCAATATAACCACGATTTGTGGTGTAAACCTCATGCTCCGGGGTAAGAATAAGTTCACCGTTATTGATTGATACAACCTTTGCCTTAGGCGATGTTTGAGCAAAAGCGGTAATATTACTCCAAACTTCTTCACCTTTTTCAGTATCATAAGAAAGAACTTGAATTTTAGGAACCTCGCTTTCTGTGTGAAGAGAAACCTCCCTTTCTCTATCAAGAAAATAATCTTCAAGTTCTTGAATCTCAATTTCAGCTTTACATAGTTCCCAACAAGAACCAATAGGTACTGGATACATAATTCTAATCCTCGTATCCCCCGCCACACAAAGGTTACTCATATAAATGTTGTCCTTAAATGGACTATGAGAGTTGGCGTGGTCAACAAACATCAAGTAAATGCGGCCAGTCTCAAAACGTTCACTAATAAGGTCAAGAATTAGTTTACGAGCACTAATTTTCTTTTGGGGAATGCTTACATCTGCTTCATACTTAACATATAGCTCATCAAATCTGTCAGTTCCACTAGAATCGTAAAAAGCCTCATATAAGTCAGTAACATAATGGGGAGAAAATAGTGTAATCTCACCATCTGAGATAAATCTCTCTAGGAAAATCTTAGAAAGTTGAATATTGTAATCAAGTTTGCGTACACGATTCTCTTCGGTTCCTTTATTGTTTTTCAGGACAATGATACTTTCAATCTCTTGATGCCAAATTGGAAAATATGCAGTTGCGGCGGCGGCACGGATACCACCCTGATGAAATGCCTTTAGACTACGCTCAAAAAATTGAAGAATAGGAATAACTCCAGTTGTAATTGCCTCACCACCACGAATTTTAGAACCAATACCTCGCCAGCGACCACCATTAAGGCCGATTCCTGCCTTTTCACAAATATAACGAATCATAGCATGTGCCGAAGAAGCAATACTCTCCTTATCATCAGCAACATCAATAAGAACACAGGAGGCCGAGTTTGCCTCTTTTCTTCTAATACCGGCAATAATTGGAGTTGGTAAGTTAATCTTATGGCGACTAATTGCATCATAAAACCGCTTTACATAAGATAACCTAGTTGCCTTTGGATAATTGGCAAAACCTGTGAGGGCAATCATCATATATGTAAACTGTGGGGATTCATATAGTCTACCATCAGATCGATCCTGCACAAGATATTTGTCTACAACTTGACGAAGACCCGCATAAGTAAAAATGAAATCTCGGTCATGGTCAATATAATCATTCAACTCATTAATTTCTTCCTTTGAGTAATTCTCAATCACTACTGGGTCGTATACGTTGTTCTGAACGCAACGGTTGACATGTTCTTCTAGATGTGGTAGGTCAATTCTCCCACCGTATACTTGCTTACGAATAGCAAAAAGCAGCAATCGGGCTGCAACATATTGATAATTTGGATGCTCAAGGCTGATCAAATCTGATGCAGACTTAACAAGAATTTGTTGAATCTCATCAGTCGTAATCCCGGCATAAAATTGAAGTCCAGAATTCATTTCAATTTGTGAGGCTGAAACGTTAGACAGACCCTCGCAAGCACAATTCACCATTTCGTGAATCTTTTCTAACATCAATGGTTCAATATTACCATTTCTCTTAACTACCGTGATACCGCTCATTTTTTCTTCCATTCGTTAAAATTTAAATTTGCTAAAAGTCCAGTAAACGTATTGTCTCTAATAATCTGATTTACATTTGCCCCATTAAGAACCATCAAATTCACATCTTTTTGTCTTATAGATTTTGGCCAAATAACTATTGGGAATTCCTTGGCTATCGTTCGCGCCATTCGGTCAATGATTTCCTTATTTCTCGGCTCGTTATCATAAACATAAACAGGCCGAGAAATATCCAGCGATTGAATATCAACATCTGCTCCACACATTGCAATAGAATTCTCAACAAAATAAGAATCAAAAGGTCCCTCAAGAATGTAAACAGGCTTTGTATTATCTATGCTGTCAAAATTATAAACCTTTGGGGCATCCTCATTCAACATGATGGTAAGGTATTTAATTCTTGAGTTTTTGATGGCCCGACCTTGAAACCCTATAAGCTCTTTTTGATAATAAAGAGGTATGACTATTCGTTCTTCCTCATAATAAAGAGCCCTGGAATTGAAGGTTTGTTTTAAAGTATTCACCCATTTTTTGAATCCTTCGGCATAATAAAATTGAGTGGCATCTATATTTCTGGCCTCAAGATATGATCTTGCTGTCTCGTTTTCTGATGCTCTTGGCAATTTTAGTCTAGCCTTGAAAATTGGTTTGGATGGATTGAATTTCGGTGTATCAACTACAAAGTTTTTACCCGTTAGCCCTCTTTTATATTTTGCAAGAATATACTCTTCATGTAAAACTGGATCAACTTGCTTTAAATAATTATTAAAGGAGATGTTAATACCACAGTTATGGCACTTATAATTTGTGTTGTTTTTCTTATCGTAAAAATAGCCCCGAGCTTTTGTTTTGTTTTTTTGTGAATCACCACAAATATTACATCTACAGTTGTAAAGTCCTGGTTTTATTTTCTTGAATTTCTCTAGACGGGTTGATAGCAAATTAATATAATAATCATCCGTTGCATCCATTTAGGCCGCGTCAAGGGTCCTCACTATAGCACCACTCTTCTCGTTTGTCAAGCCCCCTTGGCCCATTTTGGTGAGCACATAAGGGCCAGCGATAGCGATGAATATATTGAGAACAGTAAGAATACCAACTCCAATAAATACTTTATCTCTTAACCCAGTTATTACGGTAGAAAGATCGGTTTTAGTATTTTCCATTTTAGTATAAATATCTTCTCTATCTTTATCCATTTTTGCAATAAGATTTTTAATTCCCTCCTCAACCTTTCGGTTTACATCATCATCATTTTTTTGTTGCTGATCTAATTTTACTTGATGTATTGTTAGTAATTCACTAATTCTTACATTAACCTTGCTAATCTCAGTTATGGCCTCTCTAAGAGTTGACAATTCTTTTTCTGTAGACTCTTGACCCTTCTCAAGTAGGGCTATACGAATTGAATCTTCTTGCATTTAAAAGCTCCGAGAGATTTTTTATCTCACCGTTAAACCATAACATTATCACTATTTATAGTTTACAGGAGCCCCATTGACTTCAGCCACTTTTCATATCTGGACTTATAATTTTTATTTCTTTTATCAACTAGGCCAGATTTTCTGCGGACAAAGCTCATTACTGGATCAAATCCTGCGGTAGGATGTGGAGAGTTTCCACCAAATCCGCCGCCTTGGCCTACCAAATTTGCAGCCATTGCATCTTCGCGTATAATTGAAATTACTCTATCTAGTGGAGTCATCGTGAATTCCCATTAATTCTTTTTTACAAACTTGATCTTCTTCTATAGTATGTATAAATGTCTCTGGAAATTCTGGAAGTCTATTGAGAAAGACGACAAAAGTTTTAACCGTGCTCCACATATCATAATCATGCTTAAAGAAGAGCATCGGGGTAGTGGCTTCTCCAAAAATATTATAAAGAATGACAAAATGATTCAACAATAGATGAACCTTTAAGTCTCCAGTCTTTTTATATTTTTTAATAAGACGCTTAATGTACTTGAATCTATTGATGTCCTTATAAAAATCCTCTTTGGTTAGAGCCTGAGGGTTTTCATAATTTTTTATAGCGAAAATGAGGAAATTCTCCTCATTTAATTCATTGAAAATCATTTATGATTCAGGCAACAATAGTAAGAGTTGTAGTTCCAATACCGGCAGTTGAGCCAAAAGTTCCAGCGCCGCCAACATTTCTGATCATATCTGAAGTAAAAGTTGAGGTTACGCCAACTCCACCAGAAAAGTCGGTAATAACTCCAACGAAACCCCTTGACGTATCAATGCGTAGAACCGTTCCTATGCCGCTGGAAGGGGCCGTAAAGGCGAAGGCAACCCGATTGGTTATCTGGCCGTTGTAACTGGTAAAAGTCTTAAATGACTGGCCATTTACAAAATTAGTTACAGTTGAACCATTAGCAAAAGACCGAGCAGTTGCAACGATTGGAGTACCTGTTGGAGTGCCAGTGCTAGTAAATTGATTGATTACACAAGTTGCACCGGCAGATACGTTTACGATTTCGTTGAATACTACATGAACGAAACCATTCCTACCTGTACCAATACCTGCAGTTCCACCAGCTCCAACTGAAATAGGAGATACCCGGTTCTGTTCTTCAAAAAATACTGCAACTGGAGTTGCTAGGCCCAGACCAATGCTATTAGCAGTGCTACCAGACGTATTCAAACCAGCAACGGGAACTAGAACTTCATCATAATAAGAAGTTGAGAGTCCAGACTGTTCGCTGCTTCCATAGAACCTATATACCCAACCCCGCTGATCCGCAAAACAATTATGTGGAGTTCTAGTCCGGTCAACATCACTAAGAAACTTAGGAATACCATACACATTGGCAGCCGTTTCAGTAGTTGTTGAGATTCCCCAGAGAGCCATTAATATTACCCTAATAGTAGTTGCTAAGAATTATTTATGATAATTGTTATTAGATATTTTAAGGTTCTTTCAGTAAATCATCCTCTTTATGTAGCTCGGGATTGCGAGTCCAATAACCTTCTTGATATTTTTCGGCTTTTTCTCTTTCTTTACCAGCAGTACCAATGAGATAACCAATTACCACCGCCGCGCTCAGAGGGCCACCTGGATTCATTCCAGAAATTTCTAAACCCTTATCCCAACATTGCTCAAATTCGCCACCAGCAGCACGGCAATCTTCGGTGTACTTGTATCCTAGAGTAGCTAATATGATCAGAACAAATACGACTCCGATAATCCCAAAAGTACCTCCGGCCACACTTCGCTTTGGTTTAAGAGGTGGGATGTTGCTCAACATTATAACAATCCCCGTGAAATGGTATAATTATTTATTGAAATATAGTTTCACTTGTTATCTTTTTGAGCTTTTAATTGTCTTAACAATTCTTCTTTGGCTTTGGGTGTGATGACAGTTCCGGTTGGGGATTTTGAAAGGCGCTCAGCTCTTTCAGTCTCAATTTTGGTTCTTCTCTTTGTAGAAATTCCTGGTAACATTTTTGATTCTGGGCTCTTAAGATATTTGTCAGAATCCTTTAGGTTTCGGGCACTAGCAAAGTTATATAATTCGGCCTCGGAAATAAATTGCTCAAAACTTTTCATCAGTCTTTAGTCGCAGGTATGCCTGCATGTTTGGTTGAGGCAAACTTACGAATTTCTCCAATAGACATTTCATCTACAATTTTAAGAACCTCTGAACTAACTTCGCTACGAGGTGTTTGACCGCGCTTAACCGAAAGTGCCAAGCCAAAGATTTTTTGCTGATGTTCACTTACTGCCTTTTCTAGAAGAAAATTATATTGTTCTACCAACTGCTCAGCAGTAATTGTTGACAGGTCATAGCCTTCATCAATTAAACCACCAACCCAACCGTCAAAACTATTGAATATCGATCGGAAAGCAGTACCAATAGCCTGTGTTGTAGTTTGACCGGACCTTCTGCCCTTTACAAAATTCCCGGCAGCTTTACCGGCTGCTCCACCAACAGCCTTCATTGCATCACTATGTCTGCGGGATCCCTTTAGAGCAACCGCAGCAATCTTTCGAGCAAGGGGATCATTTTCTTTCCAGTTTTGTTGAAGGCCCTTATGTACCTTACTAACTGCATCACCAACCGTTGCCTGCTTCTTAGGCTCTTGCTGTTTAACGGCAGCCTTAACTACATTATCACCTTTATCTTTTACGATAGCCTTGGCCACATCTTGCTTTACGCTAGTTGACTTTTTAGCTGCCTTTTTTGCTGCAGCTTTTGCTTCACGTTCAGCAATCTCGGCTTTAACTTGTTCAACAGTTTTCGCTCCGGCTTTTCGCCTCTTGGCAGAGCGTTCTTCATTAAGAGTATATTCCTCGGCGATACAGAAGACATATTCAAGAAATTTATCTTCTCCAAGATAATCAATAACCAAATCAAGTCCGTCTTCATTTAGATCAAACCTGCTCAGATATTCTGCAGCAGCATAAGATGTTTCATAGATAAAATCTTCATCTAATTCTTCGGTTGAAAGAATTTCAACATTTTCAGAAACAGACGGATTCAAGGTAATTTTATTTTTAACTGGCCCCTCTTTAAATTGTTTGTCATCAATATCTTTAAGCTTCGGTTCAATTTTAGAAATAACCTCATTCAAATCATTTCTCCAATCGGAGAAAGATTCAATCTTCATGTCCTTCCGTTTGCGAATAGCTTTATCAATTTTACCGGCATATTCGTCGGCCTCATCTTCCTTTTCTCCGTCCCCGTCTAAATCCTTTTCTGACTTTTTACCAGTCTTCTTATAATTCTTTTCATATTCTTCACCGGCTTCGCAATCTTCTTTCTTTTCTTCTGTGATAATCTGAGAAAGATAAATTTGCTTCATCTCAGAAAAGCCTTGAATAATCCGGTCAGACATAATTATTTTTTGATAACTTATAAACTATTTAGAATTCTTTCTACTCTTTCTGAAATTATTCAAAAAGTTATCAATACTTTTGGTTCCTGTCATTTTCATTACATAATTACGGAGAGCATCGGTTCCAACCTCTCTTTGATCTGCCGGAACTCCAGATACTTCTGTCCATTCTGAAATATCCTTAATCCAGGATTTAAACATTATATTATCTTCTGTAACACATATTAGATAATTTGGGCCACGTCTAGTAATAGTACCGACAAGACCAGTATGGAGATTCTCAACAATATCACCAATATTGAAGATATTATTAAGGTAATACTGCTCCTTTAGATTCTTATAATCTAATTCAGGAGCGATTCTCCACATTTCTGCAACAGTACCTTTACCTTCTAAAGAACGCTGAACAACATGGAACATATTTTCAACATCCTTTTGCGGCATTGTCCTAGGAACGCCAGACTTAAAGGTTTCAAAATCATCTTGAACTGCTGCTTTTCTTAATTTAGCCGAGGACATATTTGTAATATCATCAGCAGCATCTGGATCTCTATTTCCAGCCGAAATTATGTTGATCTCTTGGAATTGATATAGACTCCCATTATATTGGTTTGACAGCCTTTCAAATTCTGAAACTCTATCTGAACCGACGACAATATTTACCTTTTCAAATCCATCCTCAAAGATGTTTTTTAGTACCTCAAAAATGGTCGTCAATTTTGCAGAATTGACAATCTTCTTTTTGAAGTCTGGAAACATCTTCCTCATATACTTAATCTTAAGAGGAGGATTTATTGGATCTGTAGTATTGTTTTGCTTTCTTGATGGATAAACTCTCAATTCGCCACCAGATGCAATTTGCTTGGCCTTATCTAAGACTCGTTTATGTCCAATTGTGGGTGGATTGAATCTGCCTAAAACAATAGTTATAGTCTTATCAGTCTGAACTTCTTCTGGTGGTTTTTCTTGTTTGGGGGGTTTAATGGTCTTACGATTACCACCAACTGCAGGCTCTGCTTGAGGTGCCCGTCTTTCTACTGCCGGATTAATCTTAGGCTCGGGCTTCTCTGGAACTGGTGATTTTTTTAGTACGAACTGTAAATCACCCCTTACAGTTTGAGCGATTAGTTTACCCGAACGGTCAACCCACCCACCATGCTTATTTGAAATCAAGCCGAGTCTAGATGCCTTTTCGCTAGCTCGGCTTCCGCGATATTCTAATAAGAAATCAGAGAAAGTCTTCATTATATTTTAACTATATGTCTTATTTATCACTTAATAATAGCACAACACCGTTTAAAGTAGTATTCTCGATCGGATAGACCATTATAACCGCCGTTGACTCTTAAAGTGACTTGTGCAACAGTTGGATTGGTATCGCATAGAGCATTCATTCTGTTATTATACCACCAAAAGCCTGCGCTGGTTGCAGGATAATTGGCAGCAACATAAGAGACTCCAATCATAATATCTGGATCTTTCATATAATTAGAAAAATCCTGATAATTTGCACGACCGGTTAGCTGAATAAACCCAGCACCCTTATATCTTCTGCCATCTCCCGGTTGTGTATTTCCTAGGTCACTTCTATATTCATAAGCTACACCAGAGGCTAATTCTTGTGTATAAATTCCACCTCCAGATTCGTGAGAAATCTGTGCAAGAAAATGTCTAATGCGAAGAGTTGTAGTGATGTTAAAAGTCTTAAGACAATCATTCAAATCTTTAACTTGATTTGAAGGAATTTCGTAAGGCTTACAGCTCCAAATATATGCTAACTGTTCTGCTGTAACTAGTTGAGTTGGCTGCTTTCTCCATAGAGTCCCAAACTGATTTAAAACATCAGTCTTTACGATTGTCTGTAAATAATTAAAGGCTGCATTTTGATGTACAAATCCTTTATAAAATTTTACAGCATTTAGAAGTAGAATTGGCTCTGGTCTAGTTTGATTTCTATATTTGGTAGCAAAGGTATCCAGAACTACCTTATCAATTTTAGTTTGTAAAAAACTTATGGCAGCATCTTGTTCTGGTGTACCTTTATAATACTTTGCTACATCTAAAAGTTGTATTGCCATTTTAATATCCTTTACGACTATTTATGACAAACGCACCTATTTAGTCTATCTGTAATGTATTGCGGGCATTCAATATGAATGATTTCATCTTCGTCAATAACGTTAACAATATACCTAGTATATTTTTCGGCTACTGAAATAATTTCTTCTACATCTTCTGATGGATGATACCTTTGATCGCTAAGCAACAATTCAATTAGATTATACTTGATGCTCTGTGGGTCCATTTTAATTCCTCGTTAGTTTGGTGTAATTTCTGTAATATAAAGTTCTTATATCATAGAAAATATTATAATTCAACTTCTCCGTAACATAGTATTATAGAATACTCAAGCTGACCGGCTAAACTACAAACTACAGAGCAGAAATCTACATAATATAAAATTAAATTATTCTTACCTTTCAAAAAATCTATAATTTCTTTTTTAGCGTCTTCTATTGGGGTTTTAAAAGTTTTAACCGTTTTTACGTTATATACGTTTGATTTATACATAAACACTGGAGTTAAACAAAACCCGATAAAGTTATTTTTAATAGATTCAATAAACTCTGTAAGATTAAATGGCGTATGTTTTCCCTCTTGGGGTTGAATTAACATTGCTTTTGTGTTATTTGTAGATTGCAATACTGCATTCCACTTGTCGTCCAGATATTCATTATATTTATTTTGTCTAAATTTTAACCATTCTTCATAGCCACAAACAGAGCTTTCCTCGGGTATATTATTCATCAATTTGACCATACCTTAAACTAATTTTAATGGGAGCCGTTAGCGTTGAGGCAAATTCAATATTATACAATAAACAATTATTTAAATTTGAACAGTAGTTGACCAGTTCATCTACGCTTTCAAACCCAATAGTATCATTAGCCATATAAGCCTTGTGGTTATAGATAAATGTAGAGCCAAACAGGAAGCCAAAGAAATATGGTCTAATCTGGTCAAGAGTCGCCAGTAATTCATTCTTTGGTTGATTTTTTTCAGATTGCCATCTATGCTCAGATAATTTTAATCTTTCCAAAAAATCTTCTTTAAACTCGTCAAAATTTCTTGTAAGGTTATATTCTTTTTCTATGGGTTCATCTTCCCATTTTCCATCTAAAATGGAATTATTTCTAAGCGCCCGTTGTTTAATTTCTTCAAACTCTTTAAGGTCATTTATAATCTTATCATTAATGACGCACTGAATTTTATAAACATTTGCAGAATAATCAACTGCGGTTTCATCATCAAGAAGATGTTTAACAGTATTGTTAATGTCACTACCAAAATATCTATACACATCAAGAATAAGATTTGCAGTTAAACCATCTTTATTCTTTCTATCTAAAATTTCTTGTAGCTGTTTTTTAGACTCTTCTTCTACGTGTTTTATGAATTCTTGAGCGTTCATAAGTCACCTTCCCTGCGGTTTTCGGAGCGGTTTACTGTGAATGTACCCTCGGGATAACGGGCTGATAGCTTCTCAAAATTCATTTGAAGAACCTCATCTAGAGTTACACCCAATGCGGTACAGGCAATTTGAACGTAAAACAGAATATCGGAAATTTCAAGGCACATGTGTCTGACGTTATCCTTGTTATAGATTTTGCCCTGATATAACATTTTTTTTACAATTTCAGTGAACTCCCCAGCCTCTGCGCTAATACCATGCGATGCAGTAATAAGCAGTGGAACGTTTGCCCCAAGGCTTTGTAGTTCTTGCAAACGTTCAATAAGAACATTCAAATCGCTCGATGGCTTTGAGGTTACTTGAGTAACAAAGTTTGCATATTCAGTTGTAGTAATTTGTTGTGTCATTTTCATTCTCCAAAATTAAAATTCTTAAACTTAGACTTAAAATCTTTCTTATCCGTTTCTGGGTCCATATTTTCAATAAGATTGGCCTGGGCCTCTTGTTCTACATCATATAGCCTCATCTTTGCCCTATCTATGCCGACTGTAAACCTGCGGTGAGGATCTAATGGGTTGTCTCTATTTTTCAACTGTTTAATGAGAATCTGATTAAGATTCTCCAGTTCCTCTGTTGAAATAAGTGCAAACATAATATCAGCAGTCTGTGGCAACCCATAAGATTCCGAAGTATCCGTCAGAGACAAATCTGAACTAGATGCCCCTCCACGATTTGTTTGAGTGGAAGTAATTAGCGGAATATTGAATTCAACCGCCAACGAACGAAGTTCTTCTGCAATAGATTTTACGATAGTATAACTATTTGCCTGACCGTTACTCTTATAACGACTTGATGCACAGATATTTAGATAGTCAATAATAACAACATCTGGCGAAAAGGACTTTTTGAGTTTTAATTCGCTAATAAGAGCCTTAAAGTGGCCAGCATGTGCAGTTGTCGGTGGATATTCTTTAACGATTAATTTACCATGAGTTTTGGTTGAGAGTCTTTTTACTTTTGAATCAAAGTCATTCTTTGAAATTTTTGACAGATCCTGAATGTTTATGTCGAGTAGATTTGCATCAATTCTCTTAGCAATCTTCTCCTCTGACATTTCCAGAGTTATATAGAGAACATTCTTCCCCCGCAAAAGATAAGAAGCAGCAAAATGACATTTTACTAAACTTTTCCCAACTGAAGTTGGAGCAAGGATTACTGTAAGAGTCTTAGGGCAAATTCCGCCATCTGTAATCTTATTAAAATAAGTCAGGTCAAACGGTAGCTTTTCTTCTTTACGAATATAAGATTCATACCGAGCCTCAGAATCTTCAATGTAATCGTGTCCAATATGACTATCAAAACTTACAGCAAGAGCCTCGCTAAGAATTGAAGGAATTGCCTCTTTAGTTAGCTTTGAATCGCTGCCATCTGCAATTTGAATACATTCGCGAATTGCAAGATAAATTGATCTATCTTTACACCATTGCTCTGTTGTTTTCAAAAGCCATTCTTTTTCAGCCGGTTCATCTGAAAGTTCAGAAATGATCCTGGTAATTTCCGAATAACTCTCCTCATTTAAATCCG
>Ga0208465_1000444_pt1 | contig 11586 bp, 23 predicted proteins | sample LakMenEpi31Aug10_FD_150749 | JGI IMG/M metagenome (GOLD analysis project Ga0208465, IMG submission 150749) | Freshwater microbial communities from Lake Mendota, WI - 31AUG2010 deep hole epilimnion (SPAdes) | ecosystem: Environmental > Aquatic > Freshwater > Lake > Epilimnion/Euphotic zone ...
TAAAGTTGAAGAGTTGCGCAAGAAAAAGTTATTTGTGGCAACTCCAATGTATGGTGGCATGTCTCATGGCATGTATGTAAAGTCCTGTTTAGATTTACAAGCAATCTGCGGACAATATGGTATTGAAGTTCGTTTCTCATTCATCTTCAATGAATCATTGATTACTCGCGCTCGCAACTATCTTGCTGATGAGTTCCTTCGCGCAGAAGGATTCACTCATATGCTCTTTATCGATGCAGATATTCATTTCGATCCACGTGATGTGATTGCATGTCTTGCTCTTGATAAGGACATCATTGGTGGACCATACCCAAAGAAGTCTATCAAATGGGGTGCAATTAAAGAAGCAGTCAAGCGTCATCCAGATATTGAGCCTGGTGAAATGGAAAAGGTTGCTGGTGATTTCGTCTTCAATCCTGCTCCTGGTACTGTCAAGTTTAGTGTTGCTGAGCCAATTCAAGTTCTAGAAATTGGCACAGGATATATGATGATTAAGCGTCAAGTCTTTGAACGTTTTAAAGAAGCATATCCAGAATTCAGTTATAAGCCAGATCATGTTGGTCAAGCCAACTTTGACGGTTCGCGATATATCCATGCATTCTTCGATACCGTCATTGATCGTAAGCGTAAAGTGAACGTTGATGGCGTTGAACGCGAAGTCGGTGGATCTGATCGTTATCTCTCAGAAGATTATATGTTCTGCCAATGGTGGAGAAACATCGGTGGTGAGATTTGGCTCTGCCCATGGATGAAGACTCATCACATCGGAACATATGCATTCACTGGTGACATGCCAGCAGTTGCTAATTACGTTGGCACTCTCTAATATTGTATGATCGTAGGTTTAGTTGGCTTTATTGGAGCAGGTAAAGGCACAGTTGCAGATCTCTTGGTAGAACGTCATGATTTCTTCAAAGAAAGTTATGCGAACAGCCTGAAAGATGCTTGCTCGATTATATTTGGTTGGAATCGCGAAATGCTTGAAGGTAACACACCTGAATCAAGAGCATGGCGTGAACAACCAGACGTATGGTGGTCAGAAAAACTCGGTCGTGAGTTTTCGCCAAGATTAGCACTCCAGCTAATGGGCACAGAGGCAGGGCGGGATGTATTTCACCCTGACCTCTGGGTTCATACTGTAATGCGTCGCTGCGAGCAATCACCATGGAATAATTATGTGATTGCTGATGTTCGTTTCCCAAATGAAATCGATGCAATTGTGAAATCTGGCGGCAAAGTTATTCGCGTTCGTCGTGGTGATGATCCTGAATGGTACAGTCTTGCTCGTGAATGCAATCTTTATAACAAACAAGAAATAATGCGCAATGCTTATCCAGAAGTTCACTTTAGTGAGTGGGCTTGGATTGGTGCACATTATGATATTGTGATGGATAATAATTGTTCGTTAGATGAGTTGACCGTGAGGGTTGACAAGTTGGTTGATTCGTTATATAATAATCGTGTTGAAGCAAATGAGGTCGTTAATTATGAAACTTTCTGATGATACTGTGCAAGTCCTGAAAAACTTTTCAGGCATTAATCAAAGTTTGCAATTCAAGTCTGGCAATACTTTGAAAACTATCTCTCCCCTCAAGACAATCTTCGTTGAAGCAACTGTTGGTGAGAGTTTCCCAAAAGAGTTCGCTCTTTATGATTTGAATAAACTCTTGGCAAAAGTCTCCTTGTATAAGGATGCTGAGTTGTCGTTTGATGATGACAAACTCAACATCAGTGCAAACAAGAAGTCTGATTACATCAAGTATTGTTCGCCGAAAGTTATTGTGACTCCACCTGAGAAGGCGATCACGTTTGGTGATCCTGATTGTTCATTCAGTCTCTCGCAAGAAGATCTCGATTGGATGCGCAAGAGTGCGGGCATCTCTGGCTCACCAAACTTCGTATTTGAGAGCGATGGTTCCACGATTCACTTCATTGCTACCGACGTGAAGGATGATTCTGCTGATCAGTCCAAGATTGAAATCGGCACGGCTGAGAATGGTAAAGAATTCAAGGTTGTGATGAAGGTCGAAAACTTCAAGTTGCTTGAAGGTTCGTATGATGTTGCAATCGCTAAGAAAGGTCTTGCGCGATTCAAGCACAAGACTGTTGACATCACTTACTACATCGCAATTGAAGCCGCAAGTTCGACATTCGGAGAATAATCATGGCACTTGATAAAGCAAAGGTTTTGGGATGCCTTCAAGAAATCTCAAACTCGTTAACTCGCATTGAGGCTGAACGCGATCTGATTAAAGAGATTCTCCAGAAAATGCAAGACGAATGTGAGATTCCAAAGAAGTTGTCTCGCAAACTGGCAAAGGTTTATCACAAACGTAATTATGAGGAAGAAGTTGCAGAACAGAGTGACTTCCAAACCATTTACGAAAACGTGGCTAAATAAACTAGATGGGACGCAATACTCTAATTTGACGGCACTATCCGCCAGACTGCTCGCCGTGGGAGTTCACCTTCCCCGTCCCATCTTCTCTTTGGAGTTATATTATGCATAAAGATGATCTAAAAGTATTGATTATTATTCTTTTATTCGCCGCATTCGCTCTCGTCAACACATTTTTTCTTTGGGTTCCTGCATCAGCACCACCTGTAATGTTGGTGTTGTTCGTTGGATTGTATTCGATATGGGAGCATAAGTATGGCAACAAGGCGTAATTTTTTCAAGTATCTTGGTCTTGCTGGTGGTGTTGCTGGCGGTGGTATTGTAGCCGCCGCCGCTGTTCTTCCTGATGCTGATAAGTGTAAGGCAATAGAAGAAATTAAAGCCGCTGGTTACAATGGCAAGTTAAACATTGGCACTGAGTATGGTGAACTTGCATCACCAGACGGCACTATCAGTTGTGGTCCCAAATTTGTTCCAGGAACACAAAAGCATGTAACCGCAAGTATGACCGTCGGTCCTGATGGCGAGATGTACTTGATGACAAACGGAAAATGGCGTAGAATAGTGACTGAATAAACAATCAGGAGTTATATTATGAATGAAGCGTTGTGGGTTGAAAAATACCGTCCTCATACTATTGCCGATTGTATTCTTCCTGATGAATACAAGGCAACTTTCCAATCTTATGTTGATCGCAAAGAGATTCCTCATCTCTTGCTTTGTGGCACTCCAGGAACAGGTAAGACTACCGTTGCTCGTGCATTGTGCGATGAGATCGGTTGTGATTATCTAATGATCAATGGCTCGGATGAATCAGGTATTGATACTTTCAGAGTCAAGATCAAGAACTATGCAAGCGCGATGTCGATGACTGGTGGGAAGAAAGTTATCATCATTGATGAAGCAGATTATTTGAATCCAAACTCAACTCAGCCAGCCATGCGTGCTGCTATGGAAGAGTTTGCGCATAACTGTACTTTCATTATGACTTGCAACTTTAAGAATCGTATCATTGAACCTTTGCATAGTCGATGTGCTGTAATTGAATTCAAGTTGCGCAAAGAAGATAAGCCAAAGATGGCAATGGCGTTCATGAAACGTGCATCAGAAATTCTTACTACAGAAAAAGTTCCATTTGACAAATCTGTCCTCGCTGAAGTTGTCAAGAAACATTTTCCAGATTATCGTCGCGTTCTGAATGAGTTGCAGCGTTACAGTGTCAGTGGTAAGATTGATACTGGTATTCTGACGAGCATTGCTGATGTATCTTTGAATGATCTTGTCACATCCCTCAAAGATCAAAACTTCAGCGCGATGCGTAAGTGGGTTGCTGATTTCGGTGGCGATGATCCTGCGAAAATTTATCGTAAGATTTATGATAGTCTTTACGACATTATGGATAAGTCTACGATTCCGAATGCTGTCTTGATTCTCGCCAAGTATCAATATCAATCGGCTTTTGTCGCAGATCAGGAACTGAATCTCACCGCATGTCTCACTGAGATGATGGTGGAGTGTAAGTTCAATGGCTGATCTATTTAAAGAAATTATCCCGTCGATTCTGCAGACGAAAGAATATGCTCTCCTGACGGAGCAGGACGAAAAATCATATTCCTCATTTATGGTGAATCGAGCACTCTCGTTTCATCGAGATACCGCTCTGATCGCGAACGAGATGAATAAGTATCCGAATCTCGACAATAAACTCAAATATGATTTTCTCCTAAATATAATACGAGCCCAGAAGCGCCAATATAGTAAATGGCACAAAAGGGTTAAGAGCAGCGATTTGGATGCGGTCAAAGAATATTATGGATACTCCGATGCAAAGGCAGAGGAAGCATTAAAAATTCTAGACGACGCTCAGATCGATTTGATAAAAAAACAATTATATAAGGGTTAGAACATGAGCGTTGATAAACTAGTTGAAGTCACTCTTGAGCAACAAGATGATTTTTTGAAAGTGCGCGAGACTCTCACTCGCATTGGTGTGGCTGCAAAAAATGACAATATTCTCTATCAATCCTGCCACATTCTCCATAAACAAGGTAAGTATTATATCGTTCATTTCAAAGAACTCTTTGAATTAGACGGTAAGCCATCCAATATGTCAGACAATGACATTCAACGTCGCAACACGATTGCGAATCTAATGGCTGAGTGGGGTTTGGTAAAACTCGTCGATCCAGATAAGACAAAGGATAATGTCGCACCATTAAGCCAAATCAAGATTCTTCCATTCAAAGAGAAAAACGATTGGCAATTGGTCTCAAAATATACAATCGGGAAGAAAAAGAAGGAAGGTTGATTTATGATTGTGATGAATGTGTATAAACTTCGTGATGATATTGAACTTCCAACATACGGCACTTCTTTAGCAAACTGTTTTGATTTGTCATTCCAACCAACATCAAATGTTGTAACTGGATATGACTCATTCAACGCACCTATTGAACGAGATGTAAACGGATTTGGAGAAATCTCCATCTATCCAGGCGATCGTTTATTGATTCCGACTGGATTAATTTTCAAGATCGAACGTTATGTTACAATTGAAACATTTGCAGATATTGCACGACATGATGATGAACTTCCACTTCAGAATTACAGCATTCGCCTTCATCCTCGTTCAGGACTTTCGCTTAAGAAAGGATTGATCCTAGCGAACTCGGAAGGAATCGTTGATGTTGATTATCAAGAAGAAGTGTTTGTGCTTTTGACAAACATTTCGAAGATGCATCAGACAATTCGTCGCGGTGATCGCATTGCTCAGGCTGAAGTTATTACCAATAGCCAATTTGCTTTTAAAGTAATCGCATCAAAACCAGAAAAACATTCTGAAAGATCTGGCGGATTTGGCAGCACAGGTGTTAATGCTGCCTAAATAGAATTGGATGCCCATAAGGGGTCCATAACTATAAACTTGCTTATTAAAGGAGTTACAAAATGACAAATATCACTACACTCACATCCGCATACGGACTCGATCGCCTTCTTCCAACCGCTCTTGGGTTTGAAAATGCTTTCGCTGCTCTCGATAATGCTGCTCATCTACTTACAGCATCTCAAACTGCATTTCCTCCAGTGAACATCGTCAAGAAAGACGAATATAATTTTATCATTGAACTTGCAGTTGCTGGATACAAACAAGATGAGATTGAAATCACTGCTGAGAGAAACTCTCTCAAAGTCACAGGCAAAAAGGCTGAGGAAGAAGAACGCAACTATCTTGTAAAGGGTATTGCTGGTCGCAAATTCGCTCGCCAATTTGTTTTGTCAGACACAGTAGTGGTTCGTGATGCAAATCTTGCTGATGGCATTCTTTCTATTGAATTAGAAAATGTCATTCCTGAAGAACAGAAACCTCGTAAGATTGAAATTAAATAACCATTGAGATTATATTATGATTCGTGATGAACTATCGTGGGATGAATTGTTTATCTTACAGGCTACTCTGATCGCTCAGAAAAGCAAGGATCCGTCGACAAAGGTGGGGTGTGTAATCGTCAATGATGATAATGTCATCTTGTCGACGGGTTTTAATGGCTTTCCAAGAGGCATTGAAGAAGATTGGAAAGATCGTTGGAAGAGTCCAGAAAAGTATCACTGGGTTGAGCATGCTGAACGCAATGCAATCTTCAACGCCGCACGTGTTGGTGTTTCACTCAACAATTCTCGTGCATATCTAAACTGGGAACCAAAGCCATGCGCTGATTGCACACGCGCATTGATCCAAGCAGGAATCAAAGAAGTCATCGGACCAAACCGACCATTCTCTGGTAAGGGTGCAGGAAAGCATTACTCGATCGAGCACGCAGAAGTCATGCTGCGCGAGGCAGGAGTCCGAATACGCTATTTCGACCTCCCCCCAGAACTAGGGGAACCGCCATTCTAGGACCGCTCTCTCGGCTCTCTCCTCGGCGAGAGAGGGTGTCGTAAGTTATTGATTTTATTCAGATTTTTTCTGTTGTGTTTTCCTGTATTTTATACGACAATTGTTGTATGACATACATGAAATACATGACTTCTGGGAACGACTTATTCGGTGACCGCCACACGCTGTGGTATGTGGGCGATTATCATTATCAGATAGAATGCCGTGTTACAGGCAACAAAATCGACCTTCCAGACATGTGTTTCGAGGATGCTCTTCGCACCTTCGAAAGCGTGCTCGTAAGTTATTGATTTTGCAAGAGTTTTTACTGTTGCTAAAAACGTCTAAAAATGCTATAATTGTCTTATGAAATACGAAAACACTGTGAAAATTGGTGACGTTGTCAAGTCTCTTGACTTCGTTGGTGTCAATGACTGTTATTATGTTGGTGTCGTGATCGGCATCAGCGAGATGGACGGCACTTTCCGTGCTCGCACCGTCCAGCGTGTGTGGCAGGGCAATGCTGACAAGAAAATCCTCTCGGATACTTTCGTCGCTCCGTTGCCTGGCAATTCTTTCTTCGACGATCTGGCTGAAGAAAAGAATGCTGCTCCTCGCGTGCAGGTTGTGTGGCGTGACTCGTCGGTGGCTGCATAATGAACATCGACAAACGACATGGCGGTCCGTATGACCGTGGTTCTGCTGACAGTTACTATCGTCGTCCTCGTCGTCCGCACTTCTTCACTGATGCGACGTATTTGAGTGATGAGATTCCTGAGCGATTCATGACTGCCCAGCAAATTGCTGAGTACAATTTTGGCTTTGATATGAACGAAGCAGATCAAAATTTTAAGGAGTGGGAATAATATGAGAAAGCAAACTGAAACTTTGCTGAGTGAGGCGATCGATCTGGTGAATGGTGTCGATCATGTTCTGGCGAACACCATGACTCAGTATGATCTGAGTGCCAAGAACTGTTATGATCTTGCGGAGAAACTTGAGCGTGCGTGTCATGCACTGCTTGTTGTTGGTGATCGCAAGACGCAACAAGACTTGAACAAGATTCCGATGGGTGAAGGGGTGCCGTTCTAATGGGATACTTCAAAAATTTAGAGATTGATGTCATCGAGATGCATCGTCACGATGGGCTCAAGGAAGCAGAGATTGCAAAGATCACTGGCTTGTCACTGACTGAAGTAAATGAGATTCTCGCAGCATATGAGAATCGTGATGTTGATTACAATGAATACGATACTGACATGGTCAGTTATGATGATCTTGTCTTTGATCCAGGTGATGTTGATTACAATGCGGAGCATTACTAATGAGCGATGTAATGACAGAAAGCAAAGTCTTTGAACTTTGTGTTAAAATGCAACGTCTTGGATATGCAGTTGTGATATTCACTCCAGAAGAGTTGCGTGGTGCCAATCCTGATCATGTTCAAGACCGTTTGGTTGAATTGGGTTGGGATGTAATTGATACTCTTGCCACTGAGCCGCGAGAAGGTGAAGGTTGATGGAAGATAATGGATTCATCTTCGGTGTGTTGATGTTTCTTTGCGGATTCGTTTCAGGTATACTAATCTGTATCCCAGCCAAACGAAAAGACAGGTATTTTTACGATGACAAATGAATATCGTCGTTCTGTTCTTGCAGCAAAAGCAAGAGTTCAATTTGATCCTAGCAATCGCAAACATATGATTGATTTTGCTAGATTTGTCAAGTATAATAGTTGGACGAGTGGTTGCTCTTATTTCTTGGAAGATCCGTACACTGATATTCCTTCCATGATTCGAGCAAAGATTGCTGATTACACTTTATCTAAACTGGTGGAAAAAGTATGAGCGAAGGTGACTTTGAAGTATTGAATCGCGGCACAATTGAAGAGTTGCAAACTCTTCGGAAGTTTGCTCGTGAAATGATTTCTCTATCCAAGATTCACGACATGCCTTTGCCGCATGAGGTGCGAACGAAGGTTGATTCTCTTGAATTGTTTTATCAAGGTCACAACGAGAAGTATCCTGTATGATGATCTATTGCGCTGCACGTTTCAAACCAAAGAAGAAGCGTAAGCAGAAGGGTGTAGTTGCAAAAAAGTATAACAAGTCCTCGGCGATTCTCGGTGTTGAGAAATTGCCGAGCCTTTCTTATGGGTCACGAGTTGGTGCTGATGCTGCTCGCAGTGTTCAGTCGCTGAACTCTGATAAAGTCTTTACAGAGAAAAGAGAGAGCCTGATGTATACAGGCACTCTGGTGAAGGGTATTGCTACGATGCACAAGTCGAATGCAGTGCCTGTCATCGACGAAGAGCAGATGAAAGATATCTCGAGAATGCGCCGTGGGTAAAATTCTCTGTTTCTTTGGTCTGCATAAATGGGAAGGATTGTGGCGACCCAGTCGTTGCAGTTACTATCCCTTTGACATCCTTGTAAACAAAACTTGCAAACGATGCGGGAAAGTGGTTGTCCCGAAACAATCACATCATTCATCTGACGAGGATTAATTTATGAGTATTCGTTCAAAGGCTGCTATTGAAACTGGAAAATTTCTTGTTTATTTTAGTATCATTTTCTGTGGATGTTATGTTCTTCTCGACCAACTCGGTCCGAAGTTTGGGATGATCGTTATTGCTTTGGGTTTGATTGGTAGTCTTGCTTGGTCTGTATATGATTATTATGTCAACAAGTTCACTCTTGAAGACAAGTGGAAACTCTGATCAGTCCTTGTAAGACTATATGCAAACTAGACACCCGACGTGAATATTGCGTCGGGTGTTTTCGCACTGTGGCAGAGATAACTGACTGGTACAAGTTGCCTTTGTCAGAAAAACAGCGTATAATGGAAGAATGTAAAGAACGCGAATATATAAAGACGTATTCCGCAAATAACTGATAGGTGAATTATGGCTAATGTTAGATTTGAATATTCTGGTAAGTTGAGCGATGGTCGTTTTTGGGATGAGACTTCTAACAAACGAGTCGTTGTTGAACTTGAAGATAACGATTTGAGTGTGCCTGAAATGCTTGATGAGTTTATGAATTTCATGCAAGCAATCGGATACAAGTTTGAAATCGGCGATCGTTTTGATGTTGTGAATGATTTCAAGGTCAATGACAAACAACTTGATCTTGAATTTGGTAACGGCACAAGTCATACAGACTTCGCCGCACCCTCTACTGCCCCAGTAGATCCATTTGCTCCGTGAGGTGATTCATGCCAGCCAAAACAGGAACAAAACGACATGGCAAAGGTCGCGCTAAACTAGGTTCTAAGAAACGAGCAGCGCGTCGTAAGAAGTCGTGACAAAAGTAAATTCAGTCACTCCCAAGTATGACATAACTTGGTATGTGAAATGGACAGCAAGTATTATCACACTTGTTGGTATCACAGTTCGAGCCAGCGGCTTAACTCAATTTCAATACATAGATTTAATCTGTAGTTGGATTGGTGCCGCTGGCTGGTTCTTTGTTGGATTTAGATGGAATGATCGTGCATTGATGATTCTGAATGGTGTGATTGGTGTGATTTTGTTTGCAGGAATCATGAGGTATTTTCTGTCATGAAGATTTCAATTGGCAAGTATCCTAAAAAGGGTGAGCAAAAGAAGTCCATTCATATTGATCCATGGGATACATGGAGCATGGATCATACTCTTGCTGAGATCATTCATCCTATGCTCAAGCAGTTGCGCAAGACTACTCATGGCGCACCTTATACCGAAGATGAGGATGTTCCTGAGCATCTTCGTTCTACCAATGCCAAGCCTAAGAAAAACGAATGGGATGTGGATGAGTTTCACTTCAAGCGTTGGGACTGGATCATGAAAGAAATGATCTGGACTTTCGGCGAACACGCAAAAGACCGCGAACCAAACTTCTGGATCAAGAAGCCCAAATATAAATGGGTAGAGGTAGAAGGTACTGATCATTCTGAAATGGTCACCGTCGACAAAGGTAAGTTCGACGATGCCAAAGCCAAAGCATATTGGGAACGAAAGAGGAATGGCTTTCGTTTGTTTGGAAAGTATTATCAAAATCTTTGGGATTAATTTGTGAAAGTATCAATCATTACACCCACAACAGGCAATCCATTCCTTGGTGAATGTATCGCATCAGTTCGTGCACAAACATATAAAAACGTTGAACACATTGTTGTAGTTGATGGTATACAGCGTTGGGACAAAGCAGACGAGATTTTATTGGCTGCTGAATTTCCTAACGGAGTAAATGAACATGTTTGTGTATTACCATATCCTACAGGCACTAATCGTTACAACGGTCATCGCGTGTACGGTGCTGCTACTTATTTCGCAGATGGCGATTATCATCTCTGGTTAGACGACGACAATCTTCTTGAACCAGATCATATTGAGAAATTGGTCAAACTCGTTCAAGAGAAAAATTTAGACTGGGCGTTTTCATTTCGCAAGATCATTGACAAGGATAATAATGTTCTTTGTCTTGATGACTGCGAGTCTTTGGGTATGTGGGCAAGTATTCTACATCCAGAAGATTTCTTCGTTGATGTCAATTGCTATTTTGTCAAGAAAGAAGTTGCTGTGCAAATAACCCCAGTCTGGTATCGCAAATTCCGCGAGCCTGGTCAGATGGAAATCGATCGTGCGATTGCTGCAGTACTCATGCACCCAAATAACAAACTAAAGTTTGACTGCACTAGGGATTATACGGTAAGATATCGTGTAGGAAATACTGGCTTGTCAGTGCAAGCGGATTTCTTCTTGCAAGGTAATCAACGAATGCTTGAAAGGCATAATGGAGAACTGCCGTGGAAAAAACTCTAGTCTGCGTCATTTCTCAAACACGAGAATATGATATTGTTTGGGATAAGTTTAAAGAAAACGTTTTAGACGTTTTGGATGCAGATCTTGCTCTGTGTATCTCTGTCGATGATAACTATGATTACAATAATCCATTCTGGCAAACTGCCAAATACAAATGGACCACTCATGAGTATAGTGACTGGGTAGATTCATTTGAGCATGCACGATTAACAGAGTTTCCAGAGCATACTGATCGTTGGAAGAATCTTCTATACAATAATGACAGCCAAGCCAATTGGTTGTCGCCAATTAATAATGCTCCAGGTGCAGGAGCAATTCTCATTTTCTTTCGATGGCTTTTGTTGCATCATTTAAGAAATGACAAAGTTCTAGATCAATATGATAGATTTGTAATTGCAAGATCAGACTTCATGTATCTTTGTCCGCATCCTCCAATGGAATTAATGGATCCAAAATACGTTTGGGTTCCAGATGGTGAGTATCACGGCGGAGTGACAGATAGGTATGCAGT